>Ga0302326_10007876_pt1 | contig 23612 bp, 22 predicted proteins | sample Palsa_T0_3_FD_202264 | JGI IMG/M metagenome (GOLD analysis project Ga0302326, IMG submission 202264) | Peat permafrost microbial communities from Stordalen Mire near Abisko, Sweden - Palsa_T0_3 | ecosystem: Environmental > Terrestrial > Soil > Palsa > Peat permafrost | place: Sweden: Abisko... | reverse complement strand
CATCGATAAGGGAAGCCGGACGGTGGCCGGTCAGCCGGGGCCGCACTATTGGCAGAACCGCGCGGACTATTCGATCCGGGTGAAATTCGATCCGCAGACCCGGCTGGTGAGCGGTTCGGAATCGATCATCTATACCAATAACAGCCCCGATACACTCCGGCAATTGCTGTTAAAGCTATATCCAAACTTGTACAAAAAGGGGGCGCAAAGACTAATGACCGTTAGGGCGGAAGACCTGACCGATGGCGTATCCGTTACCAATCTTATCATCGGCGGGCAGGCCCCAGCCGGGGACGCGGGGAACGGACGCAGGAGAAGATCCGCAGATGGGACGGATATGCCCGTCGCCATCCCGATGCTCGCCGCGGGTGGGTCTGTGAGCGTATCCCTGGACTTCTCTTATACCCTCAACAAGACCTCTCATATTCGTACGGGGCAGGTAGACAGCGGAGCTTTCTTTATCGCTTATTTCTTCCCCCGGATCGCGGTATATGACGATATTGACGGTTGGAATCGCATTCCCTACCTCGGCCCCCAGGAATTTTACAATGACTTTTGCAATTTCTCCGTCAGCGTTACGGTACCGGGTGATTATCTGGTCTGGGGCACCGGCGATCTGGTCAACCGTAACGAAGTGCTGGCTGATACTTACAACGGACGGATCGATAAAGCAGGCAGCGGTGACGGAACGGTGACGATCATCGATACCAATGATCTTGCCCGCAAGGCAATTACGCGCAGCCCGGATTCCAATACCTGGAAATTCGAAGCGAAAAACGTAACCGACTTTGTCTTTGCTACCAGCAATCATTATCTATGGAAGGCCTCCAGCCTGATCGTAGAGCCGGCAACGGGCAGAAGGACCCGGGTGGACGCCGTATTCAACCCGGATCATAAAGATTTCTATGCCGTAGTGGATTTTGCGCGCAAGACGGTGTCCAGCATGAGCTACCGTTTCCCGGCATGGCCTTATCCCTATCCGCATGAAACGGTTTTTGACGGACTCGATCAGATGGAATACCCGATGATGGTCAACGATAACCCGCTTGAAAACAGGACAGAGGCCATCGAACTGACCGACCATGAGATCTTCCATACTTTATTCCCTTTTTATATGGGCGTCAATGAAACCAAATACGCCTGGATGGACGAAGGGTGGGCAACGATCGGGGAGTGGATCATCTCCCCCCTGATAGATTCTTCCATTGTAGATGGCTATGGAGTAGAACCTTATGCAAGAGGGGCCGGAAAAGAAGAAGATTTACCGATCATTACGCTGTCGACCCAGGAATCGGACAACGACTATTACCTCAATTCCTATCCCAAACCGGCGATGGGTTATTTGTATATGAAAGATATGCTGGGGGACAGCCTTTTCCTCCGTGGGTTGCATAAGTATATGGAAGACTGGCATGGCAAACATCCGACACCCCTGGATTTCTTCGGCAGTATGAATGCGGGGACTGGCCGGAACCTGAATTGGTTTTGGAAACGTTGGTTCTATGACGGCGGATATCCTGACCTGGGCATTACCGATCTGCGTCATAAAGGAAAAACTTCATCGGTTGTCATCACCAATAAGGGTGGTAAGCCCGTTCCGGTAGACCTTACGATTGAATACACGGATAGCACCTCGGAAAAGATCCACCGGTCGGTTGCCGTTTGGGAGAAAGGAGATACGGAGCTGGTCATACCCATCCCTTCCGCTAAGCCCATTCAAAAGATAATCCTGGGCAGCACCTATACGCCGGACAGTCATCGCGCCGATAATGTGTTTGAGGTCCATTAACACGGGCATTGCAACGCTACCCATGTCCCTGCGCTACCGATACCCCTGATAGAGCGTGTAAAGGAGCTTCTGTTCCGGCTCGCCCCAGGACCGGGTGGTATCCTGCTCGAAATGTCGTTTGAAAGCCTGCGTCGCTGCGCTGCTGTCTTTAATATCGTAACCGATCAGCCGGAGGGCCGTGAGGGTGCTAAAGTCATTGGGCACGGCTATGCCGGTGGTATCTGCATACCACAAACCAAATCCCGAATCCGCTAATTGCTTCCAGGGGAACAGATAGCTGGGATCTACTTTACGGGTGGGGGCAATGTCGCTATGCCCGATAAAATTGGCATTGGGGATATTGTAAAGCATTTTAAGCCGGGCGAGCAGACGCAGGAGGCTGTTCATCTGCGGGGCGGAGAAGGGCTCCGATCCGTTATTGTCCAGCTCGATGCCGATAGAGACGGAATTCACGTCCGTAACATTACCCCATTTGCTGATGCCCGCCTGCCATGCCCTCAGATAATCGTTTAGCATATGATGGATGACCCCGTCCCGGCAAATCACGTAGTGAGCGCTGACCTTGGTCCGGGCGAGGGTAAACGTCTTTAGCGTCTCCGGACAACTATTCTGCGCCGTGTGATGGATGATGACAAAATTGGGTTTGCGGAGGTTGAAATTTGTGGTGCCCACCCAATAGGGGGTGGCCGGCACTGAGTCGACGCCGCTGGTCAACGGGTAATGGCTGATCTGCCTGGCCAGGGCTCTTGCCGAGTCTTTATAGATCTTGTTGGTTTGCCGGTAGGGGTTGACCTTACAGGCGTATGGCAACGCTATCGCGGCTAGAAAATAAACACATTTATTCATCTACTGCGGATAATTTGTCGTGATATGATATTTCTCTTCCAGCTCCCATAATTTTGCTCCGCCTTTTATACCTTCCTGGTTATTAAAAAGATGAATATTGTCTCCCATTGTAATATTCAGTTCTTTACAGCTGCCGCCACCAAGATACAGCCGATCATAATTGAACACGGTCCTTAAGACGGCCAGCATTTTGGCGACCCGTTTGTTCCATTTTTCCTTGCCCGCTTCCTGAAGCGCCTTGCTGCCGAGGTATTCATCGTAATCCCGGCCTTTACTGATGGGATGATGCGACAGCTCGAGGTGGGGCAGCAGGATACCGTCTATCAGTATGGCGGTGCCGACCCCCGTCCCGAGCGTTATCGCCAGTTCGTACCCTTTACCGCTAACCACCCCAAGACCCAGTTGGTCGGCATCGTTGATCAGCCGCACGGGTTTATGTAACTGGTCGCTGATCCGCTGCCCCAGATCGATTTTTTCCCAATGTTCGTTACCCAGGTTGGGAGCGGTGAATACGACCCCATTGCGGACGTAACCGGGAAAACCAACCGAAATTTTGTCGTAAGCAGGTAAATCTTTCACCAGATCCCCGATCGTGCTCATTACCACCTCCGGGGTAGCCAGCGCCGGCGTGGGTAATTTTCGATATTCCGTCTGTTCTTTACCCCCGCTATCGAGGATCGTGCCTTTGATATGGGAGCCACCGATGTCGATGGCTAAAATATTTCCGGTGGATTCCGTCATTTTTCTTTTTTTGAAATTACGCTTTTTGGTAGATTTATCGCATGCAACCACCACTAAAATTATTCATGCTTCTCTTAGGATGCAAACCAAACGGGAGATTCACAGAACAACACGATGTTTTTTTTGACATAGGACCGGATATAGGAAGTTTAAAACCGCATATCCTGCAATCCTGGCCCGAGGCCGATGGCAAGCTGCATATCGACGCCTGGCGGGAGGTGACCTCGGTCGATTCCTGGCAGATCGAAGTGGCGCCAAGAGGTTTGTACGCTGATGAGACCCCATCGCAGCATCTTTTTTTTATCAACCTGGGCGGCTATAAGCCAAACGATTTTGAAGAATATCACTACAAGATGCTTGTTGCCGCTCCGGACAAAGGATCGGCGATCAATCGGTCAAAATCAACCGCCTTTTATCAGCATACAGGTTTTAAAGGCGCGGAATCCCATGTCGACGACAAATATGGTGTGGATATCGACGACATTTACAACATAGAGGACGTGTTACCCCGGGAAGTAAAAGAAAAATACAGTATCCGGTTACAACCCGGCGGGACAGAACAGCCCGATCCTATACAGCTGGGATATTTAATGCTGAGTAAAATCTAACGCAACCAATTATGTCATTGATCAGGGCGCTCGAACGGCAGCGATCCATTTTCGTGCATGGGTTATCGGGAAAACGTCCTGTTATCCCGTTTCATGCCCCGGCTCTGCGTCAACTGGCAAAAAAAAACATGTCCGCAGCGGCCTGGGCCTATATCGACGGGGGCGCCGGAAACGAAGAAACCATCTCAGCCAATGGCTCCGCCTTTTCCGGGCTGGCTATCCTGCCTCATATGATGCGCCCTAATGAGACGGCCGATTTCTCTTCTTCCTTACTGGGCATGAACCTGGCCTTTCCTATGCTACTGGCGCCCATCGGAGCATTGGATTTGGTTTGCCCGGACTCTGACAGGATCGTCGCCCGCGCATGCCGGGACACCAAGGTTCCCTTTATCTTTTCAAACCAGGCGGGCACGCCGATGGAAGCCTGTGCAACAGAGATGGGTGATACAACCCGATGGTTTCAGCTATATTGGAGCAAATCGGACGAGTTGGTATTGTCGCTGGTACGACGGGCCGAAGCCTGTGGTTGTCAGGCGATCGTTCTGACGGTAGACACCACGCTGCTGGGATGGCGCAGCCGGGATCTCGCGATGGGATACCTGCCGTTTCTCAGAGGAATCGGTATCGCTCAATATACATCGGATGCTGTGTTCCTCGATCTCCTGAAGAAAGGGGAGGGGAGGGCCGTCTCCGGCACGCCAAAACCAACGCCCAACTTAACGACTATATCGAACCTGCTGCGATTAAAAGCCAACCATCCTGGCGGGTTCTGGAAAAATCTTTTTAGGCAGGAGCCATTGGAAGCCGTCCGCTTGTTTGTCAATATATACTCAAACCCCGCGCTAAACTGGCACAAGGTTGGCTGGCTTCGGGAGCAGACCAGGCTGCCTATCCTCATCAAGGGTATCCTCCGCGCGGACGATGCCGTGCAGGCTGCGGGCAGCGGAGCGGATGGGATCATCGTCTCAAACCATGGCGGCAGACAGTTGGACGGCGCACTTCCCACGCTCGACGCGCTTGTCCGGATCCGAAAGGCGCTGCCGCGGCCATTCCCTATTCTATTGGACAGCGGTATCCGTAGCGGAAGCGATATGTTTAAGGCGCTTGCGCTGGGCGCCGATGCCATATTGCTCGGCAGGCCCTATGCCTATGGATTGGCGATAAACCGGCAGCGGGGTGTGCGGGATGTCGTTACGAATATGTTAAATGACTTTGAATTGACCGCCCGGCTGGCCGGATGCCGAAACCTCGCGGAAATTAAGGAGGACATGATTTGCCCCGCTCACGCCACGCACAGTAAGTAGTTGTTAATATGTTAAATGACACTAAACCCGCCCTTTCGCGCAAAAACCGGCGCAGCGAAAATCGCCATTCCTTCGTCATGTTTCAGATAGATCTGCAAGCCATTCTACCAAAATAACCTTGAAATCATGCTACAAAATCGGGTCGATCCACGGGGAAATCTAATAAAGACTACTGCACGCGGCTCCTGGATGGGGAACCGTGGCGTCATCCACGATGAACATCATAATGTGGTCCGCCCTTTCAAGTTAAAAGCATGGCTGATCTGCCTGCTCGAATTTAAAGGAAGGAAAAGACAGGTGATGACGCCGGATAGATATACCGAACTCTTTTTCCTGGATGAAGCCACCGCATTTTCGGCGGGTCACCGGCCCTGTGCCGAATGCCGGAGAGCAGCGTTCAACCGGTTTAAATCGTACTGGCTCGATGGGAACCCCGAATATGAGTTTAGTGAACGAACGCCCATTTGGAAAATAGATGAGATCGTTCACAGGGAAAGAATAAACAGAGGCGGGGTAAAAATAGTGCATCAGGAGAATTGGCAGGGTCTGCCAGACGGGACTTTTGTATTGTATGAAGACAAGCCGTTTTTATCAACCAATGGATTGCTGTTCGGCTGGACACCCTTTGGGTATGAGGAAGGAATAACAGCGTCGGATATAAAAAGGATTGAGGTGCTTACCCCAAAATCGGTGGTCAATACTTTTCGCGCAGGATATAAGCCTCAGGTAACCATGATCAGGCAGACCGTTCCTTGATAAATTGCTCAAGCGCAATCGCCTGATTCTGCCGTTCGTCCTTTGCCCCATATAAAAGCGTAACGGTTTTATGAACGTGGATATCGGCAAGCAATTCTTCAAATGCAGCCGACCCTTTTAATTCTGCCCGATATTTTACGCAGAATTTTGCCCATTTTTCCGATTCATGATTGAACCACTTTCGTAGATCCGTAGAAGGAGCGACGTCTTTCAGCCATTTGTCGATATGTCCCTTTTCCTTGCTGATTCCCCGCGGCCATAAGCGGTCAATCAATACCCGGTAGCCATCAGCTTCGGAGAAGGGCTCATATACTCTTTTTATCCGGACATTCATTGGTATTTTTTCATATCATTATTTTTCCATCCGGTCCAACCCGGCGTTGATGCCTTTTCTGATCATATTCCCATAACCATCGTCAGGAAGGGCTATAGTGGCTGTATCAGCAAGTGAATAATACTCTTTTGCCCGTTGAATATCCCCCAGCTTTTCGTAAGAAGAGGCCACGTTGAGATACAAGGAAGGATACACTTCCGCCACATCCTGTTCTTCGATACGCTTTGCCTGTTCCAGGGCCACTAAATTCCAGCGTAGACCTTCCCCGACATCCTGTTGAACCCGGGCAAGATAATGAGCGGCAGTAAATAATTCGATGCTGCAGGTCGCCTGTTCCCATGCCTGCCGATAGAGATCGCCCGCTTTTTCCGGATCGCCGGAGTATTCGGTTTCTATACCTTTTACACAAAGTTGAACGACGGGATTGGCCGGGTCGTAAAGCATGACGAAAGATACAAAAAGGCGAAAGAATTCAGGGTTTTTTATGTTATTTTGGATTTCCGCCTGACTACGATTATGCCTACACCCGACAATATCTTTCCCTCCGGCGCTACCACCGTCCTGCAACTACGGCGGGCAGCCCTGACCTGGGCAAAAAACAATAAAGATATTTCCGCCCCCCGGTTGAAGCAAATAGTCACTGGTCTTATTCATGACCCCCATGCGCTGAAAAAATGTATGGGTGGCATATTGCTGGGGTATATGCCGGCACAGCGGAGCGGGCTAAACCCTTTTCTTTATGAGGGGTGGCTGGAACATACAGTAGGGTGGGGGGCCGTTGACGCCATCTGCTACGGGAATTTTACAGCAAAGGAATTATTGGACAATTTTACTGTCTGGAAAACGCTGATCAGAAAGCTGGCTAAAAGCCCGAACGCCAATAAACGCCGGGCAGCGCTGGTGCTGCTTACAAAACCGGTAAAGGAATCGGACGAAAAGCGGCTAAGCGGACTTGCTTTTGCTGTTATCGATACGCTCAAAGAAGAAAAAATCATCCTTATTACCAAAGCCGTATCCTGGCTATTGCGGAATTTGACCAAATGGCATCCGCAGGAAGTAAGAAAATATCTTGACGTGGCAGAAGACAGCCTTCCAAAGATCGCTGTCAGAGAAACGATGAACAAGCTGAAATACGGTAAAAAATCGGGAACCGGATAACATAAAATTGTATCTTTGAGCGCTTTAATCGCATAATCGTAGTTGAATATGGCAGCGGTATATATAAATGACAAATTATATGAGTGTCATTCACAATAAGGATCTGGGAACAAAACAAAAAGCGCTTGCCATCAATCTTGACCCACAAATTTACGGCTCCTTCGCAGAGATTGGCGCTGGCCAGGATGTTGCTGCCTATTTTTTTAAGGCGGGGGCTTCGTCGGGTACGATCGCAAAGACGATGTCGGCATACGATATGACCTTCTCGGATGCTATCTATGGCGCACAAAAAGGCCGGCGGTATGTCAGCGAAGCCCGGTTGATAGCCATGCTGGAAAAAGAGTATGGGCTATTGATCGAGCGTCTTGCCGAAATGCGCGGCGCCCAAACGACTTTTTTTGCTTTTTCCGATACCATGTCCGCCCTGAATTATCATAAAACAAATGAAGGGCATGGCTGGATGGGCGTTCGTTTTCAGCTGGAGCCGAACGCGGAATTCAATGACGTCGTGATCCATGTAAAATTATTGGATAATGATAATGTTCTGCAGCAGAATGCTGTTGGCGTATTGGGGGTCAACCTGATTTATGCCTGTTTTTATTACAATACGCACCCCAATATCTTTTTGCTGTCCCTGATGGACAATTTGTCAAAGGATGCCATTCAGATCGATATGATCCGCTTTGAAGGCCCCGGCTTTACCAAGGTAGATAACAGGCTGATGAGTCTGCATCTCGTAAAATATGGTTTTTCCGATACGGCACTATTCGGCCCGGACGGTTACAATATGCAGCCTTCCGAGGTCTTGCATAAAAAACATATCGTAGTGATCCGCGGTCGTTTCCGGCCCGTCATCAACGTTCACCTGGACATGCTGAATACCGGGGTCAAACAATTTTTGCAGGAACCCGATGTAGACCACGAGAATGTCGTGGTCATTGCAGAGCTGACTTTACAGGCGCTAAAAGAGAGGCACGCAGATCCGACTGCCGAGATCGATGAAAAGGATTTTCTCGACCGGGTGGATATTCTTTGCGCACTGGGGCAAACGGTGCTGATCTCTGATTTTCACGAGTATTATAAGCTGGTCGCTTATTTGTCAAACATCACCAAACTGAAAATGGGTGTGGTTTTGGGCTTCCCCAACCTCGAATATATCTTTGCCGAGGAACATTATCATGACTTGCCCGGCGGTATCCTGGAGTCATTTGCAACCCTGTTCAGCAGGAATGTCAAACTCTTCATATATCCTACGTTACGCAATGGTATCATCTACAATTGCCTGCGGTTTAACCCGCCGCCCCACCTGGTAGACCTTTATCGTTACCTGATCGCCAATGACAAGATCGAAGATATCCGGCATTATAAGGAAAGCAATCTTCAGATCCAGACCGATAAAGTCCTGCAATTGATCAAGCAAGGGGCAGAAGGGTGGGAGGAATATGTTCCTCCCGAGGTTGCCGCCATGATAAAGGAACGGTGTTTATTCGGATTCGTCTGCGAGAATAAATAATCGGGAACCGCTAATTTTATCCCATGTATGCCCAGGTAAACGGTTTACAGCTTTACTACGAGATCCACGGCAGCGGAATGCCACTGGTATTGCTACACGGCGGAGGTTCCACTATTTTCACCACCTATGGTCATATCCTGCCTGAACTGGCCCAAGTATATCGGTGTATTGCCATAGAGCTACAGGCTCACGGACATACGCCGGATATTGACCGGCCGCTCAGCTTCGAACAGGACGCCGATGACGTGGCCGCCCTGCTGGGCCAGCTGCATATCGAAGGCGCCAGCTTCATGGGCTTTAGCAATGGAGGCACTACCTGTCTGCAGATCGCCATCCGCTACCCGGCGTTGGTACACAAACTGGTGCTCTGCTCTGCCACCTTTAAACGTGACGGTTTGCAACCCGGTTTCTTTGACGGCTTTGCCGGGGCAACCCTGGAAAATATGCCTCAACCGCTAATGGAAGCCTATCAGAAAGCTAATCTTGATCCAGGAGGTCTACAGGCGATGTTCGACCGGGACGTGGCCAGGATGGCGGCCTTTAAAGATATCAGCGACGCGGACATCCGGACCATCTGCGTGCCGGCGCTGGTTATCAATGGGGATGCCGAAGTGGTGCTGGCGGAACACGCGCTGGCATTGTCCCGCATGCTGCCGCAGGGCCGGGCGGCCATCCTTCCGGGCGGACACGGGGATTATATCGGAGAGATCTGCGCACCGGACAAAAACAGTAAAATACCGGCCCTGGTGACGACAATGATTATAGAGTTCCTTGGAATCGGGTAGACTTTACTCCATCTTCTTAAACCATACATGCTCCGCCCGGCCTGAGTTGACCTCGAACCCGGTGATCTTGTTGTTCCCGTCCCGGATTACCTTGATATTATTCATCCACCAAAAGTCGTCGGTCAGCTGATTATCGCCGTGGACAGAAAGCGGGGTATCATTATACTTCGCATTGGTGAGCAGCAAATGATGATCTTTTAAGACAATCCTGTAGTTGCAATCCAATTCCGGACAATAATAGGTGCCGGTATAGGCTGCCAATAGATTGTCGGGTTTGACGACGGTATCATATTTTAGCAAATGCCGGTGGTTATCGGGAGGCCAGTACTCGTCGGTCACCGTTTCTTTTGCGCCGGTAACGGAAAATACGAATTTTACGTCCGGACTGCTGAACACTGCAAAGCTGTCTTTTCCCGCCCGGATCATCAGAATAGGAGTGCCGTTTGGCGTTATCCATAAAAGTTTTTTATCCTGTATCCTAAAGCCAAAGTGGGCGCCATCATCCGAGATATAATCGCCGGTAAAGCCTTTCAGTGCCGCAGTATCTGCCAGGATGGCAAGGGTGCTGTCTTTATAGGACGGTTTTCCCGCTTTCTTTGGCGAAGGGTCTTTTATAAAGAGCGAGGCGATCTGATCAGCTTTACGCCCCGGGTTGGCATCGTCCAGGTTGCTAAAAACGATAAACCCCATTTTTAAATCAGGAAAAACACTGATAAAGGTTCGGTATCCGGCATCGGCGCCCCCATGCTGATACCGTTTTTGGTTGTTAAAGCTGTCAACAACGATACCCAGGGCATAGTCGAGTTCTTTACCGCTGTTGAGCTTTCCTTTTTGGGTCAGCTGGCCTATGTCTTTTTGGTCGCCTACGGTGTGCCCATAGAAATTCATGATCCATTTGCTCATGTCGTCTATATTGGTGAAAAGGCTGGTCGCACCGTCATTGGAATAGCTGAGCACTGCATTGACATAATGATTTGGGCCTGCCCCCTCATAGGAGTAAGACCGGTTGGGAACGATCTCGGTGTAGTCATCATGGAAATGCGTATTGTTCATGCCGAGCGGTTTGAAGATAACCGAATCGGTGAATTGCCGCAATGTCTTTCCTGTCACCGATCTGACTATCTCGGCCAGCAGGGTGAACCCGCTGTTTGAATAGTTGTATTCGTCACCGGGTTTAAAATTCAGCGCCTGTTGCTTAGCCAGTATTTTGACGATGTGCTCCTGTGTGATCACATCATCCAGACGGGTGCCGGATATAGCCAGTAACTGCCATTGGTCCCGGACACCGCTGGTATGGTTCAGCAGGTTGCGGATAGTAATTTTTTCCTTCAGGTCGGGGAACCAGGCCAGGTATTTATGGATATCGTCATCCAGGTTCAGCTTTCCCTGACGCGCCAGCAGGACAATGGAATAGGCCGTAAATTGCTTGGAGATCGATGCCATATGGAAAATCGTTTCCGGTGTGATCGGGATGCCATATTCCAAATTAGCCATGCCATAACCTTTCGCATAAAGAAGCGAATCGTTCCTCACGATACCGATGGCATACCCGGGAGTTGAATTGCCCGACTGTCTGAAAAAGCTGTCGATTTTATCCGTGGTCGCTGCCGGCAGCGTTTGGGAAAAAGTGGCTGGAACGATCGTACAAAAAAGGATTCCTGTAACGAGGGGTATGATATAGTTTCTCATAAAAAGATGCAGGTGATGATAAATTGAATGTACTGATTTTGCCCGAGCCGGTAAAATAGTAATAGTGAACACCCGCTGTCTCAAAACCGCACAGTAGCCGGGGAGCGCCTCCTGCTATGGAATTGACAAACAATTATTTGAACCGTTGGCATCATCTTGGCTGCCGCTCACTCAAATCTACTGCAATGCTGAAAAACTACTGGCGGATCGCCTGGCGCTTCCTGTGGCGCAACAAGATATTTACGTCCATCCACATCCTGGGGCTCTCGTTGGGAATCTGCGGATGTCTCGTCATTTTCCTGATCACCCATTATGAATTGAGCTTTGACCGGCAGCATCCCGATGGGGACCGCATCTATCGGATCGTCGGATATGTCCACCGCCCGGATGGGGAAGAACGCTTTATGAATAGCCCTGATGATGATGTCGCAGGGTTTGAAACGCAGATCCCGGGTTTCGAGGCGAAAGCGGCGGTTTTCGGTTTTGGGGGAAAGATCACAGTGCCTAAGCAGGGGGCGCCGGCGAAGGAATTCAAGAACCATCTTGGGGATCTGTATCAGCAAACGGCAGTGATCACGTCGCCCGACTATTTCCACATCTTTCAATACCAATGGCTGGCGGGGAATGCGGCTACGTTGGATCAGCCCAACCAGGTGGTCCTAGCCGAAAGCCGTGGGCGGTTGTATTTCGGGAATATCTCAGCAGCCGGGATGATCGGAAAAACGGTGATCTATGGCGATTCGTTGCAGGTGCATGTCTCGGGAATCGTAAAGGATCAGCCCGGGAACAGCGATCTGGCGTATACCGATTATATCTCAATCAGCACGGCTACGCACAGCTTTTTGAAAAGCGAAATTCCGACGACCGACTGGACAAGTCTACGTCCCCATCGGAGTATGGCCTTTGTCAAACTGGCGAAAGGGGTGACGCCGGAGCAGGTAAATGCCCGGTTTGCGGCGTATATCAAGGCGCATGTGCATCTCAGAAGGGTGGGGACCTCGATGCTGTTCTATCTGCAACCGTTGCGGGCGTTGCATTTCACGCCCGAATTTCATCGGGGGGATGACGGCGATCTCTGGCGCAAGGTTTACCCGCCGACGGTTTATGCGCTGATCGGGGTCGCCATTTTCATCCTCCTGATCGCGGCGATCAATTTCGTAAACCTTTCCACGGCGCAGTCGATGAGCCGGGCCAAAGAAGTAGGGGTGCGCAAGGTGATGGGCAGCCGGAAGGGGCATATCCGCCTGCAATTCCTCGTTGAAACGTTGCTGGTCACCCTGCTGGCGGTGATGGTGGCGGTGATGTTGGTCAATCCGCTGCTGGCGCTATTTCATGAGTATGTGCCGGCGGACGTACATTTTGAACCGGGGAGCGTGGGCACGCTGATGTTCCTGGGCGCGGTCGTGCTGCTCACTACCCTGCTGGCGGGTTTCTACCCTGCCTGGGTCATGGCGCGGTATGCCGCGGTGGAAAGCCTGAAAGGCGCGGTGTCCGGCGGCAGTCAGGGCAGTCTTAACCTGCGGCGGGCGCTGATCGTTTTCCAATTCACGATCTCCCTTTTCTTCATCATCGGCGCAATCGTGATCGGCAAGCAGATCGCGTATATGCGGAAGGCGGACAAAGGTTTCATTACAGACCGGGTGCTGACCCTATCCGATTGGAATGTGACCACGCAGCAGCTGGAGACGTATGCGAAGTCCATCCGGCAAATACCCGGGGTCGAGCATGTCATCATGGAAGGTACGCCGCCGATGGGGTATGCACAGAATATGGATATGTTTGCCACCAGGCCTTCCGTCGATGCGTTGCAGTCCGTCTCGGCGCATATGGGCAATGAAGATTATATACCGTTTTATGGCATGAAGCTGGTGGCCGGGCGGAATGTCTTTCATTCCGATAGTCTGCACGAGCTGGTGATCAATGAAACACTGGCGAAGCAGATGGGTTGTAAGAAGCCGAAGGAGGCGCTGGGCCGGGTGCTTTATGGAGTGACGACGACGGGCGGCGTCAATAAGGGATACCCGGTCGTGGGGGTGGTGGCGGATTTTCACGTGGGTTCATTCCATGAGGTGATCCCGCCGGCGGTGATCGAGAATGTGAAAGACCGGCAAAAAAGTATTGCCATCAAGCTGGCCAGCGCGGATCCTAAGGCGGTCAAGGCTGTCCTGGCGGGGATGGAAAAGGAATGGAAGCAACAATTTCCTGACCGGTCATTTTCGACGAGCTTTCTCGATGAGTCGATCGGCTGGTTATTTCAACAGGAAGAGAATACGGCGTGGCTGGTGAATATGGCGATGGGGTTAACGATCTTTATTTCCTGTATGGGTTTGTTTGGGCTCGGGTTGTTCACGACGCGGCGGCGGTCGAAGGAGATCAGCATCCGGAAGGTGCTGGGGGCGAGCGTGGGATCTATCACTTCGTTGTTGAGCAAGGATTTCGCGTGGCTGGTGGGGATCGCGTTCCTGGTGGCGACACCGGTCGCGTGGTGGTTCAGTCATCAATGGCTGCAGGATTTTGCATACCGGACGGGGTTGAACTGGTGGGTCTTTGTGCTGGCCGGGCTTGGCGCAATGGTGATCGCCATGCTTACGGTCGGGTTTCAGGCTGCCCGGGCAGCCCTGGCCAATCCGGTGAAGAATTTGCGGACAGAATGAGCTATGGCAACAACCCAGCCAGCCAAATATCCTTACATTAGTGGTGCCATTTACGGGATGCTAAATTAAATCTTATGGTTCTTGAAAACAAAAACGCTATTGTATATGGCGCCGGTGGTTCTTTGGGCGCCGCCGTCGCCACAGCGTTCGCGGCTGCCGGCGCCAGGGTATTTTTAACCGGCCGCACACTCAGCTCTGTCCAGAAAACAGCCGCCTCAATCCTTGCAGCGGGAGGCAGGGCTGAGGCAGCGGTGGTGGATGCCCTGGATGAAAAGGCCATCGACGGCCACCTGGAAAGAGTCGTGCAAAAAGCCGGCACCCTGGATATCTCGTTTAATGCGGCCGGTGTTGATCTGGTACAAAATATCCCCCTGACCGACATCTCGATGGCCGATTTTATCCAGCCGATCACCTATACCATGCAAACCCGGTTTTTAACCGCAATAGCCGCTGCGAAGGTTATGATGAAACAAGGATCGGGGATCATTTTAACCCTGACCGCAACGCCCGGAGGAATAGGCTATCCCTATACGGGCGGCTTTGCCCCCACATGTGCCGCAGTCGAAGCCCTGTCGAGGAACCTGGCCGCTGAGCTTGGCCCTTATAGCGTTCGGGTAGTGAATATCCGGTCGGGCGGCTCCCCGGATTCACGGGTATTTAAAGAAGCGATCGACAGCAACCCCGAAGCCATGAAGACTGTTCTCCAAAGCATGGAGAAGGACACGATGTTAAAAAAGCTTCCCTTAATGGCCGATATAGCCAATGTGGCCGTATTCCTGGCATCCGATCTGTCGGGCAAGATAACCGGGGTTACCATTGACGTAACGGCTGGCACTACTGCCGGGTTGAATTACAGAGCGCCGGCCCATCATCAGCTAAATCCACGAACGGTATGATAAATATGAAATACCTGATCCTCTCATTCATCGGTTGCTTTTTCATTTCTTTCCCGCAAAGTTTTGCCCAGCTGAGTCCGAAAGAATCCAGAATTATTACGGAATTCAGCAAAGACCTTGGAGATGATATAAAAAAAGACAATCTGCATGGCAGCATATCCGCGGCGATTATAAAAAAAGGTCATGTTATTTGGGCGGGCGCAATAGGATATGCTGACATGAGCGGGGATACTTCCGCGGACACCGGTACTATTTATCGTATCGCTTCCATTACCAAGGTCTTTACGGTAACGATACTAATGCAGCTGGTAGAAGAGGAGAAAGTCCGGCTGGACGACCCGGTTGAAAACTATGTTCCGGAAGTAAAATCCATACAAGGTTACCCGAAAAACACAAAGATTACGCTTCGCCAACTGGCGTCGCATACGTCGGGTCTTAATCGTGAACCGGACTTGCCCGGTTCCAGTCTGGGGCCACCGGATCAATGGGAAAATATCGTATTGTCCAGTATTCCCCAAACCTCGTTCAACGGCTCACCCGGAGGGCAGTTCCTATATTCCAATATTGGGTTTGCGCTGCTTGGCTTAGCCCTTGAGCGGGCCTCAGGTGTTTCATATATCCAAATGGTACAACAGCGGATTTTTACACCGCTGAACATGAATAACAGTTTTTTTGCTGTTCCGGAGGACAAGCGGTACAGACTGGCGCAGGGGATCGATAATAACAAAGAGGGAGCTATCGATACGATACTCCCGTTGCGGCAGGTGGAGGGGATGGGTTACCGGGTACCCAATGGCGGTATCTGGTCTACCCCCTCGGACCTTGCAAAATTTGCAATCGCCTTTATGGGCGGGTATCCTTTGCTAAAGCCAAAAAGTATCAGGGAGATGCTCGTTATCCCTCCCGGTGGCAAAAACTATGGCCTGGGGATGATGATCAGGCGCGACCGCCAGATGACGCTGATCGGCCACAATGGTTCCGATCCGGGCTACAAATCTCAATTGGCTATTGAGCCAATCAGCGGCGATGCGGTAATCCTGATGCGCAATTATAATGTTGGCAAAACGAATCTCGAAGAGACAGCGCGGGATCTCCTGGAACGGTTATAGGTGGTATACCCGGTCCAACTTATTCCGATCGGGTGGCCGCTAACGCCAAAAATGTCAGGACCGCTGCAATACAAAGATAATAGCCCACATAGGGAAGACCATAGTTTTTTGCCAGGGTTGTTGCCAGATAGGGGGTCAGTGATGCGCCTAGTATACCTGCCATTGTAAAGGACAAGGACGATCCCGTATACCGGACAGAAGCAGGGAAGATTTCGGCAAGCGCCGTTCCCAAAGGGCCGTAGGTCAAGCCCATCAAAAACATGCCGAGGACCAGGAACAAAACAGTTATTCCCAGGCTCCCCGTACTGAATAAGGGGGAAAAGAACAAGCCAAAGATAAAAATCCCCGCGGTGGCGAACATCAGTATTTTTCCGCGGCTATACCGGTCGGCCAGTACCGCCGAGATGGGAATACCAAGACCAAAAAATAATACGGAGATCATTTGGGCGATAAGAAAACTGGTTCGCGGATAATGCAAAGCCGAGGTGCCCCAGCTTAAGGTAAACACGGTCATTAAATAAAACAACAGGAACGTTGTAATGGCGCTGATCGTACCCAATACGATAGCTCTTGTATGTTTTACAAAAACATCGACCACCGGCAATTTAACCCGTTCGTTGTTTTTAAGGATCTTTAAAAAATCCGGGGTTTCCGTAAGCTTCAGGCGCACGTAAAGACCAACCCAAACGAGTATGGCGCTTGCGATAAATGGAATGCGCCAGCCATAATTAAAAAATTGCTGGTCGTTCATGGTTTTGCTCAGCACGAGAAAGGTGCCGCTGGAAATCAGAAACCCAATTGGCGCTCCCAATTGCGGAAACATGCCGTACCATGCTTTTTTGTTTTTTGGCGCATTTTCCGTCGCCAGTAGTATGGCGCCGCCCCATTCGCCACCCAGCCCCAGACCCTGGCCGAAGCGGAACAACGCTAACAGGATCGGCGCGGCGACTCCGATGGATTGATAAGTTGGCAAAAGTCCAATTGCGACAGTTGAGGGGCCCATTGTCATCAATGCAGCAACCAGGGTGGCTTTGCGGCCTTTACGATCTCCAAAATGCCCGAATAAAGCGGCCCCCAATGGCCGGGCAAAAAAAGCCAGCGCAAATGTCGCCAAGGATTCAAGGGTGGCGGAAGTGGGATCAGCCGAGGGAAAGAACAATTTCGGAAAAACAAGGACTGCCGCAGTGGCGTAGATATAAAAATCGAAAAACTCAATGGTCGTTCCAACCAGGCTGGCAAAAAGTATCCGGTTGGTAGAATTTCCGGTAGTGTTCATATAAATCGCAAGATAGCGAATGAATATGTATCTTAGAAGTCAGGTAACAAGACTTTTTTATGAAGCAGACCAATACCCTTATCATCGGCGCAAGCCTGTCGGGACTGGCTTCCGCCGTTTGTCTGCAAAAGCGAAATATTGACTATATAATAATAGAAAAACAGGGTCAGGTGGCACCCGCATGGCGCAACCATTACGAGCGCTTGCATTTGCATACCAGCAAAAGGTTCTCATATTTACCATATAAAAAATTTGGCGCATCCATGCCCCGGTACCCCAGCAGAGAGCAGGTGGTCGATTACCTGGAGGATTATAAAAACGAATTTAATATTATCCCGGTTTTTAATACTGAAGCTATATCGGTAAGGAAAGAAACTGACGATTGGATTACGGAAACGACTGGCGGCGTATTCAAGTCAAAATACCTGATAATGGCTACAGGGGCTTATGGAAAGCCAAAACCCGTTAACTTTAAAGGTATCGAAACATTTCCCGGAAAAATAATACACAGCTACGAATACAAAACAGGTAAAGACTTTAAAGGGCAAAGCGTTTTGGTAGTAGGTTTTGGTAATTCGGCTTGTGAAATAGCGATCGATCTGTATGAAGAAGGTTCAAAACCTTCCATGGCGGTTCGTTCCCCTGTAAATGTGATTCCGCGGGACGTTCTGGGCCTGCCTGTACTGGAGCTCAGTTTATTGATGAGCCGTCTTTCCCCCCGTGTAGCCGATGCCATCAGCGCCCCTTTGATCAGGTGGTTGATCGGCGATCTTACCAAACTGGGCCTCAAAAAGATGCCTTACGGCCCGCTTGAAGAGATCCGGAGAGACGGGAATGCCCCCGTGTTGGACATTGGTGTCATTCAACATATCCGGGAAGGGCACATAAAAATTTTTGGCGACATTGATCGTATCGAGGGTGGGACCGTCTTTTTCAAAGATGGCAGAAAAGAGATTTTTGATGCCATTGTAGCCGGTATCGGGTATTACCGGGATTATGTCGAAATAGTTGATGTCGATAAGAGTCGTTTCGGCGATTTACGGGTATGCGCAGACAAACAGAAGTATTTTGGTAAAGAGGGCTTATATTTCTGCGGCTATTGGGTCAGCCCGACCGGTCAAATCCGGGAAATTGCCTTAGACGCACAGAAGATTGCAAAAGATATTGCCAGGCTTGAAGCTTGAGACAAATAAAAACAGGTCATGCAAATAAAACTACAATCAATTGCTACCATTCACAATATTCGAACAGCAGCAATTGACGACGACTGGGGTGAAATAATATCAGAAATAACGCTTGAATCGGACATCCCCGCTGAGACTTTTGCAGGTATTGAAGCTTTTTCGCATCTGGAGATCATTTTCTACTTTGATAAGGTGGATAATTCAACCGTGGTTTTTTCATCCAGGCCAAGAGGTAATCCAAACTATCCATTGGTGGGTATCTTTTCTCAGCGTAAAAAGGACAGACCGAATAAAATAGGGCTTTGTACCGTGCAATTACTCGAACATAACGAACGTACCATAAAAGTTAAAGGGCTGGACGCCATTGATGGTACGCCGGTGCTTGATATAAAGCCGGTTTTCAGGGAATTTCAACCGTTTACTGAGATCATGCAGCCTGAATGGGTGTCCGATCTGATGAAAAATTATTGGTAGGCTGTTTATACCGGCTTGTCGTCATAACTCCGTTCCTTTTATCAGCAAAACCGACTTTATGGATTGTTCCTTCAAATGCAGAAACCGCTTTCGTTCTTCGTCCTGCATAAAATTTGCAAAGTCATGATCGGTTTGAAATTCTACAAGGTGGATTTCATACGGCTTCTCCAAACTGCTTTCTATATAAGCATCTACACCAGGCCGCACCCGCAGCAAAAGCCGCCCATTGTATTTTGAAATCGCCGGAATAGCAATGGCTTCGAATTGATTGAAAACAGTTTCCTGTCCTTCCAGGATATATATTAGTTGTGTAATGAAAATCATTTCGTGATGTTACGGAAAAATCCTTAACTTAAATGCAAAACCCGATTGATGGCCATAGGTAAGAACCCAATAGTGGGTGCGCTGCGCGTCTTATGCAGTGCTTTGGGGATCGCGTCCCTTGTTTTATTGCTACCGGCTGCCGCGCCTCCGATTTCCGGGGTTCAGCCTGGTGACATTGGCCGCCGGCAGCTCTTCAACGGCAAAGATCTTGCCGGCTGGAATCATGTCGGACCCGGATCCATGACCGTGGACAGCGGCCTGCTCCGTGGTCATGGTGGCATGGGCCTCCTCCTGTACTGGGCGGGACAAAAATTCATCGAGCCCCGGGAAGAATGGATGCCTGTTCATTATGGGGAAAGCCGGGGCCGGAGTGGAATATCATGGACATCACCCTCGACGGGCCGCGGACCGTCGTCATCGTCAACGGGGTAAAGGTCACCGACTACCGGGAAGGGGATTCCATGCCGCCGCGGAAATTCGATTTCGAGCCGTTGCGCGGGCGGCGGCCAGACTCGGGTTATTTCGGAATTCAGAACCACAGCGATAAAGACATCGTTTTCTTTAAAGAAATATCGGTTAGCTATGCCAGACGATCGTAAACAACATGACTATGACGCCATCGTCATCGGATCGGGTATCAGCGGCGGCTGGGCAGCCAAAGAGCTGTGCGGGCTGGGGATGAAGACGCTGGTGCTGGAAAGAGGGCGCAACGTGGTGCATAACAAAGATTATCCCACCGCGACGATGGCGCCCTGGGAATTTCCGTATCGCAAGGAGATGCCCCGGAAATTCGTGGAAGAAAACCCGCTGATCACAACCGCTGCGGGGTTTGGCGAGGATACGGCGCATTTCTTTATCCGGGACAAAGATCATCCCTATGTCCAGGAAAAGCCATTTGACTGGATCAGGGGCTACCAGGTGGGCGGCAAATCGCTGATCTGGGGAAGGGCCTGCCCGCGCTGGAGCCATTATGAATTCACCGCGCCGGCACGCTATGGTTATGGCATCGAATGGCCCATCAGCTATGAAGAGATTGCTCCCTGGTATTCCCATGTCGAGCGCTTTGCCGGCATTTGCGGCAACCGGGATGGTCTCGAAGCGATGCCGGACGGGGAATATCTGCCGCCATTCGAGATGAACTGCGTGGAAATCGATCTGCAAAAAAAGATCCGGCAACACTATCCGGATCGCTATATGATTCATGGTCGCTGGGCGCAACTGACTCAGCCGGCGGCGATCCATCTGGAGCAGGGTAGGGCGCAATGCCAGGCCAGGGATATGTGCATGCGGGGCTGCCCTTTCGGCGCATACTTCAGTTCGGTCTCCTCCACGCTTCCCTGGGCGGAGCGGACGGGTAACCTGACCATCCGGCCTTTTTCCGTCGTGCATTCCATCCTCTATGATGAGAAAAAAGGAACGGCGACGGGCGTCCGGATTATCGACGCCAATACCCACCAGGTCACGGAGTATTTTTCCCGTATCGTCTTCGTCAATGCCTCCGCGCTCAACAGCAATCTGGTGTTGCTGAACTCCATATCCCGCCGCTGGCCCAATGGTCTCGGGAACGATAACGGGCTGCTGGGCAAATATGTGGCCTTTCAGAATTACCGCGGCTCCCTCGACGGAACGGTGGATGGTCCTTCGGACCGCTATTACTATGGACGGCGGCCCCTGGATTGCATGATGCCCAACTTTCGCAATCTTAAGAAGCAGGACACGGACTTTGTGGGCGGATATATGGCGTTCATGAGCGCCTATCGGGCAAATGGCGACGGGCATGACTTGCAGGAACAGATCGGCGCGGCCTACAAGGAGGCCCTGAGTGTGCCGGGGGAATGGGGCATGTATATGTATATGCAAGGTGAAACCATCCCAAAGGAGACCAATACAGTCAGCCTGAGCCCGACAGAAAGAGACCAGTGGGGCATCCCGCTGCTGGTCACGAAGGTAGACTACGACGAGAACGACGAGCGGCTGTTAAAGGACTTCCTGACGCAAAGCGCTGAAATGCTCGACCGGATCGGAGTGAAGAATATCAGCCAGCATGACAACCACTGGGCACCCGGCCGCGACATCCATGAAATGGGTGGATGCCGCATGGGAAAGGACCCGAAAACTTCCTTACTAAACCGGCACAATCAATTGCATACCTGTCCGAACGTTTTTGTTACCGATGGCGCCTGCATGACGAGTACAGGCAACCAGAGCCCTTCCATACTTTATATGGCCCTTACTGCCAGAGCCGCCAACTATGCCGTTGGCGAGATGAAAAAAGGAAATTTATAGACAGGGCGCGTCATACTTGTCGTAAAGATAAGCTTTGCGACAATTAAATGACGTAAATTTGCGATATTTGTCGTAAATTGTCGCAAATGAAAGGGACTCAAAAAAACATAAAGCAGGAGCTGGAAGCAATAAAAACGGCACTGGTTCAATTTAAAGATGGCGCTTCTATCGAGGACGTCAAGACGATTTCCCGTCTGGATATAGAACTCCGCAGCCTTCAAAGGCGATTGGAAAAGCTGCACGAACAAGGTCAAATAACCTTGTCGGGCAAAACCCGCTCTACGCTCTATCACCTTGTCCGGGGCAGTGGAGATGGGGAGGGCAAGGCTCAGCCAGAAAAGCCCCCGGTGCCTTTAACGGCCGGGGGCAGGAAAATCCTTGCGATGGTCTCGCGCCCAAAACAGCAGCGCAGCCCGGTGGGTTACAACCGTTATTTTTTGCAATTATACAGACCCAATAATGACAGTTACCTCACTACGGAGGAAAAGGCAAGACTGGCTGGAATGGGTAAAACGGCCAGATTGGATCAGCCAGCCGGAACCTATGCCAGGGAAATCCTGAATCGAATGCTGATGGACTTATCCTGGAACTCCAGCCGTCTGGAAGGCAACAGTTACACGTTGCTTGACACCGAACGCCTTATTTCCCTGGGTGAAGCCGACGATAGCAAATCAGTGGCGGAAGCTCAGATGATACTCAATCACAAGGATGCAATTGAATTTATCGTTCGGGCTGCAAATGGCATCGGATTTAACCGCTATACGATATTAAATCTGCATGCGCTGCTGTCAAATAATCTGCTGCCGGACCCCGCGGCCTGGGGGAGGTTACGCAGTTTTGGAACCGGTATCCACCAGTCGGTCTATACACCCCTTGCCATAGCCCCGCAGATCGAAGAAATGTTTAGTCTGATGCTGGAAAAGGCCGAACACATCAAAGATCCTTTTGAACAGGCTTTTTTCATCATGGTCCAGTTGCCATACCTCCAGCCGTTTGATAATATCAATAAGCGTGTGGCCCGTCTTGCCGCCAATATATCCCTGAACCGGCAGAATCTGGCGCCTCTGTCGTTTATCGATGTGCCGAATGACATCTATACGCAGGGCATGATTGGTGTCTACGAACTCAACAGGGTCGAATTGCTAAAAGATGTCTTCCTTTGGGCCTACGAGCGCTCGTCCTTGCGTTATACTTCGCTCCGCCAATCGCTTGGCGAGCCTGATCCATTGCGGCTGAAATATCGGGAAGAAATCCGGGTACTGATCACGGAAATTGTATCAGGGTCCCTGTCACACAAAGAAGCCTCAGCACTAATAAGAGCCAAAGCGGTACAGCTTCCCGAAAACGATCAGCCAAAATTCATCGGATCCGTCGAAACGGAGCTTTTAGCGCTCCATGAGGGCAACTTTGCCCGTTATTGGATAAGTCCCCAAGAGTTCAGACGGTGGAAAGAGGTATGGACGAAAAGCAAAACCCACTAATCCCCCAAATTCGTTAGCGGCAAACCTGCCTGATCGGAAGCTCCCCGGGCGTTCCCCCGAAATCGCTATTGCCGCTTCCGTTCTAAAGTACAACTTTTGTAAGCCATAAAATGGCCGGGACCAGCCGACCTGTGGCTAAATCCATCTTCCGTGAAGGGACAGAACTTTACTTCCTGAATTCATTTTTGCAGAAAACACTCAAAACTTAAACAATGAAGTTCTTTTTACTCTTTACAGGCTTCCTGTTCGCTGTCTTTTTTGGGTACGCACAAGCCGTAGTAATCAGCGCCACGAACCCAACGACCCCTCCCAACCCCAACGTCATTTTATCGATCCAATCGGGAACCCAGGGAATACAGCTACCGCTGATGGATTCGACGGCCAGGTTATCGATCGGCGGCATTA
>Ga0302326_10007874_pt1 | contig 23614 bp, 25 predicted proteins | sample Palsa_T0_3_FD_202264 | JGI IMG/M metagenome (GOLD analysis project Ga0302326, IMG submission 202264) | Peat permafrost microbial communities from Stordalen Mire near Abisko, Sweden - Palsa_T0_3 | ecosystem: Environmental > Terrestrial > Soil > Palsa > Peat permafrost | place: Sweden: Abisko... | reverse complement strand
AAATCTAGAATCTAGACTCTAGAATCCGGCCAAAATATTCGCCGCCCTCGCCCAAAAACGCGGGCACATAACAACCACACCGGGCCGAACCCTCGACAGCCCACGTGTGCCTCGTCTTCGAGGGACCAAAGGAACAGGAGACCTACAATGGACAGTCTACGTGTGTTTTCACTTTCCGCAGCCAGTGGCCTGGCATGCATTCGTCTCGTTTCCGCGCTGGCGCTGCAGTCGGCCCTGCTGACTCTGTGCGCCCAATCCCCGGTGATCTATAACTTCACCGGTCCCACCAGCGACGGCGCTAATCCCCATTGCGCCCCGCTCATCGATAGCAGCGGCAGGCTCTTCGGAACCACCGTCTACGGGGGCACCGACAACGACGGCGTGTTCTACAAGCTGACACCCGGCACGCCCTGGACCGAGACCATCCTGCACAACTTCGCGGGGGCCACCAGCGATGGCTCCGCACCCGACGGAGACCTGCTCCTCGCCGCCGGCAACATATACGGCACCACCTCCGCCGGCGGCTCCCACAGCGCCGGTACCGTGTTCGAGATGAAGAACTCGTCCGGCACCTGGAGCGAAAGCATTCTATACAACTTTGCCGGCGGCACTGGCGACGGCGGTGGCCCATACGCCGGCGTTATCCTTAGCGGCGGCGTGCTGTACGGCACCACCTTCCTCGGGGCAGCAACCTCGACGGGACCGCTTACTCACTCACGCCGCCCACTCCCTGGGCCGAAAATGTTTTGTACAACTTCGGCGCTTCCTCTTCCGACGGCGTGAATCCGCACTCCGTCCTGCTCGACGGAGGCGGCGGGGTTTTCTACGGCACTACTTACTACGGCGGATCGGACTCGTCCGGCACGGTCTATGAGCTGACGTGTTCGGGCGGTTCGTGTTCGGAATCGGTGATCTACACGTTTACCGGCGGGAGCGACGGGTCCAACCCCCATGCCGGCCTGATCATGGACAGCAACGGCGCGCTCTATGGCACTACCGTCTTCGGCGGAGCAAACAGCAAGGGTACGGTATACAAGCTGGTGGAGTCCGGCGGCTCGTGGACCGAGACCGTCCTGTACAGCTTCGGCGCCAGCTCCAGCGACGCCGCGATTGCGCTCGCGGGGTGGTGTTCGGCAGCACCCAAAGCGTGCTCTACGGGGCCACTACCAAGGGAGGCGGATCGTCGGGCTGCATGTATGGCTGCGGCACGGTTTACAAACTGACGCTGTCGGGCGGCACGTGGTCGGAGAGCATTCTCTACGCTTTCACCGGCTACGCGAACGGCGACGGCGAGGATGCCTACTCGGACATCATCTACAGCGGCGGATGGATCTACGGCACGACGATCAATGGGGGGACTGGGAGTTGCACGGACGGCTGCGGGACGGTCTACGCGCTGCAGCCGTAAAGTGGTTCTGTGGGGCGGGTATTTCTGCCCGCAGCCGGCTTTCAGCCGGCTCTGGCCGCCTAAAAGGCGGCTGCGGCCAAGATTGGCCGCCCCACAAAACCTTACCTCCGGCATGCGCTACAATGATCGGGTTACATCAACGTCGCCCTCCAGATGGAACGCGCCAGCAGATTCCTCGGCAAGCTCACCGGCCCGATCGATATCGACGATCTGGCGCGCGCCGCGTGGCCGCTGGCGGTGGGCAAAAAGGTCGCCGCGCGCACCCGGCCCGCGCGCATGGTACGCACCCGGCTGATCGTCGAAGTGGAAGATCCCATCTGGAAAAAGCAACTGTTCGGGCTTTCCGGGCAGATCCTGACCAACCTGGAGCGGCACCTGGGGCAGGGGATCGTCGAAGATCTGGAGTTTCGCGTCATGCCGCCGCGGCGCGACGCCCAGCGGGCCGTGGTGGCGCAGCCGGCGCTCCCGTTCGACGAAGCCGACGAAATCGCCGACCCGGTCATGCGCAACATGTACAAGCTGGCGCGCAGGAAGGCGCTGGCGTGAAGATCACCGAAAAAGAGGTTCGCTACGTGGCGGACCTTGCCAACCTGGACCTGAGCGAAGCGGAGGTCCACAAATTTCAAGCCGATCTCGATGAGATTCTCGGGCATGTGGAACGGCTGAACGAGATCGATACCACCGGGGTCGAGCCGATGGCGCAAGTGCTTTATGCCGCCGGGGAAGCCACTTTGCGCGCCGATCGCGAAATCCCGCCGCTGGGCACGGACATCGCGCTGGCGAATGCGCCGCAGCCGGGCGCGGGATATTTCAAAGTGCCGAAAGTCATCGAACGCTGAGCTATGAACGTCGCATCGCTCACCATTGGCCAAATCAGGGACGGTTTGCTGGCGCGCCGCTTCAGCGCGGTCGAGTTGGCGCAGGAAGCGTTGCGATTCGCCGAGGCGCAAAACCCCGCGACCAACGCTTACCTGCGCTTCTCCCCGGAGCGCGCGCTGAGCGCCGCCGCCCGCGTGGATGAAAAGATCGCGCGCGGCGAAGATCCCGGCCCCCTGGCCGGAGTGCCCGTGGCCGTGAAGGACGTGATCCTGACCAAGGGCCTGCGCACCACCTGCGGCTCGAAGCTGCTGGCCGAATACGTGCCGCCCTACAATGCCACCGCCATCACGCGCCTGGAAGCAGCCGGCGGCGTGATCCTGGGCAAGACCAACTGCGACGAATTCGCCATGGGATCGTCGAACGAGAATTCGGCGTTCGGGCCGGTGCGCAATCCGCTCGCGCCGGATCGCGTGCCGGGCGGATCGAGCGGCGGTTCGGCGGCCGCCGTGGCGCAGGGGACGGCCACTTTGGCGCTGGGGTCGGACACCGGCGGGTCCATCCGGCAACCGGCGTCCTTTTGCGGCGTGGTGGGCGTGACGCCGACCTACGGGCGCGTCTCGCGTTACGGGCTGACCGCCTTCGCCAGCTCGCTCGACCACATCGGGCCGCTGGCGCGCACCGTGCGCGATGCCGCCGTTTTGCTGCAAACCATCGCCGGACGCGACCCGCAGGATGCCACTTCGGCCGATGCGCCTGTGCCGGACTATACACAATCGATGGACGGGAGGGTCAAAGGCCTGAAGCTTGGGCTGCCCCGCGAGTATCTAAAGGATTTGACGAGCGAAACCGGGGACTTGATCGCGGCGGGCGTGGATGCATTTCGCAAGCTGGGCTGCGAGGTGCGGGAAGTCAGCCTGCCGGCCACCGATTATGCCATCGGCTGCTACTATGTCATCGCCACGGCGGAAGCCAGCTCGAACCTGGCGCGCTATGACGGCGTGCGGTACACGTTCCGGTCGGAGGCTTCCGGCACGTTGAGCGATATGTACCGGCACACCCGCGGCGAAGGCTTCGGAGCGGAGTGCAAGCGGCGCATCATGTTGGGCACTTACGTGCTGAGCGCGGGTTATTACGACGCCTATTACTTGAAGGCGCAGAAGGTGCGCGCGCTGATCGCCCAGGATTTCGCGCGGGCGTTCGCCGAAGTGGACGCGATCGTGGCGCCGGTATCGCCTTTCCCGGCATTCAAGCTGGGCGAGAAGATCGACGATCCGCTGGCCATGTACCTATCGGATATCTATACGATTACCGGCGATTTGGCCGGCATTCCCTGCATGAGCGTACCCTGCGGCAAAACGGCCGAAGGGTTGCCGGTGGGAATGCAGATTCTGGCCAAACACTTTGACGAGCCGACTATGTTCCGCCTGGCTGACGCTTTCGAGCGCGCGCCACGCTAAATTGACGCCAATTGACGCAAACTGAAGAATGGAGATCGATATGTCTTTTACGCTACCCGCACTGCCCTACGCACCTGACGCCCTGGAGGTTTCCATCGACAAGACCACCATGGAAATCCATCATGGCAAACATCACGCCGCTTACGTGACCAACCTGAATAAGGCGCTGGAATCCGCGCCCGACCTGGCCGGCAAGAGCATCGAAGAACTGCTGGCGAATAACTGCGCCATCGTGCCGGAGAGCATCCGCACGGCGGTCCGCAACAACGGCGGCGGCCACATCAACCACTCGATGTTCTGGACCATCATGGGTCCGGGCGCGGGCGGCGCGCCGATAGGCCACGTGGCCGAAGCGATCACCGGTACGTTCGGCAGCTTCGACGACTTCAAGACCAAGCTGCAAACCGCGGGGATGGGCCGGTTCGGCTCCGGCTGGGCTTGGCTGATCTCGAGCGGTGGCAAGTTGGAGATTACTTCCACGGCGAACCAGGATAGCCCTGTGATGGAAGGCAAGCATGCCATTTTGGGCGTGGACGTTTGGGAGCACGCGTATTACCTGAAGTATCAGAACCGGCGCGCGGATTATTTGGGCGCTTGGTGGAACGTGGTGAACTGGCTGGCCGTGGAAGCGCGCTTCAATTCGCACAAGTGACGCCTGCGATCCAGATTGCGATCATGGTGAGTGTGGTGGGGCAGGCGCTTCCGCCTGCCAACCGCACTTACCCGCTGTAGGCCGACCGGTCGATTCGCGTTTTCTTTGGCGGGTTCTCCCTAGCCGTCTGACGCTCTCGAAAATCGCATATAGCGTAATGGCTGACGTGCCAAAAGTGATTCAAGCCGCCGGTGGAATCATCCTGCGGAATGCCGGTGCACAACAGGAGGTTCTGTTGGCACACCGGAAGCGATACGGCGACTGGACCATGCCGAAGGGCAAGCTGAATAGCGGCGAGTCCCACGACGCCGCTGCGCTCCGTGAGGTCCGCGAGGAGACGGGCTGCGAGGTTTGTTTGCAGGGCTCCGCCGGCGCGATTAGCTATGAATACAACGGCGTCGTGAAGATCGTGGCTCAAGCTCACATCGTGGCGGCGCGAGGCCGTCAAGGAGCTCTTGTCGGCTAAAATTGCGGAATCCAAAGTCTCAGTTGACGACGTTAGTGAGGCCTCGCGCTCACGCGATGAACAGTTGGAGAATCAGTACCATCAGATCTCGATAATGGCCGACCAACTCCATTATATTATTCGTCGCCGCGTTATTGATTCCAGCCATTCTGTTGGTGTTTGCGTTTGGCAAATTCGAGTTGGCGAAACTGCCGGAATGGGACTGGCGCATGGTGTCCCTTTCCTTCCTGATGGGCCTCTTGGGCGGTGGGTTCAGCGCGATCAATTCAATTTTCGAAGCAAGTGCGCATCCCCGAGCGAGTAACTAATCAGAGAGTTACGTTTACGCGGGCGCTCATCGGTGCGGTTTCAGGCTTTGTTGGGTACATATTCTTTCAGTCGGGACTGTTCAAAATCATCAACGGGGGCGGCCAATTGAGCGCTCTCCTCGCTGTGTCATTTATTTTTGGCTACACGGGCGAGCGGCTCGTCTCAAAGGTGGCAAGGGCGGCCGAGCGGGATGGCACCGAAAAATCGACATGAGGCCCGCCGCGCGATGTAGCTCTTGTGCGTTGCGATCTGAAGCGATGCCCGAGTCGCCTAATGCGTCTCCCGCGGCGAATATTTGTTCAGCTCCGCGATCAACTTGGCCGCGCCCGCGGGCGGCTTCAGCCCGCTACTCAGAATCTGCTTGTTCTCCCAAGGCTGGCCGTACAACTCCGTGTTCACGTCGATGTCGTTGCGCAGCGTCGACCCGTCCAGCGATACGCCGGCGAACACGCCATGCGAGCGCGACCACGAGAGGATCTCGGCCGTCATCAAGGCGTCGGTCTGCGCCGTGGCATTGCGGCCCACCGGGCCTCCCGCCACCGTGGCATCCCCGCCCAGCGTGAACTTCGAGGTGAGCAGCCGCTTCATGCCGCGCTCATTCATCACCAACAGGACCAAGTCCGTCGACGAGATCCCGATCTGCAGGCCGACGCTGCCGCCCTCGATACGCACCGCTCCCGGCGCGCCCCATCCCTGTCCGGACGCCGCGCGGCAAGTCACAAATCCTCTGCCGTATTTCGCCGCCACGACGAAGCCGCCCTTCTTCAAGCCCGGCACCAGGATGATGCAATGGCTCTTGTTCAGCAAATCCTGCGGAATGGATTTGTCGGGCGTACCCATGATTTCTTTGAACAGCGCCGCCGCGTCGTCCAGGCGATCGTTCGTTTTGGTTTCTTCGGCCGCCCGCATCGGCGTAAAGAGGCCGGCCACACCCATGATAAGAGCAATCGTTCGCATGAAACCATGGTACCAGCAGGTGGAGGGCGGACTTCAGTCCGCGCGGGGCTTCAGCCCCGCCTGCCGCAGCACTGCATAGCCGCCCAGCGGCAAAACCGCAGCCACCAGGCACACCGGACCATAACCATGCGCATCCACCACCGCGCCAATGACCGGCGAAATCAGCGCCTGCGCCGCGCCATACGACGCCACCAGCATCGAAATCGCAAACGCCGCGCGCGCCCCGCCGAAGATGTCCAGCGGAATCGTGTAGACGTTCACGCTCACCGCCGAAACCGCCAGGATGCTCAGCGAGATTCCAGCCGCCGTCCAACCGGCTGTGGGCAGCAGTGGGATCAAGGCGGTAGGCAGCGCCAACAGTGCGCCCACCAGACATACCCGCGTGCGCGCGGCCACGGCGGGCAAGCCCGCCCGCATCCAGCGTAGCGACAGCCATCCGCCGCCAAACCCGCCCAGCGCCGCTACCGCCGGCGGAATCACCGCGTACCAGTTCGCCTCCGCCAGAGCCAGACGATGCTTCTCCACCAGATACAGCGTGGTCCAATTCGTCCACAGGGAATAGACGCTCATGTTCAGCGCATTCGCAGCCACCAGCGCCCACAGGCGCGGCGACCGCATCAGATCCCCGTGCGTCTGCACTTCGCCGGTCGCGGCTGCATCCGAGCGCGGCCCGGCTGCGCGTGCAGTCAACATCCACAACGGAATCCACAGCAGCCCCAAACTGCCGGTAACCACGAAAGACTGCCGCCATCCATAGCGCATCGCGATCCAAGTGGCCACGGGCGGCGCGCAAATCAGGCCCAGGCTCACGCCCGCCTGATTCCACGCGTTCCCCAGTGCGCGCTCCGCCGGCAGCAGGTACCGATGGATCGCCTTGCCCGCTCCCGGAATGCCCGCCGCTTCCGACATCCCCAGCACGGCGCGGCAACCCAATAGCCCGCCCAGCCCGCGCGTGAACCCCGTGCAAATCCCCGCGCACGACCACACCGCCACCGCCAAACCCATCGCGCGGTTCAACCCGACGCGGTCGATCAGCATGCCCGCAAACGGCGCGCACGCCGCGTAGGCGATCGAGAACACCGTCAGAATCAGCCCGTACTGTGCGTTCGAAAGGTGGAACTCCGCGCGCACTATCGGCGCCAGCGTCGCCAGCGTCTGCCGGTCCAGATAGTTGATCGCGGAGCACAGCACGAAGACGCTCAGCACGAGCCATCGATACCGGCTGGGGTACGGGACGGCTGTCACTGGAACTCGATGCTGGCCACTTCGCCCTTGGTTGCCAGCCTGGCGTCCGCTTTGGGGAAATATTCCACCTTCACTCTGCGCGGCGCCTGTGCCCCGCACTTCAGCTTCAGCTCTCCCGGGCCGCTCAGAATCGCGATCTGCGCGGGATCGGCGACCAGCAGCTTCACGGTCTTTCGATCGTCGTCTTGCAGCACCATGCGCAACCGCTTGCCGAGACAGTCCACTTGTTTCAACGTGCCGGTCGCCACCCCCGAAGGCTTGGGAGCGTCCCACCACGGAACCACTTTTTCATTCGCCGGCGCGGGCGACTGGCCCTGATTGGCGTGCGCCTCCAGCGCGTGCAGATCCGCGCGCGCCTGCTGCTTCAATCGCTCGATATCGCGCGCTTCTTCGTCGGCCTTGCGCTTCTTTTCGGCGTCTTCCCAATCCAGGCGCTGCGCCTCGATCTCCAGCCGCTTGCGCTGCATGCGCGCGCGGCCGCCCGCCGTCGCGGCGGCCTGTTCGGCGGATTTCCAGGCCTGCGCGGCCCGCGGATAATCGTGCGCATCCAGATAGGCTTCGGCAAGCGCCTCCCAGTACGCCAGGTTGCGCGCATCCAGCTTGGCCGCCAGCTTCAGCTCCTGGATGCGTTTCTGCGGATCGGTCTGCCGGCCGGCCATCAGAAAATGCGGCTCCGCGAGTTTAGGATTGATCTTCGCGGCGCGATCCAGCGCGGCCAGAGCCTTGCCGCTATCCGGCTCCAGCCGCGCGTATTCCAAATAGCACTGCGGGCTCTTCGCGCCGGCTTCCATGGCGGCCGCGAAATCCTTGCGCGCTTCATCGGACTGTTGATCGCGCAACGCCAGCATTCCCAGGCCTTCCCACGCTTCCGGCACGCGCGTCTTCTGCGCGATCAGCTCGCGGTAAATCGTGCGCGACCGGTCGCCCAGCAACAAATCGGCGACGGCCAACTGAGCCGCATCGGGATCCACGGACCTCTCCGGAAAATCCAGGGGACTCATCGGCAGCGGCGAAATCGATGTGGCCTGAAAGCGGCCCTCCGCCAGGTGCGCTTGCGCTTGCAGCTCGATCTGTTCCGGAGACTTGCCCAGCGCGTTGCGAAAAGCCGCGTCCTCATCCACGCCTTTGCGCAGGTTGTAGGTGAGCACGCGCAGCTTGCCGTAGTATTCCGGATCGACGGCTAGCAGATGCATGCGCGCCCAGTCCATATCGGGTTGCAAGGGCGGCTCGCCCAGCGTGATACGGATGCCGTTCACCTGAATGGTCGAAAACAGCGAGACCAAGCCGCGTTCCAGGCGCTCCGGCATGCGCGCGGTATTGGTGTCCAGAAATAACTGCGTGAGCCGCGCGAAAACCTCGTTGGGGATCGCCTGGCCGGCGGTGAGGACGATGTTGTATTGGTCGCGCCCCCGCACCACCGGCTCGGGAAGCTGCGGCGCGCCGGTCTTGAAAAGCAGCACGCGGATGGGCACTTGGAGCTGCAGATCGTCCTCGCCCAGTGCCAGCCCCAGCGCGTGCCGGAATTCTTCGAACTTCACCAGCTCCTCGCGCCCGTCTTTGGAACCGGCGCTGCTGAAGACCTCGATGGGACCCGAAGTGAACCGGATCCAGTGCTCGCTGGCCGCCGCCGTCAAGGGCAGCAGGCCGCACAGCAGAAACAACCGCCGCATGCTCCCATCTTCGCATGTCACCACCGGCTATGATGTCTGGATGACGAAGCTTCTCGGCGCAGTGGCACTTATCCTCATAGCCAATCTAGCGTCCGCGCAAACCGAGCCGTCTATCGAGCAGATCTCCGGCCGCCTGACCCCCAACGATCTGAAGGCCGATGTGTCGTTCCTGGCCTCCGATCTGCTCCAAGGCCGCGGCACGCCCTCGCCCGGCCTGGATATCGCCGCCGAATACATCGCCGCGCAGTTCCGCCGCGCGGGCCTCGAACCCGCCGGCGACGACGGCTACTTTCAAACCGCCTTGTACAACGGCGTCACCCCCAATGTCGAAGGCCTGGGATTCACGCTCGAAACGGGCGGGGTCGTGGTCCAAACAAACAAGGAGTCCATGTTCCTCCTGGAGCCCGTCCCGATCGAACTTACGCATTCCCCGATGCTGAAGGCGAAAGGCAGCGACACCGCGGCCATCGACGCCATCGCCCCCGAGCAGGTGCGTGGTAAGGTGCTGATCCTCGATTTTTCGGACGGTTCGAACCCGTTCATGATCATGCGCCAGCTTCCCGCGCTCACCGCCCGCTTGCAGCCGGCGCTGGTGCTGCTGTTGCGCAAGACCGGCCCGCCGCCCAATACGGCCGCGCGCCTACGCGAGGCGGCATCCATGCCGCCAACGCCCGTGCTGCTGGTTTGGGACGATGCCATCCGCGGCGCGCTCGCCAATATGGACGCCAAGACGGTGGCTACTGTTTCGGTCCACATCGCGGCGCCCACTATAGTCCCCGCGAAGCTGCACAACGTGGTCGGCGTGCTGCGCGGCTCCGACCCCGCCCTGCGCGATACCTACGTGATGGTAACCGCGCATTACGACCACCTGGGTGTGCGCGGTACGGGCGATGGCGACCACATCTACAATGGCGCAAACGACGACGGCAGCGGCACGGCGTCGGTCATCGAAATCGCCAATGCGCTCGCCGCGCAGCCCGTGCGCCCCAAGCGTTCCATCGCATTCGTGACTTTCTTCGGGGAAGAACTCGGCCTGGTGGGCTCGCGCTTCTATGGCGCGCATCCGGTTTTCCCGCTGGCCCAGACTGTGGCCGATCTCAACCTGGAGCAAGTCGGCCGCACCGACGTGGATGGCGGCACGAGCGTCGGCCTGGTGAACGTAACCGGCTACGACTTCTCCACTCTCACCGAAGTGATTCGCAAAGCCGGCGTATCCACCGGCTTGCAGGTGGTGAAGAACGAGAAACTCAACGTGCGCTACTTCGCGCAGAGCGACAATCAGGCGCTGGCCGACGCCGGCGTTCCCGCGCACACTCTTTCGGTGGGCTACGTCTTCCCGGATTACCACAAGCCGGGCGACGAATGGCCGAAACTGGATTACGACAATCTCTCCAAGGTGGACCTCACCGTTGCGCTGGCCGTGTTCCGGGTGGCCAACAGCGTGGAAACCCCGCAATGGAACAAGGATATTCCCGACACCGCCCGCTATATCAAGGCTCGCGAGCTTGTTTTCCACCCCCCGGATGTCCAAAAATAGGAATAGCCATGACCCAAGATCAATCTTTACGGGAACACCTGATCTACCAGTTGGACGGCGGCGGCGCGCACGTGGATTTCGATGCCGCGGTGGCCGGTCTGCCGGCCGCATTGCGGGGCGTTCGGCCAAGCGGGTTGCCGCACACGCCGTGGGAAATCCTGGAGCACCTGCGCATAGCCCAGTCGGACATCCTGGAGTTCACGCGCAAGCCGAAACATGTTTCTCCGCCGTGGCCCGCGGGCTACTGGCCGGCTACCCAGGCGCCCCCCGACGATAGCGCGTGGGACAAAAGCGTGAAAGCCTTCCGCGCCGACTTGGCGTCGCTCCGGCGCATGGTGAAGAATCCGAAAACCAAGCTGCATGCGCGCATTTCGCACGGCACCGGCCAGACGGTTCTGCGCGAGGCGCTGCTGGTAGCGGACCATAACGCCTATCATCTGGGTCAACTGGTGGTGGTGCGGCGGCTGCTGGGCGCATGGAAGTAACCGAAACGCCGGCATGCGGGTATAATTAGATTCCCGCCCATGCCACTTGACTGGTCACCGTTGTGGTTCAGCCTGCGCTACGCCGGCTTGGCCACACTGTTGGCCATTCTGGCGGCGCTGCCGCTGGCGTGGCTTTTGACGCGCCGCCGCTTCCCCGGCAGCGAACTGCTGGACGCGTTGGCGAACCTTCCGCTGGTCCTGCCGCCGGCCGTGCTGGTCTATTATCTGCTGGCCGGAGCGGGGCAGTTTAGCTGGCACGTCGCGGTGGTGGTGTCCGCGGTCTATACGCTGCCCTTGTTTTTCCGCATGACGCGCGCGGGTCTGGCAGCGGTGGACCATGGTTTCGAAAACGCCGCGCGCGGTTTGGGGGCGGGCGAGTGGCGTGTCTTTTGGATTGTCACCATGCCGCTCGGGTGGCGCGCGCTGTTCGCGGCGGTGCTGGCCGGCTTCGCGCGCGCCTTCGTCGATTTGGGCGCAACCGCCATCGTCGCCAGCCATGTCCAAGCCGCTTTGTTGCTGCCGATTGCCGCGCTGGCGTTGACGGCCATCTATGTTGGAAATCGCGTCCGACGCGCACAGGTGCCGGCATGATCCAAGTGCGTCTCGCGGGCGACGGTGTGAACGTCGAGTTCCAAGCCGCGTCCGGAATCACCGCATTATTTGGAGGGGCCGAAGCGGGCAAGACGCGGATTTTGGATGCAATCGCCGGCTTCGCGACACCCACCCAGGGGCGCATCATCCTCGACGATGGGATCCTCTTCGATGGTGCATCCAGCGTGAGCCTGCCGCCCCGCCGCAGGCGCTGCGCATATGTCGCGCGCCACTGGGCGCTGTTCCCGCACATGACCATCCACGACAATCTGTTATTCCCACTAGCGAGCTTGGCGGGCGTGGGGCGGCGGGAACGGCACCGGCGTGTAAAGGAGATGATCGAGCGGTTTGCCCTGCACGATGCCGCGCCTCGCCGCCCGCATTTGGTCCCGCCTGAGGACTGCCTGCGCGCGACCGTAGCCCGCGCGCTGATCGGCGAGCCCAAACTGCTGCTGGTGGACGAACCCGCGGCCGGCCTGGACGTGGCCATGCGCGCCGAGTGGCACAAAATCCTGCGCACGGTCCGCGATGAGACGAACCTGCCGGTGCTGCTGGCCACGCGCGATTTGGACACCTGCTTCGAACTGGCCGGCAGCATGTTGTTGCTGAATGCCGGACGTATTCTGCAAAGCGGGCCGCCGCGCGCGGTGCTCGATCAGCCGGTTAGCGTGGAAGCCGCGCGCCTGCTTGGCATCCGCAATCTGTTCCCCGCTGAAATTGTCGCTCTCGATCCGGGCCGCAACACCAGCCGCCTGCGCCTGGAGAACTTCGATCTGAACGGCCCGTATCTGCCCGGCCGGCTGCGCGGCGATCGCGTCTGGCTGTGCGTCGAGCCGGGCCAATTGCATGCCGCGCCGCACGACGGATCGAAACCGGCGGCTAACCAGGTGGCCGCGCGGCTGGAGCGGGCAACTGAGATGCCGCGCGCCGTGCGGCTGGAATTCGCGGGCGGCATCGTGGCCGAAATTGCCCGGTGGGAATTCGAGCGGCGGCCGAAAGGCGAGGATAATAAGGATTGGCTGGTGGAGTTTCCGCCGCCCGCGCTGAGAGTGTTGGGATGCCCCTGAAAACCTTCGACGAATATGTGGTGCTGGCCGAGCAGGCCCACGGCCACATCTGCGCCGGGCAGATCCTGGGACTGCGCATGGCGATCTACGGCCTGAAATTGCTCGATCTGGACGATCCGCTGGGCAGGCATCGCAAGCGTTTGGTGACCTTCATCGAAATCGATCGGTGCGCCACCGATGCCATCCCGGTGGTGACGGGGTGCCGGCTGGGCAATCGTGCATTGAAGTTTCGCGATTTCGGGAAGGTGGCTGCCACCTTCTGCGACTTGGAGGCGGACCGCGCGGTGCGCGTGGTGGCGCTCGAGGACTCCAAACAGCGCGCCCGTGAAATGTTTCCCGAAATTACGGACAAAAACACACAGCAGATGTGTGCTTATCGCGAGTTGCTGGACGCCGCGCTGTTCGCCGCGGAGTGGGTGCGGGTGAAACTCGGCCCGGAAGAGTTCCCCGGTTATAAGGCGGCGCGCGTGGTTTGCGCGGAATGCGGCGAGGGCATCAATTTCAAACGCGAGGTGGTGCGCGACGGGCGCGTGCTGTGCAAGGCGTGCGCGGGCGAGCGATATTACGAAGCGCTTTGACGCTTGCCATCATGCTGCGCTACTACATCACCGACCGCCGGACGTTGGGCGGGTGTGAGGCGCTGCTGGAAGCGATCGCCGGGGCGCTGGCGATGGGCGTAGAGCGCATCCAGATTCGCGAAAAGGATCTGACCGCGCGGGAGTTGTCGGATCTGGTGCGGCGCGCGTTGCGCCTGCCGAATCCGCACGGCACGGCGATTTTGGTGAATGCGCGCGTGGATGTGGCCGTGGCTTGCGGCGCGCAAGGTGTGCACTTGCCCGCGGATTCGATTGCGCCGGGTGTCTGGCGCAAGATCGTGCCGGCCGGTTTCCTGATCGGCGTGTCCTGCCATTCGGTGGACGACGTGCGACGGGCGGAGAGCGAAGGCGCGGATTTCGCGGTCTTCGGACCAGTGTTCCTTACGCCGTCGAAAGCGGAGTTCGGCGCGCCGCTGGGGCTGGATCGCTTGCGCGAAGCGGCTGGGGCCGTACGCATGCCGGTGCTGGCGTTGGGCGGTGTGAATGCGGAGAACGCGTCGCATTGTGTGGAAGCTGGCGCGGCTGGCGTCGCAGGGATTTCGCTATTTCAGGCGGGACTTGCGTAGTCCGCAGCCACGTTTTATTCTGGTGATAGAAGAGCGAGTTATGACTACAGCAACGATCTCATCCAGCGGACTGATCGCCATACCCAAGGCGGTGCGGGAACAGCTCCATCTCGAAGCCGGAACGCAACTGTCCATTGATGTGGAGGGTGAACAACTGGTCCTGAAGCGAGTTGAACCTAGCTATCCCGACTGGCGAACGATGCAAGGCATGCTTCGCGGAGGGGAGAGCCTGACCAAGGCCCTGGAGGAGGAACGCGCCGCCGAGGTGGCACACGACGATGCCCGCGCGAAGGGTCGTTGATTCCTGGGCGATACTGGCGTGGCTGCAGGGCGAACCCTCCGCGCCCTTGGTCCGGCAAATCCTTTTGGATGCCAAGGCGGGAATACTCGACCTGGTAATGAGTTGGTATAACGTCGCGGAGGTATTCTACAATATCGCCAAGCGGAAAGATCCTGACGCTGCGGAGGAATTCTTGAGACGCTTGCCGTCCCTTCCCATAAGGGTTGTGCTACCTGATGTGGATGGCATCATCGCTGCCGCCCGGATCAAAGCCGCCCGTCCGGTTGCATTCGGCGACGCCTTCGCCATAGCACTGGCGCAAGCCGAGGACGCCAGCGTCATCACCGGCGACAACGAAATTCGCGATTGTGGGGTGGTCGCGGTGCATTGGATCGGCCTTTGAGGCAGCCCGCGCCTGGTCTTGCCGCAGCGGCGATGCCGCCCTCCGCTCATGACGGGCGTATGCGCAGCGGTTCAGGGTTTTCTTCGGTGCAGCCGACGATGTGGGATAGTCAGGTTTAGCTTCCACGATGCGCGCATGCGTTGCGCCCATCCGCCTCGAAAATGTGTTGCTATGCTGAGAAAGTGACGAGGGAGGCGTTTAGCCAAGGAAACCGCACTGGAATCGTGGCGCAAACCTAAACGTGGCCGATCCAAAACACCTCGAGATCGCTCGCGCCGGGAAGGGCGTGTGGAATGCTTGGCGCTTGGCGCATCCGTCTGATTGCGCCGATTTTTCCGGAACCGACTTCAGGAGCGCTGAAAACTGCGACATCGTCTGTTCCGGATTCCACCTCGGAGACTCGGCAGACTTCAGCAATGCCACCTTCGGTGACACGCCCACTTGGTACAGCATACACGGTTACAATCCGCACTTAGGTTCGCCGGCTGGCGCAGCTTTGTTTCACGGCGCAGTGTTCGGTACTGATACAAACTTCCGCAGCGCCCGGTTCGGAGCAGGTGCGCGGTTCGACGGCGCGGTGTTCGGGAAAAGCACGTCGTTCGTCGACGCGGTGTTTGCAGGCCCCTCTGATTTTACCAGTGCGGTCTTCGGCTCGGCGACATTTTATGGCGCCCGCTTTGGGAACGGCACGTCGTTCGCCGGCGTTCTGTTCGTAGACGACTCATCGTTCGATGAGGCGGTGTTCGGCGAGAACGCCCAATTCGGGGGAGCGTCGTTCGGTAGGGTCAGCTTTCCCTGCTCAACATTCGGTCACGAGCCTGTTTTTGACAACGCGGTCTTCTCTGCCTTGGTTCAGTTCAACCACGCGGCGTTCGGAGACGGCGCGCGCTTCAGAGGTGCGGCATTCGAGGGTCCGGCGTGTTTCGACTGGGCGGAGTTCGGCGATTGTGCGTCGTTCGAGGCGCGTGATCCGCGAGCGTTCAACGAGGCGGCCAAAACCGGGGCAGCGTCATTGCCGGAAAGTTACCGCGAACTGTATCTGGACCGGGCCAGGGCTGCAGACCCGACGAAATTTCAGGAGATTAGCTTTTGCGGAGCGCGATTCGGCTCCCAAGACTTTCGTCGCTATGCAGGCGAGCGAGTGATTCTTATGATCCTCCGGTGGCCAAGACGTTTGCTGCAGTGGGAGCGGCTCCCAAGAGGGCCAGGCTCTCCTGGCGCCAGCTTCGATGGTCGGACCCTTCCTAGGTTTTGTGATTTCAGCAGGGCCCGATTCGATCAGCCACCAAGTTTTGACGACGTCCGGCAGGCGGACAACCTCGATCTGGCCGGGGCGGTCTTCAGCTTTCGAGCCCCGACTTGGCCGCGGTGGCGGTATTGGACCACAGAGACCGCGACCGCGACGCGTTTAAGGCGCCTACGAAAGCTCGCCAGCGAAATCCACGCACGGGACGCAGAGCGGGATTTTTTCGTCCTCGAGCGAATGGCGGAGCGAGGCATAGCGTGGTCCGCATGGCGGGATCAGGTGTTGCGCCAATGGGATTTTCATCGGCGGATTCGCGTAGCCGCAGTTGAGCGTACGCGACGACCGCGGTGGCGGCGTGGACTCGCATGGTTACGCAGGGCTGCCACCTCAGCATGGTTCGCGTTACGCGGCGCAGGTCATCCAGCAGTTTTGACGGCGCTTACCTTCTGCTACCGCTTCTTATCCGATTTTGGACGTAGCGTCGTCTTGCCGACGTTTTGGCTCGTCGTCTCGTTGTTCGCGTTCGGTTTCTGGTATGGCACGTACGTTACTGGGGGGCTATCGTCGAAGACGGCAAAGGTACTCGCCACCTTCACCCTGGCAAACGCTTTTCCTTTTCTCAATGTCTCGCGGCAAGCGTTCGAAGGCTCGGCGGCTGCCTTGTTTCCTAGCGTCCCAGAGAGCCTGCACGCAATTGTGCTCGTTCACGGCCTGGTGAGCGCGGTGTTGCTCTTCCTAATCATTCTTGCGTTGCGCAACCACTTCCAAATCCGCTGATGCAGCCGGTGCATGCCCGACGCCCGGAGTTTCCAGCTTGGCGCCTAGCCTTCACCTAACTCGCCGCCGCCCCGACCCCTTCCACCGCGCTCGCCCGCAGCGCCTTCAACCTGTCCCGTATCTGCGCCGCCTTCTCGAACTCAAACTTACGCGCAGCCTCCCGCATGCGCTCTTCCAACTCGCCCAATAGGTGCTCGCGCTGCTGCGGCGTCATCTGTTCGATCTCGTCGTCGGATTCGAGCGGCACTGTCACGTAATCGGCTTCGGCAATCGCCACCAGGCTCATATCGACCGGCTTGATAATCGATTGCGGCGTGATCCCGTTGCGTTCGTTGTATTCTACCTGCGTGCGGCGTCGCCGGGTGGTTTCTTCGATGGCGTGTTTCATGCTGTCGGTCATCACGTCCGCGTACAGGATCGCGCGCCCTTCCACGTGCCGCGCCGCGCGCCCCATGGTCTGGATGAGCGAGCCGCTGGAACGGAGAAAGCCTTCTTTATCGGCGTCCAGAATCGCCACCAGCGATACTTCCGGCAAGTCCAAACCTTCGCGCAGCAGGTTGATCCCGATCAGCACGTCGAACTCGCCGCGCCGCAGGTCGCGCAGGATCTTCAGACGGTCGAGCGTGCTCACTTCGGAGTGCAGATAGCGGCAGCGCACGCCCACTTCGGAGTAATATTCCGCCAGGTCTTCGGCCATGCGCTTGGTCAGCGTGGTCACCAGGACGCGCTGATTGTTTTCCACCCGCCGCCGGATCTGCCCCAGCAGATCGTCCACCTGTCCCTTTACCGGACGGATCTCGACTTCGGGATCCAGCAAACCGGTGGGACGAATGATCTGCTCTACTACTACGCCCGCGGCTTTGGTCAACTCGAAGGGGCCGGGCGTGGCCGAAACATAGACCACTTGGTTCACGCGGTGCTCGAACTCCTCGAACGTGAGCGGCCGGTTATCCAGCGCGCTGGGCATGCGGAATCCGTGCGATACGAGCACTTCCTTGCGCGAACGGTCGCCATGATACATGCCGTGCAACTGCGGGATGGTCTGATGGCTCTCATCGATCAAGATCAGCGAATCGTGCGGCAGGTAATCGAGCAGCGTGGGCGGCGCTTCGCCCGGCAACCGCCCGGAGAAATGCCGCGAATAATTCTCGATGCCGTGGCAGTAGCCGATCTCCTTCATCATCTCCAGGTCGAACATGGTGCGCTGCCACAGGCGCTGCGCTTCGATCAGCTTGCCCTGCTTCTCCAGCTCCTTGTGCCACCATTGGAGCTCGGTCAAAATGCTGGCCATCGCCGAGTTTCTGGTCTCCTGGGACATCACGTAGTGAGTCTTGGGATAGATGGGCAGCCGCTGATAAGTCTGTCGCACCTGCCCCAGCAGCGGGTCGATCTGCGAGAGGCTCTCTATCTCATCGCCGAACATCTCGATGCGGTAGGCGTAGTCGTCGTAAGTGGGATAGACTTCGATGACGTCGCCCCGCACGCGGAAGGCGCCGCGGCGGAAATCGCCATCGTTGCGGTCGTATAGAATATCCACCAGGCGCGAAACGATCTGGTTGCGCGAGATCTTCCGCCCTTTCTCCAGCATCAGCAGCATGCCGTAGTAGGCTTCGGGCGAGCCCAGGCCGTAGATGCAGCTCACGCTGGCCACGATCACGCAGTCGCGGCGCTCGAAGAGCGAGCGCGTGGCGGAGAGGCGCAGCTTATCCAACTCGTCGTTGATGGTGGCTTCCTTCTCGATGTAAACGTCGCTCGATGGAATATAGGCTTCAGGCTGATAATAATCGTAATAACTGACAAAGTACTCCACCGCGTTTTCCGGGAAGTACGATTTGAATTCGTGGTAGAGTTGCGCGGCCAATGTTTTGTTATGCGCCAGGATCAGCGACGGACGGCCGATCGCCTCGATAACCTTGGCCATCGTGAAGGTTTTGCCGGAGCCGGTGACGCCCAGCAATACCTGATGCGCCTCGCCGTCGCGTACGCCGCGCACCAGCTCTTCGATGGCGGTGGCCTGGTCGCCCTTGGGGCTGTAGTTGACCTTCAGGTGGAAGCCCATCTCTCCAGTATAGGGCCGATTGTTAATCCACCCGTAGCGACACGATGGGATCGATGCGCGACGCTCGCCAGGCCGGCAGCGCCGTGGCGGTAATCGCGACCGCGAGCACCAGCGCGGTCACCGCCGCGAAGGTCAAAGGATCGGTCGCGCCGACGCCATACAGCAGGCTGGCGAGGAAGCGTGTCGCGGCTAGCGCCGCAATCACCCCCGCGCCGACGCCGTACAGAGCAACCCGCAGCCCCTGGCCCAGAACCATCGAAATCAGCCGGCCGCGCGTTGCGCCAATGGCCACCCGCAGCCCGATTTCATAGGTCCGCTGCGTTACCCAATAAGAAACCAAGCCGTAAATCCCAATGGCGGCCAGCAGAATAGCGGCCGCGGCGAAGCTGATGAACACCCGGATGGTCGCGCGGAAATTGGCGGTCGACCCGGCCACTACCTCTTCGAGCGGCAAAACGTGGCCGACGGGCACATTCGGGTCCTGATCCTGCGCAAACTCTCGAATCTCGCGCGCGGGGCCGTCGGTATTGGCGCGCGCTTTCACCAGCAGGGTCATAGCCGCCGGAATTTGCCCGTCCTCGCGTACGGCTTGCGCGTACGGCACGTAGATGGCGCCCAGAATCCAGTTGGGCATGGCTTTGCTCAAGCTGTATTGCCGCACGTCGCTCACCACGCCCACCACCGTCCTCCATTGCTGCTCGCCGGTGGCCTTGATGTGCTTGCCGATCGGACTTTCTCCGGGCCAGAAATGCTTTGCCGTGGAAGCTGAAATTAGCAGAACCGCAGCGGACTTGGGCCCGTCCGCTTCGGTGAGGTCCCGGCCCGCCAACAGCGGAATCCGCAGCATGTGAATGTATCCTGGGCTGACCGCGCCCGACCAGAGCATGGGCGCGGGGTGGTCCACCGACTTCGGATGCCCTTCCACATCCACCGGCAGATCGGGCTGTTCGGCATCCAGGGGAACCGCGCTTGCGATAGCGGCGTCGGCGATGCCGAAGATGCCGCGGGCGCCCTCCAGCAAACGGTTGTAAAGCGCGATACACGCCGCGCGTTGCGTGCAGAAGGATGCATTCGGGCTGATCCGCACCGTCAGGATCTGTTGCGCCTGAAAACCGGGGCGCACTTCCGATGGCGTGTGCAAGCTCTTGATCAAGAGTCCCGCGCTCACCACCAGCACGACCGTGAGCGCGACCTCCGCCCCAATCAGTGCGCCGCGCAGGCGCGTCCAGAATGCGCCGGTGGACCTTTGGCTGCCCGTCCGGATAGCCTGCGCGAGGTCGATTTGGGACGCACTCAGCGCCGGCGCGATCCCGAATGCCAGGCCGGTCAGGAGCGCCAGTCCCGCTACAGCCGCGGCAATCGGCCAGTCGATGGACGCTTGTGCCAAACCCGGCGTAGAGGCCGGCAACAATGACTTGAAAACGGAAAGCGCGCCCATCCCGAGAAGAATTCCCAAGCCGCCGCCCACCAGTGCCAGCAGCACGCTTTCCGTCAGGAGTTGGCGAACGATGCGCGAACGGACTGCCCCCAGCGCGGCACGCAACGCGATTTCCTTGCGGCGGGCGGTGGCGCGAGACAGCAGCAAGCTCGCGACATTGGCGCACGCGATGAGCAGCACCAGCCCGACCGAACAGAGCAGGATGATCAGCTTGCCGCGTATGTCGCCGGTCAGGTCGCGTTGCAGCGGAATTGCGGTGGAATCGCGATTCCAATCGCGCGCCATCGGATAGGGGAACGTCTTGCGGAACTCATCGATCAAAGGCTGGATCTCACGCTGCGCTTCGGCCATCGTGAATCCAGCGCGCAGCCGGGCCACCAGCGGCACGAATTCTCCGGCCCAATATTCCAGGAAGTTGGAAGGGTCGAAGCGCATGGGCACCCATGCCTGCACTTGCGCCGACGGATAACTGAAAGCCGGCGGCATGATGCCGACGATACGCCGATGCATGCCGTTCAGCGCGATCACGCGGCCGATCGCGTTCGGATCGCCATCGAACTTGGTCCGCCACAGGGAATTGCCGATGATGACGACGCCGTCGCGGCCGGGCAAATCTTCCCCGGGTTCGAAGCTGCGTCCTCGGGCTACGGCGGCGCCCAACACGGAAAACGCGTTCGCCGAAGCGGCGCAGCCCACGATCCGGACGGCTTCGCCCTCGCCGGTGAGGTTGTATTCGGAGCCTGGGCTGACGGCGGCCACATCATGATGCGGGTCCGCTGCTGAAAGAAAGGCGCCGCCGCGCGCGGAAAGATGCCTGTAATGCGCACCAGGCGGTCCGGTGCGCGATACGGCATCGGGCGGACCAGCAGCGTGTTCACCAGGGTGAACATGGCCGCGTTGCCGCCGATCCCCACAGCCAGGGAGAGGACGGCAATAGCCGTAAATCCGGGCGTCCGCCGGAACATACGCGCGGCGTAACGGATGTCTTGCCACAGCCTCTCCAATCGCAAAAAACTCCACATATCCCGACACTCCTCAGCCGCAATCGTCATGTTGCCCATCTGCATGTGACTCTGTTCGCCGACGGCCTGCTGCTTCAGTGCGCGATGAAACTCCATCTCCTCGGCGAGATCATCGTCCAGTTTCGTGCGCCGCCAGCGAAAAGCAATCCGGCGCCAAGCCCGCGGCAACGAAATGTGAACGCGCCGGCTCATGCCATGTTGAGGACTCTCTCAATCGCGCCGACCACCCGCGCGAACTCCGCGTGTTCCGAGGCGAGCTGCTTCCGCCCGGCGGCGGTCAAGGTGTAATATCGTGCGCGCCGGTTGTTCTCGGAAGCGCCCCACGCGGCTTTCACCCAGCCATTCAGCAACAGCCTTTGCAAAGCGGGGTAGAGCGAGCTTTCGCCCACCTGGAGAACGTCTTCAGAAACCTGCTTGAGCCGCTGCGCGATGCCGTAGCCGTGCATCTGGCCGGCGGCCAGGGTGCGCAGGATCAGCAGATCCAGCGTTCCCGGCAGAAGTTCGGATGCGTCTGGCTTTCCCATCGTCTGTCGATGGAAGTATGACTCATTCTCGGCCCGCGTGTCAAGCGCCGTGGCGCCTGCGCCACGAGGAGTCACCGCGGAATCACAGGCAGCACCAGGGCGGAAGGATGCTGCGCGTCATGATAAATACGCTGGCTGGCTTTTACTATCCGCGTGGAACCCGCGATCGGCTCACCCGTATTCAGATTCCTGTTAAACCGGGGAAAGTTGCTGCTCGCTACGTACAGCCGGATGCGATGCCCGGCCTTGAACAGATCGCTCGTCGCCCACAGATCGATCGAATATTTGTAGATTTTTCCCGGTTCGATCGGCTGCGTGCGCACGATGCCATCGGTCAGGAAGCGCGCATAGCCGGACGGCTCCACATCCGCCAGCAGCGCGGTGAAATCCGTATCCACCGCCGAACTCGACGCATAAAGCGTGGCTTTCACCCAGCCGGTCGCCTCCACGTCTCGCGCTAGCGGCGGCGTCGAGAAGATCAGCACGTCCGGGCGGCCCTCGTTCGGACGCTGATCGGCCGGCCCGGGCGGAAGCTGATTGTTGGCGCAGCACAGCCGTCCGCCAATGGTTGGGACCGGATTCGCCGGGTCGTATTCGTAAGCCTCCGGCGCTTCGTCCCCCGGCGCATCGGTTGCGAGAGCGCCTTTCCGCAGGTAATAGTTCGTGTACCTGGTGCGTGCCAGCGGGAACTCCCGTTCGTCGCGCCAAACGTTTTCGCCCATGACGAAAATGCGCACCGGCGCGCCCGTGGCGTACTCGTTGCGCACGCCCTTCAGCGCATAATCGTACCAGCGCAGGATGGTGCCGTCGGTATCCAGCACCGCGTTCTTGCCGAACGTGACATCGCCGATCTTGCCTTCGGGCGAAGTCTCGGCGTGCGCCCAAGGACCCAGCCGCAGCCGCTGATCCGCGCGCGCGGGCGAGGCGTTGCGCATCCCGACGTAATTCTGAATGGTGCCCTTCAGGAAAATGTCGTGCCAGCCGCCCGAGTGCAGCGCCTTCACATTCATCTCCCCATAGTGATCGGAAATCTTCCACGGCCGCCAGTATTCGTCATCGCGTTCGTGCGCCACCCAATCTTTGAAGTACGGCGCCAGCGTGGAGACTGGCGGCAGTTCCAGCATGCGGTAGCTATCAACCGGCAATTGAGTGACCCACGATTTGGGATCCTGCAGGCCGCTCGCTTTGCGCCGCAAAGTATCCACCGCCAAACCGCTCGACCACGAGCTCGCGAACCATTGCATCAGGGCGCCGTTCTGATACGTCCAGCCATCGTAATATTCCGACGCGGTCACGTAGGGCTGAATCGCGACCAGGTGGGGCGGGGAAGCCATGGCCGCCAGCATCTGGGTCGCACCCACGTAAGAGCCGCCGAACATGCCCACCTTGCCATCGGCATAAGGCAGCTTGGCGGCCCACTCCACGGTGTCGTACCCGTCCTGGCTTTCGTAGCGAAAGGGATAAAACTCGCCCTGCGAATCGAAGCGTCCCCGGGTGTCTTGAATAATCACCACATAGCCGTGCGCTGCCATGGCCGCCGCCGACTCCGCGGCGCCCGCGCGATTGTACGGCGTGCGCTGAAGGAGGACGGGAAATTTGGCGTCCGCCTCGGGCTGGTAGATGTCGGCGGCCAGCTTCACGCCGTCCCGCATGGCGGCGGTAACGCCATGGTGGATCGTCACGCGGTACGGCTGGGCGGCGGCGGTTAGGGCGAGGGCGAGAGAGATGAACAGGCGCATCGGTATCAATGATATCTCGGGGTGCGGCAGTTGCGCCGATTGGCAATCGGCGCGCAGGATGCCATCCTGCCCCACACGTAATCATCCATAATGAAACAGTGCCCTTGCTCTGTTATCTCGACGCCTTCTCCGGGATCAGCGGCGATATGCTGGTGGGCGCGCTGGCGGATGCCGGAGCGGACCACGCCGCCATCGTCGATGCCGTCGCTTCGCTTGAAACCGGGGCGGTGCTGTCCTTCGAGCGCGTGAAGCGGTGCGGGATTGCGGCCACCAAGTTCCACGTGGCCATTGAGGAAACGCA
>Ga0302326_10007871_pt1 | contig 23620 bp, 24 predicted proteins | sample Palsa_T0_3_FD_202264 | JGI IMG/M metagenome (GOLD analysis project Ga0302326, IMG submission 202264) | Peat permafrost microbial communities from Stordalen Mire near Abisko, Sweden - Palsa_T0_3 | ecosystem: Environmental > Terrestrial > Soil > Palsa > Peat permafrost | place: Sweden: Abisko... | reverse complement strand
GAATTCACATCTGGTCGAAAGAATACGATCGCGATCTGAAGAGCGCCTTGATGCTGCAGACGGAGGTCGCTACAACCGTTGCCCACCAACTGCAGGTCAAACTTCTCGGCGATGAGGCATCAAAGATTGAAGGCGGTGGCACTCTCAACACCCAGGCCCATGATGCCTACCTACGCGGACTTCAGATCATCTCTGCCGCAGGCAAGGAGGACGAGTATCGAAATGCCCTTACAGCGGCCGATCAGGCGATAGCATTCGACCCAAACTATGCCAAAGCCTATGTCCTCAGAACACGAGCGCTCTATGACATTTCGGCTTACACCAGCACCAGCGTCGAAGTTGCAAGGAAACTACGTGCGCTGGCTCGTCAATCTGCTGAGAGGGCCGTAGAAATCGCCCCGGATTTGGCAGATGCGCACATTGCGCTCGGTTGGTTCGTGCTGGCCGGGGCGTTAGATTTCGCTCGTGCGGCACCGGAGATAGAACGGGCTCTCGTCTTATCGCCGGGCAACGCTTTCGTCCAATCATACTACGCTAGCTTCCAGAGCTTTCTAGGTCATCACGAAAAAGCGCTGGCGGCCTCGCGACGCGCCGTAACGCTGGACCCGCAAGGTTACCGTTACCGAGTACGCCTAGCGGAAGATCTCTATTACGCGCGTGACTTCGATGACGCGATAGTGGAATCTCAGAGATCTACGACGCTCAATCATGACGGCCATGAAGCTGAATTCTTTCGCGCTTTCAGCTATTTGGCACTCGGTAAGATGGAATCAGCGCGTCAATTGTGTGAATCATCGACGACGCCGATGGATATTGAGGACCGGCTCGAATGCCTGGCACTTGTCTACCATGCTTTCGGTAATGCTAAGGGGGCGGAAAGCAAATTAGATGAATTGAAGGTCCGAGACGCGGATTCCGGCGCGTGGGTTTACGCACTCATATATTCCCAGTGGGGTGATAAGCAGTCTGCATTTGGATGGCTGGCCACTGCTGAGCGATTGCGCGATCCCGAGTTGGCTCAAATCCAAAACGATTGGCTACTCGATCCGATTCGCAATGAGCCGGAATTCAAGGCGATCGAGGCGCGGATGAATTTTCCGCCTTAAGGGTCTCGGCGCGCTGCCAGAAAGCAGACGGTCGCGATAGGCGGCAAGAGGTCAGCATGCGTCGGTCGGCGGTTACCGATCAGCAACATCCGGGGCGCTGAGGACTTCAATTGCTTAGAATCATTGTGAAGACCACGGCACTGGCAGTCCTGTTAGGTATCGTCGTTGGGGTGGCTACGATCTTGGCCAGGCGAGCGGGGATTGCGGTCTCGGATGGCTTCATGATCGGTGTAATTGTTGGTGCCGCTGGCGGTGTAGGCAGCTACTTCGCCACATCGCTCAAAGCGATGAAGGCTGCGGACCGCGTGAAGGAAGACTGACACCAGAATGCCCCCGGAGCACTCGTTGGAGCAGACGTGAGAGATACAGTACTAAGTGTGCCCTAACGGGCCGCTGCAAATCGGACGGTGGCGACCGGCTGGTTCGAGTCATGAGGCGCCTCAGTTTCAGGCGGCAACGGAAATGAAGAGACAACTCAACGTCGCTCCTCGACTGATTGTCCTGTTGACGCTCACGTTAACCTTATCGGCCTGCAGAGAGCCGCCCGACATTACGTGGCAATCAGACATCGCCTCGCCTGACGGAAACTGGACAGCTACGGGAATGACCGTAGGCACCAGCGGGTTCGGGACCGGCGCCCTTTGGACGGCCATTTACTTAAAGAGAACAGGCGCAAAGGGCCAAGGATTCGAGATACTAGGATATGACGAAGACACGTCCACATGGGTGCGTGGCAAGGCTCCGCTGGCCATGACCTGGGACGGTCCGACAAAACTGCTTGTGACGTTCAAGCGGATACCAGACCTGAATGTCCAAGTCTGCAAGTATGGCGCAATCACCATTGCGGTCAACGCGCTCCCATGATTGGTCGCATCACAGCGGACATTCCCCACAGGCAGAAATGGGTCAACTGCGGAAAGTCTGGCGGCGCTGTGCCGACCGTCCAGTCTCGGGCAGCCAACAACGGACACAGAGCCAACGGCATCGCTTGCCATATAGCGGTCATTCGATGTAGTCCGGGCGCTTAGTGCGTACTTCTGCGTAGCCGGCCAACTGAGAATCTTACGGCCATACAATTAGCTGGTGCTCTTCACCGGAGACGAAAATGAACTCCCTCAAATTGATGGGTCGAAGCCTTTGGACGTACGTTGTCTTGGCACTCTTGTTGCCGACAACGTCGGACGCCCAGACGACGACGGTTTCAACGGAATATTTGATGACGCTGTATGCGCCACTTGGGGCCGGCCAGGAGATCGATTCTTCGTTGGAAGTCAATGACGTCCGATCCGGCGGCTGGGTGAAGGGCCCACGAATCAAGGGCACGCTCCTCGCTCCCGCTGGAGATTGGTCCCGCGCCCTCCCTTCAGGCGTATCGCGATTGGATGTGCGCGCGACTATCAAGACTGACGATGGCGCGCTGATTTACATCTCGTATAACGGGATCTTCAAGGACTCTGAAGAAGTCGAGGCGCGTGCGACCAAGGGGGAGGTACTGACATCCAAAGATATGTACTTTGTCATTGCACCGATCATGCAGACTTCGGCGAAAAAGTACGACTGGCTAAATGCAGTTCAATGCATCGGAAAGATGGTCAGTTACAAGAACGATTCTTACGTCAAGTACGACATCTTCGTGGTTCGTTAACAGTAAATGACACCCAGCTTTGGTTTCGTTGGCGGCTGCCTGCCCAAATTGTGGGCACCAAAGAGCCGACGCTCGCGACCGTCGCCTTCGGGTCACGAAGCGACTTGTGCCCAATCGTCGCCTGGTTCGCCGAAGTATGACCGTTACTGGGCTTTGCCAGCGTCGGGAGCGCCTGCTTCCATATCCATGTCCATCCCGCCCCATTTTTCCTGCTCGCTCGGGTAGACATGAGTCATCCAATTCAAGACCAGCGGAATCCACAATCCCTGCGCCGCGCGGCACGACTCTTCGGTGTGGATACTGCCTTGCGGCCCAAAACGCGCGTTCGGCCCAAACTGCTCGCTGGCGGGTAATGTTTTCGGGCCGCCGCAAAAGTCCACGTGTCGATGCCAAGTTGCGATGCTCAACGGAGCAATCGCATTCAATTGCTGTGGTGAAGCATCTGCCGGGGCGGTGTACATCACGCCGACCGCTTTCAGTCCTTGCTCAGTGCGCTTATAGAGTATTGACCCCGGTCGGCTATAGTCGACGTGCTCCTGCTCCTTACGCCGATAGCGGTGGTTTGTGTAATGGATCTCTTCGCCAATCCGGCCAGTTGGGAAAAAAGGCTTATAGCCGTCACGCAGCGCCGACTTAACGTCACTGTAATGCGACAGCACCGCATCCGCAGCAACAAGGATTTGCCTGGCGCGTGCCGCGTCACCGGGCGCCGGATCGCCCTTCAGCGACATCTGCATGTGCCCCATCTTCATTGAAGGCACCGGCGTCTCGTCCGTCTTGCCACTGTAGTGGCTTAACAGGCGCTCCCACACAGGAAACTCCTGCGCTAAAGCGATGTTGGCGCAGCCGATCAACCCCACCACTAGCAATGCATTTCGAATCATGCGAACTGGCCCTAGCTCTTATGATGGGCTTAATTCTAGGGCCTGACTGGAACAACCGACATGCACAAGGCGGGAGAATCGAGGCAAAAGGGTAATCGGTCGTGTCCCAATTTGAATGGCGCGCAGACCTTAGCCCTATTTTCCATGTGACACGAATATCGAAAGCCCCAAGAGGAATGCGCCGACCACAATGATGAGCGCCCCGGCCTGAGCGGTCTTTTCACTCCCCTCGGCACGGGACCATGTGGAAACGCCCACTAGGGCGAGCCCGGCAAAAATCAGAACTGTTCCCATAATCGCCGGTAAATCGTTGACGCTCATTGCTTCGCCTCCCCGTCCGCCACCGCCGCGACGTTTGCTCGACCAATTCCTCAAGCGTTAGCAGCCTAGGTCTTTCCTGCGCCACGCGGCGCCCACCGAACCAGCAATGCCGGTCCCGGCGTGTCTGTACTGAACAAAACACAGATGCAGGCTAATAAGTTGCAGTTCTGCGGCCTGGATTCGAGGGATGAGCTGGCGCATAGCGGTCAAAGGCGGTACTTCGTCACATAACAAACACATGCCAGGAAGCGACCGTCCGGGGCCAACGGTAATCTAGGGCAGATAGCCGGCGCTAATCCCGCTGCGCAGAGTGCTTATAGCAAGCAGTGGGCGCATCACCGTCGCCCCTGCGTTTTGAGGGAAACGCAATGACTGATGAGTACGATGGGAGGTTCCCATCGCCGTTGGTGCGCATTCTTGGGATGTTAGCGGCCGCCTTCGTAGCTGTATACGGCGCCATAGGCGTGTTGCGCAATGACCTATATGCGTCACTCTCGAAATCCGGCGGCGGCGTGCACCTTCACGGGCTTCTCGCTTGGCTATGCTTTGCTGGAATGCTGATGATGGCGCTCGGGGCCGTTCGCATTCTCCGTTCTGGAAATGGCAAACTCGATTTTTACGAGCGTCGTAGCCAACAGGGTCCGATATTTGTGATCGGGCTGGTGCTCTACGCTGCTTCGCAGATGATTGCTAACTGGCGGTCGTGAAGCGGACGCAAGACTGGTTGAAGAGATTCAGTGATGCGATTTTCTCAGGCGACCGCTGGCGGTAGCTAATTACCCATAGGCTGATCGCGAAACCCATCAGGCAAACTCCGCTTCCCGGGAATTCGTTCGTTCACCAACGATAGAAGCCATGCAAGCTGCACTGGGCGGACGAGCCGCTATCGCGCTTTATGTGTTGGCAATGGTGGCTGTCATAGCTGGTTTGGATGTCGCGTTCTTCAGAAACCGATTCTGGGAACGGTTGACAACGAACACTGGCGTGATCCTGGTTTTCGCGGCTTTCTATTCGAGATTTCTCGGACGCACATAAACAGGGCGCGCCAGCGCCTTTTTTCCCCCTGCGATTGCGCCGCCACAATTTGTCGTCGTGGCGTGATGACCTCGACGCGTTCATCGACCCTGAATCGCAGCAGTCGTGCGAGTCATAGCGACCTCTTTTGGAAGCTCGAGTGCTTTGACGCCATTACTTCGTATAATGCATCGCTTGAAAGCTATGCCGATGGCTTGCGGGAGGAACGGATGAAGCTGCTGCGTTACGGACCAGTGAGGCAGGAAAAGCCTGGACTCATCGATGCCAGCGGCAAGCTGCGGGATCTGTCCAGGCAGGTCGCTGACATCGCAGGCGACGCCTTGTTGCCGGCGTCCCTGAATAAGCTCGCGGGCCTGAACCCGGCAACACTGCCACTCGTGGAGACACCTGTACGCCTGGGCGCCTGTGTAAATGGCGTGGGTAAGATCGTCTGCGTGGGCCTCAACTACAGCGATCATGCCAAGGAAGCGGGCATGCCCGTGCCTGCCGAGCCGGTGCTGTTTCTGAAGCCCTCCAGCGCCATCGTCGGTCCGGATGACGATGTGGAGATTCCGCGCGGTGCCCTCAAGACCGATTGGGAGGTGGAACTCGGTGTGGTCATCGGCAAGCCCGCCAAATACGTGGCGATCGAGCAGGCGCTGGAACACGTGGCCGGCTACTGCGTCTGCAATGATGTCTCCGAACGTGCGTACCAGCTCGAGCGCGGCGGGCAGTGGGACAAGGGCAAGGGCTGCGACACCTTTGCGCCGCTGGGCCCGTGGCTCGTGACCACCGATGAAGTGCCTGACCCGCAGAACCTGGATATGTGGTTAGAAGTGGATGGCCACCGGTTCCAGAACGGCAGCACGCGCACCATGGTTTTCGGCGTCGCGCACCTGGTGTCCTACATCAGCCAGTTCATGAGCCTGCAACCGGGTGATGTCATTTCCACGGGCACGCCGCCCGGTGTCGCTATGGGACAGAAGCCGCCGCGCTATCTCACGGCAGGCCAGACCATGCGGGTCGGCATCTCGGGTCTTGGCATTCAGCAGCAGCGCACGGTCCCGGCGCGCGTACCCGCGCCGTGAATCAGCTCGATCTGAGCGACCGCGTCGCCATCGTCACCGGCGGCGCGCGCGGCATTGGCTTCGCCGTCTCCGAGCGCATCCTGCGTTCGGGCGGCCGCGTGTCGCTGTGGGATCGGGACCGTGCGCGGCTGGATGAGGCGGCGGGCCAGCTCTCGGTGCACGGTAACGTGCACGCGGCCACGGTCGAACTCACCCGCGAGGGCGAAGTCCAGTCGGCATTGGGCGCGACCCTGGATCGTTTCGGCAAGGTCGACATCCTGGTCAACAACGCCGGCATCACCGGCGGCAATGCACCGACCTGGGAACTTGAACCGGCGGTCTGGCGGCAGGTGCTGGAAATCAACCTGGTGGCTCCCTTCCTGATATCGCGCGCCATCGTGCCGCACATGCTCAAGCAGGGCTACGGCCGCATCGTCAACGTGGCCTCGGTGGCCGGCAAGGAAGGTAACCCCAACGCCTCGCACTACAGTGCCTCCAAGGCGGGTCTGATCGCGCTGACCAAATCTTTGGCCAAGGAACTTGCGACCCGCAACATCCTGGTCAACTGCGTGACGCCGGCGGCAGCCCGTACCGAAATCTTCGCGCAGATGAAGCCCGAACATGTCGAGTACATGCTCGCCAAAATTCCCATGGGACGTTTCGTGGAACCCACCGAGATCGCCGCGCTGATCTGCTGGCTCGCCAGTGAGGAGTGTTCCTTCAGCACCGGCGGTGTGTTCGATATCTCCGGCGGCCGCGCCACGTACTGAGTATGCCCAAGCCCATCATCCGGCACTTGCGCGCGTACACGGTCCGCGGTGGCGGTGCCGATTACCACGATCAGAGCGGTGAGCACTGGATCGATGATCACATCGCCAGTCCCATGAGCCAGTATCCCGAGTACCGGCAGAGCCGGCGCAGTTTCGGGCTGGATGTACTCGGCACGCTCGTGGTGGAGGTGGAGGCGAGCGATGGCTCGGTGGGCTTTGCACTGACCACGGGCGGGGAGATCGGTGCTTACATCGTCGAGAAGCATTTCGCGCGCTTCGTCGAGGGCCGCGGCATCAACGATATCGAACTGATCTGGGATCAGATGTATCGCAGCTCATTGTTCTACGGGCGCAAGGGCGTGGTCGTGAACGCCATCTCGGGCGTGGACCTGGCGCTCTGGGATCTGCTGGGCAAGTGCCGCGGCGAGCCGGTGTATCAGCTGCTGGGCGGCCCCGTCCGGCAGCAGATCGAATTCTACGCCACCGGCTCGCGCCCCGATCTCGCGCAGCAGATGGGATTCATCGGCGGCAAGATGCCGCTGCACCATGGGCCGGCGGAAGGCGAGGAGGGCATGGAGAGTAGCCTGCGCCAGCTTTCGACCATGCGCGCGCGGGTCGGCAATGATTTCTGGCTCATGCTCGACTGCTGGATGAGCCTGGAGCTCGACTACGCGCAGCGCCTGGCTGCTGCTGCCGCCGAGCACGGCCTGAAATGGATCGAGGAGCCGCTCTCGCCCGATGACTATTGGGGTTATGCGCAGCTGCATCGCAGCCTGCCACCGGGCCTGCTGCTGACCACCGGTGAACACGAGGCGACGCGCTGGGGATTCAGGATGCTGCTCGAGATGGATTGTTGCGACATCATTCAGCCGGATGTCGGCTGGTGCGGCGGCATCACCGAACTGATCCGGATCGCGGATCTGGCGGATGCGCACAAGGTGCTGGTGGTGCCGCACGGCTCGAGCGTCTACAGCTATCACTTCGTCGTCACGCGGCACAACAGCCCGTTTGCCGAGTTCCTGATGATGGCGCCGCGCGCCGATCGGGTGGTGCCGATGTTCACGCCCTTGCTGCTGGATGAGCCGGTGCCGGTGAATGGCCGCATGAAAGTGCCGGATCGGCCCGGATTTGGTGTGCGCCTGAATCCTGCGAGTAAGCTGCATCGGCCCTACGAACACTGAGCCGCGCATGCTGTTGCAAAACAAAGTGGTGATGGTCACTGGCGGCTCGCGCGGCATCGGCCGGGCGATCGCGGTGGCAACTGCGCGTCATGGCGCCGATGTGGTGATCAATTACTGGGCCAGCAACGATGTCTCGTATGGCCGTGATGCCGCCGCGCAGGAAGCGGTCGCCGCCGTGACAGCACTCGGCCGGCGCGCCATCGCCATCGAAGGCGATGTGGGCCAGCCGGCCACGGCGCAGCGGCTGGTGGATGCCGCGCTGCAGGCCTTCGGCCGGATCGATGTGCTGGCGACGAATGCCGGCATCTGCCCCTTTCACGCCTTCCTCGATATTCCGCTCGAGGTCTTCCAGCGCACCATGGCCGTCAATCTGCACGGGGCCTTCTACGTCACGCAGGCGGTAGCGCGGCAGATGCAGGCGCAGGGCAGCGGCGGGGCGATCATCGCCACCAGTTCGATCAGCGCGCTGGTGGGCGGCGGCATGCAGGCTCACTACACCCCGACCAAGGCCGGCGTGCACTCACTGATGCAGTCCTGCGCCATCGCGCTCGGGCCGCACGGCATCCGTTGCAACTCGGTGATGCCCGGCACCATCGCGACCGAGCTGAACCAGGATGACCTGTCATCGCCCGCCAAGCTTGCCTATATGAAAGGACGCATACCGCTTGGGCGGCTGGGCACGCCCGAGGATGTGGCGGACGCGGTGGTGTTTCTCGCCTCCGACATGGCGCGCTATATCACCGGCGCATCGCTACTCGTGGATGGAGGACTGTTCGTCAACCTGCAATAGCGGCATGCAAGTCGTCGATCCTCACATTCATCTTTGGGACACCGCTCGCCTTAAGTATGGCTGGCTCGCCAATCCAGGGGTGGCCTTCTCCGGCGATAACCGGCTGCTGCCGCAACGTCACGCGGTGGCAGATTTCCTGCTGGCCGCGGGCGAGATCGAAGTGCTCCAGAGCGTCAATGTAGAGGCCAATCCGGACGATGGGGTCGCCGAAGCACGATGGCTGCAGTCACTGGCGGATGATCCGGTCAATCGCGGTCATCCGCATGGCATCGTGGCCGGCGCCGATCTTGCGGCGCCCGATGCCCCCGATATCCTGGAACAGTTGAGCGCCTTTCCGAATCTGCGCGGTATCCGGCAGATACTGAATCGTCACCCTGATCCGCGTTACAACTACGTCAGCCGCGACTACCTGCTCGAGCCGCGCTGGCGCGAGAATCTCGCGGGGCTGGCCCGCCGTGGCTGGTCATTTGATCTGCAGCTCTACGCAGCGCAGGTGCCCGCCGCCATCGAGGTGATCGCCGCCCATCCGGATATCCTCTTCATCGTCAATCACGCCGGCATGCTCGTCGACCACACCGATGTGCGCGCTCGCCAGGAATGGTCGACTGGTCTGCGAGCGCTGGCGCAACACCACAATGTCGCGCTCAAGATCTCGGGCCTGGTGATGTTCGATCATCACTGGAGCATCGACAGCCTGCGTCCGCGAGTGCTCGAAGCGCTGGATTGCTTCGGCGGCGAACGTTGCATGTTCGCCTCGAACTTTCCCATCGATGGCCTGCATGCCGGCTACGCTGACCTCTGGCATGCCTATGCCTCGATTCTCGAGGGTGCTTCCGATGCGGAGCGGGCGGCGCTGCTTTGCGGCAATGCGCGGCGCTGCTACCGGCTGCCCGCGCCGTGAGACTTCACGCCTGGCGCGGCACGGTTGCCGCCAGGCCACGATTCAGCGCCAGGCGCACGCCGGTCGATGCGGCGCCGAAGCTGTCGCGCGCAATGCGTACCAGGTCGCGCCCGGCGCCCTTGGCCTCGTAGAGGGCGGCATCGGCGCTGGCGACGATCTCATCGAGCGACATCGAAGCGCGGATATTGGTGGCCAGGCCCGCGCTCACGCTCACGTGCAGCTGGTCTTGGTTGAAGGGCAGCTCGATTGCCATCGCGATCGCGCGCAGGCGCTCGACGCATTCGTAGGCCTGGTCCAGCGGACAGTCCGGCAGTACCAGCAGGAATTCCTCCCCGCCCCAGCGCCCGAGGGTGTCCTCCGCGCGCAGCATCTCGCGTCCCTTGCGGGCAAATTCCTTCAGCGCGTAGTCGCCAGCGGCGTGACCGCAACGATCGTTGATCTGCTTGAAATGATCGAAGTCCAGCAGCGCGATCGTCACGGGCCGGCCCTCGGCTGCCGCCTCCTGCAGCGATTTGGTGGCCAGTTCGATGGTGCGGCGACGATTGGGCAGCGAAGTCAGGCCGTCCAGGCTTGCCAGCCGCACCAGCAGCTGCCGGTTGCGCAGGCCGGAAACGAGAATGTAGACCAGCAGGCCGATCACGATGGTGCCGGCCGCGATCGCGAGCTGCGTGCGGCGCAGCTCGGTGGCCTGGCTGGTGGCGCGATCGTGCGACAGCGACAGCTCGCGCTGCAGGGCACCGTTGCGCTCGATCTCCCGGTCGGTTTCCAGGCGCGCACGCAGGGTGGTCATCTGGCGTGATCGCTCGGTATCGTTGACGGCCCGATAGCGCCGCAGGTATTCGCGCAAATCCTGGTAGGCACCGGCGTAATCCTGCAGGGTCGCATTGGTGCGCGCGCGCAATTCCAGGATTTCCGCCAGGTCGCGAGCCGGGATCTCGACGCCGCCATTGGCCAGAATGGCGTTGAGCTTGCTCAGTGCCCGTTCCGCATGCCCATCGGCCAGATCGATGCGCGCGACCAGGGCCTGCGTCTGCAGGGCGACGTCCGTGGAGTGCGCAGCGGTGAACACACGCAATGCCTGCTCGCATTGGGGCAGGGCGATCGCATTCTGGCCGCGTTCGATGTTGACGCGACACAGCGCCTGGTCGGCAAAGGCGACCCCCTGCCGATCGTCGAGTGCCACGCTCAGATCGCGCGCCAGCGCAAGCTGCTCGGTGGCACCGACGTAGTCACCCATCGAGGTGAGTGTCTCGCCGCGTACAAAACGCGCCACGGACAGATCCAGCGTCGCGCCGCGCGCGGTGTCGTAGTCGATGACTTCCTGGTTCAGTGCCAGGGATTGGGCATGATCGCCCACCGCGCGCATGACGGAGGCCAGTCCCGCGGCAGCGAGCACGCGCTCATCGGCGGCCGCCGGGCCGGCCGTCATGCTGTAGGCCTGGGTCAGATCCGAGATGGCGATGTCGGGGCGGTCGCGACGCTGCTGCACCACGCCCAGTTCGATCAGCAGGCACACCGAGGCGCTCGATCCGGGCGGCTGCACGGCGCGCGCGGCCTCCAGTTCCTGCACCGCCTGGTCGAGGCTGGCCTGGTCGTAGATATTGCCCCAGTACCCAATGAGCAGATTCACGTGCACCGGATCGATCGGATTGGTGGCGAGCGCCAGGCCATTGGTGGCGGCATCGCGCGCATCGCTGTCGAGTTCGAGCATGCTGTAGGCATTGGCCTGCAGTGCATAGAGCGCGGCCAGTTTTTCAGGCGTGGTGCCGGGCAGGGATTCCAGGCCGCTCACGCGCGCCCCGATTTCCGCCAGGGCCTGCTTGGCATCGCGGCCGACGAGCCGGTCCAGGGCGCGCAATTGTGAATCGGGCAGACTGGGGCAGGCGGCCGATGCGGGCGCGGCCACGGCGATCGCGGCGCAGGCGGCGAACAGCAGCGCCGGCACGATCGGTCCCAGGCGGGCCGGTACACGGAGGCGGGCGCAGTTGAGCTTGATCGGCCAGCGGATCATTTCGGTGGCCAATTTACTAGGCAATGGGCATCCAATCGGCGTCGCAGGTCACGGCCGTCGCACGGCGCTATGTCATATGCAGCGGACGGGGCTTTGGTGCAACGCAGCATGCCTGCGGTCCGTGACCCGGCGGCAAAGCCTTGCCGCCGGGCCTGCGGGCTTACGGCCCTACGGGGCAACGGGCGGCTGCGGCGCGGCCACCGCCAGCGGTGAGATCGTCCGCGGTTCGAGGTGGCGCTGGATCAGGTACATCATCGTCAGGGAAGTCAGCGTCGTGACGGTGAGCAGGTAGCCCAACACTTCAAAGTGCTGGATGGTGCCATCCGCGCGTTGCGTCACGATCAGCCCGGCGATGCTGGCGGCAATGCCGCCGGCGAACTGCTGGATCGAGGAACTGATCGCCATGTAGGAGCCGCGATCGGCCGGATACGGTACGGCCGAGATCAGTGCCGAAGAGGAGATCATGCGGGAGGAGACGCCGATGAACAGCGCGATGCTCACCAGGATGACCACGAACAGCGGCGTTATCCCTAAGTGGGTGTAGATGGTCACCATCAGGATGGTGAGGGCGCAGCCGCAGGCGAATACGGAGAACTTTCCGAAGGCATCGCTGGCGCGGCCGATCAAGGGGCCGGCGATCATCGAGCAGATACCGGTCACCATGTACACCAGCGGCAGGTGCTGGATCGAGATGCCCATGTTGTGAACGGTAAAGTTGCTCATGAAGGGCATCAGCATGAAGCCGCCCACCGTGAGCAGGCCGGTGGTCGCAAAGCCCTGCAGATAGCGCGGTGTCGAAACGGTGTGCAGAAAGTGATGCAATGCGTTTCGATCCGGGCGGCGCTGCAGATGTGCGCGGACCGGCTGCATCTTCAGGACGATGACGACTCCGACGATGAGGCTTGCCCCCACGATCAGCAGGAAGGGCGCGTTCCAGCCCCAGCGATTCGACAGCAGCAGCGCCAGCGGCAGGCCCAGCACATTGCTCGCCGCAAACGCGGTCTGCACCACGCCCATCACTCGGCCGCGCAGCCGGTATTCGAACAGGTCGGTGGTGATCGCGAGCACGGTGGAGCCGATCACACCGCCGAAGAGGCCGGTGATCACGCGGGCAAAGAGCAGGAAGTGATAGCTGCCCGCCAGCGCGCACAATAGCGTGCCGAGCACGAAGCCGGTGTAGAAGAACAGCAGCACCCGCTTGCGATCGAAGCGGTCGGTGAAGCCGGCGGCGAGCAGTCCGGACAATCCGGCACTGAAGGCGTAAGCCGAGACCAGCAGGCCAAACTGGCTGGGCGTGATACGCAGTGCCGGAATGATGATCGCGCCGAGCGGCGAGAGCACCATGAAGTCCAGGATGATCGTGAACTGCAGGAACGCGACCAGCGCGACAATGAGCTTCTGATAACCCGACAAGCCGGTGGGCGCCGCATCATCAGGAGCGGCATTCAGCGCGGCGGGGGCCGCTGGCGGTGGACTCATCGGCCGCGAATCTGCGCAATGGCGTTGCGAAGAATGTCGAGCACGCGCCGCTTCTCCTCGATGGAGGCGTGCATCTTCTCGAACAATGCCAGCTTGAACTCATGTTTGAGTTCCTGGAACTGCGCGCGCACCTGGCGCCATTCGTGCTTCTCCTGGTCGCGTCCGGTACCGCCCCATTCCTCTCCGGCGGCTTCATCTTCGGCGTACTGGCGCTGGAACTGCGCCATTTTCTGGCCCATGCGCGCCAGCTGCGCCAGCAATTCATCGGCCGTGGCACGGTTCTTTGCGAGGTGCTCGAGACCGGCCTCGGTGATGCTGTAGCGCCGCTTGCTGCCCTCGGTCTCCGAGAGCGCAAGGCCCGCTTCCTCGAGATAGGTCAGGGCGGGATAGACCACGCCGGGGCTCGGGGTATAGAGCGCGCTGGAATGTTCCTGCAGTGACTTGATGATGTCGTAGCCGTGGCGGGGGCTGTCTTTCAGCAGCGCCAGCATGATCAGCTGCAAATCCTCGGAGGAGAGCATCTTGGCGGCGCGCATCCCAGGGCCGCCGAAGCTGCCGCGGCGCACGGCGCCCATGAATCCGTGACGGTGCCCGAAGCGGCCGCCTTCCCGACCAAAGGGTCCTTCTGTTCGAAATCGTCTCATTTAAAAATAGTCCTTAACGTTCAACATATCGGAAACTATATCGTAAGATACATCTGGACGCAAGTCTGGGTTCATCGGCCAGTGCAAGTGCCGGTCATTCCTGGAGTATTGTCCGACTGCCATGAGGTCCCGATCCATGCGCCCATCCGCGCCTGCCGCCTACGCCCGAGCCCAAAGCGACCTGCGCCGCCTGGCGCGGGCTACCGAGGCCATTGCCGGAGAGGTTGCCGCGCGCGGTCCGCAAGCAACCAGCCCCGCGGCCCTCAAGCGCTGGCGGCGCGATGCGGAGTCGCTGGCCACGGCGCTGCGCCGGCAGCGACGAGCTTTCATGGACGCGCAGCTGGCGGCATTGGGACTCAGTCGCCGCTCGCGCGGCTTGAGGTTGCATCTGGGCGCTGCCGATTCAGCGCTGCCGGGCTGGGTCAACATCGATCATTGGCCGGCGCCGCTGGCGATGGATCTGCGCTGGGGATTGCCGTTTGCGAAGGGCGCGGCCCAGGCCGTGTACTTGTGCCATGTGCTCGAGCATTGCTACTACCCTGATGAAGCGCTGGCGGTCATGGCCGACATCCATCGCGTGCTCGCGCGTGAGGGCGTCGCGCGCATCGTGGTGCCGGATATCGAACAGTGCTTGCGCGCGTACGTGCGCCGCGATCGGCGGTTCTTTGCGGCGCGCCGCGCGCAGTGGCCCTGGTGGCCGCCGACGGCCACACGCCTGGAGAGCTTCCTCGGCTACGCCGGCGTGGGCGCCAGCCCGGATACGTTCGTGAGCAGTCACAAGTTCGGCTACGACTATGAGACCTTGCGGTCGCTGCTGCGGCGCGCGGGCTTCCGGCGCATTGAGCGCAGTGCCTATATGCGCAGTCGCGATCCGGCGCTGCGCATCGATGATGCGAGCCACGTGGCGGGCGCGAAGCACGGCCGCGGGTACTACTCGCTGTTCGTGGAGGCGCGGCCTTAGCGCTGCGGGCGCACGATCACCAACGAGAACACCAGTGCCGCGGCGGCCGTGCCCACCAGCAAGACCAGCGTGGTGCCGTAGTTGCCGGTCAGGTCGTAGATCTTGCCGGCGATCGGGCCGCCGACCAGCAAGGTGAGAATCTCGCAGAAATACCAGGCGCTGTAGCTGAAGGCCACGCTGATCGAGGGGAAGCGCAGGCGCAGCAGCGCCACGAAATACAGGTCGCCGCCACCCACCGTGAAGCCGAAGCTGGCCGCATAGACGAACAATGCCGCGGTCGAGTGCATGCGATCGATGGCGAGCAGCGACAGCGCCCCGGTCAGCAGCAGCACGCACATGCCGATGCCGACATTGCGCGTCGAATAGCGATCCAGCAGCCAGCCGGTGCACAGACTGCCGAGGCCCGCAAACCCCGCCGTGGCGCCGAGTACCGTGGAGGGCAGCTGGCCGATGAAGCCCGCGCCCTCGACGATCGCGCTCTGGTGCGTGATGAGCCCGCTGTAGGTGGTAAAGAACACCAGCGTCATGAGCGCGATGAACCAGAAGGTCGCCGATCCGAGCAACGCGCCGAGCGAGCCGGCCGGGTTGTCGCGCGCATCGACGGTGAGCTGCCGGGCGGTGGCATCGAGCGGATCGCCATCGAGCGCCAGTCCCAGTTGCGCGGGCGTTTTCACCCGCAGCGTGAACAGTGCGGGAATCAGTCCCACCGTGATCAGTCCCGCTGCGATTGTCAGACAGGCTGGGCGCCAGCCAAAGTGCGCGATCACCGCTCCGGTGAGGGGCGCCAGCACCAGCCCGCCGAAGTGCCAGCCCGACCAGGTGATGCCAAGCCCAAGGGAGTAGTGGCGCGAGAACCAGCGCGACACCAGGTAGGGCAGCGTCACCGCGAAGGCAACCTTGCCGAAGCCCATGGCCGCCCGCAGCAGGTACATTTGCCAGAAGCTCGATACGGTGGCGAGCATCGCCAGGCAGCAGGCCTCGATGAGGATGCCGCAGATGAGCATGCGCACCGCGCCGAAGCGTTTGATGCCGAAGCCGCCCAGCAGGATCATGGGCGCGCTGAGCCAGAATGCCGTGACCAGGCCGCCCGTGGCGGCACGAGTCCAGTGGAACTCCAGGGTCAGCGGCATCACGAACAGCGTGAACGCCCACAGGCCGCCGCCGTAGACCATGAAGCCGGCCATGAACAGCGCGGCCAGCACCTTCCAGCCGTAGTAGAGGCGCGGCGTGCCCGTCCCGGCGACGGCTGCCGTCACTGCGCCTGCGCTCTGGATTTCCCGAACAGGTAGTGCGACACCAGCCACTCCTCGCCCTGACGGAAGCCCCACAGCTCCGCGCAGGCCATGTAGAAGACGCGCCAATAGACCCACCAGCGCGTGCTGTCGCGCTCGCCATAAGTGGCGCTCAGCAGCGGGCGAATCTCGGATTGATGCCGGTCCATGTTCCGCAGCCACGCCTCGGCAGTTTGCTGATAGTGACGGCCGCTCACGCGCCAGTGATCCTGCAGCCGGAGGTCATCCTGGAAGTAGAGCAGCAGATCGTCGCTGGGCATGATGCCACCGCTGAAGAAATAACGCGCCATCCAATCGTTGTCGCCGCGGGCCTCGAAGTGATAGGCGTACTCGCGGTGCGTGAAAATGTGCACGAACAGCAGCCCCGCCGGCGTCAGCCAGCGCGCGATGTTGCCGAGCAGGCGCTGGTAGTTTTTCATGTGCTCGAACATCTCGACCGATACCACGCGGTCGAAGCGCTGCTCGATGTCGAAGCGATTCATATCGCAGGTGAGGATCGTCAGGTTGCGGATGCCGCGCTGCGCGCACTGATTCTCGATGTGATGCCGCTGGGTGCGGGAGTTGGAGACACCGGTGATGCGGGCGTTGGGGTAGTGCTCGGCCAGCCATAGCGACAGCGAGCCCCAGCCGCATCCGAGTTCGAGGATGCGCTGTCCATCCTCGATGCGCGCGCGCTGGCAGGTCAGCGCCAGCATGGCCTCCTCGGCCGCATCGAGCGTGTCGATGCCATCGCTCCACAGGCCGCTGCTGTACTTGAGCCGGGACCCCAGACACAGCTCGAAAAACCGTGTCGGCACTTCGTAGTGCTGCTCGTTGGCGGCGGCGGTTTCGATGGCGATCGGGCTGGCCCGCAACTGCGCGACCAGCGACTGTAGCGCCGCAAGCTGTGCCTCGACGCTGTCGCGCTTTTCCTCGCGCAGTCGCTGCCGCAGCAGCCGCCGGATACCGAGGCGCAGCAGCGTATCGGGCAGCACATCGCGTTCCAGCAGTCGATCCAGAGACATGGGTTGTCAGATCCTCGGCGCCAGCGTGGTCAGTCCAAGGCGCATGCGCTTGAGCAGCGGCAGCGTCAGCAGGTAGATCAGCGCGGCGACCGCCGGCGCAATCAGCGCCCACGCCAGCACGCCGCGCAGGCCGGTCATGCCGTACTGCTTTAGAAAACGCACCGGGGAGTCCTTGAAGGCCACCAGCAGCGCCGAAATCGAAAACGACACCTGCGGGCTGTGGGTGAGCCATTCGCCCACCCGCACGAAGAAATAGATCCCCGGAATCTGCAGCGGCCAGGCGATCCAGTTCACCAGCTGGATGATGGGCTGATTGAGTTTGAGCGCCACGCCGACCAGCAGGCACAGCGCGGTGGTGGTGCCCATGATCGGAAACAGCGCGATGACGATGCCGAGCGCCAGCGTGAGCGCGATCTTCTGCGGGGTGATCCCCTGGCGCAGCTGCGCCAGCATGACATCGACCACGCGGCGGCGCCAAAAGCCGCGCAGGCCCGTCGGTGGCGCGTTCATGCGCCGCGCGCGGTCGGCCGCAGCAGTACGCGTGAGACCGGCGCGTCCGGCGGCAATCGCCACACGATCAACAGCACGTAGCTGGCCATGGCGATATTGCCGAGCAGCAGGATAGCGATCAGCCACAGCAGGCGCGCGAGCAGCGAGGTCTCGCGATAGGCGAGCCAGACGAAGAAGGTCAGGAAGCCGAAGTAGGTGTCGAACATCGTGGCGATGAACCAGGGGTGCATGACCACGGCGCGTGGGGTCTCCCACAGCGGCACGTGCGCGCTGGCCCAGCTGGTGACGCAGAGCATGGTCACCAGCACCACACTGAAGGCGATGCGCAAAAGCCAGATCATTGCGGCAACACCCCACGCTCTGCCTCGGGCTCTGCCTCTGGCTCAGGCTCGTGGCGCGGGGCCGCCAGCGTCCGGTGCGGACGCAGCACTTCGCGCTGCAGCTGCGGCGAGTCGCCCTTGCGGTACCAGGGCACGCCGCGTAACCAGAGCTTGAGCGCATGCCAGTGGATCAGCCCGATGACCTTCAGTGTCAGCAGCGGGTACTTGAGTCCATACCAGGCGAGGCGGGCATCACCGAGCGCGCGGCGCTCACCGCGCAGCCCGCTGCGCAGCACGCGCTGCTCGCCGTCGAAGTCATCGATGCGCAGCTGCAGCGCTTCCGCGGGCACACGCAGGTGGAAATCGAACTGCAGCGTGAGGCTGGAGAATGGCGACACGTAGTAATGCTTGGGCGCGCGCAGTGTGAACAGCGAGCCATCCTCAGGGCCAGGGGAGGGCAGCAGGTAGAGCTTGTGCTCGCCGAAGGTGTTGCCGACTTCGGCGACCGCGCACAGGGGCGCCCCGTCGGTATCGGCGAAGCAGAAATAGACCGAGATGGGATTGAACACGTAACCGGCAATGCGCGGCAGCGTCAGCAGCCGGATCCGTGCCTGGGGCGGCAGAGCGATACCCTGCGCTGCCAGGTACTGGGCCAGCCGCGCGCGCAGCGGCGCGCCCGAATCGCCGCTGCCTGGCAGGTGATCGGCGTCGTGAAAGCTGTAGAGGTTCCAGCGGTTGCGGCTGAAGAGGCGCAGCGCCCGCGCGAGCGGCTCGATTTCATCCAGGTCGAGATAAAACATGAAGAGCGAATGCCGCAGCGCGTAGCGCCGGGGCGCCAGGCGCTGGTGCATGACCTCGCATTCGTACAGACAGCTCTTCAAGGTGCGGCTCCCGCCAGCGCCAGCTCTTCCACCGCGGGGTAGTCGGGCGCGGGGGCTTCGGCGCGCTCGCTTCCGGGCAGTGTCGGATCCAGCAGGCGGCTCAAATCCATGGCCGAGGCGAGCGCGTCTTCGTGGAAGCCGTAGCGGAAATAGCTGCCGGCGAAGTAGACGCCGCTTTGCCGGCGATTGAGCTCGGGCAGTTCCTGCTGCGCGCGCACTGCGCCCAGATTGAAGAGCGGGTGATCGTAGGCGATGCGCTGCAGGACCTTCGCCGGGTTCAGCGATTGCTCGCCATTGATCGAGACGAAGTAGTTCTGCCGGGTCGGCAGCCGCTGCAGGCTGTTGATCCAGTAGACCGTGGAGGGTTCGAACCGTCCGTCTGCGCCGTCACCGACGCGATAGTTCCACGAGGACCAGCAGCGACGCGTCGCGGGCATCACCGATTCATCCGTGTGCAGCAGCGCGAGATTGGGCTGATAGTGGAACTCACCGAGTACGCGCCGCTCGCGCTCGTCCGCATCGGCCAGCATGCCGAGCGCCTCATCGGCATGGCAGGCCAGGATCACGCGATCGAAACTTTGCTGCTCGCCGTTCTGATCGGTGACGAGGACGCGGCCCTGCTCGCGACGCACCTGCGTGACGCCGCGACGCACTTGAATCCGGTCGCGGAACGGGGCGATCAGTTTCGCCACGTAGCGCTGCGATCCGCCGCTGACCGTGAACCAGGGGTGCTGCGTGTGCAGACCCAGAAAACCGTGATTGTGAAAGAAGCGCAGCAGCGTGGTGGCGGGAAACTGCAGCATGCGCTCGGGTGGGGTGGACCACACCGCGCTGCTCATCGGCAGCAGGTACAGGTCACGGAATTGATCCCCGTAGCGGCGCTCGCGGATGTACTCATCCAGACTCTGATGATCGTGCCGATGCGATTCCAGGCAGTCCACCGCCTCCTGGTTGAAGCGGTTGATGGTCAGCAGCATCTTCCAGAAGGCCGGCCTGAGGAGATTGCGGCGCTGGCCGAAAAGCAGATTCAGACTCGAGCCGCAGAACTCCAGGCCCGCGCGCGCGTGTTGCACGCTGAAGGACATCGAACTCGGCTGCGTCTGGACATCCAGCTCGCGAAACAGGCGCGTGAGGTGCGGATAGGTGACTTGATTGAAAGTCATGAAGCCGGTGTCGATGGGGATGGCGCCAGCCGCCTCCTCGACCAGCACGGTATTGGCGTGGCCGCCCACGTGACCGCCCTTCTCGTAGAGCGTCAGCGCGTAGCGACGTTGCAGCGCGTGAGCGCAGCCGAGGCCGGCAATCCCTGTGCCGATGATCCCTAACGTTTCCATGTCGTTATTGTTCGATGGACTGTCATGGCCAATATATCGCACCCGCGGGGGATTCGGATGCATCCGCGAAGGCCCGCGGCACGTTTAACTGTCTGATGACAACTTGTGGCAGGTTTGGCTGTCTGTTATGAATGATCAGGCGGGTATGGACAGCAACTCCCGTCGGCCTGCCGCGGGATGGCGGGTGCTGTTGCCGTGGCGAGTGCCAGTGAACGAGAAGAAACCGGGCGGTGCAAATGATGCGGAGGTCATCCGTCGTATTCGGACGGGGGATCGTGCCGCATTTCTGGAGTTCTACGATCGCGCGGCACCGCTGCTGCTGGCAGTGGCGGCGCGCATCCTCAACGACCGGCGTGAAGCAGAGGATGTGCTGCAGGATGTCTTTGCGCAGATCTGGCACAAGTCTCAGGGTTTCGATGCCGAGCTGGGATCGCTGACCAGCTGGGCCGTGGCCCTGACGCGCAACAAGGCTATCGATCGTATCCGCGCCTCGACGCGCCGCCGCCGGCTGATCGAGGAGATTTCGCTCAGTCACGAGGCCATCGAACAGGTCCCGGCCGCATCGGCCAGCGAGCAGCTCCACGGTGAGGAGCGCGCGGGGCAAATCCGCGCTGCGCTGGCCGATCTATCCCCCGATCAGCGTCACGTCATCGAGCTGGCTTTTTTTGCAGGCCTGAGCCAGAGCGAGATCGCCGCGCGGCTTGAACAGCCGCTGGGCACCATCAAGGCGAGGATTCGGCGCGGGATGCTGCGCCTGCGCGACCGGCTGGGGGATGTGCTGTGATCGACGAACGCACCGAAGAGCTGGCCGCCGCTTACGCCCTGGGCGCGCTTGAGCCGCATGAGATCGCAGGGTTCGAGGCACGGCTGCGCGGCGACGCGGAACTGCGCGCGCTCGTGGCCGATCTGCGTGGGGTCAGCGCACTGGTGGCCGGCGGGGCGCCCCGGCTCGAGCCCTCCGCCGGGCTGCGGGCACGCGTCATCGCGGACATGGGAGAGCGCGGGCTGGCCAAGGCGGGGCAGGGCCGACAGGGTCGCGGCTGGCTGGGATCGTTGCCCTGGGCGCTGGCGGCGGGATTGGCGACCCTGTGCGTGATCTTCGCCCTCCAGATGCACAACCTGGGTACGCAGCTCGAGGTGCGCCAGCAGCGCATCGATGAACTCGATCACATGGCCGAGGCGCTGCGCGCCGAGCGGGCGGACCTCAAACAGGCCGTGGTCACGCTGCAGCAGAGCAACCGCGTGGCGAATATGCGCATCGCCGTGCTCAATGCCCAGTTGAGCGTCGATCCCAAGGCTGTGGCCGTGAGCGTCTGGGACAACGAACGTCAGAACGGCGTGGTGATCGTGCACCATCTGAAGCCGGCGCCGAAGGGCAAGGACTATCAGCTCTGGATCATCGATCCGCGCTATCCCACACCCGTGGATGCCGGCGTCCTGCAGGTCGATGACGCGGGCGACGGCCGTTCGAACTTCAAGGCGCGCCGGCCGATCCAGAACGCCAATCAGTTCGCCGTCACGGTGGAGGTCAAGGGCGGATCCGAGGTACCCACGCCGAATACCACGGTGCTGGCCGGCGCCTGAGCGGCGCTCGAGCGACGGTAGCGCGGTATCGGCGCGCTCAGCGCGCGCGAAATGTGCCGGTCGAGAGCGCGTCGTATTCGGACTCGAACACTTCCACGCGGTTGCGGCCATTGCGCTTGGCCGCATAGAGCGCCTCATCGGCCAGCTGCACGGCGCCATCGGGGCTGCGCGCCAGCGTCGGACGCACGATGCCCACGCCGATGCTGATCGTGACCACATCCAGTGGCGTGCCATCCAGGTGCTCGATTCCCAGATTCATGACTGCACTGCGCATGGTCTCCGCCAGCGGCAGCGCGGCTTCCCGCGGCACATCGTAGAGGATGACCGCGAGTTCTTCGCCGCCATAACGCGCCGCCAGGTCGAGCGCGCGCTTGGCCACGCTGTGCACCACACCGGCGATGCGCTGGAGCGCAATATCGCCGGCCTTGTGGCCGTAGCGGTCGTTGAATTTCTTGAAGGCATCGACGTCGATGAACATGACCGAGATGGTCTTGCGGTCGCGCAGCGCCTGCTGCCAGGAGCGGATCAGGTGCTCATCGAAGGCGCGCCGGTTCTTCAGTCCGGTCAGTCCGTCGCGTGCGGCAAGGTCGGCGATCAGCCCGCGTTCGAGGAAAGCCTTGCGCACGCGCAGGGCCTGCTGGAAGTAGGCCAATGCGACAATCCCGACGATAACCACCGCGATGCCGGCGGTGTGTACGACCTGGGGAATGCTCTGGCCGTTGATCAGCAGCGCCACCGCAAAGCTTGCCAGCACCACGAGGCTTGCCTGCACGGCGGCGCCATAGCGCAGGCCGAGCATGAAATACAACCCGATGCTGTAGGCGACCAGCCAGGACAGCGCCTCGCCCTGGCCGCCCGCGATGCGATGAGCGGTCTCGAAGGCGCCCAGGATCGCGATGGGAATCGTGGCCCAGCGCGCCACCCCCAGGTAGATGTCCTGGTAGACGCGGCTGAAGGCCGCCCAGGTGAGCGTCGCGCAACCGAGCGCAATCAACATCAGCCGAAGTCGCTGCAGGCCATCGTGTCCGCGGTCCAGCGACAGCAGGCAGGCCCACACCGCCAGCCCGAACAGCATGGCGTTGAACCAGCGTAGCTGCGAGCGGCGCTCGGAGAGGAAAAACTCGTCGTATTCCGCTTCCAGGTCGGGCGCAAACTTGGCTTCGGCTGCGCGCTTGTCCAGCTCGGCTGCATAGCGCGAGTCGGGAATGCCCAGCTTGCCCTTTAACATGAAGGCCATAGCGGCACGGTACTAAGGAATTTGTAAGGGACGTGTGTGCCAGTCCGCAAGAATTCGACGCGGCGCGGGCTGTCGCGATGCGGAACCCGCCGGACGGCAACCGGCGGCCGGAGGCCGCGTCCTGCGGTGCACACGGTTCCAGAATTAAACTTTTGAAAGATCAGTGACTTGAATACATTATTAGATGTATTTTATTAGATACCTCTCCGCAGAGGTCGAGTCTAAGCAAAGGATCTGCGCGGCGAGTTTGATTTGTGCCGCGCGCGACCGCTCCGGGCCACTATCGGCAGCAGGGCGTCCAGCCGTCAGGCCGCCAGCGCGGAGATCTCTTTGTCCAGCAGCCGATAGCTTGCGATCAGTTGCGCGCCAAACCGGGTGAGGGCGGCGGCGCCGCCGCCGCGTCCCCCGGCGCTCGCGCGCGTGACGGGCTTGTTGAATGAGGCATTCAGGCTGGCGATGAGCATCCAGGCGCGGCGGTAGCTCATGCCCAGATCGCGCGCTGCCTGGGAGAGCGAGCCGCTGCGGCGGATGGCCTCGTGCAGCTGGATCTTGCCGGACGCAACCTCCGCATGCGCCGCAAAATCGATCCGGAAGCGTACGAGGGGACTGGCCATGACGATATCGCTCCTGCTGGTGCTGCCATACTAGCGTCCGCTTCCGGCGTTCAGTTGACTTTAATGCTGC
>Ga0302326_10007864_pt1 | contig 23638 bp, 16 predicted proteins | sample Palsa_T0_3_FD_202264 | JGI IMG/M metagenome (GOLD analysis project Ga0302326, IMG submission 202264) | Peat permafrost microbial communities from Stordalen Mire near Abisko, Sweden - Palsa_T0_3 | ecosystem: Environmental > Terrestrial > Soil > Palsa > Peat permafrost | place: Sweden: Abisko... | reverse complement strand
TTCATGGCCATCGCCAACGTGTTCGAGGATGATTTTGGCAGGGTCCAGCTTTTGCGCCTGAGACATATTAGAAAAAAACAAGCTAACTAGGCTGAAAGCCGCGACCACTATAGATTTGAACCATCCGGATGCCATACTTTCCTCAAAATTTGCTGCAAAGATAGGGGGGGAGGGGGAGAATATGAAAAACAGATTAAAAAATAGGGGATTTCCTATTGCTGAACTGCATCTCGTGCAATTTGGCATAAAAACCGCCCTTGGCCAGGAGCTGGTCGTGGGTGCCGATCTCGCGGATCTCCCCTTTATCGAGGACGATGATCTGGTCGGCTTTGCGGATGGTGGAGAGCCGATGGGCGATGACGATAGAGCTGCGGCCGGAGATGAGCTTGTCGATGGCTTCCTGGATAAGCTGTTCGGATTCGGTATCGACGGAGGAGGTCGCCTCATCCAGTATCAGGATGGAAGGATTATAAAGGAGTGCGCGTACAAAGGACAGCAGCTGGCGCTGGCCGAGGGAGAGGGAGCTTCCCCTTTCCATGACATTGTAGTGGTAACCGCCCGGAAGGCGCATGATAAAATCGTGCATGCCGATCAATTTGGCGGCTTCGACGACTTTTTCCATCGGGATTTGATCGTTGCGAAGGGTGATATTGTCGACTACGGAGCCGGAAAACAGAAAGACGTCCTGTAAGACGACGCCGATACTGCTGCGCAGGGCGGCGAGCTGGTAGTCTTTGATGGGCACATCGTCGATGCGGATCTCTCCTTCCCGGACATGATAAAGGCGGTTCATCAGGCTGATGATGGAAGTTTTACCGCTGCCGGTATGGCCGACAATGGCAATCGTCTGGCCAGGCTGGATGGTGAAAGAGATATTTCTCAGTACATAACGGTCACCCGTGTAGGCGAAATTCACGGTATCGAATTCTACTTTTCCTTTTACCTGACCGGGGTTGTAGGTTCCCTCATCCCGGGTCGTGTCGGGATTATCCAGCACGCGGAATACTCTTTCACTAGCCACCATTCCCATCTGTAAGACGTTGAATTTATCGGCGATCACCCGCAGCGGGCGGAAAAGCAGGTTGAGATACAGGAAGAAGGCAACTATTTTACCGCTTAGCTCCCTGGCCTCGTGTTCCGGCATGTGAAGTACCCCCGTGGCGCCCCACCAGACCAGCAGACCGGTGCTGACGGCAAGGATGATCTCGACGACCGGGAAAAAAATGGAATAAGCGAAGATGGCGTTGATATTGGCGTTGCGATGTTCGCGGTTGATCTTCTCAAATTTACGCGCTTCCCGTCGTTCGGCAGCAAAGGCCTGTACTACCTGCATGCCGGTGATATGTTCCTGGACAAAGGCGTTCAGGGCGGCTACTGCATTTCTGACCCGGATAAAGGATTTGTTGACGGAATCCGAAAAGAGCCAGGTCGCGAGGATCAGAACGGGGAAGGGCGCCAGGCAGACCAGGGTCAGCCGCCAGTCTGCCAGGAACATAAACAGCAGGACGGAAAGAATGGACAGCAGGTCGGCAATGATAGGGATCAGCCCATCGGAAAAGATGTCGTTGATTGCCTCTATGTCATTGATCGTACGGGTAGTGAGCGTGCCGATGGGGGTTTTATCGAACTGGGAAAGGTTCAATCCCAGCACTTTTTTATAGACGTCGATGCGCAGATCCCTGACAACTGTTTGCCCCAGCCAGGCCGTGACGAAGGAAAAGTAAAACCGGGCGACTGTTTCGACCAGCAGCAGGCCGATCTGAAGGACGGTTATCCAGATGATCAGCGCCTCCATTTTTTCCTTGATCGAAAGACCGGGCGCCGAGCCTTTGCGGATATAGTCATTGATCGTTATCTGGATCAGAAAGGGGCGCAGGGGGGAAAGGATGGCCAATAAAATGGACAGAAAGACGGAGAGGTAAAGGCGGCTCTTATAAGGGGCCGCGTAATGGAATACACGCCTTAACAGGCTGAAATCGAATATCTTTTTTTTCTTACTCTCTGCTGACATGACGGCTGGTACAAAGGTAAGAAGTTATTCGTTCTCCATTGCTTTCCGGTAGGCTTTGATGAAAATAGCGCCTAAGTTCTTGTATGGCGGGATATAATCGTCGAATTTTTCTTTCCCTGCGGGATCGTTCTGGAAGCGGGCTTCGAGCTCCCGCCACATGGGAAGCCATTCGATGTCCCTGCCGGCCACCAGCGTATTGTTGATGGCTTCCAGGATGGGTTCGTTCACCGTCTTGGTACCGACCTGTTTTGAGGAGATGATATGCGCATCTTCGCTGATCTTCAGGACCTGGCTCAGGTTGTTGTAGCCGCCGCAGGAACCGAGTACGACGATACGGGCGTTCGGCGCGGTCTGCGCCATCTGCTCGATAGTGGAGCCGACATGATAGCTATGGCCGCGATGGATGACGATCGTAGGCCGGAGGTGGTGTTGGTCGAGATAATGCGCCAACGCTTCCTGGGCCTTGGTGTCGGGGTCGTCGTCACCCAGCAGCGGTTTGTTGGCAAAGATAAGAACCGGCTTGCCGCGGATAGAGCTGATGGTTGTCCATTGCGGATTATCGGTGATCTTCCATTCCGGCTTTGTCTCCGGCCGGGCCGGTCCATGTCGTTTGGCCGGGCGGGTATACTTTGGCCGGAACAGCGATAGGAAGTCCTCGTAGGAGTTCTGTCCGTCCTTGTCTTTATCGCCGTAGAAAAAGACCTGTTCTATTACCCGGCCGCTGTCGTCGGCCAGGGAACGATAGTCGACGGTATAAACCGGCGGAATACCAAGGAGGGCGGACAGATCGATCTTATTGGCCGTATCGGCGGACTCGAAGAGGGTCTGCAGCAGCCGATAGATGATGATACCTTTCTTGTCCCCCTCTGATACATTCTTCTCATAGTTCCATTTGACCTCACTAAGGATAAAGCGGGCCAGGGCAGGGCTTTTTTCGACAAGGCTACTATAGGAGTCGGCCACGTCGACGGCCTCTTCCTCCCCTGCTTTTTCCAGGTGGATGACAAAGGATTTCATCACGGTGCCGGCGTTCTCCTTATCCATGGTGCCGAGGAAATGTTCCAGCTTGTTATATGCCGCTGCCATTTTTATAAACTTCCGGAAATAATCGCCGTGCACGGCCATGAGCAGGCTATCGCCAAAAGGCTGTTTCATGCGTTGAAAGATCCGGTCATAGACGCCGAGGTAGCTGGATGTATAGATCTCGTCTTCGCTGAGCACGACGAGATAATACAGCTCTTCTGCTGTCAGCGGGTCGAGGATCTTGAACCGGATGGCCGGGTTTTCTACCGTATGCAGGGCGTTGATCTCATTGACAAACACCTGTTTGCTTTTTTTCTCCAGCATTTCGGTCAGAGCGTCCATTTCGAGAGGGGTGTCCAGAAGCGGCGGCAGCACCCTGGCCGCGTAGTCCAGGCGGGTCCGGACCATCAACCGGAAATAATTGAGGTCATCATCTTTAACCTTGTCGATATCTTCCAGGGTGAGCTTCCCTTTTACCAGCTGATCCAGGAAGGGGAAGTAGAGGCGTCCGCTGCGGCTGGCCGCCAGCATGGCGACGGTATGCACAAGAGAGTCCTTGCTGTTGCGGATACGCCAGGCCAGATCATTGCCTGAGGCGGCGAAGTTATAGAGCTGGCCGATGTCATAATGACCGGCGACAATAATCAGGCTGTCTTCGAAAGGCAGGCCGCGGTGCAAGCTCAGATAGTTGAAGATCGAGCCCGGGTGCATTTCGCAATACCGGCGTGTCAGGAGAAGTCTTGAGGGTGCAACACCTTGGTTAGCAGATGGATATAGAAAGCAATCCACCAGGATATTTCCTACCGGGTAGGAATGGCTGGCCACTGCGGGCTCGATGCTCTGCGCCTTTTCGTCCAGCTGCATCGCCTGTGTAAAGGCCTGTATGAGATCGGGCGCCATGGAGGCGGGAATCGCTTTCGACTGGTATGCTTTTTCGAATCCCGTCAGAAGGGCTTCCAGCCCGCGTAAATATCGTTTTTTCCCATTGGTATTTAGTGTTGAATCAAATTCGATCTGCTGCTGCAGATCGTCTACCTGACGGACGAGCGCATCGGTGATCTGCAGGTTGACCGTCTCGTCTTTGGTCAGGTGGATTACGCTATCGTCCTTGCCGCCGCCCAGCAGGATCAGCCGTTGCTGTTCCTTATCCACCTTGTCATGCCAGATCATCCGGTCCTGGGCCACCTTATAGGGATAGGAATCAGGCTGTGCCAGGCTGGAAAGGGAAAGGCCCAGGAGTACTGTTACGAAAAAAGACTGTGTCGCTGACCGTAAAATTGGACTCATAAGATATTATTCCGAAAGTCAAACAAAAATACGACCAAAGAAGGCATAAGAGATAAAAAAATGTAATATTTGGGTTGGAACGGGAAAGATGCCGTGTTATTTATGTATTAACAAATTGTAAACAGGTCCGGCAAAATCCCACGTCATTCTTTATTTCCAGTAGGTTTGCGTAAATTTTTGTAATGGAATCCAAAGGCAAGAAGATACTGATCGCTGATGATGAGCCCGATATCCTGGAAATCATTCAATACAACCTGACAAAAGAAGGGTACGAGGTGAGCACGGCCAAGGATGGGGACGAGGCGATCGGCAAGGCCAAGATCGTGCGGCCGGATCTGATCATCCTTGATATCATGATGCCCAGAAAAAACGGAGTAGAAGTTTGCGAAATACTAAGATCCCAGCCCAGCTTTAAAGAAACCCTCATCCTTTTTTTGACGGCATTGAGCGATGAAGGATCGCATATCCGGGGCCTGGAGACGGGCGCCGACGACTATGTAACAAAGCCTATCAGTCCGAAGGTGCTGATCAGCCGGGTAAATGCCCTTTTCCGCCGCGTGAATAAGGAACCCGAAGACAAGGTCCTGAAGGTGGAGAACCTGAGTATCGATCCCGCCAAATTCGAGGTCATGGTTGACGGGAGAGACGTCACCCTGGCCAAAAAGGAATTTGAACTGTTATACCTGCTGGCTTCCAGACCGGGCAGGGTTTTTTTACGCAATGAGATCCTGAACCAGGTTTGGGGTAACGAGGTGATCGTTGGGGACCGGACGATCGATGTGCATATCCGCAAGATCCGCCAGAAACTTGGGCTGGATTGTATTACCACTGTAAAAGGAGTCGGCTATAAATTCAACTTGTAATGATGGGGCTTCGGTCAGGTTGGCTATGCCGACTTTGAACAAGACGCCGGTATTTTTGTAATTTGTGTGTCAATGCCTTCCACCAAAAATTTATCTCCAAAACAATTATCCGCTCTTACCGCCGTCCTGCTGGCTCTACCGATTTCCGCCGGTATATATTTGCTGACTGCCAACAAGATCGTGGGGGGCGCCTCTCTGCTGATCATTTTTTCCGGCAGCTATGGGCTGATCCTTTTCACGCTGGAGAAATTTATCTACCGGAAGATAAAGTTGATATACAAGCTGATCCATCAGACCAAGGCAACCAAAAAGGAAGAAGTCTATTTCAAATATATCCTGCCGCAGAAGAGCATCGACGAGGTAAGGGAAGATGTGGAGAAGTGGGGGGAGAAAAGGAATGAAGAGATCGAGCTGCTTAAGAAGAACGAAGCCTACCGGAAGGAATTCCTGCAAAACCTTGCCCATGAGTTCAAGACACCCATTTTCGCTATCCAGGGTTATGTAGACACGCTGTTGAATGGGGCGATGGAAGAAACGGTCATCCGGAAAAAGTTTTTGGAAAATACGGCCAAGAACGTGGAACGGCTGGTGAATTTGATGAACGACCTGGATGAGATCTCGACCCTGGAGCGGGGGGAGCAACTGTTATACAAGCAGAATTTTATCGTCCAGGACCTGATCCGGGAGATCTTCGAATCGCTGTCCATCAAAACGCACAACAAGAATATCCGGACGGCTATCAAAAAGGGTTGTGAGTCCCCCATTACTGTTTTTGCCGATAAGGAAAAGATCCGGATGGTGCTGATCAACCTGGTTGAAAACGCGACCAAGTATGGCAAGGCCAGTGGTAGTATTGTCGCCAGCATTTATAAGATCGACGAAAAGAATGTGCTGATAGAGATCAGTGACGACGGGATTGGCATCGAGGAAGAACATCTGCTCCGGATATTCGAGCGGTTTTACCGCACCGATGCCGCCAGAAGCCGCGATAAAGGCGGAACCGGCCTGGGGCTGGCCATCTGCAAACACATTATAGAGGCGCATGGCCAGTCGGTGCATGTCCGGAGCCGGCCGGATGTGGGTACGACGATCGGGTTTACGCTGGAATCGAGGCGGGATTGAACTGCCGGGGCGGGTCTGCGGAACGGCTGGGAACGAAGTAGTTATTCGGGCGAAAGAAGTTCGCAAAAATGCGAACTACGGGCACAGGGATGGGAACTGTCAGAAGGCCTGAACCGACGCTGCAGGCAGATGGTAAAAACTTCGTACCTTTGCCCCTTAAAAATCACAACGGTGACGACCACGACTCAAATCTTTGATTATAGCAAATGGACAGCGCAGCTTCCTGAACTGGGCAAAAGGTACCAGTCGGCAAAACCCTATCCGCATATTGTGCTGGAGAATTTCCTCGACCCCGGTGTGCTGGAGGAATGCATCGCCGAGTTCAACAAGCTGAATGAGACCGACGGCTGGATCAACTACAAACATTATAACGAAGATAAACGGGGATTGAACAAGTTAGATGTGCTGCCCGAAGCGATCAGGGGGACGATCAATGAACTGAATTCACCCGCCTTCCTGCAATGGCTTAGCGCTATTACCGGTATCAAGAACCTGCAAAAGGATGATGGCCTCGAGGGGGGTGGTATTCACCAATCCACCCGCGGCGGCTTTCTGAATATCCATGCCGATTTCACCGTACACCCGCACCATCGCAACTGGCAGCGGCGGGTCAACGTGCTGGTATACCTGAATGAAGACTGGAAAGAGGAATGGGGGAGCAAGCTGGAGCTGTGGGACAGAAAAATGAAAGCCTGCGAGGAAAGTGTGTTGCCTGTCTTCAACCGTTGTGTCATTTTTAATACGGATGCCGATTCCTATCATGGCCATCCGCTGCCGATGACCTGTCCCGAGGGTACTTACCGCAGGTCTATCGCCCTCTATTATTATACCATCGAAGAGAATCCCTACCGCCGGGCGACCTACTACCAGGCGAGGCCCGGGGATGGCAGCAATAAGCTGCTGGTCAAGCTGGACAATGCCCTATTGTCGGCCTATACCTCGCTCAAGGGCAAGCTCGGCGCCAATGATAAGGTGGTGAGCAAGGTGTTGCGGTTCTTCTCGGGGAAGAAGAAGTAGGGGCCGCTGCCGCGTGCGCTCATTCCGAACGCAGACTGGTGACGGGGTTGGCCATTGCTGCTTTGATGGCCTGGAAGCTGACCGTCAGGAAAGCGATCAGAATGGCGGAAACGCCGGCGGCTGCGAAGATCCACCAGCTCACCGGGGTTCGATAAGCAAAGCCCTGCAGCCAGCTGTACATCGTATACCAGGCTATCGGCGAAGCGATCACGATGGCGATCAGGACCAACCCCAAAAAATCTTTTGATAGTAAGGAGACAATTCCCGGTACACTGGCTCCGAGCACCTTTCGGACGCCGATTTCGCGGGTACGCTGCCCGGCGGTGAAGATGGCCAGGCCCAACAGACCCAGACAGGAAATGAAGATGGCTAAAAAGGAGAAGTAATTGGCCAGTTTGCTGACCAGCTGTTCGCTCCGGTATGCTTTATTGTATTCCGCATCCGAAAATTGGTACGTAAATGGAAAGGCAGGGTTCAGCTCTTTGCACAGCTTTTCCAAACCGGCCAGTCCTTCTTTGTCCCTGCCTGCCTTGAGCCGCACCAGGAGCGTGCCCGAATGGCGGTCCTCGTTCATGTGGATGATCAGCGGTTCGATAGCCTGGTGCAGGGAAGCGAAGTGGAAATCCTGCAGCACCCCGATTATCTTTCCCTGGTAACGGCCCCACCAGACAGGCTTGCCAATAGGGTCGGTATACCCCATCTTTTTTACGGCCATTTCGTTGACGATAAAACCTGCCGAATCGGTGGGAAAGTCGCGGGAGAAATCGCGTCCCTGAGCCAGCTTTAGCTTCATGGTCTTTACAAAATCATAGCCGACATCCGATATGACGAATGAAGTCACGAGGTCGGGGGCCTTCCCTGTCCACCGGATCTCGCCGGAATGAGTATAGAGTGCGGTCGGGGGCTGACGGATCTTGGAGACTTGTTGGATAGCCGGTATATTTTCGGCCTCCTGTTTGAACAGCTCATATTTATTGGCCAGCTCGCCTTCCAGCGGCATATAGACCAGGTTGTCCCGGTCGAAACCCATGTTGGCCCGTTGGATATAGTCCATTTGACGGTACATGACGATCATCCCCACCAGAAAGATAATAGAAAGCCCAAATTGAAAAACCACCAGCGCCTTCCGGAAGAATGTCGCCCCGCCGCTGAATCGTAGGGAGCCTTTCAACACGCGGATAGGGTTGAGGGACGAGAGGAAGATGGCGGGGTAGCTGCCGGATACAAATCCAGCCAATAACAATAAACCCAGCATCGCGGTCCAGAAAAGCGGCTGACGAACCGGCAACGAAAGCTGTTTACCCGTAAGCTCATTAAAGGCGGGTAAAAGAAGAGTCGTCAGCAAAATAGCGATAAGGATTGAAAAGAAAGTAAGCAGCATGGCTTCGCCCATAAATTGCGCCATTAACACCGGTCGGGCGGCCCCGATCACTTTCCGCACTCCTACTTCCTTTGCGCGTTTGGTCGAGCGGGCGGTGGCGAGGTTCATGAAGTTTATACAGGCGATCAGCAGGATAATGACGGCGACCAGGCTGAACAGGTGGATATATTCGATGCGGCCGCCGTCAATCTTGCCATTTTTAAAGGTTGAATGCAGATATTTTTCCGGGTAGGATACCAGGTCCAGTTCGACGCGAAACCCTTTGCTTTTTTGCTGGTACCGGTAGATGAAATCTTTTATCTCCGCTCTTACTTTTGCCAGGTTCGCGTCCGGGCGCAGCTGGATAAAGGTCGGCGCATCGCTGTTCCCCCAATTGTTTATCCAGTCGTCGTTCTCTTTTTCAAAGGCTATCCAGCTCCGCAGGAAGTCGAATTGTTGCGAAGAGTTTGCCGGCAGATCCTCGAACACAGCCGATACCCGGAAATTGTCGCTGTTTTCGTAACGGATCGCTTTCCCCATCGCCGCTGCGGGGCTGCCAAAAAATAAGTTGGCCATTTTCCGCGAAATGGCGACGCCTTCGAGGGTATTCAACGCTGTCTGCGGAGTCCCCTGGAGCAGCGGGTAGCTAAACATGGTAAAGAAATCGGCGCCGGCGAAGGAGCCGCTCATCTTGCTGATCTTATGCGCTGCTTCGAAGGTATTGGTGCTGTTCCATTCGAGGCTGCTGGAATATTGCACTTCCGGGATCTGTCTTTTCAGCTCTGCGGCCATCAGGCCCTGGGTGGGGAAGTCGGCATTTACCTTACCATCGAAATAGTTGCGCTCATATACCTGGTAGAGCTGTTTGCCGTTGGCATGGAAGCCATCGACGCTACGTTCATCCTGTACCCATAGCATGATCAACAGGCTGCAGGTCATACCGAGGGCGAGACCCAGGATATTGATGCCCGAAAAGATCTTGTTGCGGACCATGTTGCGCCAGGCGACGAGAAAGTAGTTTTTGATCATGTGATGCCGTTGTTTCTATCATTAAATCAATTCTGTTTGCTTTACGATCAATCCGCGTGTAAACTGTCCACCGGATTGGCCCTGGCGGCTTTGACTGCCTGGAAGCTCACTGTGAGGAAGGCGATCAGCAAGGCCAGTCCGCCAGCCAGCACGAAGATCCAAGCGCTCAGGGATATCCGATAGGCAAAATCCCGCAGCCACCGGTGCATAAAATACCAGGCGATCGGCGATGCGATCACGACGGCGATCAACACCAGTTTCAGGAAACCGGTGGAGAGGAGGGAGACGATCCCGGCGACATTGGCGCCCAGTACTTTGCGGATGCCGATCTCTTTCTTTCGCTGTTCCGCGGTAAAGGCAGCCAGGCCGGTGAGGCCCAGACAGGAGATGAAGATGGCAATCAGGGCAAAGCCGTTGAACAGGGTGCCCAGGGTTTGCTCGGCCTGATAGGACTGCGCGAGCTGCTGATCGACGAAGTGATATTCGAATGCATAAGCGGGGTTAAGTTTATTCCAGATCGTTTGGAGATCGGCGACTGCGGCCACCATATCCGCCGGCGGCACATTGATCACGATATCCTGCCGCAGCCATTCCTTCCCCGCGCCGGGATTATAACGCATGATCAGCGGATCGATGGCCGATTGTACGGGTTTGAAATTAAAGTCTTTGACGACCCCGATGATCCTGCCGTCGTTGTCCCAGACCTTCAACGGCTTGCCGATGGCCGAAGCAATATCCCAACCCAGGAGTTGCAAGGCCTTTTCGTTGACGATATAGTTCAGCGTATCGGTGGGAAAGGCAGTAGAAAATCCCCGGCCCGTCGCCAGCCGGATCTTAAAAAGATCCAGGAAATGTTCGTCGACGCCCATCACGGTAAACATCGGATGCGTATCCGGCGCCTTCCCCGCCCAGTGCACGCCCGCCGTGCCCATACTAACGTTGACTGGCACCTCTGACAGCACCGAATAACGACTCAGGCGGGGATCGTTACGGAGATAGGCCGTCAGCGCGTCGAGCCGGCGCCCCAGCTCCCCTTTGAGCGGAAGATACAGCAGGTTCTCTTTATCGTACCCGAGATCCCTGTTGCGGATAAACCGCAGCTGGCTATAGACAACCGTCGTCCCGGTGATCAAGACCACGGCAATGACGAATTGGAATACGACCAGTCCGTTGCGAAAAAAGCCGCTGCGGCTGCCGGTCTTCGCCAGCATGGTCTTCAATACCAGGATGGGACGGAAAGACGAAAGAAAAAAAGCCGGATAGCAACCGGCAACCACACTTGTCAATAACAACACTCCCATCAATCCGCCGATGAACCAGGTATCAAGCGGCAGGCTCAGCGAAGTACCGAGCACTCCGTTGAAGGCAGGGAGGGCCAGCGCCACCAGCAGCAGCCCCAGCAACAAGGCCAGGAAGCTGACCAGGAGGGATTCGCCGAGGAACTGACCGATCAGCTGGCCGCGCCGGGCGCCGATGACCTTGCGGACTCCTACTTCCCGGGCCCGCCGGGCCGAGCGGGCCGTCGCGAGGTTCATAAAGTTGATACATGCGATCAGGAGGATAAAAATGGCAACGATGGAGAAGATGCGCACATCGACGATATTGCCCTGCAGGCCGATATCATATAGCAGGGACCGCGAGTACAAATGGATACGCGATAAAGGCTGCAACTCGAATTTGGCTTCGAACGTCGGTTCCCCTTTGTGGTTGATGACGCTGATCTGTCGGCCGATGTTCGCCAACGCAGCAGGAGAAGCGTCGGTCTTGTCATCCAGCTGAATATAGGTATAGAAATCCAGGTCGTCGTAATGATGTTGAATGATCTCCTGATCGTAACGGGCATCATAGGACATCGGCAACAACAACTCGAACTGCAGATGAGAATTGGCGGGGAGGTCCTTCAATACACCCGTCACGGTGAAGACAACAGTATCGTTCATGCGGATGGTCTTGCCGACCACGTCTTCGGTACCAAAGAAACGCCGGGCTGTCTGTTGCGTCAGTAACAGGCCATTGGGCCGGACCAGGGCCGTTGCTGCATCGCCGCTGACAAGCGGAAAGGAGAACAGTTGAAGCACGCTGGGATCGGCATACCAGGCCCTGTTCGTCTCGAAATGTTTGTCGCCCACCGAGAACAGCACCGGGTCGTTATAATCGGCCTTGATCCGCGCTGTATTCTTTATGCCCGGGATCTGCCGTTGAATATCCGCTGCCAGCGGGGCGCCGCTAAGCGGATAAGTGCCGCCGATGGGGCTCGCCGTGATCCGGTAGATATGCGGGCCGTTGGCGTGAAAATTATCATAGCTCAGCTCCTGGTGTACCCAAAGCAGGATCAGGATGCTGCAGGCCAAGCCCAGGGCCAGACCGAGAATATTGACAGAGGAGAAAGCCTTGTTGCGGACCAGGTTACGCCAGGCGACGAGCAAATAGTTCTTGATCATGGATGGGTATTTACTCTCTCCCAGGCAACCAAGAGAGTGCCATTCATCTATCGCATTGCAAATGAATTATTTAGGCTTCCGCGTCCTGGGGCCATTGTCCGCTGGCGATACAGGGGCTGTCCGGTTATTTTGCCAGTCAGTCTGATGCCGGAGCAAAAGTCATTTTGCGGGTGCTGGCGCTGTGGAAGGAGGCGGTGCTGGCGGCAATGGTGCCGGGGCCGGTGCTACGGCCGGCACATCCCTTTTTAGGAATACGAACCCGTTCTTCCGGTAGAGTTCTTTCAATTGCGGGTATTTGGCGGGGTCTTCCCAGTTTTGCACCCGGTCCACTTTGGTGACGAAATAGACCGGCCGGTCGATGGGACCGGTCAGGAGCCATTGCTGGTCGTAGGAATTCAGGTTGGTTGGCTTTTCTTTTTGGGTATAGAAAAGATCCCCATAACTCTTAAAGCCCAGGGTGTGTACATAACAGTCTTCTCCCTGACGGGCGATAAAGAAATCGATGTCGGCGCCCTGGCTATAGCGCTCGACCTTGGGGACGATGATGGCGGAGGCAAAAAATACGACGATAGCGGTTCCGGCGAACAGAAATTGTGCCGCCCGGGTGAATGCCTGTCGTGACAGGCTGCGGATGCCGAGGATCAGCGCGATGACCAGCAGGATCCCGATCAATCCTTCGAAGCCCGACCAGTGTACGTCGGCCTCCATATTGCCCCGTGCAAAGGTGTCTTCCACATAGGGTGCGAGCCGTTTGATATTCAGACCGATGACAGCCACGCCAAGGATCAGCAGGGAGATGAGACCGCCCAGAATAGCCAGGAGGATGCCGACATATTTTTTATAGAACATTTCGCCCCGCTCCCACTTATAGATAGAATAGGCAGCGAGGAAGGTGACCGGAAACCAGGCCATGGAAGAATAGTGGATGATCCGGGACTGGACGATGGTAAACAATATCGTCACTACCCAGAAGAGGATGACCATCCATATCTTGAAGTCCTTGTCATACCGGCCATTGTATTTGGCTTTGAAGAAGGCGGGGATGGCCAGGAGGGAGGCAGGGAAGCAACCCACCAGCAGGACGATATAGTGATACCCGAAAAAGCCGGCCTGGTCGGCATCGTGTGTCGTAAACAGCCGCCATTGATATTTCAGGAATTCGTTGATGAACCAGGGCCCTCTCTTAATGGTCTCATAGCCATACCAGGTAGAGGTTACCAGGAAGGCGACGACCAGGAAAAGAAGGGCATGTCCCCAGCCGAAATAAAATGAAAAGCGGTTGTAGAGCAAATAAACGCCGAGGGCCAGGAGGAAGACCATGAGGGAGACCTGCCCCTTGGTGAGGACGGCGAGTCCCATAAAGATGCCGGACAGGACGACATAATAAAGTTGGCTTTTATCGATTCCCGGCTTATCGAAGTTGTTCCTTTTCCAATGATAGAGGATGAAGTAGTAAAGGGAGAGGAAGGTGAACAGATTGAACCAGGGATCGATGATACCGGATTTGAAATACATATTGGGGAAAAGCGATCCGCCAAAGGCGAGGGCCCAGAGGGCGCCGAATTTACGGTCGTAGATTTTGGAGCCGCAAAGGAACACGGTGATCAGCGTAAAGATCCCGCAGATCGCGTTGGGAAGACGGGAAGCAAATTCATTGACCCCAAAGATCTTCATGGCCGTGCTTTGCATCCAGAAGAACATCGGCGGTTTTTCCCAGAAGGGTTTGAAGTCGATGTATACCCGGGTATAATCGTGCATTTTGATCATTTCGCGGGAGGCTTCGGCAAAATTGATCTCATCCCAGTCGAAAAGATGTACGCGGCCCAGGAAGGGAATAAAGAGCAGGGCGGCCAGCGCGGCAATCAGCCCGATAGTGGTAGTCTTGTTCAGACGCATTATTTGAGCGGTTTATACATTTCTCTTTTCATCACACCCCATTTGCAGAGGCGATGGACGACGGAAACCTTCAGCACTCCGAGTCCGTAGGTGACGCTGCGGCTGAAATTGATGCTGGATGCTTCTTCGAAATAACGGGTCGGGCAGGTTATTTCGGCGATCTCGTAGCCCAAATAGATGATCTGGGAAAGCATCTGGTTGTCGAAAACAAAATCTTCGGAATTGATCTGGTAGTCGATGCGCTGGAGGATCTCGCGGGAAAAAGCCCGGTAGCCGGTATGGTATTCGGCCAGCTTTTGCCGGAGCATCACGTTTTCGAAGAAGGTGAGGGCGCGGTTAAAGATATATTTATACAGGGGCATGCCGCCATGAAGGGCGCCTTTGCCCAGGGTCCGGGAACCCAGTACGACCTGGTAAACGTCATTGGCGATCAGCCAGGCCATCGAGGGGATCAATTTTGGCGTGTACTGGTAATCCGGGTGAAGCATGATAACGATATCCCCGCCCAGTTCGAGGGCCTTGTCATAGCAGCTCTTCTGGTTGCCGCCATAACCGCGGTTCTTATCGTGTTTGATAATGTGAGAGATACCCAGTTCATGGGCGACGGCTACCGTACGGTCGCTGCTGTTGTCGTCTACCAGCACCACTTCGTCGACGATGTCGAAAGGAATTTCAGCATACGTCTTACGGAGGGTAAGCTCTGCATTGTACGCGGGAAGAACAATCACCAGTTTTTTGCCTACGATCATACGTGATATTGAAATATGTGCAGGAAATACGCAACCAGAATTTAGCGTATTTCCTGCACACCGCTAAAGTCTGACCTATCGGTCATTTCGGCCACCGGCCGAAAATGGAGGGCAAACGTACGTTAAAGCGGGCAATCAATAAAATTTGGCCGCCGTAGCGGCGCAGGGATCGGGCAGCGCAGCAACGGCGCGGGACGGGGGGCGCGGGGGGCGTAGAGAGACGCGCGGCCGCGTGGGGAGAGCGGCCTACCCGCGCGCAAAGGCCGGCACGGACCGGAGCCTGGTAGAAAAAAACCAGTGGATAAGCACTGCCGTCAACACGCCGATGGAGGAGCCCGTCAGCACATCGCCCAGGAAATGCTGTCCCAGGTAGATGCGGGAATAGCCGACGGCAACCGCCACCAGCAGGTAGACCACATTGCCTTTCTTGTTGCTGTCGAAGATAGCCAGCAGGGTAGCCAGGGCAAAGATGGACGTGGAATGGCCGGAGGGGAAGCTGGAAAAACCGACATGGGTTACGTTGTCGATAAAATAGGGGTATTGACCAACGGGAAAGAATTGTTTTGGCCGCGGCATGGAAAAGACGTTTTTCAGGATCTGGGCCACCAATGCGGAAACGATAAAGGCCGAAATGAGCTGGCAGGCGCGGGACCAGCGCCGCATCAGCAGGTAGAGGAGGCAGACGATGACAGCAAAAACGCCGTCACCCATATAGGTCAGATAGATAAACAAGGTATCCAGCATGCTGCGATGGTACGGGTTGAGATCGATAAAGCTGGCTGCCTTCCCAACTGTCAGCAGGAATATCAGCCCTATGCCAAAGAAGAAGAGGAAAAAACCAAAAAAATAGCGGTTATCGACCAGTATTGCCTTGAGGCTCTTCATCCCGTAAAAATACAAAATCCTTATAGGCCCGCAACCAATTCTTCGGCCAGTCCGAAGGACAAGGTCATACCGGCCCCTCCTACTCCATTAATAACATAAATATAGGGCTCGGGGGAAAAGAAGAGATCGGCTTCGCCGTCGGTTAATTTGGCATAGACCCCATTCCAGGTCTGGGCGACGGACCAATCTTTGAAACAAGCGAATGTCCGCAGGTAGTCCATGATCTTGCGGTTGATCAGCTCTTTATCGAAGGGATCGTGGGTGAGGCCATATTCATGGGAATCGCCGACGGTTAGTTCGCCCTTGCCATTCTGGGCCACCATGACGTGAATACCCCATTGCAGATAATCCGCCATTTCTTCTGAATAGCGCTGGCGCAGGGCGGCCAGGGAAGGAGCGGCTTTGAAGCTGGCGTAATGGATCAGGGACAGGCCGCCGCAGAGAGCGGGGCCGATGCGCCAGTCTGCCGGCTGGGCAGCCAGGCGCATCATCTGCAGCTTGCATTTGGTCACCGGCTGCCGGGCAAAATGTTCTGGATACAGTGTTTCGAAATCGGCGCCATTGCAGATAAAGACCAGGTCGGCCTCGTGCTCTTCGTCGTTGCCGATGTATACGATCTGATCGGAGATATAGGAGACGCATTTACCCCAGTGGAATTCGATGTGCAGCTGTTCGGTCAGCCAGCCCGGCAGGGCGGCAATGGCCTCCCGGGGGTCTACGATGATTTCGTCCCCGCTGTGGAGACCACCGAGCAGTCCCTGAGTAACTACGGCCCCTGAAGCTGCGGCCACGGCGGATTTGTCCATGAGCTGAACGGACCGGCCTTCCTTTCGGAAGACCTCAAACAGTTCCTGCAGAACCTGCCATTCGTCCGGCTGATAGGCCAGGTGCAGGCTGCCGGCGGTTTCGTGCCAGAAGCCGGCCTGTGGCGCTATTTCTTTCCAGACATTCCTGCTGCGGATCGCCCGGTCATACATTTTCCCGGTTGTCTGGCCGACAGGCCAGATCATCCCGAAGTTGCGGATGGAGGCCCCCACCGCTCTATCCGATCTTTCGAATACCTTGACTGAAAAACCCCGAAGCGCCAGGGCCCTGGCGGTAGCCAGCCCGACGATACCTGCGCCTATTACGATAGCGGATTTGGATTGCATAAATTCTTCTTCTTTAATAGTTGACCTCTGGTCTGAGCTTCGCTGGACCTTCGTCCCTCGGTCCATCTCGCTCGTCAATGGACCCGGGAGCTTCCAGCGGCTCCTGATTTTGGTTCCGGTAAATTTTTGTGAAGAGGACGGACCCCCACAGGACGAACAGGATGCCGGCCGCGGCTGCAAAATAAAACATCCCTGTAAAGAAGTCCACCCACGTATATTTGATCTTTATGAATTCCTTTACGAGCAGTACGGCTACCGTTCCCAAATAGCCGAAAGCATCGGCGATATAGATCAGGAAGCCGACGTTGCCCGGGATCTTATAGGCAGCCAGCATGCGTTCGAAATAAAAACAATTATAAGGTACATAGCCGAGATAGAGACCTGCCGAGGCTGTGATGATCCAGGCCACGGGGGAGATCAGGTGAAGGTGGAAGGCACCCGTCGCTCCTGCGGCCAGCAGGAAGCCGCCGATGATGATGACATTATTGAGCTGGAAGGCTTTGTAGTTATTCTTTATGAGGAAGAACCCGCCGATGACAGCCAGGACGATAAGGGAGACGATGGTGCTGGTGCCGGCGAAGACATCGGCATTGTTACGAAACCCGGTTTCCGCCCACAGCTCGTTGGCAAAATCCTCGGTAAAATCGCGCAGGACAGTCAGCATGACGTAGGCGATGATGACCGGGATAAGGGCGAAGCCGAATATCCGCAGGAAATTCCTGCGCTGTTCCTTTCCCATCGGCAGCCGGATAGTGCGCTGGGCGATGTCTTCCGGGGTAGGCGGAGGGGTCTGGTTGAGCAGCCAGGTACTGAGCAGTAAGGGTCCTACAAAGACGGCGCCGGCGACAAAGGGCATCCATCCTTCGCTGACATGGGCATAAAGCATCAGGCTTTTACCGACTGTCTTGGCGAGTCCGGAGGCAAAGACAAAGCTGGTGGCCAGGACGGCGCCCATCACTTCGGTGGCCTTTCTGCCTTCCACGAAGCCAAAGACCAGCCCCCATACCATGCCGAGGGGCAGGCCGTTGATAAACATAAAAACAAAATTATAGGGAGCCGGCACCAGGGCGAACAGCAGCAGGGAAATCCAGGATGTAAGGATCAGCCTGATGATGAACCCCGCTCTTTTAGCGGGTTGCATACCGGCAATGAAGCGGATGCCATAAAATTTGCTCAGCATATAGCCGAGCACCTGGGAAATGACCAACACGACCTTATAGGAGATGCCGAACAGGGAGATGCCTTCGAAAGAGGCCGCGGTAAAAGGTTTTCGAAACCCATACATGCAGGTATATACCACGAAGGAAGTAAGAGACACATATAGAATGAATACCCAGGCCGGCGAACGTTGCAGCCGGTCGTGCAAGCTGCCGGAAAGGACCGGGGGGAGCAGTGCGGACGATCCGGCGGGCAGGTCAAGGGCCTGGCCCGGTGGGTTGTCGGCGGGAAGACGAACCGGTGGGATTTGCATGTTGTCGGTTTAAGCTTGTTCGATGATGGGCAGCAGTTCCTGCAGGTCGTCGATAATAAAGTCCGGTCCAAAGGGCTGCAGCTGTTCGCGGGTATACGCCCCCGTTGTCACACTGACGACTTTGCCGCAGGCTGCATTCCGCCCTTCTTCCACATCCACTTCGGTATCGCCTACTTTGAGCACCTGTGCTGAAGAGCCGATGCCAAGATCGCCCATCAGTACTTCGATCATATCGGCATGGGGGCGTCCCAGCGCCACTTCGTCGCTGCAGATCACCTGGTCGATAAGCGCACTGCGGTCGTCCCAGCGGAGGCGGTGCAGGATCGTATCCGTAATGGAGCGGGTAAACCCGGTATTCAGGGCTACTTTTATTCCCCGCTGCTTCAGCGCCCGGAAGACGGCTTCGGCATGGGGCAGGGGCGCGAGGGTTTCGTCATTCATATAGAATTCGATCATCTTATCGATAAAATAAGTGTGGATGCGATCGATCAGCACCTCGTCGTCTTTTTTTTCGGGGGCGAATTTTTCCAGCAGCAGGGCGATGGCATCCATCTTCCTGAAGCCCATCACTTTTTTTACCTCGGCCGGGGGCATCGGGATGCCAAAATTCCGGAAGGCGGTAATAAAGGCCTCAGCGACATTGCCTTTATCCCGGACGGTGGTGCCGGCGATATCGAAAACGACCAGTTGAATAGTGCTCATATCGGAAAGTTTAGTCGATGAATCATGAGGCAACGCCATCCCGCACGCCGGGGTCTCGCAGGGGCGCCACGCAGCTATCGGGTCCCGGCCGTCCGCAGGTGATGAAGCATCATTCCCCGATAATGTTGCAGATCGGGTAAGGGTTGATGTTCGATCTTTGCCTGTTCGTCCCAATTGCGCATCCGGATGATCAGGTCGAAAAGGGGGTATTGCTCAAAGGCAGCCGCTTCTTCGGCCGCCATGGGACCACCCTGGTATTCGAGCGTCCTTTTGCTGGCTTCGGACAGATTTGCGTAATAGGCAGCGTCTTTAAAAGTCAGATAGCGTTTGGCTTCGACATGGGATTCGACGAGGCGGGCGATCTTTTTTGAAAATCCTCTTTCCCGGAGGAATTCTGCGCCGAGCTCTTCATGGTCTTTGATCCCGAAGTCGTCCATCCTCCGCGAAGCGGACATTGATTCGTCACCTTTGGCGGCCTCGCTGATATGACCGATATCATGCAGAAAGGCGGCCAGGATGACCTCTTCGTCATACCCCTGCGCCTCGGCCAGCTGAGCGGCCTGGACCATATGCTCCAGCTGGGAGACCTTTTCGCCGGCGTATTCCGCTCCGCCATGCTCTTTATAAAGGCTCATTATCTCGTCCGCGATCTCTTGGGCTTGCGCTGTGGTCATTTGGCAGTATTGGTTTTGGAGGTAAGGTATCGAAAATGATCGGAGTCAGGATACCCCCCTCATTAAATAATGTTTAAAATTATCGCAGTTGTTTTTCCTTCAAATAGCTGACCAGGTCTCCCGGGTGGTCCGTTTGTAATCCTTTCAGCCCTTTTTGTATCGCCTTATCCCATAAGGCGGCGTTTTCGCCGGGGCGCCGGATATCGGGCAGCACGACACAACCCGCTGCGACGGCGGCTTTTATCATCTCTTCGGTGTATTCATCATAGTTTCCATCGAGGATGTCCGGATGGTATCTGTTTATAAAAGCACCCAGGCTATCGGCGCTCTTTATGGAGCCGGGAAGACTGACCATCAGCGGCATAGCGGGCGCGGTCAAACGCCATTGATGGAATTGTTGTTCCGCATTGATATAGACAATCACTTCTTTCTCCATCCCATGTTTTACGATTTCCCTGTATGCGGCGGCCGGGTCGGCGTTTTTGAAATCAAGGTAAACGTAAATCTTTCCCTTGCATAGATCCAGCACCTGGCTAAAAAGCGGGATGTCGTATTCGCCCCAATCCGGATGTGCTTTGTCTTTTACTTTAAGGGTGCGGAGCTTTTCCCAGGTCATATTTTTTATCAGCCCGGTATCATTGGTCATCCGGTTGACGGAAGCGTCATGCATAATCACCAGCTGGCTGTCCGCGGTTGTCCGAAGATCGATCTCGACGTAATCGGCTCCGGTCTTTATCGCGTTCCCGAATGCCGCCAAGGTATTTTCCGGGGCATGCGTATGATCTCCCCGGTGGCAAACGACAGTGAAGGCGTGTCTGGGGGCCGGGAGGGGGGCAGGGGTCTGACCATGAACGATCGCGAGTGGAACTAACGAAAGAAAAAGAAGACTAAACTTTTTCAAGTCTAGTCTTCCGGTATTGAACAAATCCATCAGGATTCCTTTATTATTTGATCAGCCAAATCTTCTGGTTCAGGTCATCGGCGGTGAAACCCTGGCTTGCCACAGCTGCGTTCCAGTTCTTCGCATTCTGGGCTTGCTCGGTCACCGGGTAGGCCCAGCGGAGGGGAATTACGCCGCCATTACCTACGCCGCTGCCGCCCTGGAAGGCAGGGACGCCGGTCCTGCGCCAGTTGTAGTAGGCTTCGTACCCCGAGTTCTCGAACATGGCGATATATTTCTGAAGCACGATCTGGTTGAGCGCTGTCGCCTGGGTAGCGGAAAACTGTACAGCTGGCTGGCTGTAGTAAGTGTTCCAGTCGAAGGTAAAGGGATAGGGAGCCACCTGGGTGACGGCGTTGGCGCCGGGAGGCAGGAAGTAGGCGGTAAAGTTGGTTTGGGTTACGTCGATGCCGTAGAAGGCCATCGAGGTGGTGATCCCATTCATATACCAGGTCGCGGCGTTACCCGAAGCCCAGCCGCGCTCGATGCCCTCGGCGATATTGAAAAGCATCTCTTTATATCCGACCAGGACATCAGGGTCACCCGTAAAATTAGAATAGTAGCGTTTGCGACCGATAAAGGAATACAGGCCGGCGCTGGCATTGGCATACATGGTTCCAAGATCGAGGCCCGTGCTGGCGCCCACAAAATATTGGAATTGCGCCGGATTATTGACATCGATACCGGACAGGCCCCAGGCGGGGTCGCAGGTAATGAACACGCGGGGATCGCTGATAGTCGTGAGCGCGCTGACATAGGTAGCGGCCATGTTGAAGCGGCCGGCGATGGAGCCGAAGTTGCTCGGATTGAACGGATAGGTGCTATAGGTATTCGCTCCGCCCGGGTTATAGTCGAATTGGAAGTCGTCGCTCTGGCTGGTGAAAATGGGATATTGGCTGGAATTGCCAAGGACAGCCGCAAAGCGAGCAGGCACGTTCAGGGTGGCGTCGGAAGCCTTGGGGCTCAGGGCTACCAGCACTCTTAGCTTAAACGAATTCACCAGTTTCTGCCATTGGGCAAGAGCCCCGCCATAAAAGATATCCTGTGAGGCGGATAAGGAGACGTCGTTTGCGGCGATCAAGGTTGCAAAATCGGAATTGGCTGAATCCAGTTCGTTCAGGACATAGGCGAAAACCTGCTCCTGCGGTGTGTACGAGGGCGTTGAAGTGACAGCAGCGTTCACGGCCTGGGTCTGAGGGACATCGCCCATCAGGGAGGTAAGGTTGTAGTAGTAATAAGCAGTGACAAACCGGCCGATGGCCTCATAGGGGTTAATGGCCGAGCCGCCCCTGGACGTCACTTCTTGCTGCATCTGCACCACATTTTTCAGGACCAGATAGGAATTGAAAGGACCTTCGCTGGTATTGGCCTGATTGTCGGTGGTAACGGAGTTGTCGGTCCAGGAATAGATATTGTTGCCGTAATAGTTATAATTCTGGCAATGGTATTGGTTCCAGTCGCCGACATTGTCCCAGGAATTGACGCCGCCCAGGGCGCCGATCGAGCTGCTGCCGTTGACGCCGGACATGGCCGTCAGGACCGTCCCCAGGATCAGGTTGGGGGGAACGGTAGTGGGATTGTTGGGATCGTTTATTTTGTCATCGATTTGCTTTGTGCAGGAATTCAGCAGCAAAGCACCTATCAGGACGAGAAATATATATTTTATATGTTTCATACTTTTTTCTTTATGGGTTTAGAAAGAAAAATTGATATTGACACCGTAGCTGCGCGTCGTAGGCGTTTGCAACCCGGAGCTGGAAGATGGCGTTGAACCGTATTGACCATTGCTGCCCACATTATAAACCGCCTGGCTATATTGATCCACATCCAGGTCTTTATACTTGTTGGGGAAGAAGTAAAGCAGGTTCCTTCCCACCAGGGATACGCTGGCGTTGCTGATGATCGATTTCTTGCCAAAGGCGCTTTCCGGGATCTTATAAGTGAGGGTTACTTCGCGCAATTTGACATAGGTCTTGCTGATGGTCGTCAGGTCGTTGATGGAAGCAGCCTGATAAACGAAGGGTTGAACCAGGCTCTTACTGGTATTGGTCGTTTCGGTGAGCGACTTGTAGTTGCTGATCTGCCCGGTGATGGGATCCAGCTGGATCGTGCCGCCGGTCAGGTTGACGCCCTGGCCGGTATACGCCGGTACATTGGCTTCGTCGGAAGGTCTTGCTGCGCCCAGCGCACCGGTGGCTGCCTCGATATGACGACCGCCCTGGAGGGTCTTTTGCCGGACATAATCATCCACGACGCCGCCGACCATCCCGTCGAACTGAAAGCGGAACGAAAAGCTCTTATAGCTTACGGTATTGATCACGCCCCATTGCCAGTCCGGATCGGAGTGCCCGAAGATCTTTTCAGCCGGAGAGCCAGCTTGTGAGTAAGTGATATAATCTCCGGAGCTGGGATCGATCACCAGCTTGCCGGCCGGCGTCCGGACAAAACCGTTGCCATAGACCAGGTCTACACGCTGACCGTTCTTCTCGTAATTATCCGGGTTGGAGTTGTTAACCCATTTCTTGATGAAGGTGAAGAAGTTGGCCGTTACCATCCAGCTAAGCCCATGCGGATTTACGACCGGTTTGCCGGTAAGGGAAGCTTCCCAGCCATCATTTGTGTAGGTGTTTCCGTCCGTGAGGAAGGCGGTATAGCCGGAGGCATTCGATGTACCCTGACTGACGATGTTGGTGTTTTTATAATGATAGTGGCTGACATCGAGGCCGATCCTGTTATTGAGGAAACGGATATCGGCTCCGAATTCGGTCGCCTTTCTGTCTGCTGTGACAATATTGGGGCTGACCACCTGGTCCGTATACCTGGCGCTGTTCTGGCCGGAATAGGTCGGGTTCAGCGTATAGGTCTGGGTCAGCTGATAAGTGGGTCCGTTATAAGGGGAAGCCCAGTAGTAGCCATAACCACCGGCAGGTGTGGCGCTCACGTTAGGGGAAAAAGTCGGACTGGTGAGACCGGACTTGCTTTCGGCGTAGGAACCCCTGAACTTGAGGAAAGAGATA
>Ga0302326_10007863_pt1 | contig 23639 bp, 17 predicted proteins | sample Palsa_T0_3_FD_202264 | JGI IMG/M metagenome (GOLD analysis project Ga0302326, IMG submission 202264) | Peat permafrost microbial communities from Stordalen Mire near Abisko, Sweden - Palsa_T0_3 | ecosystem: Environmental > Terrestrial > Soil > Palsa > Peat permafrost | place: Sweden: Abisko... | reverse complement strand
AATAGTGGAAAGGGTGGGACTCGAACCTGTGAGTTAGTCCGGACGAAATAATATAGATGATCCGCTATTGCGGAAGGGCATCCAAACTCGGGTTGCAGCGGAGGGAAATTGCGCCACCTCCTAATACGACTGGATTTTGAAAAGCATTTCCCCAAGATCCGTAAGGAACGAAAAAGGAACGAAAAAACACCCAAAAAGCCCGTAAACCCGCCAATATTGCAATTCAGCCGACTTTCGGCGCGTCACACAAAAACTATCTAACTGCCTTGTCTCTAGGGAATTTAGATGGTGGACGCTACTGGACTCGAACCAGTGACCCCGTGCGTGTGAAGCACGTGCTCTAACCAACTGAGCTAAGCGTCCGGGCAGGGGACGTGCATTGTGCAGCACCGCACGGGGAGAATCAAGGCTATAGGGAGCCTAGCAACCACGCGCGGGAGGCAAGTGGATCCTCAGGCCCTTGCCTGGCGCCGGCGGCGGTATTCAAATGCCGCCACGGCGAGGACTCCCGCACCCAAGAGGGCCCAGGTCGATGGCTCGGGCACCGGCGTGAAATTGAGGAAAAGGCTGTTTCCCACCTCAGTGACACCGAAAGTTCCCCCCGCAGTGCTGTTCAAGAATGATCCCGAAGAGATAAGGTTAAACTGGCTGGGGTTGAATGCAGTTCCCGTGATCGTAGTCGGGGACGAAGCGAACACCCATGAATACATATTGCTCGGATTGAAATTGATCGCAGAAGCCGAATTGCCGCTGCTGTCGGTCGAGACGATGTTGAACGTGAGCGAGCCGGACGGAAAGCTGAGGGCAAGGCCCCCGGTCGCGGAAATGGAGCTGAATCCCGTTCCTGCCGTGCCCAATGCGTTATATATGTCGAAGTGGATCGCTCCGCCGTTTGCCAGCGTCAGACCGTTCGAAAATGTAAGGATTCCAGGACCGCCTCCCGGCGAGGCGCTTGGCGAGATCACGACGTGGGCGTTGTCGGTCACCGGGGATGCGATGGTGCCGCTTCCGGCAAGCACATTGGGAGGGCCTGACAGGCTCACCGGGCTGGTGACGCTGACTCCGGTCTCGACATTCAGCGCCGCGCTCCCCGTCAAGCTCACCGAGCTTGCCGAACCGAACGCATTGTCGTTTGCCGCATATACGGTTCCGCTGTTGATCGTGAAGGTTCCACCGAAAGAATTGCTCGTCGGGGCAAGCGTAAGGGTTCCGGTCGAGCCACCCGCATAGCTGACGGCCCCACTGCCGTATATGTCCCCTGTCAGGGTAAGGTTGTCGCTGTCGTTATTTCCGAGCTGTGCCGACGAGCCCGTGAAGTCGATATTGTTTCCAATTGTGAGGGAGACGCCGGGGCCGCTACTTGCCGAAAGGGCCGTGCCGGAATCCAGGATGATTTGGCCTGAGCCCGCGGATGTGTTGGTGCCGAGAAGGAGCGTGCCAAACCGCATATCGACGCCGCCTGTGAACGTGTTTGCGTTAATGAGGGCGAGAATGTTGGTCGTGCACCATGTGATGCTGCCTCCGACGCCGGAGATTGGGCCCGTTATGGTGAGATCCGAGGTCGCATCGTCGTTGTCCAGGTTATAGGCTCCCAAGGAGATTGCATTCGCAAGGGTGACATTGGATCCTGTCGACGACAGCTCAGTGTCCGCCGTGAACACCAACGAGTTGGTGCCGATCGGGCCCGATGTGATGCTGCCGGGTGCGCCGACGGTCGAGCTTGCGACGAAAAGCTCGCCGCCGTTCATCGTGGTGACGCCCGTGTAAGTGTTAGCGCCGCCAAGCCCCTGGCTATTTATGCCGGTGGTATTGATGGTGATTCCGCCCGATCCGGAAATGGTGCCCAGGAACGGCGCCAAAGCGGCATTGCCTGTGCCAATTGTGAGCGTCGTGCCCGACGCCAGGCTAACCGGGCCGCCCGAGCCGCTGATGTTTTCGAGGTCGGCGATGGTCTCGTTGTCATTGATCCCAAGCGATCCGCCGGAGCCGATGTGCACCGAGCTCGCCGGCGCCAGGGAGGTGGCGCCCCAGTCCTCCAGCTCGCCGCTGCTGACAATGGTTGTTCCGGTGTAGCCATTGGCGCCCTCGAGCGTGAGGGAGCCGCCAGTTTCCTGCATGGTGACGCCTCCTAAGCCGGTGATTATGCCCGCAAAGGTCGTGCTCGCCGACGGGCTAGCAATGGTCAGGGTCGCCCCCGAGCCGATGCTCACCGTGCTGGAAGTCGACGAACTGGAGAGTGAGCCTATCGTGTTGTTGAAGAAGCCGAGATTTAGGGTGCCGCTTCCGTTTATCGTGACTGCACTCAGGCCAGTTGCTCCGCCGAACGCGCTCGTCGATCCAGCCGTGAGGGAGCCGCCGTTGATGGTGGTGGCTGCCGAATAGGTGTTGGTGCCCGAGAGCGTGACCGTGCCAGGTCCCTGCTGGTCAACGTGCAGGCTCCCAGTCAGGTTCCCCGAATAGGAAATCGGGGATCCGGAGGCAGGGGCAAATGACAAGTCGCCCGTCCCGGACACACCGCTACTTGCTATGCTGCCAGATGTTGTTCCGTTGCCAATTTGAATGGCTGCTCCCGCCCCTATGGTGGTCGTTCCCGTATATGTGTTCGGGCCCGTGAGGATCTGGGTGCTCGAGCCTAATTTTTGGAGATTTCCACTTCCGGCTATGACGCCCGGAAACGTGTCGGTAATGGTACCGTTGATCGTGAGCGTCTTCCCGCTCGCGATATTGATCGTGCCGTTCGCGGAGCTTGAAAGGCCGAGGGCGTAGACCGTCTCATTGAAATTTACGTCGACCGTCCCGGGCGTGGTACCTCCGACGTACAGTTCGCTATTGGCCGAGAAGGAATTGTTCTCACCATCGGCAAGGGTGCCGTTGGAGAATACTTCCGTGACACCTGAAAAGGTATTGGAACCCAACCCAGGGTTGAGCGTCACCGTCCCCGTTCCGCCATTCAGATAAAAATTGGCCGTGCCGGAAATTGGGACGTTGAGTGCGACCGAGGTTCCACCGCTGTAGTTGACCGAGGTCGTCACGTCGATCGAGCCCGACGAGTTGTTCACGACCTGCACGCCACCTGCAAAATCCAGAATGTTCATCGAGAACGCGCCGTCGACCGTGGACGTGGCGCTTGTCGTGAAGTTGACCGTATCCGCGGCAACCGGCGACCCGCCAGTCCAGTTGGTTCCAAGTGACCAAACCCCGGAGCCAACATTGAAGGTTGTTGTTGGTTGCGCGCCGGCCCGGGACGAAACGAGCAAGGCGACGCCGATGAAACCTAATATGAGCCGGATCTTCATGCGTCGAAAGGCTCTTGCAAATAATTGGCATTCACAAGGCCATTTTTGTGAATTTCGGGCCGCTTTTGTCACCTGAATGCCAAAGACTTACATCTCGAGAAAGTCTCGGCTAGGAAGATTAAGCTGACCGCAACTCCGCGCGGTAGGCTTCGGCGAGTAAAATGATGGGATGGACGACCCGCTTTGCCTCACTGTCGGATGACAATCCGCGCTGGATCTGCAGTTGGCATCCGGGATTTGCCGTGACGATGACGGAGGCGCCGGTCGAGTGAATGTGGCTGACTTTCCGGTCCAATAGCCACGCGGCCGTTGTAGGCTGCGTGAGCGAATACACACCCGCGCTCCCGCAGCACATCGTCGCCTCGGGGCATTCGCGGAGCTCGAGGCCGGGTATCGCGCGGAGGATCGCGCGCGGCTGGGTGGTGATCTTTTGCCCGTGGCAGAGGTGGCAGGCCTCATGGTAGGTGACGGCGACAGAGTCGGCACCCTTTGCCGGCTGGGCGGGCGCGCGGAACCCGATCTCGACGAGCCATTCCGAGATGTCGCGCACCTTTGCCGACCACGCGGCCGCGCGCCCGGCGTATGCCGGATCCCCGGCTAGGAGGTGGCCGTAGCGCTTCAGGTGGGATCCGCAGCCCGCCGAGTTCGAGATGATGGCGTCGAACTTCGACGGATCGATCGCTTCGATCTGCCGGCGGGCGAGCTGGAGGGAGCCGTCGAGGTCGCCGTTGTGGACGTGGAGAGAGCCGCAGCAGGACTGGGAGCGCGGGGTTGTCACCTCGCATCCGTTTTCCAGGAGCACGTCGACCGTCGCCCGGTTCACGTCGGAGAAGGCGATGTCCTGGATGCACCCGGTGAGGACGGCCACCCGGTGGCGTACCTCACCCCGGGGCTTTTCGACTGCGGCGATGATCTCGTCGGAGAACTCCGAGCGCATCGGGATCGTCTGGCGCTCAAGGTTGCGGAGCCTCCCGGGAAGCAGGGAGAAGATTCCGGACCTGCGCAGCAGGCCCTGGAGTCCGCTCGCCTCGTAGAACCACCAGAGGCGCCCCTCCGTGCGAAGGGCGTAGGGCCTGAAGAGCAGAAAACGCAGCGAGTACCACCGGACGAACGAGCGCAGCGGCCCGGCCCTGACCCCGCTCCTCTCGACATCGGCGCGGGCCGTCTCAAAGAGCGTGGCATAGTCGACGCCCGCGGGGCACGCGGTCGCGCACGCGAGGCAGCCCAGGCAGTACGACATCTCGTCCGCGAACGCCCTCGTCGAGTCCAGTTCGCCGTCGGCGATGGCCCGCATGAGGGATATCCTCCCCCGCGGTGAATTGCGCTCCCTGCCGGTCTCCAGGTAAGTGGGGCAGGCGGGAAGGCAGAGGCCGCAGTGCATGCACTGCTGCAGCACCGAGTAGTCCATCGACTTGAGGAGGCTCGGCTCCGCGCTCACAGGTCGAAGATCTTGCCGGGGTTGAGGAGGTTCCCGGGGTCGAGCGTGCGCTTGATCCGCCTGAGGAGCTCGTAGCTCGCCTCGCCCAGCTGCCCCTTCAGGAAGGCCTTCTTCGCGAGGCCGACGCCGTGCTCGCCCGTGATCGTGCCGCCGAGGGAGAGCGCGTGCCCGAAGATCTCGCGCATCGCGATCTCGACGCGGTGCATCTCGTCCTTGTCGCGCTCGTCCGTTAGGAAGGTCGGGTGGAGGTTGCCGTCGCCGAAGTGGCCGAACGTCGCGATCTCGAGGCGGTGCCTCTCGGCCGTCTCCTGGATGAACCGGATCATGTTGGCGAGCTCGCTCCTGGGGACCGTCGCATCCTCGAGGATCGTGGTCGGCCTCATGCGGGCGAGGGCGCTGAAGGCGCCCCGGCGCGCCGCCGCGAGCCGCATCGCCTCCCCGGCGTCGGCGGCGAGCCTCACCGTCGTCGCGCCCGAGCTCGCGCAGATCTCCCGCACCCGAGCGGCCTCGTCCGCGACGGCCGCGGGGTGCCCGTCGACCTCGATGAGGAGGAGCGCCTCCGCGTCCAGCGGCAGGCCTGCGTGCGCGTACTCCTCGACGCACCGTATCGTCTTCCTGTCCAGGAACTCGAGGGTGCAGGGGACGATCCCGGCCGCGATGATGGCCGAGACGGTCTCGGCCGCCGAGTCCATCCGGGCGTACGTCGCCAGCAGCGTCTCGCGGGCCGCGGGCCTCGGGAGCAGCTTGAGCAGCACCTCCGTCACGACCCCGAGCGTCCCCTCGCTCCCGATGAAGAGGTCCTTCACGCTGTATCCTGCGACGTCCTTCACGCACTTGCTGCCGAGGAGGCAGATCTCCCCGTCCGCGAGGACGACCTCGAGGCCCATCACATAGTCTCGCGTGACGCCGTACTTGAGGCCGCGCAGCCCTCCCGAATTCTCCGCGACGTTTCCCCCGATCGTGGAGACCTTCATGGAACCCGGGTCGGGGGGGTAGAAGAGCCCCGCCGCGTCCGCGGCGTCGTAGATCGCCTGCGTCAGGACCCCGGCCTGGGCGCGCAGCGTGAAGTTGCGCGCGTCGACCTCGAGAAGCCTGTCCATCTTGACGAGGCAGAGGACGATCGATCCAGGCGAGGGGACGCTCCCGCCGCTGAGGCCCGTGCCGCTCCCGCGCGCGACCACGGGCACCTTGAGCGTGCGGGCGAGCTTGAGCACGGAGGAGACCTCGGCCGCGGTCCGCGGGAATACGACGGCCCTCGGGATCTGCCTCAGGACGGCGGTCCCGTCGAAGGAGTAGGGGATGAGGTCCTCCCTTTCGGCCAGCACCTGCGCCGGCCCGAGGATTTGGATGAGTTCGTCGATCAACGGGGTCCGGTCTTGGCGGCGACTCTGGGGGCCCGTGTGGCAAAAATCCAGCCTGAGCCATATTTTACCCGTCGAGCGCCGTGAATGTGACGAAATGGCTTTTGTTGGCCCAACCCCTGTTCCTGCCTCCTAGGGCAGGAACCCCGGCCCCCGTGGCGCAGTCCATGCAAAGCTCAGGATACCGATGGACCCGAACAAGCTCACTAAGATGGCCAGCCAGGCTGTCACCGACGCCCAGGCTGTCGCCCGCCGGCTCAACCACAACGAGGTTGAGACGTGGCACCTGCTTTCCGCGCTCCTCGGCCAGGAGAACGGGATTGTCCCGGGGCTCGTCGACAAGATGGGCCTCTCCGCGAGCGGACTGCAGCTGGCGGTGGACCGCGAGCTCGAGCGCCTCCCCAAGGTGACCGGAAGCGTCGACACGTCGAAGGTCTATGTGACCCAGGCCGTGAACGACGTGCTCACGAAGGCGGAGGCCGACGCCAATGCGCTCAAGGACGAGTTCGTGAGCGTCGAGCACCTCTTCCTGGCGCTGATCGAGGTCGGCCGTCCCGACGGGATGAAGAAGCTCTTCAAGAGCTTCGGGCTCGACCGCGCGAGGGTGATGGGCGCCATGAAGGAGGTCCGGGGAAGCCAGAGGGTCACGACGGACAACCCCGAGGCGACCTACCAGGCCCTGGACAAGTACGGGGTCGACCTGGTTGACCGGGCCAAGAAGGGGAAGCTCGACCCGGTGATCGGCTGCGACGACGAGATCCGCCGGGTGATCCGGATACTCTCGAGGAAGACGAAGAACAACCCGGTCCTCATCGGCGAGCCGGGCGTCGGCAAGACGGCGATCGTGGAGGGCCTCGCCCAGAGGATCCTGCGCGGCGACGTGCCGGAGGGCCTGAAGGGAAGCACGGTCTTCGCGCTCGACATGGGCGCCCTCGTCGCGGGCGCAAAGTACCGCGGGGAGTTCGAGGAGCGGCTGAAGGCCGTCCTCAACGAGGTGAGGCAGTCGGACGGCAAGATCATCCTCTTCATAGACGAGCTCCACCTGATCGTGGGGGCGGGCAAGGTCGACGGCGCGATGGACGCGGGCAACCTCCTGAAGCCCATGCTCGCCCGCGGCGAGCTCCACTGCATCGGGGCGACGACGCTCGACGAGTACAGGAAGCACATCGAGAAGGACGCCGCCCTGGAGCGCCGCTTCCAGCCGGTCGTTGTCGACCAGCCGAGCGTCGAGGACGCGATCTCGATCCTGCGCGGGCTCAGGGAGCGCTTCGAGCTCCACCACGGCGTCAGGATCCAGGACAACGCGCTCGTCAACGCCGTCGTCCTGTCCAACCGGTACATCTCCGACAGGTTCCTGCCCGACAAGGCGATCGACCTAGTCGACGAGGCGTGCGCGATGATCAGGACCGAGATGGACTCGATGCCGCAGGAGCTGGACGAGCTCACGCGCAGGGCGCTGCGCCTCGAGATCGAGGAGACCGCGCTCGCCAAGGAGAAGGACGAGGCGAGCAAGCTGCGGCTTTCCGTCCTGCGCAAGGAGCTCGCCGAGGTGCGCGAGAAGGCCAAGGGCCTGACCATCCAGTGGGACAAGGAGAAGGCTTCCGTCGACCGCGACCGCAAGATCCGGGCGGAGCTGGAGGCGACCCGCCTCGAGATGGAAAAGGCGGAGCGGGCCTACGACCTGAACAGGGTGGCCGAGCTCCGGCACGGGAGGATTCCCCAGCTGGAGGCGGAGCTCCGGAAGCTCGAGAAGTCGGGCAAGGCCACGACCCTCTTCAAGGAGGAGGTCTCAGGGGAGGAGATCGCCGAGATCGTCGCAAAGTGGACGGGGGTTCCCGTCACCCGGCTCCTCGAGGGCGACAAGGAGAAGCTCCTGCGCCTCGAGGACACGCTCCACAAGCGGGTCATCGGCCAGGACGAGGCCGTGACCCTGGTCACCGAGGCCATCCTGCGCGCCCGCAGCGGCATCAAGGACCCGCGGCGCCCGGTCGGAAGCTTCATTTTCCTGGGGCCCACGGGGGTCGGCAAGACCGAGCTCGCGAAGGCGCTCGCCGAGACGCTCTTCGACACGGAGTCCGCCCTGGTGCGCATCGACATGTCCGAGTACATGGAGAAGCACGCGGTCTCGCGCCTGATAGGCGCCCCGCCGGGGTACGTGGGCTATGACGAGGGCGGGCAGCTGACGGAGGCCATCCGCCGCAAGCCGTACGCCGTCGTCCTCTTCGACGAGATCGAGAAGGCGCATCCCGACGTGTTCAACGTCCTCCTCCAGGTGCTGGACGACGGGAGGATCACCGACGCGCAGGGAAGGACCGTGGATTTCAAGAACACGATCATCATCATGACGTCCAACATCGGCTCGCGCCACCTGCTCGACGGCGTGACCGGGGACACGATCCCGGAGAGCGTGCGCGAGAGCGTGATGACGGAACTGCGCGCGGCCTTCCGCCCGGAGTTCCTGAACCGGGTCGACGAGACGATCATGTTCAAGCCGCTGACGCTCGAGGAGATCGGCTCGATCGTGGACCTGCTGCTCGCCGACCTGAACCGCCGGCTTGCCGACAGGCGCGTCATCGTGGCGCTCGACAGGAAGGCGAGGGAATGGGCGGCCGAGAAGGGCTATGATCCCGTCTTCGGCGCCCGGCCGCTCAAGCGCTACCTGCAGCGCCAGATCGAGACGCGCCTGGCCCGCGGGCTGATCTCGGGCGAGGTCGCCGAGGGATCGACGGTCACCTTCTCCGTCAAGAACGGGGAATGGGTGATCTCCTGACGCCCCGCCCTCAGAGCGTGAGCTCGAGGAAGATGGCGTCCGGGTCCGGATTGTAGGTGTAGGGCCTTATCTTCCGGAAACCCATCTTCTGGTAGATCGTGTACGCGACCCCCAGCCTCGGGATCGTGTCCAGGCGGACGGCCGAGTAGCCCAGGCTCCGCGCGACCGATATGAAATCCTCGGTCAGAGACCGGCCGATGCCGAGGCCGCGGTAGTCGGGCGCGACGTAGAGCCTCTTCATCTCGGCGATGCCCTCGCCCATGTCGCGAAGCGCGACGCAGCCGGCGTCCTCCCCGTCCATCTCCGCAAGGAGGAGGGCGCCCCTCGGCGGCCCGTACATGGTCGCAAGCGATTCCAGCTCCTCCTTGAAGTTCTGGAAGCAGAGGTCGACGCCGAGCCAGCGCTCGTAGTCCTCGATGATCCTCCTGGCGCGGGAGTAGTGCGCCGCGGACGTCGCCACGACGATCGAGAAGGGTCTGTTTTGGGTGCTCAAGGTGGGCCAGTTCCTCGCCTCGTCTGGGATGTATCCCGGAGCCTCGGTAATCATCCTAGGAAGTGTAGCTTATCCCGGGCCAGACTGATCTTCCGGGCGTCTTTTGGCGCCCGTTTCCGGGCCCGGGGCCAAATAGCCGAAGTTTTCCGTGGCGCAGCCCGGCAATCTCCGGAAAATGGGACACCCTCAACCGCAGCATTGCCCCCCGAACCCATCCGATACTTCGACAGGTACGACAGGACGACCAAGATTGAAAAGATCTTCGGCGAGCGGTGGTTGCGTCTCGCCTACGACAACCCGGTGGGCCGGCTCGCGGTGTGGCTCCTCGTCAGGCGCTCGATCTTCTCGGTGTATTACGGCCGCAAGATGAACCAGCGCGGGAGCGACCTGAGGATCCTGCCCTTCATCGTCGCCTACGACATCGACGTCTCCGAGTTCGCCAAGTCCCCGTTCGACTTCACGACCTTCAACCAGTTCTTCCACCGAGCGCTCAAGCCGGAATGCAGGCCGATTGCGCCGGGTGCGGAGGTGGCCGTCTTTCCGGCCGACGGCAGGCATCTTGCGTTTGCGGACGTCGACAAGGCCGGCGGCTTCTACGTGAAGGGCTCGACCTTCACCCTGGGGGAGCTCCTAGGGGACCCGGGCCAGGCCTCGCGGTTCGCCGGCGGCTCGATGCTCATCTCGCGCCTGTGCCCGAGCGACTACCACCGCTTCCATTTCCCTGTGGCGGGGGTCCCCTCGGAGGCCAGGCTCGTGAAGGGCAGCCTCTACTCGGTCAGCCCGATCGCGCTGCGGCGCAGCATCCTCTACCTTGTCCGCAACAAGCGCCTTGTGACGCAGATCGAGACGAAGGCGTTCGGGACCGTTGCCATGGTCGAGGTGGGGGCGACGAACGTGGGCAGCATCGTGGAGGGCTTCCTCCCGGGCAGGCCCGTCGCGAAGGGCGACGAGAAGGGCATGTTCTCATTCGGCGGCTCGTGCGTGATCACCCTCTTCGAGAGGAACCGCATCACGATTGACCCGGACCTTCTCGAGCAGAGCGCCGGCTGCGTTGAGACCTACGCGCGCATGGGCGACCGTCTTGGCGTCGCCCCGGGTTGATGCTCTCCGCGGGGCGCGGCCTCAATCCCCGGCCGGGCGCGCCCTATTGCGTGGCCTTGTCGTAGTCGGCCTTCACGCGCTGCCACGCTGCGGCCACCTTCGCCTTCGCGTCCGACCAATCGGCGGCCGTCGCGTTATTGAGACTGGCAAGGCTGGCCTTCAGGTCGACCCGTGCGATGTCGTAATCCTTGACTGCGTTCTCGCGGTCGGCCGCGGCGACGCCCGGGGTGCTGGAGGCCTTGGTCTTCACCACCTCGATCTCGTTGTCCATGCTCCGGCACATCCGGTCTATCGAGGCGGAAAAGTCCGTGCGCTGCTCGAAGGTGAAATCCTTGATGCTCTCCCACGTGTCGACGGCCGTCGCCTTGATGTCCTGGACCACTGCGGCGGCGTTGTCCTTGTCCGTCTTCGTGCAGCCCCCTGAAACGAGCAGGACCGAGGGCGCCAGTGCCAGTACGAGAACGAGGGTGGGGGATTTCATGGTATGGGTATGGACCGGGCGAATCGCCGACGGTGCCCGGGATCTCGGGGGAACGGCCCGAATCCTTGTGATTGGGAATGCCTGGTGTCGACGCCCGGGGCGGGAACCGGATCAGGACGGGGCATTGGCCTTGGTCACCCTGTCGTAGGCGGCCTTCGTGCTTTTCCAGGATTCCCCGGCCTTCGCCTTCGCGTCGGACCACGTGGCGGCCGTGGCATTGTCGAGGTCGGTGCGCTTCGACTTCAGGTCGGCGCGGGCGCTGTCAAAGTCCCTCATCGCGCTGTCGCGGTCGCTCGCGACCGCGTCCGACACGCCCGCGGCCCTCGTCCTGAATGCCGCGGTCCTGTCGTCCATGTCCTTCGACATGCGGTCCATGCCGTCGGAGAAGTCAGCGCGCCTCTCGTACGCGAAATCCTTTATCCGGTCCCAGGCGTCGGTGGTGCCGACGGTGACGCTGGTGTCGGAGACCGCGACGTTCACGATTGAGCCGTCCGGCCTCGTTGCCTGCACCGTTGTCACGCTGTCATCGCTTTTCGAGCAGCCGCAGGCAAGAAAAAGGGCGGCACCGATGGCTGCCGCGGTGATCGGAAAGAGGTATTTGGTTTTCATGGCGCGAAGGATAGGCGCTCGAACGCCCCGCCGATATGGGGTATTGACCCAAGCGCACCGGAGCCGCAGCCGCCGCGGCGCCTAGTCGGCGTACGCCTCGAACAGGGCTATTCCGGAGTTCCCTGCGGCGGACGAAACCTCGACCGTGTAGGCCCCCGGCTGCAGGGTGAGCAGCAGGGCCGAGTCCTTGCCGGGGTTCGGCAGGGCAAACGCCCCCGTCTCGAGGGCCGCGGTGGAAACGGCCGAGGGATTCGCGTTGGTCGTCCAGCCGGTGTTTGTCGCAATCACCCCCCCGCTTCCGCTGTAGACCGTGAGGACCGGGTCCGGCAGCGAGCCGGCCACCCCGAACGTGGAGAGCACCGGGCCGTCGGCGCGGATGAGTATCGTCCGGGGAGCCGTGCCCTCGATCACAAACCCGCCGTCCAGGACGGCTCCGGTCACGGAACTGCTCACATAGCCCCGGGTGGACACATTGATGAACACGGTGGGGGGTGAATTGGAAACGAGGATGGTTCCCCCCGTGCCGGTGACGACGAAGCGCTGAAGCGTTGACGAGTAGGTGGCTGACAGGAGGGTTGCGGTGCTGACCGTCGCGGGGCTGTTTCCGGCAAAACGCTGCGTCCAGGTCACGCCATCCGTCGAGCTCAGGAGGGTGCCCTGCTCGCCGGCCGCGACCCAGTACCCGTTGCCGTAGGTGAGGCCCCGGAAGTCTACGTTGGGAATGCCCGCGGCGATGGTCGGAGACGATTGGCCGTAGCTGCCTGAGATGATGTATCCGTGTCCCGCCCCGGAGCTCGCCGAGTTCCCTCCGGAGGCGACGGTGTTCGGCGTGACTCCGGACTGGTAGGTGACCGCCTCCAGCGGATAGCCCTGGGCCGGGAGGATGTTTGAAACCGAGTACGTGGTGCCGTTCACGGCGAGTTGGAGCATCACCCCGCCGCCGCCCGTGTCGATTGGAACGGTCGCCGCCGCCTCGCCCGTGATCAGGAACACGGAATTCGCCGGGTCCCAGGTTATGCCGTGCAGGAAACCCGTGTCGCCCGCGGGCGCCGCCAGAACCGACCAGTTCAGCGCGTCGGGCGAGGTGAGGATGGTGGCCGCCTCGCCCACGGCGACCCAGACGTTCCCATTGAAGAGCACGCCGTTCAACCGGTTCGAGGTCGCCGAGGTGGCGTTGACCCAGGTTTTCAGGTCCGATGAGACAAGGATGGTTCCGCCGGCGCCCACGGCCACCCACTTGCTGTTTCCGTAGGCGATGGACACAAGCCAGGTCCCCTGGGACACCGTCTGGCTGCTCCAGGTGAGGCCGTCGGCCGAGGTCAGCACCTTTCCCTGGTCCGTCACGGCGGCGAAGGTGCCATTCGCATAGGTTGCACACCAGATTCCGTCGGTCAGCCCGGCCGGGCTCTGGTTGCTCCAGGAAACCTGGGCAACGGCGGGTATCGCCGAGGCTGCGAGAAACAAGGCGAGGAACGCGAATGCGTGGAGTTGCTTCATGGTGAGGCGGATTTTAGGGAGGGTATGCGAGCCTTGGAGGGTCGTGTTCACGGGTGGTGTACCGACGGAACGACAACTGAGCCCCCGAAGCCCGCTACTCGGCCTGAAATAATTCCGGCTCCCGACGGGACGCCCCGATCCGGCCCGCCTGGGGGCGGACGCCTACAAAGGCTCGCCTACGGTCCGGGAAAATGGCAATGGAAGTGGCTCATGTCAGCGAGGCCAGGCTTGTTCTATAAAATGCTCGGGTGGTGGAATTGGCATACACGACGGTCTTAGAAGCCGTTGCCGCAAGGCGTGCAGGTTCAAGTCCTGTCCCGAGCACCAACTGAAATGGGGGCCAGCTCAAAGATTGGGGACAGGGGCGTGGACAGATAGGTTGAGTGTTTGTTTTCGTGGGTTGCCCGCACTGGGCAATGACGCGCAGGCGATCATTGGGGAAGGAGCGGATGCCGCAGGCCCGGCGTTTGATTCCTCGAGGTGGCCCTCGGGTTTTTCGAAGGCATCTTGCAAACCGCCTGAGGGCCGAACTTGCGGTTCAGCGGATCCGATCGCAGGCCGGGAGGCCGCGCATTTCGCGAAATCCCGGACTTTCACCGGGGTCCGACGGAACCTACCTCGCTCCCATTATACTGACTGAAATGGCGACTCAGGATTCACGCGTTATCCACGCCCCCCCGTCCAGGTGGGGGTGGTCGAGGCGCGCCCCTATCTGGTGTTTTGTCGTGCTCGCCATCCTGGTCATTGCGCGCCTGTGCGCGCCCTATGCCCTGAGGTGGGTCATCAACCGGCGCTTGAATGAGATACCGAACTACTCGGGCCACGTCGACTCCGTCAGCTTGCACCTCTGGCGCGGGGCCTACCGCATGGGCGGACTGAGGATCACAAAGAGCGGCGGAAAGGTGCCCGAGCCCTTTGTCGCGGCCGACAGCATCGACTTCTCGATCTATTGGAGGGACCTGATCCACGCCAGGTTCGTCAGCCAGATCTACATAAAGAACATCCAGCTGAACTTCCATCGCGGCAAGAGCGACGACGAAAGCCAGCTCAACGCGGACCAGCGCTGGCAGGACGTCATCCACGACCTTTTCCCGATAGATATCACCTTCCTTGACGTGAAGGGAGGCGTGCTTCGGTTCGTCGACTCGACGCAAACACCGAAGGTCGACGTCGAGGTGAGGGACCTGAGCGTCCGCGCGATTGGCCTGCGCAACCGGGTGGGGGACGAGAATGAGGCCTACCCCGCGAAAGTGGAGATCACGGGGATCACCATCGGAGACGGCGAGATGCACCTTTACGCGAAGATGGAACCGCTCGCGGAGAAGCCCCATTTTGAGATCAATCTCGAGCTGAAGAAGGTGGTGCTGCCCGCGCTCAACGACTTCCTGCACGCCTATGCCGGCGTCACGGTCGCCCAGGGCCGGTTCGAGCTGTTCTTCCAGATGGCAATGCACGACGGCCACTACGAGGGCTATGTTAAGCCATTCCTAAATGACCTGCGGCTGGAGGAGTCTGCTGAAAAGCCCCTGGGTGAGAGGATATGGACAAAGCTGGTTGCCGCCCTCGCGGAGTTCGCGAAGAACAGCAAGACCAAGCAGGTTGCGACGCGGATACCGTTCTCGGGGGACAAGGGGGCCCTCGACATCCACACATGGAAGAGCATCGAGAACGGCCTTCACCATGGATTCATAAGGGCGCTGTCGCAGGGGTTTGAGGGCTCCGCAAATCCCGACAAAGTCGCGGCCCCGGCGCCGGGCGGAAAATAGCGCTGGGTGACGGACCCTGCGCGGGCCGCCCTGCGCAGTGCTTCAGAGGCCGTGCGAAGCCTCGGAGGGAGACACGATGGCCTTGGAATCCGTTGCCGCACGGCGTGCAGTTCCAAGTCCTGCCCCGGGCACCACGGTCGCCCGAGGGAACCTGAGAAATGGGCTCGCGGTCCCGTCGCCGTCTCCGTTTACAGGTGCGGCCGGGCGACGGTCTGCATCCATCCAAGGCCGCGCGCTTCGGCCCCTACGAAGCATGATCCCCGCGCAGCCACGCACGCGTCTCCTCAGGGCCCTCCCCTTTGCCGTGCTCTTGCCCGCCGCCTTTGGGCAGGCCGAGACCCTCGATCCGATCACGGTGAGCGCCACCCGGGCGCCGGAGCCGCAGTCACAGGTGCCGTTCACGGTCGAGGAGGTGCCGCAGTCGGCCTTTGATCAGGGCGTTGCCCTGACCGTGGACGACGCTCTCCGGGAGACGCCGGATTTCAGCCTTTTCCGGAGAAATGACAGCATGACGGCCAATCCCACCTCGCAGGGAGTATCCCTGAGGGGGCTCGGGCCGAGCGGCGCGAGCCGCTCGCTGGTGCTCCTCGACGGGATTCCGCTGAACGACCCGTTTGGCGGCTGGGTGCCGTGGAGCCTCGTGCCTTCCGGCTCGCTCGCGGGCGCCGAGATAGTCCCTGGGGGCGGCGCGGCCGCCTGGGGCAACGAGGCGCTCGCCGGGGTGATCCAGCTCTTTTCCAGGGAGCCCGCCGCCGGCACCGGCTACGCGTCGGCTCGCCTGGGCGATTTCGACACGCGGGCCGCCGAGTTCGAGCAGGCGGTGGCGCTGGGAGGCGGGGTGCTTGAGCTTGGGGGCGGGGTCTTCGCAACGGACGGGGTGGTCCTTGTGGCTCCGGGGCAGCGGGGCCCGATCGACATCGACGCCGCCAGCCGGCACGTATCGGGCGAGGCGCGCTGGCGGGGCGCCCTGGGCCGTGCCGCCAGGGCGGTGGTCACGCTTCGAAGCTTCGATGAATGGCGCGACAACGGGACGCCCTACCAGCAGAACCGGCTTCACCAGAGATTGGGATCGGTCGCACTGTCCGGCGGCGCGAACCCGGACGAGACCTGGAACCTGACCGGCTACCTCCAGGACCAGTCAGCCTCCCAGACCTTCAGCTCCGTGTCCGCCTCGCGGACCTCCGAGACCCCGGCGAGCAACCAGTTTTCCGTGCCCGCGATCGCCCTGGGCGCGGCCGCCTCCTCCAGCTGGGCGGGTTCGTCCGGCTCGGTGACCACGCTGGGCGCGGACCTCAGGGATATCCGGGGCGAGACGCGCGAGGATTATCTGTACGCCAACGGCGCCTTCACCGACCAGCGGTTCGCGGGGGGACGGCAGACGTTCGCGGGCCTGTTCGCCGAGAGGACCCAGCCCCTCGTCGCCGGCCTCCACGCCTATGCCGGGGTCCGGCTGGACCGGTGGGAGGACAGCGACGGGCACCTGCGCACCTCGGTGATCTCGACCGGCGCCCCCCTTTCGGGGAGCGCCTATCCCACCCAGACCGGCGACGTGTTCAGCCCGAGCGCGGGCCTCGTCTGGCGGGCCGCGCCGGGCCTCGAGCTTCACGTCGCGGCCCAGCGGGCCTTCCGGCAGCCCACACTGAACGAGCTTTACAGGCCGTTCCAGCAGGGCTCGACCGTCACGCTGGCCAATCCCGGCCTTTCAACCGAGCACGCGGACACCGCGGAGGCCGGCGCCGACTGGAGGCGGGGCCGCGTGCGCCTTTCCCTGGTGGGGTTCGTTGCGCGCCTCGAGGATCCCGTGACCAACGTGACGATTGCCGTGGGCCCCGGGACTTTCCCTGGATTCGGGAAGCTCCCTGCCGGGGGGGTCGGCCAGGAACGGCTGAACCTGGGGCGCATCGACACGCAGGGCGTGCAGCTTGGCGCGAGCTGGCGCGAATCCGCCGCCCTGAGCGTCGATTTTTCCGTGCTCGGCGAGAATGCGACGATCGCGTCCGCACCCGGGCAGGCCGCCCTTGTGGGCAACGATGTTCCCGAGGTGCCCCGGTGGAACGCGGCGCTCTCCGTCACCTGGCGCCCGCTCGGGCGGATCCGTCTCTCCCTGCGCGCGCGCAGGACGGGCCAGGACTATGACGACACCCAGAACCTTCTTCCGCTCGCCGCGGCGACTGAGATCGACGTCTCGATGGAGCTTGAGCTCGCGCGCCACGTACGGGCGTTTGCGACGGTGGACAACCTCGCCGATTCAATGATCGAGACCGCGCACAGCGCGACCGGGGTCTTCAACATCGCGCCCCCGCGAACCTCGAATGCCGGTGTCCGACTGGACTGGTGACGGCGGTCGCGCCCGGCCCCCGCGTCCCCCGGGGGCTGAGGCGCCCGGGGATTTCACAGTAGACATCACTATTGGCGAACGCTTAGGTGCAGCCCGGCCGACTCCAGATCAATTGGCGGGAAAAACAAAGAAATGACAAAAGTACGTGTGCTGGTGGGCACCAAGAAGGGCGCCTTCATCCTAACGTCCGACGGCAAGCGCGCCAAATGGACCGTTGACGGCCCCCACTTCGGGGGCTGGGAGATCTATCACATGAAGGGCTCGCCCGTGAACCCGGACAGGCTCTACGCGTCGCAGTGCAGCGGCTGGTTTGGGCAGGTGATCCAGCGCTCGGACGACGGGGGCCGGAAATGGGAGCCCGTCGGAAACGCGTTCACCTACGACGGGATTGCCGGCACCCACCAGTGGTACGACGGGACGGCCCACCCCTGGGAGTTCAAGAGGGTCTGGCACCTCGAGCCCTCGCTATCCGATCCGGAGGCCGTCTACGCGGGCGTCGAGGACGCGGCCCTCTTCCGGTCGTCCGACGGCGGCCGGACGTGGGCGGAGCTCTCGGGCCTGCGAAAGCACGGCTCGGGGCCCCGCTGGCAGCCCGGCGCGGGCGGGATGTGCCTGCACACGATCATATTGGATCCGGTAAATCCGAAGCGGATCTTCATAGCGATCTCGGCCGCCGGCGCGTTCCGCACCGACGACGGCGGCGAGACCTGGCTGCCGATCAACCACGGGCTCCGGTCCGAGCACATCCCCGACCCGATGGCCGAGGTGGGCCACTGCGTCCACCGGATCGCCATGCACCCGTCGCGCCCCAACGTGCTGTTCATGCAGAAGCACTGGGACATCATGCGCAGCGACGATGCCGGCGGTTCGTGGAGGGAGGTAAGCGGAAACCTGCCGAGCGACTTCGGGTTCCCGATCGAGGTCCACGCCCACGAGCCCGAGACCATCTACGTCGTCCCGATAAAGAGCGACTCCGAGCATTACCCGCCCGACGGGAGGCTCCGGGTCTACCGCAGCCGGACCGGGGGAGGGGACTGGGAGGCGCTCACGGCGGGCCTGCCGCAGCGGGACTGCTACGTCAACGTGCTGCGCGACGCGATGGCCGTCGATTCGCTCGAGTCCTGCGGCGTGTATTTCGGAACGACGGGCGGCCAGGTGTACGCGTCGGCGGACGCGGGGGACACCTGGGAGGCCATCGTCCGCGACCTTCCGGCCGTGCTCTCGGTCGAGGTGCAGACGCTTCCATGATCCAGGTGGTCCTCCCGGCCCACCTGCGCACCCTGGCCGGGGTCGATGGCACGCTCGCCCTGGAGGTCGTGGGCCCCGCGACCCAGCGCTCGATCCTGGACGCGGTCGAGGCCTCCTATCCCATGCTGTGCGGGACGATCCGCGACCGGGTGACGCGCAGGCGCCGGGCGTTCGTGAGGTTCTTCGCCTGCGGACTGGATGTGTCGCACGAGCTCGAGGACGCCCCCTTGCCCGAGGCCGTCGCGGAGGGCCGGGAGCCCTTCCTGATCATCGGGGCGATCGCCGGCGGATGAGGCGGCCGCGGGGCCCCGGCGATCGCCGGGGCCTCAGCCGTGGATCTCCCTCAGGAGGCTCGTCAGGTAGGGGATGAGCTGCTTCTTGCGGCTCACGATTCCCGGCAGGTCGAAGATGCCCTCGTTCTCGACGTGGGAGTAGGTGATCCGCTCCTTGAGCTCGGGGTTGCCCTCGACGAGGAGGAGCGAATTCTGCGTGTTGATGTCGGTCACGAGAAGCGCGGCGAACGACAGGCGCTCCCTCGCCCGCATCTCCTCCAGCGCGGCCGTGATGTCCTTCGCCCGGCCCCAGAAGTTCGCGAAGCCCAGCTCCTCGACCTGGGACACCGCGAACCGGACGCCCTCCTCGGTGTAGACCTTGTGGTCCGCCTGGACGATCGCGCCGGCCGTGTTCGCGAGGATGACGGAACCCGAGGAGAAGATCGCCTCCGCGAGCGCCCCCGGCCTCTCGCCCGCGATCCCCGAGAGCCAGCCAAGGATGTCGGCGTCCTTGCGGGTCGTGGTCGGGCTGTTCAGGTGGAGCGTGTCCGTGATGAGCCCCGACATCATGATGCCGGCCACCCCGGCGGACGGGACCAGCCCCGAGGCCCGGAAGAGGTCGGCCACGATCGTGCAGGTCGACCCGACGGGGTCGTTGATGAAGAGGATCGGGGCCGGGGTCGTCATCGGCCCCAGGCGGTGGTGGTCGATGATCTCCGTGATGACGACCTCCTCGGCGCCGCTCACCGCCTGCGTCAGCTCATTGTGGTCGACGAGGACAAGGCGCGTCTGGATCGGCTTCAGGATGTCGCTCTTTGAGAGGACTCCGGCCAGGGCGCCGCCTTCGCCGAGAACCATGAGCGCGGGGGCTGCGAGCGTCGCCATCTTGCGCCGGATGTCGCTCACCCGCGCGTCCCGGCTCACCGATCCGAAGGACCGCTCGACCACGCGCTCGATGTTCGAGGCCGTCCTCACCCCCCACGCTGTGGTGGCCGAGTCGTAGGGGCTGCTGATCACGCTGACCCCGCCGGCGCGCGCCCGGGCGACGACCTCCTCGTCGATGGGGATGCCGCTCGTCACGATGATGCCGCGCAGGCCGAGCTCGATCGCGCGCAGCTGGATGTCGCGGCGGTCGCCCACGATCATGAGCGCCTGCGAGGCCGGTATCCCCTCGCGCTCGGAGATCTTCCAGAAGGAGCGCAGGTCCATGGTGCCGACGCGCACGTAGAAGTCCTCCGGCCGCGACCCGTCCACCATGTGGATGACGGTGGCCTTGAGGGCCCGGGCGATGTCGTCCAGCGAGCCGTGGACCTGGCGCATCAGCTTCGGCTTCCCGATCTTCGGAATGAAGAGGCTGCCGAGGTGGGAGAGCGAGATCGTGCCGACGACGCGGTTCGCGGGGTCGACGACGGGCAGTAGCCCGCTCCTGTTCCCCTCGATGAGCTCGAGCGCCTCCGCGCACGTCGCGTTCTGGGGGACGGCTGCGACGTCCGCGTCCATCAGGTCGCGCACGCGCGGCCAGACGTCGCTAAGATAGACGGGCAGCGGCTGGCGGAAGCGGCTGAGTATGGTGTCGATCCGGGCGTTCGAGTTGCCGCATCGCGCCGCGACGTAGCCCGTCTCCCCGCGCGCCTCCTTGTAGGCCGCGTAGGCGATCGCCGAGCAGATCGCGTCCGCGTCGGGATTGCGGTGCCCGATGACGTGGATGGTGCTCGCGGCTGAGGCCGGGGAGGCGTTCGACATGGCGCAACTATTGGGGCTTGGGATTGCGGATTCAAGGGAGTCGAGCCGGTTTTTTGCGCCAAACGGGCCCGCTTGCCCCGGGCAGGGGGCAGCCCCGTCAGGACCCTGGTCTCCGCGTTCCCGAATTCGGGGCGGTGGGTGAAGACCCCACGGGTTTGGGGCAATTGCCATCGTATTTCTGGTGGATTCCAAAAGGATTCATCCCAATGAGAACAAAGGCCCCGAAATCGGCGTCCCCGGCGACCCGCCTGCCCAAGTGCCCCACGGGAATCCAGGGCCTCGATGAAATCACAAGCGGCGGACTTCCGCGGGGGAGGCCCACGCTGGTGTGCGGCGGCGCCGGCTGCGGCAAGACGCTCTTGGCCGCGGAATTCCTGGTGCGGGGCGCGGTGCATTACGGAGAGCCGGGCGTGCTCCTGGCCTTCGAGGAGACGGAGGCCGAGCTCAAGGCCAATGTCGCATCGCTCGGGTTCGACCTGGCGGGCCTCGTCCGGCGCAGGAAGATCGTGATCGATTACGTCCACATCGAGCCCAGCGAGATCCACGAGAGTGGCGAGTACGACCTGGAGGGGCTGTTTGTCCGCCTGAACCACGCAATCGACTCCATCGGCGCAAAGCGCGTGGTGCTCGACACGCTGGAGGCGCTCTTCGCCGGCCTGCGCAACGAGGCCGTCCTGCGGGCCGAGCTGCGCCGGCTCTTCCGCTGGCTTAAGGTAAAGGGCGTGACGGCCGTCATCACGGCCGAGCGCGGCCGCGAGCAGCTGACCCGCCACGGGCTTGAGGAGTACGTTTCCGACTGCGTCATCCTCCTCGACCACCGCGTCAACGACCAGATCGCCACGCGGCACCTGCGGGTCGTCAAGTACCGCGGCTCGCAGCACGGGACCAACGAGTTCCCTTTCCTGATCGGCGATGACGGCATCAGCGTGCTGCCGATCACGTCGCTGGCGCTCAACCACAAGGTGTCGATCGATCGGATTGCCACCGGCATACCCCGGCTCGACGCGATGCTCGGCGGCCGGGGCTTCTTCCGCGGCAGCAGCATCCTGCTCACGGGCACGCCCGGGACCGGCAAGACCATCATCGCGACCAATTTCGCCCAGGCCGCCTGCAAGCGCGGCGAACGCGTCCTTTTCTTCTCGTTCGAGGAGTCGCCCAACCAGATCATCCGCAACGTGCATTCCATCGGGCTGCGCCTGGAGCCGCTGATGAAGTCCGGCCTCCTGAGGTTTCACTCGGCACGGCCCTCGCTCTACGGCCTCGAGATGCACCTGGCCACGATGTTCAGGGAGATAGCCATGTTTCAACCCGCCGTCGTCATCATGGACCCGATCACGAGCCTCATGGACGCCGGCACCGCGTCCGAGGGCAAGGGGATGGTGACGCGGCTGATCGACTTCCTGAAGGCCGGGCAGGTCACCACGCTCTTCACGAGCCTGACCCAGGGCGGCCACGCCCTGGAGCAATCCGAGGCGGCGATGTCGTCCCTCATGGACGCCTGGCTGCTTCTCCAGGACACCGAGGGCAATGGGGAGCGCAACCGCGTCCTCTACGTGCTCAAGGCGCGCGGCATGGCGCACTCGAACCAGATCCGCGAATTCCTGATCTCGAGCCGGGGAGTGGACCTGGTGGACGCCTACATCGGTCCCAGCGGCGTCCTTACCGGCTCGGCCCGGGCCGCGCAGGGCGCCCGCGAGAAGGCCGAAGCCCTTGCGAGCCAGCAGGAGGCCGGCCGGCGCAAGCGCGAGCTTGAGCGCACGCGCATGGCGCTCGAGCGCCAGATCACCGGCCTGCGCTCCGAGCATGATGCGGGCGCGGAGGAGCTTCGCCAGATCGACGAGCAGGTGGGGACGCAGACCCGCCTCCTCAGCACCGAGCGGACCGAGCTGGGACGCCTTCGCCAGGCGGACGTCTCGGTGGCGGGAACGCGTGTCGTCTCAAGGAACGGGAGGAGGCACTGATGAAGGCCCGGCCGAAAAAGCGACCTTCGTTCGGCCCGATGAGCCTGGGAAGCAAACTCTGGCAGCTGCGCCTCTACGTCATGGACGAGACGCCCAAGTCGCGGACCGCGTTCGCGAACCTGAAGAACGTCTGCGAGTGCCACCTGAAGGGCCACTATAGGATCCAGGTGATCGACCTGCTGAAGCATCCTCAGCTTGCCAAGGGGGACCAGATTCTGGCTACCCCCACTGTGGTTCGACGATTGCCAATCCCGATGCGGACCGTCATCGGCAACCTTTCCGATATCGACAACGTCCTCGTTGGTCTGGACTTGAAAGCCGGCGCCTGACGGGGATCAACCACCTGAAACAGAAAAAACCCCCCACAACGCGCGCCTTGGAAAGGGCCATGGCCACAGTGTCGGAGGGGAGGTATTTCCTGCGGCTCTACGTGGCCGGGGCCAATGCGCGGTCCCGCCAGGCCCTCAAGCGGGTGTTCCAGATGTGCGAGGCGGAGCAGGAGGGCAACTACGAGCTGGAGGTGATCGACGTCTACCAGCAGCCGAAGCTGGCGCGGGACGACCAGATCGTGGCGACGCCGACCCTCGTCAAGTTCCTGCCGCTCCCGGTGCGCCGGTACATAGGCAACCTGTCGGACACCACGGACCTCTTCTCCGGGATCAATCCGATGGTCAAATTTCCAAAGGCACCGTGAAAACCGTTTCCGGGCCTCCCATCTCTCGCCTCGACCTTTCCCGGAAGCTCGCCGAGCTCCAGGCGCGCCTGGACGAGGCCAACGCGACGCTCCGCGCGATCCGCAGCGGCGAGGTGGACGCAGTGGTCGTCGAGGGGAGGAAAGGGACCAAGATATTCACGCTCGAGGGGGCCGAGTACGCCTACCGCGTCCTCATTGAGTCGATGAACGAGGGGGCGCTGACGCTCACGGCGGACAAGATGATCCTTTATGCCAACCAGCGCTTCGCGGGAATGGTCAAGCTGCCGCTGGGCCAGGTGATGGGCCGCTCGTTCCGGCGCTTTCTCTCGGTCGAGGACCGGGCGACGCTCAAGGCGCTCATGGCGCGCGGCAGCAAGGACGGGGCGAAGTTCCAGATCATGCTGATCGCCGGCGACGGCTCGAAGACGCCGGTGCAGATCTCCATCAGCCCCCTGGCAATGAGCTCCGTGAACCAGGCGACGATCGGCATGGTGGTGACGGACCTGACGGAGGCCCGGCGGTCCGAGGAGCTGCTGCGGGCCCTGACGAACCGCGTCGTCCAGGTGCAGGA
>Ga0302326_10007862_pt1 | contig 23640 bp, 22 predicted proteins | sample Palsa_T0_3_FD_202264 | JGI IMG/M metagenome (GOLD analysis project Ga0302326, IMG submission 202264) | Peat permafrost microbial communities from Stordalen Mire near Abisko, Sweden - Palsa_T0_3 | ecosystem: Environmental > Terrestrial > Soil > Palsa > Peat permafrost | place: Sweden: Abisko... | reverse complement strand
TGTGGCAAAATGTGCACTTTCAAAATGGATACGTAGGACTTCTTGGTTGAATACCGTTCTGGCATTGCTTCGTGCATGTATCGCCTTACCAATGCTCCGAACGATTGACTGGAAGACTGCTCCATCCGCTGGTATCGCAACTCTCTCGACCCCTGCCAGGCATGATCTTCCGTTGGCCACGCTTCCGCATCTCCCGCTAACATTACGCTGCGCTTTCGCGTAATGCCCATCTCGTCCGTTTCGTAAAAGCGCCAAACCCACACATCCGGGCCTCGCGTTCTCCTCTTGCGGACAATCGTTCCCACGTCTTGTTGTGTGCGTTTCAAGAAGCTTTCCTCCTTAAAGCGCGCACGGATGACGATTCTGACTGTACACGACAACGCATGTGGGAAACTAGCTCAGAAATTCGAAAGCGCCAGCGCTTGCGAATCCCGTTTCCTATCGGGTGTGCGGGGAGGTCTCCTTCCCGTGCCATCTTCTTTACCGTCACGGGGCTGATCCTGAGAAAGTGTGCTGCTTCTTCAGGCGTTACGAATGGTTCGTTGTCTTCTGCTGCGTTCACGGTGCTACTCCATTTCAACCCGTTCTCACACTCCGAGCGCCTCACCCTGTGCATGGCCCTGCGAACGTGTCGTGCCTGGATGGTCTTGGCCGGTGTGGATGGCCGTGCTGTGTGAAACATCGCGACTCAAGTGCTGCGCGAGTTCCGATTTGTCGTTGGTGTAAATCTGGGCATCGTAGCGTCCACGTGAGACAGCGACATACGCCATGCGGCTATTTACCAGGTGCGGGCTCTCTTCGGTGTCGGCGTGGATCAGTACACGGTCGGCGGTCTGGCCTTGGCTGCTGTGGCTGGTAACGGCGTAGCCATAGTCGAGATGAGGGTGGTTTTTCAGTTGGAATTCCACCACTCTTCCTGAATCGGTGCGCACGGCAATCTCGCCGCGTTCATCGATTCGTACAATCGTTCCCAACTCGCGGCTGGCAACGTGCAACTCTTTTGAGGGAGCGGTGAACTGGATACGGTCGCCTTCGGCGAAATTACGCTCTGCTTCCCGGTAGACCGAAACTCCCTGCAGGCGCCGCGGGTCATAGCTCACATGCTGGCCGTCCTGGCGTTCAACAGTGAGCAGGTTCTGTTTGGCGTCCGTGTCTGTGACCGTGGCATACTGGCCGGCAGTTACTCCCACCACTCTGCTGCCTCGCGAATAACGCAACACATCGCCGGGCAAGTATTGTTCCGCCCATGCACGGTCTGCGCCGGTCAGTTCCTGACGGGTCTCCAGCACACGGACGGACTGCTCGTGAGGCTGGACCTGGCCGCGCTCCTGTAGTTCGTCATGAATTATGCCGTTCAGTTCACGGCGGGATTGGTTGTCTGGGGAAACCACCAGCGTGCCTTGGGGAAAACGGGCATACTTCTGGGCGATAGCCTGGAATCGTTCTTCCCGGTTTTCGATTTGTTGTACCCGCCCTTGGCGGTCCAGGTTTTCGACGGCGACGTGAATTTCGCCTCGGGCAAGCTGCTCAACTGCTTCCTTCAGCGCCGGGTCCTTCTGGCGGATGATCTCGTCCAGATGCGCGGTTCGCATTCCGGCTTCCTGTAACTGGAAATAAGGGCGTCCGGCTTCGACAGCTTCGTGCTGTCGCACGTCACCCACAAGCAACACCCGGTCTAGTTCTCCCAGCCGCTGTAGGAAGTCATTGATCTGCCGAGTACTGGCGAGACTCGATTCATCCAGCACGTACAGATGTTTTTCTCCGGTATCAACCTGTGTTCCACGGGCAAGGTGGTGCTGAAGTGTGTTCGATAAGATTCCTGCCTCCCCAAGTTTGTGCGCGGCTCGCGAGGTAGGTGCAAAACCCTCGACGCTATAGCCTTCGCGTTCGACGGCGTCACGAATGGCGGCCAAAGAAGTGGTCTTGCCTGCCCCGGCTACGCCCTCAAGCGCCGTGATCTGATCGCGACTGCTGAGAACCTCCTCTACCGCCCGATGCTGGCTGCTGCTGAGATGCGTGTAGTCGTGTTCAATCTCCCTTCGGGTGCCGTCATTGGCAAGCACGGGATATTGCTCCTGGGTGCTACGCATGAGGCGGATATTGTCGTGCTCCAGCGCGATCATCTCGTCGGTGGTAAAGCTCCGTCCAATGCCGTGAGCTTCCTTCTGAATTAGGTCACCGTTCTCCACAGCTCGATCGAATTGCTGCTGAATTCTCGAAAACGGAGCCTCGCCCATCGCACGTTTCAGTGCATCCCGCATCAGCTCACGTTCGTCCGAGACGGCTTCGCGCTCGAAGTTCCTTTCAACCGAATACCGGACGGCTTCGCGGGCTGTTCCGTTCGTTTGCTCTTCGTTTCTCGCCGCGATCTCATGAACACGGTCTTGGGCCTCACGGACAATTCGCTCCGGCTGGTTGCCGTATTCCTTAGCCATCTCCAAATGGCGACGCTGCATTTCGTCGTGCGTGATGTTCAATTTGGCCTCGCGGGTGCGGTGGGCGGCAATCTGTGCGGATTCAGCTCCGCTGAGTCCTCCTTCCGCCAAGTGGTCTTTGATTTGCTGGCGGCGTGGACTGCTGGCCTCAAGATATTCTTGCGAGTAGCCCCGAATTTCAGGCGCGCCATGAACGCTCTGCTCAATTTCATAACCAAGGTCCCTCAGACGAAGTGCCAACTCCGAACGGTATATGGCGGTGGTGTACTGCTGTGAGCGGTACAGTTCTCTCGGTTGCAGGGCACGCATTTCGCCGGTTTCTCGTTCCGTCATGTTGAAGAACACAACGTGCGTGTGGAGTTGCGGCGCGGCGTAGCCCTCGACCGGGCGGCTCGAATCGTGCTCAAATTTCGCGGCAATCCACTTGCCGGTTGTCTCCGCTGGATGATTGCCGCCAATGCGGGCCTGCACATATTTTTCGAGTTCATCAAGAGCAACATTGACGCTCTCCCGATGCGCTGTCCGCACTCGTTCATCGCCACCCACGAGTGCGGTTAAACTGACGCTCTTCGGCGCGGAGAATGTCGCATCCCATCCCGCTCGATGTTCCATCGTCGTGACTTTTTCGCCGCGGTCGTCCACGTACTGCATCGCCGCGCGATGCTGCACCAGCTGAGCGCCGGTGAGCGGGTGCTGGCCATCTGCGAGTCGCGCAAAGTGCTCTTCGTCCACCTCACCTTTCAAGCCCCACTCGCCGGCGAGTTTGCCATGCCACTCGCCGCGCACACGGTCGCCTTCTGAGTAATAGTTGTCCCGCGCATTGGCGAACTCTTCCTTGTGGTACGCCTGCGCCTGGGCAGATGACAGCGGCTTGGAAATGGTGAGCATCGTTTACTCCAAGAAGGGCAGGTCATCGTTCGCCGCCGGCGTCGGTCGTGGTTTCGCTTGCTGCTGACGCTGTGGCGGGATCGGCGGTGGCAAGACGCGCGTCACAACGCGGACATCGCCAGTCCCAGACGCGGTTACCGTCTGCGCGCTCGCTTCCTTTGGCTGCTGCGCCGGGAGTTTGCGCTCGATCAGCGCTTCGTGGCGCTTCTGTAGCTCGATGTAAGGGAAACTCAGCGGAACTACCAAGTTGCCGCTTTTCAAATAGGCGCGCAGATCGGGAAGGCCCTGGATTTCTGATGCCATCACCAACGGCTCGGTCGTCCGATCAAGCTGGTAGTTGCGGGAATCCCGCCTGTTCCTGGGGAAGTGGCCTTCCATGCGGCTTTCACGCAATCGCTCGATTTCCACTTCCCCGATGGTCTGGCTGATCCACTTCGAGGAGTTGGCCTCATCTGTGCGTAAGAAGACTTTCGTTGCGGGTTGAGAAAGCATGGCTTCCGCCTTGCGCCCGTACAGTTCTTCAAGCTGGCTGCGCCCTTGGAAGCCGAGCACGACGGGGTTTCTGGCCTTCCTGCTCTCGGTAATCGCTGTGTGTAACTGCGGCAACGCATGTAAGCTCTGGAGCTCGTCCAGAATGAACCAGACGGGGCGCGCACCGGGCTTGCCCTGGTTCATGGTGCGCAGCACCAGCATGTCGAGCCACATGCTGATGAGAGGCCGCTGTCTCTCGCGGAACTCCGGCGGGCTGGTGATGAACAACCATCCGTGCCGCTGGCGTGACCATTCCAGCGCAGTCCAGTTCGCCTTAGCTTCTTCTCTTCGGGGCAACAGCTTCAGTGCATTGCTCACGCTGTTGAGAGTCGCGATCATACCGCCACGCTGCGGTCCCGCATCGGGATAGATTGCTGCCGCGTGCTCGGTGCCCTTGAGTCTCTTTGCCAGCTCGCGCTCATCTCGCAGAATGGCGAGTAGCTCCTGCGGTGTCCGCTTCGGTTGCTCGATCAGCAGGTGGGCAAAGATCTGGCGCGGCACCATCACGAAAAACGGATTGGTGCGGGGATCGTCTTTGAAGAGCGCCGCTGCCAACCCTTCGGCTTCTGCTTCATGCTGCACTTCATCGCACGGTGACCAATAGGGCATACGTGCATCCACCGCGTTCAGGATCACATCGCCACGGCTCGGCTCGTAAAACTGCGGTGTGTATTCGAGCGCCGGATCGTACACAATCGCGGTTTCTCCGCGCCCTTCCACCTGCATGAGGATCTGGCGGATAAGCGACGATTTTCCTGCGCCGGTATCGCCGATCATCATGAAATGCGAACTCTCCCGCTCGCGCGGAATCCTCACCATGTTCCCGTCACGCTGCAGCAGGAATTCATCCACTGTGCGCGGCTCTTTTGTGATGAAACCTATGCCATCGGATTGCTGGCTACGGTTGAACTGCGCCGCGCGGCAGCAAAGCGTCCCACTCCCTTTTCTCCGGTCACGCGCCTGCCTTTGTCTGAGTGGGTCCGAGTCAATTTGGAAATGGTGGCTGGCTCCATCCAGCCGCGCTGGATGTCTTCGAGCGTCATTCCGTCACCATCGTCGGAGATAATGACCGCTCCTTTCCCAATCTCCAGCGGTGGCTCGAACTTGATATGCACCTCGTTGGCGTCGGCGTCATAAGCGTTCTTGATGAGTTCTTGGATGGCAATGATGTGGTTACTTATCAAGTCGCGCCCGAGAGTCTGAATGATGCGGGCGCGCGGGCGGAACTTCACCTGTCCCTCGCTGGTCATTTCTGGATGAATGTTCGATTGATCCATTTGAGTATTGGGACTTATACCATCCGGAAGCCCGAGGTGCTTACCTGTTCGCATGGAGTCAAAAGTTTCTCCTTGTGGACAGACATTCTACGCTGTCGTTTCACGAAGGGCACGTGTTCCCTTAGCCGGGCTCTTTCTCTTCTCCGAACCCGTGATGGAAATTATCCAACAAACGGGTGCAATTGTCGGCGAAGGATTCATCTGACCTGTTCGCGCTCTGGACCATCTGGTTGACGAGGTCCTGTTTGATTCTGTCAGTCTCCAAGATATTTGCGAGAGTCGCCGCGGTCTCTTCTTTTGCGATGCGGCGGGCGTCTTTACCCAGAAGTCGCGCACCGGCAATTGTGACGTCAAATCCGGCTGCCTCAAGCAATTGGATGTGGTCGGTGTACAGACGCTCTTCATTGCCTGCATCTGCATACTCGGAGATTATCTTCAAAATGTCAGGCGCGTCGCGCCTTTCGTATTTACGATCTACCCATGCGAACAACTTGAGAATGATGAGACCCGGCAGAGAGGCGACAGGAATTACCAGATTGGCGTCGATTTCTACGAGGATAGCTGATTCGAAAGCTTCACTAAAACCGGCGACGTTCATAACAAAATCGTGGTGCGGAGGCCAAGAGATCACTGAGCGGTCTTGAATGTCGCCGAAGGGGATGAGATCCACGCCGACTTCGATGTTTGCGGAATACAGAAACAAGACACGCTGGATTGCTCGGTCGGCCTTGAATCGTCCCGTCGCAATCAATGCTGTCTTGAGAGTCTCGAACTGTTCCCACTCCGAGAGAGCGAAGCCGAAGTCCAAATCACGCGTTAATCGACCCGGCGGTCGGCCGAATACATTTTCGAGGACCAGATCCCGCGCGGTCGCACCTGCTAGAAAGTATGGGAAGCCCACTGAGTTCGCGGTTTGCGCAACTGCTTCGAGTGGCTCAAGGACGAGCGGACTGAGGGGCTTACGCAGTTGGAAGATTTGGCGCGATATGCTGTTCATAGATCAGTTTTGCTGCTTCAAGGTTCCGGGCATCAGTCGTAGTCATCAAGTCGGCATAGGCGAGTATTGGCGGGACTACATCGTGTATCCCTGTGATCAGGTTGCGGTCCCAAAAAGCATCGAGAATCTCTACGTCACCGTTGACATCTGCTCTGAGCCGGAACTCCGTTATTAGTTTCTTCGGGTTGTGTAGGGTATAAACGGTCAGCATCTCAGGTTTCAGATAGTGTGTGAGGCGGTCAGCGGCCACTTCTCCCCCCCAATAAGCGTCAAAACGAGTCAAATCAGTTTGCGCCCACTCGTGATTTTGGGCGCGGAACCTCCGAGGCTGGAGTTTAGGTCTGAGCGTTGCGGGGTAGAAGGTGACCCACTCTTGTAGCAGGGCCTTGGCGTCGAGCAAGCGGCGTTTTGGGGTCGCGCCAAATGTTGCAATTAGCTTTCTTGTTTCAAGATCCTTGATCACCGGCCCGATTGTTCCGAGTGCCACTCTAGCCGTGGTCGCGAGTTCTCGGTATGGGGCGTTTAACAATGGTGGGCGGCACAAAAGCGCAAATAGTACCCTCAACCCAGCGGCGGTGTTTGTTCGGTTTGTTTGCTCCGGGGCCAGGTCTGGGGGTCTTTTCTGACCCGTAACGAAAACGAAGAGGTCGTCGTCTTCTAAGTAGGCATTCCCGGCGGTGTCCAGAAATGGAAGCTGAATTTCCCGGCACTTTTCCGCAAGGTAGTTTGTGATGTATGGGGCGACAAAAAGCAGACGAGGTTGCTGTTCGGGGGGCCAGAGTGCCTTGATTTGAGTGAGCAACTCGGTTCTCACGCCGAGCTTGGCCTCCACAGCAAATTGGTACTTCCGACCTTTTGCCGCTATTTCGATCACTGCGTCGAATCGTTGGTGCCGGTCCCGGCGGAGAGTGTTGTGTTGTTCCAAACGGATGATTTGCGCTGCGAGCCCAGTCGTGCGCTGGAGTCCCTGGAGAGCGGTCTCGATTAGCTGTTCGTATTGGGCATTAGGCTCCATTGCGTTATGCTCTGTTGTCCATTTTTCTTGTCTGTACATGAAACATGAACATGCCAAGCATGCGAAACAACTCGTCCATCGTTGGCGACTGTTCAAGATACGTGAACATTATAACATAATGAACAAAACAGGTGGAATCCGAAAAGGTTGCTGCAAGAATAAGTAATATAAGTATATTATTTTCAATATCTTAAATGACACAAGATTCACTGGGAAGCAACGGCCACCCTCGTGGTTTTTGGTATACATTGCAGGTGGCTCGCGATCCTGGCTCTGTTGAGCCCAGGTGCTAGCGCTCAGCGCGCTTCAATCCCAGCAGGTTGAAAAATTGCTCCTCAGTAATGATCGGGATATTCAGTTGGCGGGCTTTCACGAGCTTCCTAGTGCTCTTTCGGCCACCCAAAATTTCACCGTGAACTAGACAGTTTGCTGAACCCATTGCCCCAGCCGTTTCTGCCACATGGCCACCGCGTCGTTTCACATAGGGGTAGAGTTTTGCATTACGGGGCCAGTCGGCGATTTTCCCAGTAAAGGCGAAGACGTGATCTTTGATTCGATTGATTATTCTCGCTGGCGGCCTCCCGAGGCCGCGAGCTTTCTCACGCAACCTTCGTTGGCGCTGTTCGGCCTTTTTTCGCTCGGCCCAGAGTCGTCTGTACTGATCAAGCCAACGCTGATCAACCTTCCTCGCATGTGCTCCCTGAAAGTGCTCTTCAAAATAATCCAGAAATTCGTGGACGACTCTGCGGCCGCTGAAGAAAACGTTGGTCTCGTGATTCTGGCTCAGGCCTCCTCCTGTCAGATTTGAGGAGCCGATGATGGCAGTTTTCACTCCACTCCGCCTGACAAAGACCGAAAGTTTGGGGTGGAAGAATCGGTTGCCCGCTTGAAAACGTCGCACCTCAAAATTTCTATGCCGGGCTTGGAGTTCGCACAGGCTCCGAATCGCTTCCGGATCAGTGGGCAAATCAACGCCGAATAGCACGCATCCGCGTCCTCGCCTTTCAAGACAACGTTCAATCGAGCCGATGATTAAATCCAAACCGGCCTTTGTGACCAACGCCATCCCAAGGTAGAATTCCGACGCGCTCGCCAACTCAGTCGTGAAGTGTTTAAGAAGTTCGTTCTCAGCCTGAAGCGCCTTCAACGCCATAGCCAGCTCTCCTATTTCAGGTGAATTATTACCGACATCCCAGTTCGTGCTTTCGATCCATAACTGAGGCCGGCCTTTCAAGCACGAAAGGATACCACTGCGAAATCTCGAAGGTGGACGCAGCACAAGCTACTCTCTTGCCAAGGTCACGTGAGAGTCTTGGGGAGTCCGCATCTACATTAATCAGTTCAATAGCACCGCGACTAGAACTGAGGACGAGGACCACGTCTATTTCAGCTTAACGTCCTTTTTGGCGCTGCCGGGAGAGATCATGGATCAATGGAACGATATGCTAGACACTTAACAATCCCGCGCGGTATTCTCTCCACTGTCATGTCGGATCTCTGGAAAGTCGCCGCTCCTGTGAGTGCAGTTCTCACGCTCGCGACTTGGCTTTTGTTCAGATATTCGGACATCACCAGTTCTATTCCGCTTAGCAAGAAAGAAACGACATTCGTCTTTGCCGTTTGGTTTGCAATCGTCGCCATTGTACGATTGGTCTCGCGCCGCCGCCGCCGGCGCCGGAAGTAATGTATGTATATGTCAAGTCACTCAACAGATGCATGGCTCCGCGTTGTTCTTGTTCTTTCGCTGTTCCTGGTTCCAACGGCTGATTCCGCTGCCGAAAGCACTGTGATCTTGAAGGGGCGGGTATCTGATTCGTCTGGAGCTGTGGTTCGAGGCATAAGGGTCAAGGCTGTAAATGAGCAAAACAACCAAGCGACAACGGCCAGCACATCCGAGAATGGTAGCTTCGAGATTCCTCTACCTCCCGGTAGCTACACCGTGACGATAACCGGTGCAGGTTTCGTAGCCGCAATCTATCATCACGTTGCTGTGAGCTCGGGCCTTTCCCAGTACCTCAATGTCGTATTGCAAGTTGGAGCCGAGCGTGGCGAGGAACCTCCCCCTCCTCCCCCTCCTGTTGTGACCGGAAGAGCGTTTCTGATCACCAATGAGAAAGAAGCATCCGGTTACGGGCTATACAGCTACGTGCTGTTCGTTTCAATTCCGGCCGACAAGTCTGCAAAAGAGCGTGACTTGGCGGTGATCAAGGCCTTTCTGCATATGCTGTCTGACGTTAGCGACCTCAAAGCAGCAGGAATTCCGGTGAGCGATCTTAACGTGACATACCTCCCCGTGACCGAGCGGCCGACGCAGGAGCTTCCTGAGCCGGATTGGGTGCTTTCACATTACGATTTTGCCCGAGCCGAGGCACTGATTCATGCACTGGGAAGGACCTATGTTAACGGTCCGTATGTGATCTCGACTCTACTTCCATTGTCCGAACATCCGTCTCCGGATCGCTTCCTCCTGCAAGACATGTCAAGCGTACCCAGTGAAGTGGCGGTGCTCTGGGTACAGGAATTCGAACGACGTGCAGCACAGAAGGAATTTTGGGTGCCCGCTACGCGCAATCAGGCAATCCTCCAACTGCGGACGTTTGTCGCCAATGCCGCCTTTGCGTTTTCAGACGTTAACGCAGCGTTATCCACCTTCAAGTCCTCTGTAGCCGATTGGATATCATGGAAGTAGGTATTCGGAGCAAATCTGAAAGAAAAGCGCAACCTCTAATCGGAGCAAGAGCGACTGGGCGCTCAATCGTCGGCTCCGGCATGAATCGTCACGACGCGCAAGCAAATGACTCGCCGTCAATCTTGGCTTCTACCAGTTCAACAGTAAAGCGTCACACGTACCCACGGTTGCGTGCGCAGGGCGCATGTGCGGACCAGGGGCGAGCACTCGGATCCTTCCTGCTGAAGGGAGTTTGACAGTGCTGCGTCGTAGACCTAACCTGTGAATACGCTCAGGGAGGGTACGGTGACAGTCGAACAGTTTGAACAGCACATAAGAAATCTTGACCAGACGGAGATACTCTCAGGAGCAATCAGTTCTTTGAATAAGCTCCTTGTAGACAAGAAGATTCTCCAGGAATCCGAACTTCAGGACTACTTTTTGGAATGGATGCGGAACCGCGAGAAGGGCACGCAAAAGCGAGCCAAAACACGTAGAAGCCACAAGCAGCGTGAACAATAGTGCACCCACCGGAGAGAAATAATTTGTTTGCTCCCCGAGGGAATTCACCGATACGAGGGTGGATATGGACAAGATCGTTCGGGACGTCGTTTCAAGAACACTAGAAGAGCTGTACTCCGGATTGTCAGAGCGCCGAAATGTCGTCATTGACCCCAACGTTCGTTTATTCATCAATAGCCTCGTGGGGGAATCCCTCGATCTTCGCCGGAACGAGTGGGAAGCTAAGACGAAACTGGACCCGAGGAGAACTGGGGCCGCGGAAGATATAGCCTCGAACATTCAGACAGCAGTACGCTCGGTAACGGAGGAAGCCGTAACTTACAGGGGAGCAGATGGTGTCCAGCACATCCCTCTCATCGCGGTGGTCGAGCAGATACACAAGCGCTGGTGTGGAATTTTCCCGCTCTGTCGGTAAGCAGCACTTTAACTTTTTTATGGCGGACGGCACCGACATCAAGCTGAAGGCCTTCGATTCCGTGTCGGAATGGTCGAAGCAGATTGTCACGATCGCGTCAGCAACGCTAGTTCTCACCGCATCTTTCATCAAGGATATTCTCTCGGGAAAGATCGTTGACCAGCCGTGCTTGACCTGGGCGTGGATTCTCCTGCTGGCCTGTGTCGCCTCCAGTGTTCTCGTTCTGGGCGCGATATCGGCATCCTTGAACAAGGGGAATCCCGCCCAGCTGGATGTATACGACCCCGCTATCATCGTTGCTGCGTGTGTTCAGTTAGTGCTGTTCGCTGCCGGAATGGGTTTTTTTGTCTACTTCGCAGCTGCGAATCTGTCTGCTTCCCACCCCGTACCAGAAATTGTGCCCTCAAAGGCGGTTGCGACTTTTAACCAGCACTTTGAGATTGTCCATGATGCCTATTTTGATGTTGGCAAGAGCGACATCACGAGAAGCGTCGGGACACTTTCTGGGGATCTCGATGTTCTTAAGGCCGCGCTTCGCGAATTCCCCAATGCAGTGGTGACTGTTGAGGGGCATTGCGATGAAAAAGGCAGCCCGAAATATAACGTTTTGTTAGGCTATCGCCGTGCGACAGTGGTTAGGAGCTTCCTCATAGACCATGGAGTTCCGGCCGCGAAATTGAGAGTCGCAAGTTACGGGAAAGATTCACCCCAGTGCAGAGAGTCGCGCGAGGATTGTCGGCAGAAGAATCGTCGAGTCCATCTGGCACCATCCGAATGAGGCGTGGGCTGCCGATCTGACACCCGGCGTTCTGATGCCTGGCATTTTGAAGCGGTACCCTCGGATCTGGGCGGCTACACCCTGATCCTGTTTGTCGCAGTCAACCGAGTGTGATCTCAAAGCGCAAACGAGAATTCTCGCTCGTAATTCTAGCCTTGCTCTGGGCGCTGACTTGTACCGGAAAGCTGGTGTTGGTTTCCAGTGATGTCAAGTTCGCCACACACCTGTGAGCACACCCTCAATTTTCCGGCAGCAACGGAAGGTGAGCACCAAGTCGAGGGCACGAGAACTTGAAAGAAACCACCACCGACTATTTCAGCAATAGGATGATGCTTGGCGGAGAGTGATAGCCTTCCGTCAGGCAGCTTTTCAAGCAAATCGAGAATCTGACTGACCTGCTGGTTTGGGGTTGGAGAATAAATTTGAGCCAGGGAACAACAAGGGAAAACCAGCCCTTCGGCTGATATAAATATCTCAGAGTTCTTAAATGCCTTACACGCTATCGGAGTCTCATTCAGATAGTCGTCGTATCTCCGTCCTGATTCAAGAATGGGAAAAAGCTCTAGTCCAGCCGTATTTTGGAGGTGCCGAGCCCTCGGTCTCTCGATGTAGTAGTCCAGAGTTCCTTGGAGGCTGTAAACAGGTGTTGCATCGAGAACTTGGCCTCGATCATAGAAACGAGAGCTCTTCTTGAGATTGAAGGCCTTAAAGCCCATTTGTTTTGCCAATTTGGCTGCGTAGTCAACTTGATGTTCGTTGTGCCGAAAAGCGAGGTAATCCCATTCCGCATATCCTCCGGCCTTAATAAAAGCTTCGGCACTTTGCATTACCAAAGGCCACTCGGTCCCCCGTCGATAAACATGGTTCGTGTCTTGTAGACCATCAATGCTGAAGTGAATGCAGTTCACAAGGTGCGCCAATTGTTTCCACCATGATGGTGTCCTACCGCTGCCGTTGGTGTGCATACTCAAGCGAACTTGGGGATTGCACGATCGAAAGTATTCCAGGACCGGAATCGTGTCTTGTGCTGCGAGGGGATCTCCGTAGTTTCCACAAAGCAAAATCTTGTCGAGCCTTTGGACTAAGTCTTCGGGAATAATCTGTGCGATTTCCGCCGCTCTTATCTCAACGAGAGGGAGATTGGGATTAACGCGACCGCCCTGCAGGTTCCGCGAGCACTGTGGACAGCGAGCGTTGCAACGCGACGTAATCTCTAAGTGAATGCTCTTGATTTCGGCATATTTGAACATCTTGGAGTCCAGTGAAGCCGCTTTATTCTCTCAGGACAGGTCAACCGAGTTTGTTTCTTAGCCCTGCTTTGTGGGTCGTCCCAACTCTTGCTCGCGGATAAATGACCCGTGCACGAACCGACGGTTTCGGCGGGACGTCATCACGTCCAAGAGGCAGGCACACGCATTTTTCTCACAGATGATTGGCGCTTCTGGTAGAGCAAATTCCAAGTATTTGTCAATGTGCCCGACTGCTCCGCCTTCGCGGCACGCGCCTCGATAGATCGCTCCTGACTGTGCGATGGAGAGTGACTCAAGGCCGATGTTGCATTCCCAGCCACACCATTGATTCAAACGCTCCGCCAAAAATTGATTTGCCTGCATCGCACGCGTCGTTCCGTCAGCCAAAGTCGCAAGCATTTCACCCCTGGTGCTAACAACGGCGCGGCTGAACCGTGCCATGAACTTTTCCGTCTTCAAAATGTTCATCTGTTCGGGCGTGTACGGATATAATCTCTCTCCAAAATCGACAAGCATCGGCTTGAGCAAAATGGTCACGTCCTGGCAATTGGCAGCCAGATGTTTTGCCGCAGTGTGAGCAACCTCAAAGAAATCTGGAGGCGCGGCAACATTGAGGTGAGTACGGATTCGTGCTCCCGATAGGTTAGCAACAGCGGTAAAGTGATGAAGATTTGCCGTTTCCGGGTGAAATGTCAAAACAACCTGATCCAGAACTTTCACCGCATCTGACCACCAGTTTAGAGATCTGCTGCCGTTGGATAAAATCGCTGATTGACAGCCGAGTTCGCGGAGTTGTCCTAACATATTTAGAAAGTTAGGAATAAGGGTGACTTCGCCGCCAGAAAACTGGAAATAAACAGAAATCAATCGTGCCTTGCACAAGGCCACGAGGCGCTCAGCAAACTTCATGATCTTTTGTGAATCGACCCACCCGAGGGAACCATTGTGCAAAGACGGTGGGCAGTAATGACACTCGTAGTTGCAAGAGTTCCCCAGCATCCAGTCCACAACCAGGATGTTCTTCCTTTCGGACACGGCATGGTCGATTCGTATTAACGTTGCGTCCGCCGTCCCTTGCAATCTTGTTCTCAACATCGTGCCACCCAAGCAGAGAGTTGATCCAGCCATTTACGCGGAAGCAGACAATCCTCCGAGGTCGCGCGGACATTGCCGTAGAAGCTATTGTCTATTTTCCGCGGACAAAGCGCGTGTTCCACTTCGAAGTTCGGACTAGCTCTTGACACTAATCAGGCCAGACCGAATAATCACTCGACATGTCCAAAGCCATCTCGGGTGGTTCTAACGGTGTTCGAAGCTGGAGCAAACTCTCAGTGCCAGATAATTATGCTCCTGTTCAGGATCTTTGTCTGATCACATCTTACTTCAACTGGAACAAGTACCAAACGAAGCGGAAAAACTTCGACCTGTTCTTGAACACGCTGAAACGCTCCGGCCTGCAATTCCTGATTGTTGAGTGCGCACTTGCGGGTAGCCAGTACGAACTGAAGCCAGCAGGGAACGTGATTCAGGTAATGTCGAATTCCGTGCTCTGGCAGAAGGAGAGATTGCTCAATATTGCCCTAAGGCATGTTCCGGAGAAATTCACTAAGGTCGCCTGGATTGACGGGGACGTGATTTTCACGAATTCGACGTGGGCAGTTGAAACATCATCCCAGTTGGAGCGTTATTCGGTCGTACAGCTGTTCGACTCTGCGGTTCGTCTGCCGCCTGGCTCGTTCTCTTATAAGGGGATTGGAGATTGGTATCGCAGCTTTGGTTACGCATATTCGTCGTCTCCCGACGTTCTGTTGAACGGAGCATCTGCTGAACATGGCCACAGTGGTTTTGCATGGGCGGCGAGAAGAGAGTGTCTAGATACACTTGGCTTTTATGATGGGTGCATTGCCGGAAACGGCGATCACGCAATGGCCCACGCTTTCTGCGGCGATTGGGAGTCGCCGTGTGTTTATTCCATCTTTGGTGCAAGTGGACCGATGCACGAGCATTTTCGCGAATGGTGCGAGGTCATATATAGAGAAGTGGGAGGCGATATGGGCTATGTGCCGGGCTGTCTCCTGCACCTGTGGCACGGCAACGTAGCTAATCGAAGATACCAAGACCGATGCTCTCAGTTACTCGATGTGGGATTCAACCCGTACACTGATCTCTTCCGCAACCGCATGGGGTGCTGGGAAATCGCAGCACACCGAGAGCGCCTCAGAGCGTGGGAGGAAAGCTATTTTGCTAGTCGAATCGAGGACGCATCCGAAGGGAGCGCTGAGGTAGGGAGCGCAATCGCTGGATTCTAGCTTTGAGGAGAGAGATTCCGGTAGTGCGGTCTGCTTTGTCGCGATCCACGGGACGGACGAAGATGGAACCAAATCGATCGTTTGGGATGGGAAAAGTTACGAGCATTCTGCTCTCGTGGAAGCGCCCACGGAATCTATCTTTAATCTCACGCGAGTTGGGTCGTTCGCCTCGGGTTGATGAAATCCTAGTTTGGAACAACAACGCGAGGGCGAAGATTCGCCCCACCTCCGCTATGGTAATAAATGCACCTCGAAACTTCTTCTGTTTGCCTCGCTACTGTTTGGTTCCCTTGGCGAAGAACGACACCATATGGTTCCAGGACGATGATGTCCTTCTTACGGCGGAACAGTTGGAAATTATCTTTCACGCCTATTTGCGAGACCCCACGAGGATTTATGGAATTCGGGGGCGAAACCTCGACATCGAAGGGCGTTACTTAAACGAGCCAGTCATCGGGGAATGTGACATCATTCTAGGCCAAGCCATGTTGTTCCATCGAAGTCTAGTTAGTCACATGTTCGATATGCTAGGGAAGCTTCCTCCAATTACGGTCGAGGATGACATAGTGTTTAGTCTTTCCTGCAAGAAGCGACACGTTGTCGTCTCCGTGGGAACGATTGCTGATTTGGGATCAGATGATGCGGTGGCGTTGTGGCGTCAACCTAACCACTTTGAGAAGCGTCAAAAGATTGTAGACCTTATGCGCAAGAGCCAAGAACGACCTCTTTCTGTAAAGCCGCGTCGCCCCCCTGGCTAGATAGCCTCGGTTTTGCTTGTGGACGGACTCATCGGTGTCGGAGGATAATGGCCTGTCAAAAACTCATGCGGTCTCGAGAATTGCTTTGAAAGCATTTTAGTGGTTACGTGGAATAGATAAATCTCTCTAGCACAAAGGAGTGGCATTATGCGCGCCAGCATAATCATCGCTAGCCATAACGAAGGAGACCTGTTGGCCAAGACAGTGTCTTCTTGCATTGAGACATGTTCCGATCTCGACTGTGAGATCGTCGTCGCAGACGATGCATCGACAGACGGTTCGGTCGAAGCGGTCGTTGCTGCGTTCCCTCAAGTCCGTCTATGCCGGAATGACCACCGTCAAGGTGTCTCCCCAACCAAAGCCCTCGGCGCAAGAAATGCGAACGGCAACGTTTTGGTCTTTCTGGATGGACACACCAAGCCTGAAAACGACTCTCTAACTCGGTTAGTGCAGGATGTCGAGGATCTCTCTGGCGCGGCGATCGTAACTCCCGCGATTCCTGCCTTAGATGTGCGCCAGTGGAGGAGTGACGGCAAACAGATTGGAAATGGGTATTCGTTGGATCTACTGACCTTCGAGAGCAGTTGGTGTCCGCTTGATGCAATGCGTCCCGTAGACAATGGGCGCAAGCGATTCTACGAATCTCCCGCAGTGATAGGTTGCACTCTGGCAGTAGCCCGGCAGTTGTACGACAAGCTCCTCGGGTTCGATGAACACATGCTGTATTGGGGCGTTGAGGACTTGGACTTTGGCCTGAAATGCTGGCTGATGGGCAACTCCATCTTACACGACCCCGAGGTGTCCGTTGGGCACCGTTTCCAGATGGACTTCGAGAACTATTCGGTGCCACCGGAACATGTTCTGGTGAACCATTTGCGCATGGCATATAAGAATTTCACGCACGAGGTGTGGGCGAAGTGGATGGACCGTTGCCGCCAGCGGAATACGGGAGGCTTAGCAGGACATCCTGAAGGGCTTTGGGCTCACGTGTGGCATCTCTTCAACACCGAGCGGGCTAGTGCAGACCAACAGCGGGCGCACGTTCACGCTGGCCGGGTTCGCGATGAGTTCTCGTATGCTGAGCGTTTCGGACTGAATTGGCCACGGATGGAGCTTACTCAGAGACCAGCATCGCCCTATATGACCCGCTTCGCCCTAGCGAGCCCTCAACCTGAGCGCGTTCGACCCAGAAAGCCTCGTCGCAGTAGCCCGACAAAACCTCGACGCACCAGCCCGACAAAGCCTCGGCGGGCTAAGAAAAGAGCAGCATGAATTCCAACCTCTGGGTTACCGTCAATTTGCGTTTTGAGGAAACGCGCGGACGACCAAGAGGAATCGACCAGTAACGTTGCAGCCTGACCCGGCGTTTCCGAAGCGCGCGCCCGCCGCACAACCGCACCCTCGGCACTGACTCTCCCATACTTCCAGTTTGGAATGAGTCGGGCGCTGTCTTAACCCTGAGTTGCAAGGCTGCCACGGTTCGCTTGAGCGCCGTCGATTTGTGGAGAGTTATGAACATCAGGCTCGTGTTGTCTTGCCTTGCGATGTTGTTGTTCGCGGCCGAAGCAGGTGTTCCTCAGACGCAGACGACGACCCCCACCAGCACCGCACCCCATCAAAGCACTGCAGTTCGGCTGGTACCTGGCAAGCCGATAACGAGGATCCTTGTGGCCCGACAGACGCATTCTTTCAGCATACAAGTCGCTAAGGGACAGTTTCTTCGTGCCGTCGTGGAGGAGCTTGGCCTTGAGGTGGCTTTAAGGCTTTACCGTCCAGATCGGATCCTAGTCGCTTCGGTGCAAAGTCCGCGCGGAATGATGGGATTGAACGCAGTCTCGATGATCGCCGAGTCAGATGGGAAATACAGAATCGAGATTACACCTCGTGACCGGGATGCTTCGACGGGACGTTACCGCCTCCTAGTCGATTTGCTCCGCACACCCACAGATGCCGACCGGGCGCGGATTTCCGTTGAACAATCTTTCCGTGAAGCCACAACACTGTTTCAGGAGGGCAGTCTAGATTCACTGAGAGCTTCGGCCCAGAGACTGGGAGAGTCCCTACCAGCATGGAGGATTATTGGCGACCTTCATGGAGAGTCATTGGCGTTGCTTATGATCGGTAGGGTCTATGACGCTTTGGGCGAAAAACAAACCGCTGTTGATTACCTGAGCCAATCGCTCCCGCTATGGAGGTCGGTGGGTGACCGCCGAGGGGAAGCTACAACGCTGACGGCCATTGGCTTCGTCTATTACTCTGAGGGTGAAATGCAGAAGGCCCTCAATTATTACGAACAAGCCCTTCCATTACGTCGAATGGTGAACGACCCAGACGGGAAAGCCACTACGCTGAATTACATCGGTAGGGTCTATGACGTTCTGGGCGAGAAGCAGAAGGCCCTGGAGTACCTCGACCAAGCACTCCAGCTATGGCGTGCTCAGGGTGACCGTCGAGGGGAGGCTACGGCACTGACCAACATCGGCTTGGTCCATTACTCTCTGGGAGAGATGCAGAAGGCTCTTTATTACTATAAGCAAGCCCTTCCGCTCCGGCGTGTGGTGAGCGACTTAGGCGGGGAAGCCACTACTCTGAATTACATGGGTCGGGTCTACGACGTTCTGGGCGAGAAGCAGAAGGCTTTGGAATACCTCAACAAGGCGCTCCAGCTATGGCGGGTTGTGCGTGATCGTCGAGGGGAAGGTACCACGCTGACCAACATCGGCTTGGTGTACTACTCTCTGGCTGAGACGCAGAAGGCTCTCGATTATTACAACCAAGCCCTTCCGCTCCGCCGTGCGGTGAGCGACCGAGACGGAGAAGCCACGACGCTGCTGTATATGGGGATGGTCTTCGACGTCCAAGGCAAGAGGGAAAAGGCTCTGGAATACTTCAACAGTGCGCTTCCACTGTGGAGAGCCGTGGGCGACCGGCGAGGGGAAGCTACGACTCTCAACTATATCGGTCGGGTGTCCGACGCTTTGGGAGAGAAGGAGAAAGCCGTCGGCTACTATAACCAAGCACTTGTACTCCGCCGAGCCGCAGGCGACCGAGATGGGCAAGCCACGACTTTGAATTACCTCGGCAAAGTTTACGCCACTCTGGGCGAGAGACGCTCCGCTCTAGAGAGCTACGACCAAGCACTCGCACTGGCCCATGAAGTTGGGAATCCCCTAGTAGAAGGCGTCATACTGAGCAACATGATGGAATTTTGGCGAAGTGCTGGAGAGCCGCCGACGGCAATCTTTTTTGGCAAACTCGCAGTCAATAAGTTCCAGCAGATCCGGGGGAACATTCGGGGCTTGGAGAAGGAAACGCAGGAGAGCTTTCTAAAGTCAAGGGAGAAGACCTACCGTGATGTGGCCGACATGCTCATCGACCAGGGCCGCCTCGTCGAAGCACAGCAGATGCTCGATCTCCTCAAGAATGAAGAATACTTCGACTTCATCCGCCGCGATAGCCGCGAGGCTTCCTCCTTGACCGCCCCCGTAGACCTCACCAAGAGCGAAAAAGAACTCAACCGAAGGTATGAGAACAATGCAAGCCGCATTACGCAGATTGGGAACGAATGGGCGACGCTTCGCGCAAAACCGTCGCGCACGCCTGAGGAGGAAAGGAAGCTTGCCAAGCTCTCGGATCAGTTGAGGGTGGCGAACGACGCTTGGGAGACATTCCTGGACGACCTTTACGCAGAGCTGGGAAAGTCCAAAGATGCACAAACAACTGTTGACACCCTGCGTGAGTCAATTAGCGCCATGCAGCGTGTGGTACGCCAACTCGGTCCCGGTACTGTCGCACTTTACACTCTCGTAGGCGAGGAGAAATACCGAATAATAGTCGTTACGCCCACCGTGACCGTGCCGCACGAATACCCTATTAAAGCCGAGGATCTGCAGAAGCTAGTATTTGAGTTTCGCCAAGCCTTACGAGATCCCAGATCCGATCCCCTGCCAAGAGCGCAGGAGCTTTACCGAATCCTTATCGGCCCGGCAGCAGAGGATCTCGATGGTGCACACGCAATCACATTGATGTGGTCACTTCAGGGTGTGCTTCGATATCTGCCGGTAGCAGCCCTGCACGATGGAACTGGTTACTTGGTGCAAAAATATCGAAACGAGGTTTTTACACCAGCCAGCGTTGCCAGTTTAACCGAGCGGCCGGCAGTAAAGACTTGGCGGGGACTGGGCATGGGCGTCTCGAAGTCGTACGGTCAATTCAAGGCTTTACCAGCCGTCGTGGAGGAGCTGCACCGCCTGATCCGTGAGAAGAATCTCCCCAATTCCCAGGGGGTCCTTCCTGGTGAAATGATGATCGACGAGGGATTCACGAAACGCAGCATGAAGAAGGCCCTTGAGGGCAAGTACCCACTCGTGCACATCGCCAGCCACTTCGCTTTTGTTTCCGGGGACGAAACCAACTCCTTCCTTCTGCTCGGGGGAAAAGATACACAAGGCGAACGCCTTACGTTGGCAGAAATCCGGAGAGATCCTGGATTCAATTTCAACGACACCGAGCTCCTGACCCTCTCTGCCTGCAACACTGCGGTCGACGGAGCTATCGGGGACGGGCGCGAAGTGGATGGTTTGGGTAGGCTCGGTCAACAAAAAGGAGCTCGGGCAGTGGTGGCCAGTCTATGGGGCGTATATGACCCGAGCACAGGCTTGCTGATGCAGCTGTTTTACAAACTCTGGACAACGCACCCGCGAATGCCTAAGGTCCAGGCGCTTCAGGAAGCCCAACTCGCTCTCCTCGGAGCGGTCCCGACCTCGACCTCGGGCATCGTGGCACACAAAAGCAGCACGCGGAGACCGAACTCAAACATGAATTCACCTGTTTCCATGTATGCGCATCCCTACTACTGGGCGCCCTTCATTCTTATCGGCAATTGGCGGTGATCGAAATCTGTTTCACATTACCACTACTTATCATCGTGCGAGTTTCACGGATTCATATCTCCATAAGGCGGTGTTTAGCATCCAGATTGTCGTCAGCAGATTTGGCTGGAAGTAGATTGTCCTGCTTGACGGACGCTTCGATGGTTTTTCCCAAGACTAGTGACCGGCACAACAAGTTTCCGCGCCAGGATGGGGACGCATATGCTGCTGACGGTTTGGTGCTTCCAACAAAGAGCGCTTGGGCGGAAAAAGCAGAAACTCGCCGCGTCCGTCCGCGACCGGTGCGAACGGGATGCAGATTCCCCAGGGGGCCAGATGGAAAACGAGGGACTAGCGAGGGACTAGGGACTAAACGAGGGACTAGAGTGCGTTTCTTGCAGCAACTTACAGGTGCTTAGGTGTCATCCGTGCGCGTGTAAGTGTTTTCGTATCAGTTTCCCTTTGAACTCATAACCCAAAGGTCGGTGGTTCAAATCCACCCCCCGCAACCAAACCATCTTACTGAATCAAAAGGGTCAGCATTCTTGGTGCTGGCTCCTCTTTTTGTTCATTCCGTGCAGTAACGTGCAGAATTCTCCCAAGGTCATCTGCCGTTGTGCGTTCATCAGCGGTGACAGGTGCGTGTACCCCATCGTTGTCTGCGGTTCGGAGTGCCCGAGCCGATCCTGCCGGACTGCCATCGGAGCGCCGATCTGGTCCATTAATGTGGCTTTGCCATGCCGAAACGCATGAAAGCCACACTTCGGGATGCCAAGCCTGGTCAGCAACGGATGAAACTTCCGTCTCCGAACCAAGCTGTGATCCCATGGAGTGCCCATTTTCGTTGCAAACAGCAAGCCCAACGCATTTGGTCGCCAAGTCCGCAAGTAAAAGCGCAAACATTCCGCCAATCTGGCTGAGATGGGCAAGCGGCGATTGCCCTTGCGGGATTTCACCGTCTGGATCTGGCCGCGCCATACGCTCTGACGAACGTAAATCACGGCATTTTCCAAGTCCAAATCCGCAATCCTCAGAGCGCAAATCTCGCCGCCTCGGATTCCGGTCTCAGCCAGGATACGAAGCGTTGCCACGAGGTTCCGAATCGTCTTCGAGTTGCAGTCACACTTGGAGATAAATGCCTGCAATCTCTGACCATCCAGGTCTTTAAGCGCGCAATCGCCCAATTCCGGCAACAACCATCTCCGCAACTGGCTCTTGATCGCGCTCTGTGTAATCGGTTTGTGTTGGGAAAGGACCGTTGCGTCCCACCGATTTGCAAATTCCGCAAACGCGGCGTTCGGCCTCGCCCGGTAGGTTGGACTGTTAATGGTAGACAAACGAGCTTCCAAGGCACGCAGGACGAGTTTCCGCGTTGGGTAATCCTGGATCGTGCCCAGGACCTCCCATTTGTACGGACGTGTGATCGATCCATCCGGCTGAATCACGTCTTCCCGCCACCTGCCAACCCAGAGCCCATTTGCGGGGATACCTCGATTGGGAATGAGGCTCTCCCTTCTGGTAGCGTCTTCGGGCCATTGATACCTCTGTTGGCCCGTTGACCCGTTGCCCTTGGACCCGGATTGTAGCATCACCCCTTCCGTGAACTCATTCACTGGAGAATGGCGAAAATTCGACAAGGGAGATGAGTTTTCGTCGAAGACTGTCCGTAATCTCCTGAAACATATTGGAGATAGGCGAAATGGAAATTTCTAATTTTGATTGGAGAAAATTCGTCTATGTCTCGTATGAGGGGCTACAGTAGTTTCGAGTTTCAAGCACTGGGCCGTTGCGAATCTGAATCCGCTCGTCACTCAGGAACGAAATGTTGATCTCTTCCCAAGTTGCAGTTCCCGCGGTGCTAGATTTGGTAATCATGTCGCTTGCTGTGACTGCTTGCGGTTCTGTGTTGGAGCCTTTTTGTTCCGGCAGGGAGGGCTGCGATACCGGTTCTCGCGCAGACGGCAGTATCGGTGTAACCCGTTCATTTGGCGGTACGGGCAGTCGTCTCAGAACAGCGCGGGCATTGTCTCGTTCTCTTCTCTCAGCATGCTCACATTCCTTCGCTTCAATCTCAATGCGCCTGTGCCATCGGCCCTGAAGCTGTTGCATTCTGAGATCTAGGCTCTTCAAGTGGGCAGTCCTGAGACTAAAGGGGAGATTTGTTTGTCTCACAAACCGTGAGAACCAGTTTGCAATTGAGTTAGCTCGGCGTCCAAGCATTCGAACAATGTGCGCACCGACACCTCGCACAAATGCGGCAGACTTTACATATCCCTGGGTTTGCCATACCGCACGATAGATCTCATACTCTCTCCGAGCCCGCTCGTCGGAACGCTCCACTCTCATTCGCAAAAGCAGAGAAGGCACGGTGTTACTGTTCATATTGAGTCGATTCTCGAACCGAATGCGACTCTCGTCTGCCTTTGTTTTAGTACGCAGCTCTTCGCCCAATTCGATAAGTTTCAAGACCACTAGGCGGTGGTCGATGTCTTGCCATCCAAAAGTTGGCATTTCCTGGTGTCTCGCTTACCCGAGAGATTACGGACTTCTATCCGTCGCGGCCCTTCACTAGATTACGCCGTCGAAATGTTGCCCAAATCAAGACTTATCTTTCTTCGCCCAACGCGCCTGCGCTGCTTTACGTGCGCTCTCTTGACGTTCCTTCGCCGTGAGTTTCTCGGCTCGCTTCTTGCCGCCTTTTCGACCAAGCTGAACCGCTGCTGGATTTTTCCTGTGCATAAGACAATTCTTTCACAACATGCGTAGCGTCAGGCAACCACTTCTTGACAATGCGTAGCTGCTACGGATATTGTTGGCATCAAGCGGGCTGAGCAAGTGTTACTAGCACTCACCCAGCCCTGACCACAGTCGCCTTACTGGAGGCAACGATGGCTAGGCAGCAACGTATCACCACGTCTGCATTCAC
>Ga0302326_10007858_pt1 | contig 23643 bp, 20 predicted proteins | sample Palsa_T0_3_FD_202264 | JGI IMG/M metagenome (GOLD analysis project Ga0302326, IMG submission 202264) | Peat permafrost microbial communities from Stordalen Mire near Abisko, Sweden - Palsa_T0_3 | ecosystem: Environmental > Terrestrial > Soil > Palsa > Peat permafrost | place: Sweden: Abisko... | reverse complement strand
TGTGAGACTGCGGGTCGAGCCGCGTGAAGCGGAGTTGCGTGTCCGGCGCGACGCGCAGCAGGGAGCCGTAGTTGAATTCGATTTCGGCTCGTGAGTCGTCGCGGGTCGTCACGTAGTCGCCGGGGTTCACGGGCGCGTTGAGCGCTGCCGCGTACGTGTCGTTCGCATCGGCGCGCCGCACGTCGACGTTGCCCGCCAGATCGCTCATGCGCGCGACGCCCGGGTCGCCCTGCGGCGCCGACTCATCGGCGAGCGCAGGAACGCTCGAGAGCAGAAGCGCCAGCGCCGACCCCGCGGCCAAAGTTCGTCCTAGAATCCGCGTCAGCTGAAATCTCATCGTCGTTTCCTCGGTGGGCGTGAAGGACCCGTCCCGTACATAATAACGGATGCCTCAGAAAAACGTAGTGCCCCTGGGGAACCACTCCCAGAAAAACGTCTGTGAGGAATTTCTCATCAGATTATCATCTTAGGCGCAGCCGAGGGCTCGGCAGTTCTCCCGAGCTACCGTCTTTGCCGGTGCAAGGCGCCTAGCGGCTTTTAGGCTTCTTCGTCGAGGCTGTCGCGCGGGCGCTGTGTTTCGGCCCGGCGTACGTTTTCGGCGCAGCGTAGGTTTTCTGGGCCGCGTCGGTTTTCGGCGCAACGTATGGCTTCGCTTCGACATCGGTCCTCGGCGCGGCATCGTTCTGCGCTTTGGGTGACGCGTTGAAGCGAGACCACGGGTCGTTGCCGCTCGTCGTCTTGATCGGCGACGCATTTTGCGGCGCCGTATTCGTGGTCGTCCGCAACGGCGCCGCGTCCGGGGATGCGAGCCGTTGCGTGTTCGGCGCGAATGCCGGTGCTTGTTCCGGATAATTCTTCGCGGCGGTCGTTGCGAGCGCCGCGCGTTGCACGCCGAACGGCTTCGGCAGGGCGGCCGGTGGGGCGAAGTGCGAGAATCTGGTCGGTGCGATCGGCACGCTCGGCGCCGAACCCGCGGGTGTCAGATTGTGTGGCGTGAACGCGAGGTTGCGCGACGTCGGGACGACGGGCACCACGCCGTGCACGGGCTGCACGTTTGCCAATTGAGCGGGCGCGACGGGCGTGACGTGCGCGAAATTTCCGCTCGCAAAGGCGCCGCTGCCGACTGCGACCGCGCCGCCCGGTGCATTTGCGTTCTGGTAGATCTTCGTGATGTTGCCGTTGTTGACGAACCCGTTGCCGTAGTTGTTCACGATCGTCGTGTTGTTGACGATCGTCGTATGGTTGCCGTAGCCCCAGCCACCACCGCCGAAACCCCACCACGGATGGAAGGGTTCGAACGGCGCGATCGGCACCCAGCCGACATTGCCGAAGGCGAAGTTGACGCTGCCGGATCCGAACGAGAAGAAGGCGACGAGCGCGGGCCGGTAGACGTACGGCGTGGCGACGGCGTAGGCTCCGGGATACCAGCACCAGCCCGGTCCCGCAGCATAAAACCAGTTACCGTAATGGTACGGCGCCCAACCCCACGGCTCGCTTGCGACCCAGGTCCAGCCGTAGTACGGCTCCCAAACCCAGCGTCCGACCGTATACGGCGCCCAGCCCGGAGCTTGCGCGTACGGGGCCCAAACCTGACCGTAGCTCGCATAATCGATCCAGTGTCCGTATTGGTCGAGATCATCGGCGCCGACGATGCCTGCGTCGACGTAGCGGTCGTCGTGCGCGCGGCCCACGAACGCATCGCGGTCGGCGTTGAATTGATCGAAATCGTCGCGCGGCACGAGCGCGATCGTTTGGAACTGCACGGCGTTCCCGCTGCCGGTGACGAGCAACGTGGAGCCGGGCGAAATGGTCTGCGTCCCGGCCGAGGTTACGACGTCCGCTTGTCCCTCGCGCACGGTCAGTTCGGTGTTTCCGTCATCGGTAACGGTGACGCGATAGCTGCCCTTCGTGTCGGGGTGAATCGCCGCCGCGGGCGTGTCGACTTCGGGGTGCGCTTCCAGTCCGCGGATGACGCGCAGCTCGAGCGTGCCTTGCGCGAGTTGGACTTGATTGTTCTGCGGTGCGAGTTGCGCGAAGCGCACTTGCGTATCCGGCGCGATGCGCACCGCCGCACCGAAGTTGAGCTCGACCTCGGCGCGCGAGTCGTCTGCGGTCGAGAGGTAGTCGCCGGGCGAAACCGGCGCATTGAGCGCCGCCGCAAACGTGCCGCTCGCATCCGCACGCCGCACGTCGACCTCTCCGGTCAGAACGCTGAGCCGCGCAACGCCGGGATCGGCCGTGCTCGGCTCGGCGCCGCCCGCAGGCTGCGCGTACGACGGAATGTCGGCCTGAGGGTCCGCCTGCGCGTTCGCTCGTGCGGGCCCGATCGAAAAGAGCAACGCTGCGGCGCCAAGCCCCGCGGTGACAGCCTTCGTTAGACGGAAAAAGAAAACAGGCACGCCGACTCCTCGAACTAAGAACATACGGTTCATTTCTCCGGCCCAACGCTGGATCTATCGAAAGTAGCCCGGCCAAGGCCGATTTCTTAGGCAATTCTCATGAAACGATCACGAAAGGCCCGCTAGGTGAGCGGGATTCGTTATCGGCAAAGACGTTGAAGTTTTCGCTCGGAGTCGCTGCCCGCGGCTGCAGTGTAGACGATCGCGGAAACTTCCGGTCGGTCCGGTAGCGCAAGCGCTACGTGATCGAGAACGAGGCGTCCGACGATCGGGTGATCGACAAGTTTCTCGCCGATCGTTCGCCGCTCGACATCGTGCTCGTCCCACCACGACGCAAACTCGGCGCTTTCGTGGCGAAGCTCGGCGATGAGTTCCCCAAAGGCGGGCTCACCGGCGTGCCGTCCGGCGTTGATCCGAAAGCTCTGGAGCACCGTACGAGCGACTTCCTCCCAATCGGGAAACAGCGTCCGGCGCGTCGGATCGAGGAACACTTGTCGAACGACATTGCCGCGCGCGACCGGTGCGTCGTTGATATCGCCGAAGACCGCGACGTACGCGCGGTTGCATAACAGAACGTCGTATCGCGGCCCGTAGACGACGGCGGGTGCGAGCGCGAGCGCATCGAGCACCGCAACGATCGATCGCGCAAGGACCGGCCGGAGCGACAGTCCAGCGACACTTCGCTCCGACGTTCCCGCAAGCATGAACAGGTACGCGCGCTCGTGCCGGTCGAGCTGCAAGGCACGCGCAATGCCGTCGAGTACTTCGGGCGAGACGTTGATCTCTTGGCCCTGCTCGAGCCGCGCGTACCACGTTTCGCTGACGTTCGCGAGCACGGCAACTTCCTCGCGCCGCAAACCGGGAACGCGCCGGCGGCGCCCCGGGGAGAGCCCCACGTCGGGCGGTGTGAGGCGCGCGCGGCGGCTCGCCAGAAAGTGCGCGAGTTCGTGGCGCGCTCCCCCGCCTCCCAGCGTGTCCGTGCCTTTTCCAGGTACGCTCAATGCTAGGATATTCGCGGTGCGACACCCGGTCCTTTGCTGCGTCATAGTCGCAGCATGACAACGATGACCGATCGGAAGATCGTACTGCTCACGGGCGCAACGGATGGGCTGGGCCGGGCGATGGCGCGCGAGCTTGGGGCCGCGGACAACGTCTCGCTCATCGTTCACGGAAGAAATCTGGAGCGAGCCGAGTCGATCGCTGCAGAGTTGCGCGCCAAAAATCCGAGCGTCGAGGTCTTTGCCTACGCTGCCGATTTGGCATCGCTTGCGGAGGTGCGCGAGCTCGCGCGCGCGATCGACCGCGATTTTCCGCGCCTCGACGTGCTGCTCAACAATGCCGGCATCGGGTCGCAGACGGGCGGTGCCCAGCGGCAGACGAGCGCCGACGGCTACGAGCTGCGTTTCGCGGTGAACTACCTCGCGCCGTTCCTTCTCACGAACGAACTCCTTGCGACGCTGCGCGAGTCTCCTACCGCACGAATCGTCAACGTCGCCTCGGTGGGGCAGACCGCTGTCGACTTCGACGACGTGATGTTGACGAGCGGGTACGACGGCACACGCGCCTACTGTCAAAGTAAGCTCGCACAGATCGAATTCACGTTCGAACTGGCAGGGCGCTTTGAGGCCGAAGGCGTCCGCAACGTCACCGTCAACGCACTGCATCCGGCATCGCTCATGCCGACCAAGATCGTCTACGAGAGCTTCGGATACACGATGAGCACGCTCGAGGAGGGCGTGCGCGCGACCGTGCGATTGGCGCTGGATCCGGCGCTCGAGGGGGTGAGCGGACGCTACTACGATGGCCTGGACGAAGCTCGTGCCGATGCCCAGGCATACGACGCGCACGCGCGGCGAAAACTTTGGAAACTCAGCGAGTCGCTCGTCCGCGACGCCTTTGCGAACGTGACGGATTTCGCCGTATGAAGGCATGGCGACTCGACGGCCTCGGCGGGACGCTTGCCTTCGAAGACGTGCCGTTGCCGAGCGTGCGGCCTGGGAGCGTTCTGGTGCGAATCGAAGCGTCGCCGTTGCTCACCTACCTCAAGCCCTACGTCGAAGGAAAGCTCCCATTCTACAGCCCGCCGCTCGGCGCGTTCACGCCGGGGACCAATGGCGTCGGCGTCATCGAGGCGGTCGGACAGGATGTCTGGCATTTGCGGCCGGGACAACGGGTCGTCTGTTCGCCGCATTTTGTCGCGGGCGAGCATGTTGCGGAACCGGCGCAGATACTTATCGGGCTAACGGCCTTCGGCCCGGGCTCCGAAGCCGTGCAGTCGGATTGGCGGGACGGTACTCTTGCGGAATTCGCGCTGGCGCCCGTTGCGACGATCACGCCGGCCGAGGGGTTAGACTCGCATGATGCCTCGCAGCTCGCGGTGCTCAATCGCTTTATCGTTCCATTCGGCGGACTGTTACGTGGACGGCTCGCCGCCGGCGAAACGTTGATCGTGAACGGTGCGACCGGCGCCTTCGGGACGGCCGCCGTGCTGCTCGGTGTGGCGCTCGGTGCGGGACGCGTCGTTGCCGCGGGCCGCAATACGGCGACGTTGAACGAGGTGGCGCGCGCCGGCGGGCCGCGGGTCACGCCGGTGCACCTTAGCGGCGACGTGGCGGCCGATACGGCTTCGCTGCGCGCCGCGGCGGGCGGCGGGGCGCACCTTGCATTTGACATGGTGGGCCAAGCAGGGGATGCAAATGCAACGCTCGCCTCACTTACTAGCCTGCATCGCAACGGCAGGCTCGTTCTGATGGGAAGCATGACGACGCCGCTTCCGCTCTCCTACAGTGACGTGATGCGCAACAACTGGGAGATCATCGGGCAGTTCATGTACCCGGCCGATGCCTATTGCCGTCTTATCGGCATGGTGCGGGCAGGTTTGCTCGAGATCGGTGCGATTCGCCCGCGCAGCTTCCCGCTAGCAGCACTTCGCGAGGCGATGGAAGCCGCAGGCGGCGCCGGTAACCTCGAATGCGTCATCGTGCAGCCGTAACGGTGAAGTCGATGCGCCCTAGGATGCCAAGCTGGCTTTCCGGAGCGCTTTCGAGTGACGCGCGTTGGTCAGCGCCAGGATCGCTTCCGGCGCGAGCAGGGCTCCTTGCGCCAGCAGCCGTTGCAGCGGTTCGCGGCCGAGCGCCGAGCGAAGGCATCTCGCGAGCTCGGACATGAGCTGGCCCTCAAGAGGTTGGCGCGGAACGTTAAGTGCCGCCAGGTGCTCGTCTGCGTAACCCAAGAGTTGCGCCGCGATTTCGGCCCCGCCACGCTGGTACGCGATTCGAGCGGAGGTCTCGGCGCACTGAATGATCCGCCACTCATCCTGCGCTTCGAGCGCTTTTACGAGACCGTCCCGCGCGAAGCAAGCAGCCACGTCGTCGTCGCCGGCTACGAGGTAATAGTCGCCGAGGTTATTGAGCAGCCACGCCGTCGCCTCGTCGTGAGCGTTGCGCTCAGCAATCGCGAGTGCACCTTTGGCAAGCGCGATCGCTTCTTGGAAACGGCCCTGAGCACGAGCGGCTTCGGCCAGGTTCCCAAGGGGAAATATGCGTTGATGTCCGCGGTTGAGGCGCTGCGTCAGTTGTTCGCACCGGGTGAAAAATCGAATGGCGGTAACCACATCTGCGCCCTTCAGGGCGATAATGCCGCGTGTGTTGCAGATGGCTGCCAAGGCCAACACGTTTGCGCAACCTTCGGCTTGGCGCTCCGCCGCTTCGAGATGCTCGTTCGCTGCGGTGTCGTTGCCGAGGAGACCGTAGACGTGTCCGAGATGGTACGATGCTTGGCTCGCTAGGGATTGGTCAGGGGTCTCACCGAGTGCCGCGACTGCCTCAACGACAAGAATGAATCGGGCTTGCGCGTCGCCCATACTTTGCAATTCGATTAGCGCGAGCCGAACGCGCGCACGCAGCGGACCGCTAAAGGTCTCGTCCTCGCAGTCGAGAGCGCGTTCAAGCCAAGATCGACCTTCCAGCGCCAGGTGTTGGCGCTTCCAGTAATCGAGGAGATCTGCTGCCAAACCCGCTCCGGCCGCCACGTGGCGGCGCGCGCCGAGCGTCGATTCTAAGATCGCGCGAAGATCGTCACTTGCATACTCGAGCGGACGCAGGGCGTCCAGCCAATCCGGCTCCGAGCGCACCGCTTGGGCCGCCGCGGCAACCGCGAGATAGTACTCGCGGAGGCGCCCTTCGAGAACCTCGAGTTCTCCGTTACCTGCCAGACGGTCTCTAGCGTAGCTGCGAAGCGATTCGAAAAAGCGAAACGTCCGCCGATCGTCGCGCCGCGTTTCGACGACGAGCAGCGACTTGTCGATCAGTGCTTCAAGCCCATCGAGAACGGTCTCGTCGTCCCCTTCGTCAGCACACACCGCCGTTGCGGCCTCTAAGCTAAACGACCCCGCGAAGATGCCGATGCGCGCGAAGAGCCTGCGCTGTTGCTCTGAAAGCAACTCGAAGCTCCAGTCGATCAGAGCCCACAAGGTCTCCTGGCGCGCGTCGCCGTCGCTCTTCCGCGCGAGCAAGCCACGGCCGAGTTCGGCGCGCAACTGCTCGAGGCTGAGCACTTTCAGACGCGCTGCGGCAAGCTCAATGCCAAGTGCGATTCCGTCGACTCGGCGGCACAAGTCGAGCACGGCTGCGACATTGGCATCGTCGAGTTCGAAGCTGGTCACCGCGCGTGCGCGGTCCACGAAAAGTTGAATTGCGGGGACGCGCAAGGCATCCGGCACCGACAGCCCGCAGACGTCCGGCACCGCGAACGGCGCCAATCCAAGGACCAGCTCTTCGGGTATGTCGAGCGGCTCGCGGCTAGTCGCCAAGATACGAACCTCGGGCGCAGCGCGTAGCAGACTTTCGGCGAACCTCGCGCAATCGGCCAACAGGTGCTCGCAGTTGTCGAGCACGAGCAGGAAAGCTTTATTGCGGCAGACGTCGGTCAGCGCGGCAATCGAGCTTTCGCCCGCGAGATCGCGCAGTTCGAGCGCTGAGGCCACAAGCCCGGCGATGACGCTACCGTCGTTAGTGCCGGAAAGATCGAGGAACCACGCTCCGTCGCGGAACCCCGCCGCGAGTTCGCTCGCTACTTCGAGCGAAAGACGGGTCTTTCCAATGCCGCCGAAGCCGGCGACGGTCACCAGGCGCGCTTGATCGAAGGCCGATCGAACGCGTTGCACTTCGGCATGCCGCCCGCAAAACGACGAGACGCGTGTTGGGAGATTACCGCGCACCTGGGCCGCAGGCACCGCGGCATCCGATGCCGAGACGTACGCTTCGGCGACCACCCGGTTTCGGCCGTAGGCCTTCGCCCGGTAGAGCGCCGCATCGGCGCGCTCGAGCAACCAGATCGGATAGTCGCCCGCACGCGGCACGGCGGCCGCGACGCCGATGCTCGCCGTCACGTGACCTAATCGCGACCCGAGGTGCGGCGAGCCGAGCGCAGAGATATTTTCGCGCAGCCGTTCGGCTATCTCGATCGCGACCTCGAGCGAGGTTGCCTCGAAGAACACCGCAAACTCTTCTCCGCCATAGCGTCCGACAACGTCGCCGCCGCGCAGCGAGAGCGAAATGGTCTTTGCGATCTGCTTGAGACACGCGTCGCCGCCGACATGTCCGTATTTTTCGTTGAACGACTTGAAGAGATCGACGTCGATCATTGCGATCGCAAGCGACGTGCTGCGGGCCTCGCAGCGTTCCCATGCCTGCTCGAGCATGTCGCCGAAGGCGCGCCGATTGGCGATCCCGGTCAGCCCATCGACGCCGGCGAGGGCTTGCAGGCGAATGTTGGCGGCCGACAGGTGCAACTCGTGGATGCGGACGCCAAGCAGCAGCGCCCATTTCTCGAACAAGACGGCGTCCAGGGCGTCGAAGGGCGAATCGGTGGGCCCCGTCATCGAAATGACGCCGCGGACGTCGTCGCCGAAACGAATCGGCACGTGCATTGCGCTTCCGCCGGCCATCACGACGGCAGCACCCTTGCGCTGCCCGCCGGCAGCCTCATCGAGCGCGCCTTCTGCGAGGCCGGCGTCCCGCAAGCGGATCTCAAGTGAAGACGCGTGGAAAAAGGCCTTGCCGAGCTTGACCGCCTGTTCGGCCAATTCGCCGGCGACTAATTGGCGCGAAACGAGTTCGGCCGTGGCATAGACGAGGTCGCGGTACTTCTCGTGGCGGGAGATCGTGCGGGCATCTTGAGAGAGCATAGTTCTGCATGCTTCTATCGACGCCAATCTTCGTGCTCGGCTACCAAAGCGCCGCGCGAGCCTGGGCGTCATGCCAAACGTGCTGTCAATCACAGGCTCCCTCGTCCGCCGGCTCCGGCCGTAAGGAGGCGCAAAGCGTTGCGCTCACCTACGCCGTGCGGTAGGGCGGAAGATTAGAAATTGTTACGGGCCTCACATGGGCAATAGTGAGCGCCGAATAAGCGAGAATGAGACATTACGCTATCGCCGTTGCCTTCGCCGTGTTCACGCTCGCCTCGACCCTCGCACAGGCAAATCCGGCCCTCGCCGGACCTCGCTGTGGCTATCACCATCACTGGGTTGGCGGCCACTACGCCTACTGGGGCGGCCACCGTCACTGGGTTTCCGGGCACTGCGTCTAAGCGCAGCAAACAAACTCAGCGATAGAGAAACGGATCGCGCGGGGTCGCGACGCGTCGCCAATCGTGGATGCGCAGGAATGCTCCGGTTGAATCCGCGACGATCGTTCCGCGCGCGGTGACCCAGGTATGCGAAGCGGCCGGGAGGCGACGATCGGTCGGCAAGACGATCGCGGTCGCGTCGGCGCGGCAACAGGTGATCGCGTAGCGAACGAGCGCCGTTCGGCCGTTCGCCGTCTGCGCGGTGCCGGTGAATGCGACCGTTTCGCCCGGATAGAGATCGTCGAGGTTTGCCGCCAGGCTGCGCGCCGCCGGAACCGGCGAGCCGAAGATCAGTGCCGCGAGCATAATGGCGGGAGCGAGTGCGCCCAAGCGCGTCGCGCTAGTCCGCAGGTTCGCGCAGGCGAATGCGGCTCCCGGGATTGCAAGCCACACGAGCGGGACGAGGCGTGGGTGAACGAATCCGCTTCCGCCCCGCAGCCCGAGGAGCAGACAGGCCGCAGCCAAGAGTGCAAGGCCCAAGCGCGCGTCGTAGTCGGCGGCCGGCGCTTCGCGCGGGCGTAACGGCGGCACGAGCCCTGCACTGGCGAGCAACCCGGCTGCGGCAAACGGCATCGTAACCCGCAGCATCGCCGCGAGTGCGACGGCCGCCGTCGTGCACGGCGCGCAGGCTCCCGCAAGGAGCCCGAGCGTGACTTCGATCGCGGGGAGGAATGCCGCCGGGACCCGGACCGGCAGGGCGTAGCCGGACTGCAGGAGCGCGGTCCCAAGCCCGAGTGCGAACGCCGGCGCGGCGATTGCGGCGAGCTCGCCGAGCGGATCGGGAGCCCGCGCGTCAAGCGCGTCGCAGCGCGGGAACCAACCGCGCACGAGCCACGCCGCTGCCAATCGCCCGAGCGCAACGGCCGGCCCGAACGTCACCCAACACAGAGCCGCCGCAGGTAACGAGAGTGCCGCGGGTCCCACCGCCGAACCGCAACCGCACCCAAGCAGCACCGCGACCCGCCGCATCCCCGCCCCGCGGACGAGCCCCACGGCCAGGACGAACGGCGCCGCTTCGAAGAGCGTACCGGCGGTCGCGGCTAGGGCTGCGTGAAGCAAGGGCGCCGGCAACGCCGCGGCCAGAAGGCTGAGAAGGACCCATCGGGGGGCATGCCGCCCCGATTTTGCTGGGGGCAATCGGGGGGCACGCCGCCCCGATTTTGCTGGGGGCAATCGGGGGGCACGCCGCCCCGATTTTGAAGAAAGAAGCAATGGACAAGATCGCCGCCCCCAGGGGAACGGCAGACCTCATTCCCCCCGAGAGCGCGCGATGGCAAGACCTCGAGGCCCGGCTTCGCGTGGTCGCGCGGCGCTTCGGCTACGGCGAGATCCGCACGCCGCTCTTCGAATCGACGGAGCTCTTCGTGCGCGGCGTCGGCGAGACGACCGACATCGTTGAAAAAGAGATGTACACCTTCGAGGACAAGGGCGGCAGACGGATGACCCTGCGGCCCGAGTGGACCGCGCCCGTCGTGCGCGCGGTGCTCGAGCACAACTTGCTCGCGAACGGTCCGCAGCGCTTGTATTATCTGGGGCCGATCTTTCGTTACGAGCGGCCGCAAGCGGGCCGCTACCGGCAGTCGCATCAGTTCGGCGTCGAGTGCTTCGGCTTCGAAGGCCCCGAGGCCGACGTCGAGGTGATCTCGCTCGCAAGCGACGTCATCGGCTCGTGCGGCCTCGAGGTCACGCTCTCGATCAATTCGATCGGCGACGAGGTTTGCCGGCCGCGTTACCGTGAGGCGCTGTTCGCGCATTTCGCGCCGCACAAAGACGCGCTCTCGCCCGATTCGCAGCGCCGCCTCGAACGCAACCCGCTGCGCATCCTCGATAGTAAAGCGCCGCAAGATCGCGCGCTCGTGGAAAGTGCGCCGACGATGCTCGACGTGCTGTGCGAACCGTGCGCCGCCCACTTCGCACGGGTGCGGCACCTCCTCGACGCGATCGGCGTCGCCTACGTCGTCGACCCGCGAATCGTGCGCGGCCTCGACTATTACACGCGCACGGTCTTCGAATTTCAGTCGAGCGACCTCGGCGCGCAGGCGACGGTCTGCGCGGGCGGCCGCTACGACGGGCTCATCGCCGCGCTCGGCGGTCCACCGACGCCGGGCGTCGGGTTTGCGCTCGGGATCGAGCGCTTCCTGATGATCGTTGAAAGGCGCGGCTCCGCCGCCGCGCTCCCGCAGGCCGGCATCGCGGTCATCACGCTCGGTGCGGCCGCACGCGAGCGCGTCGTTCCGCTCGTCGCGGCGCTGCGCCGTTCGAGCGACGGCGTGCCCGTCACGATCGATTACAACGACGCGAAGATCGCCGCGCAGTTCAAGAGAGCCGAGCGCGCGAACGCGCGCGTCGCGCTTATTTTAGGCGACGACGAACTCGCGAGCCAAACGATCGTCGTGCGCGACCTCGTTACCCGCGTGCAGGACACGCTCGAGGCGCGCGGGGACGATGCCGCCATCGCCGAGCGCGTGCTCGCGTGGTATCGTGCGCTCGGGCCGGCGAACGGGGCCGCAGCATGAACGAACGCGAGGCGCTCGACGAAATGCTTGCCATCGTGCGCGAACACGATCTCGACGCGCTCATCGTCCGCACGGGCGACGCGACCTACGAACTCGTCGCCCGGACGGAGGCGCCCCCCGGCGCAGCGCCCGCCCCAAGCGCTGCGGAGACGTTGCCGCCGTCCGCTGCGACGGGTTCGGCAGGCCCGCCGTCGGTCGCGGCCGCCAATGCGAAGAAAGTGACCGCGCCGATCATCGGCGTGTTCTACCGGTCGCCCGCGCCCGGGATCGAGCCGTTCGTCGAAGTCGGAGACCGCGTCGAAGTGGGTCAGGTCCTGTGCATCCTCGAAGCGATGAAATTGATGAACGAGATCACGAGCGACTACGCCGGCGTCGTGCGCCGGATTCTCCCGGAGAACGGGGCGCTGGTTTCACTCGGGGAGGAGATGTTTTGGATCGAACCATAAGCGCGCGGACGTTCCGCGAAATGCTCGACGATCGCCGCGGCCTCCTCGACGCCGACCGTTACGAAGCGGTCGTCGATCGGATCGCGCGCACCTTGATCGCGGCGTTCAGCGCGGGCCGCAAAGTGCTCTGGTGTGGAAACGGCGGCAGCGCCGCCGACGCTCAGCACCTCGCTGCGGAGTTCTCGGGCCGCTTTCTGCGCGAACGGCGCGGCCTGCCGTCGGAGGCGCTCTCGGTCAATCCGTCGGCCGTGACCGCGATCGCGAACGACTACGGTTACGAGCGGGTTTTTTCGCGCCAGGTCGCCGCGTTCGCGCAACCGGGCGACGTCGTCGTCGGCCTCTCGACCACGGGAAATTCGAAGAACGTCGTCGCGGCCCTCGAGGAAGCAAATAAGATCGGAGCGACGACGATCGCGTTTAGCGGAAACGGCGGCGGCGCGATGGCCGAAGTCGCCGACATCAACTTGATCGGACCGGACGGTTACGCTGCGCTCGTTCAAGAAGTGCACATTACGCTCGGCCACATCGTCTGCGATCTCGTCGAGCAAGCGCTCTTCCCCGAGGCGTGAAGAAGCCCGCCGCTTTCTTGGACCGCGACGGGACGCTGATGGAGGATTCGGGCTACATCGGCGATCCGCATCGTATCCGCATCCTCGAGGGTGTCCCCGAAGCGTTGCGCGCGCTGCGCGACGCCGGCTTCGAACGCATCGTGCTCACCAATCAGTCCGGCGTCGCCCGCGGGATGTTCGGTGAGGCCGACGTCGTCACGGTAAACCGTGCGCTCGCCGAAGGACTCGCGCTGCGCGGTGCAGGCATCGAGGCGTTTTACTATTGCCCGCACCTGACCGATTGCGACTGCCGCAAGCCGGCCGTCGGCATGCTGCGGCGCGCAGTCGAGGAGCGCGGTCTCGACCTCTCTTCGAGCGTCATGTTCGGCGACGGCTTGGTCGATATGGCGCTCGCAGCCAACGCCGGAATTGCCGGCATCCTCGTCAACGAGCTGCCCGGTTACGCCGGGCCACCGCCGCTCTATCGCGCCCGTTCCTTGCGCGACGGCGTGCGCTTCTTTCTGGAACACGTCGCGTAGTGCCGCACGGCGCGCTCGCGGTTCCCGGCGCCCGCGAACTCTTTGCGCGGATGCGCGGCAAGCGCGTTCTCGTGGTCGGAGACGTGATGCTCGACGAATGGGTCTGGGGCAGCGTCTCGCGCATTTCGCCTGAAGCGCCGGTGCCGGTCGTCGCGGTCGACGATCACTCGTTCACGCTCGGCGGCGCGGGAAACGTCGCGAACAACCTGCGCGCGAGCGGCGCGCGGGTGTCGTTCGCGGGGGCCGTCGGCGACGACGCCGAGGGCCGGCGCGTGCTCGAGCTCTTCGATGCGATCGAGGTCGACCGGCGCGGCGTCATCGCGGTAACCGATCGTCCGACGACGCGTAAGACGCGGATCGTCGCGCACAACCAGCAGGTCGTGCGGGCCGACTGGGAATCGGCGCAAGCGTTCGGCGCCGCCGATCGCGAACGCTTGCGGGCACTGGTCGCGATGCTGGCCCCAGATCACGACGCGGTCGTGCTTTCGGACTACGCGAAAGGTCTGTTCTCGCGCGAAATCGTCGAGGCGGCGCAAGCGGCCCCGGTCGTCGCCGCGGATCCGAAGCCCGCGAACATCGACTTGTTCGCCGGGGTAACGTGCGTCGCGCCCAACGCGGCCGAGGCGTCCACGGCGACGGGGATTGCGATCAAGGACGACGGGTCGCTGGAACGAGCCGGGACGAAGCTGCTCGAGCGGTTGCGCTGCCGCTACGTCGTCGTGACGCGCGGCGAGCGAGGCATGGCGCTTTTCGGTGCTGAGGGCGAGCGGATGATGATTCCGTCGGTCGCGCGGACGGTTTTCGACGTGAGCGGCGCAGGCGACACGGTGATCGCGGTGCTGACGCTCGCGCTTGCGGGCGGCGCCCCGATCGCCCTGGCGATGCAGCTTGCGAACTTCGCTGCGGGCGCCGTTGTCGAAAAACTCGGAACGGCGACGGCTTCGCCGGAGGAGATTTTGGAACTGGTTGGAGCGAACGGCGATGACGCCTAGCGCCCCGATCTTCGAGCTCGACGCGGCGATTCGCTGGCGCGAAGGACAGCGCAGCGCCGGGCGCACGGTCGTCTTCACGAACGGCGTCTTCGATCTTTTGCACGCGGGTCACGTCGCGTATCTTGCGTGGGCCCGCGCGCAAGGCGACGTGCTGCTGGTCGGTCTCAATGCCGATGCGTCGGTGTGCGCGCTCAAAGGCCCGGAGCGGCCGTTCGTGCCCTTCGAGGACCGTGCGGCCGTGCTCGCCGCGCTGCGAAGCGTCGATGGGGTCGTCGGGTTTGCGGAGCGCACGCCCGAGGTGTTACTCGAGCGCATCCGGCCGGACGTGCACGTCAAGAGCGCGCAGTATCGCATCGAAGATCTGCCCGAGCGAATCGTCGTCGTGCAGCACGGCGGCCAGATTCGGCTCGCGCCGCATCTTTCGGGGAAGAGCACGACCGACATCGTTGCGGAGATTCGCAACCGCTACGGCGGATAGCGGCCCGTGCGCATCGCGATCACGAGCAACGGACCGGGGGAGTTCGCCGGCTGGGTGCGGCCGCTCGTCAGCGCGCTGCTGCGGCTCGCACCGCAGACCGACGTTACGTTGTTCTTCGTTCCCGACGACTACGCGACCGGGCGCGAACCGGAGCTCGCGCGCCGCCTGTTTCCGCAAGCGCACGTCGTTGCGCCAAAGAATTACGTGCGCTACGCGCTCGGCGCAAGCGTTGCCGGGGTGCCCGATCGCGCCGATCTCGTCCTCTATCTCGGCGGCGACCTGATGCACGCCGCGCGCGTTCACGGACGCCTGGGCGGCCGGGCGCGCTCGTATAAATTTGCGCGCAAACGGTTTGTGAAGAGCTTCGATCGCGTCTATGCGGTCGATCCGAAGAATGCCACCGAATTCGCAAGCTTGGGTTTCGCCGCCGAGCACGTGCAGGTCGTCGGCAATCTTGCCGTCGACGGCGCGCTCGGCGAAGCGGCCGGCCTCTTTCCGTCGAGCGGCGACGAAGCGCAGCCCGAACCCGGCGGGATCCTCGTGATGCCCGGGACGCGGCGCCACGAAATCGCGAACGCGGTCCCGTTCTTCCTGCAGATGGCGGTGCGCTTGCGCGCGCAGCGCCCGGACTTGTCGCTGGCGTTCGCGGTTTCGCCGTTTACGAGCGACGAGGAACTCGAGCGTGCGCTCGAGCGCGGCGGGCACCGCAACGTCTGGGGTGCGCGCGGGCGGCTCGTGCCGCTCGGGGCCGGCGTCGGTCTGCAACCGCTGAGCGGCGGCCCCCCTTTTCCGGTCGTGCGCGACGCGATGCGCCACGCGCCGGCGGCTCGACTCGTCGTGACCCTCCCCGGAACCAAGTGCGTCGAGCTCGCTGCGCTCGGTGTCCCAGCGATCGTCTGCGTGCCGCTCAACGCTCCCGAAGTCGTTGTCATCAACGGTCCGCTGCAATACCTCGATCGCCTGCCGCTCGTGGGGACATTCTTAAAACGCGCGATGGTCGTTGCCGTCGACGCGCGCTTTCCGCTCACGGCACAACCCAACATGGATGCGGGCGAGGTCCTGATGCCCGAGTTGCGCGGCACGCTCATGCCGGGCGACGTCGCGCGGCGCGTTGCCGCATACGCCGACGATACCGTCGCGCTCGCGCGAGCGTCGCAGCGTCTGCGCGCGCTCTACGCGAGCCATGCCGGGGCCGCGGAGCGGATGGCCCGCTCGCTGCTCGAGGTGCAGGCATGAGTTTCTCGGTCGTGATCGCGACCCGGAACCGCGCGGACTTCTTGCGCTGCGCGCTGGAATCGCTCGAAGCCCAGGCGGGTGCGCCCCCGTTCGAAGCGATCGTTGTCGACAACGGCTCGACCGACGCCACCGCGCAGGTCGTGCGCGAGGCGGCCGCGCGCTGCCGGTTCGAGGTCCGCGCGCTCACCGTCCCCGAACCGAACCGCAGCGCGGCGCGTAACGCCGGCATCGAGACGGCACGCGGCGAATTCATCCTGTTCGCCGACGACGATGTTTGGCTGCCGCCGGCTTTCCTCGCCGCCCACGCGGCGGCGCAAAGCATGCAGACGCCGGTCGCGGTTTCGGGCCCGATCCTCAACGTCGCGGGCTATGACGTGCGTCCCAAGCCCTCGCCGCTCAACTATTCGGGAGCGTTCTTTTGCACGTGCAACGTCTCGATCGCGCGCACGGCGCTGCTCGCGGTGGGCGGGTTCGACGAGACCTTTAACTTGTACGGTTGGGAAGACACCGAACTCGGTTTGCGCTTGCGCCGCAGCGGCGTCCAGCGCGCGTTCGCATGGGACGCCTATCTCTGGCACATCAAGCCGCCGCGCGTCGAGACGCTCGAGAGCGTGCTTGCGAAAACCGTCGAGCGCGCGGAGATGGCCGCGCGTTTCCTGCGCAAAGATACAAGCCTGCGCACCAAGCTCGCGACGGGCGCGTACGGCTTCAACTTCGCCCGCTCGTCCCTGCTCGTCCCCGGCTGGGCGATCGAGCGTTATCGCCGGCTCGCGACCAGCGCTCGGGCGCCCGCGTTCGTGCGCGCGATCGCGCGCGCGCAGTTTCTCGATGGCTCGTACACGGCCGCCCTGCGCCGCGCGCTCGCCGAACGGGCCTCGTGAAGGTGCTTTTGGTTCGTGCCGACGGCATCGGCGACGCACTCGCCTGCACCCCGCTGATCGCGGCTTTGCGCGACGCGGGCCACACCGTCGGCGCGATTTTAGGCCCGAACAATCGTGCGATCTTTGCGCGGCGGACCTTCAGTGCGGTCCACGTGCTCGAGCGGATCGCGTGGCCGCGTCACGGATCGACGCCCGAAAGCCGCAGCTCGGCGCTCGCGCAGGTGAAAGGCGCCGGCTACGACGTCGCGCTCGTCGCATCGGAAGAGCTCGACGCGTTCGCGTTTGCCAAAGATACCGGCATCGCGCGCCGCGTCGGTTACCACAACGGTTTCGAGAAGCCGTTCAAGACGCTGCGCGTTCGCGCTCTGCTGACGAAAGCTCTCGTCCGGCCCGCGTCCGCCGCCGGCGCGCGCGAGCACGAGGTCGAGACGCTCTTTCGCTTGGGTGCGGGCCTCTCGGGCGAGACCGTGCCGACGCGCGACGCCGCGCGATTGCGCCCGCTCGTGCTCGATGAACCCGTCGCAGCGCACGGCGCGATCGTCCTTCAAGTCTCGGATAAGCTCGCGCGCGCGGGACTCGACCTTACGGCCTACGCCGAGCTTGCGGCGGAACTCCGCAAACGCGGGCATCGCGTGCTCGCGCTCGGCGACGATCCCGCGGCCGTGGCCGCGGTGGCCCGCGAAAGCGGCGCCGAAGCGCGCAGCGGTCTTTCCGTCGAAACTTGGAAGGCCGTCGTCGCCGGCGCCCGGGCGCTCGTCAGCCCCGATTCGGGAGCGGCGCACGTCGCCGGAATGCTCGGCGTCCCGTGCGTCGATTGCTTTCCGCCCGGCCGATCGACGCGCCAAGACATCGTGCGCTGGCGCCCGTGGGCCGCTCCGCAGCGGACGCTCGTGCTCGATCCGGGCGGGGTGAGCGCTCCGATCGTTGCTGCGGTCGCGGAGCTGATCGCGTGAGCGTGACGCAAGGCCCGAGCATGGCCGGGGCGCTCGTAATCTGCACCGGCGGCGGCATCGGCGACGTGTTGCTCGCGACGCCGGTGATGCGCGCGCTCGGCCAACGCTTCGGCCGGGTGGTTGCGCTGACGGCGCCCGCGCATCGCGAGGTGCTCGCATGCGATCCGGATCTTACCGAGGTGTGGAGCGACGACGTTCCCTTTGCGCAGCAAGCGGCGCGCATCGCACAGGCGCGGTTCGACGTTGCCGTCGTCACCTGGGCTACCTTGGGCGCGGCCGCGCTCCCCTACGTGGCGCGCGTTCCCTTGCGCGTCGGCCAGGCGCGCCGGCTCTATTCGCCGCTGTTCACGCAGCGCGTCGTCGTCCGCAGCGAACGCGGCGACCGCACGACCCACTGGACCCAAATCTTGCTCGACTTCGCGCGCGCGGTGGACTGCGACGTCGCCGACGCGACGCCGCGCTTCGTCGTCCCGGAGGCCGCCCGTGCGAGCCTCGGACGCACGCTCGGAGAAGCGGGCGTGGACGAGCCCTATCTCGTGCTCCACCCGACGCGCGGGATCGCGGCGGCCCGAGAACGCTGGCCGGTGCAGCGCTTGGGGGAACTCGCGCGCGCGCTCGGTGCGGCCTACGGGATGCCGGTCGTGGTCAGCGGGGCGCAGAGCGACCGCGACGTCAGCGACCGCATCGCGACCGCAGGCGGAGCGGTTTCGCTTGCGGGCCGTACGACCTTGGCGGAGTTTGGAGCGCTCGCCCAGCACGCGCACGCCGTCGTTGCGATGGATTCCGGACCGATGCACGTCGCGGCCGCGGTCGGCGCGCCGACGCTCGGCATCTTTGCGTTGCAGTCGGACGAACCCGATCGTTGGGCGCCGCTCGGACCGCGCACCGGCGTGCTCCGCGCGACCTACCCGTGTCCGCCCGCACACCGCAAAGAGACCTGCCCCGATTTCGCCTGCGTCGCCGCGCTTGAGATCCCACGCGTGCTCGCGGCGCTGGGCGGTGTGCTCGCAGCCAAAGCCGAAATGTTCGACCGGTGAGTGTCCCGGTGCGCGCCACGATACAGCTCTGCACGTATAACCGCGCGCACCTGCTCGAGCGCGTGCTCGACGGCTGCTTCGAGCAGACCGTTGCCGGGGATTGCTACGAGGTCGTGCTCGTCAACGACGGCTCGAGCGATGAAACGCCGGCGGTGATCGAGACGGCGCGGCGCCGCGCGACCTGCGCCTTCACGGTTGTCGAGCAGGCCAATGCGGGGCTCGCGCGCGGGCGCAACGCAGGGATCGCGCGAGCGCGCGGCGAGCGCATCATCTTCATCGACGACGACGTGTTGCCGGCGCCGGTCTTCGTCGAAGAACACCTGCGTTCGCACGAGCGCCGGCCCGAAGCCATCGTGCGCGGCGCCGTCATCAATACGCAGAGCTTCGAGCGACTCCCGACGCCGACGTGGACGCTTGCGAACTACTCGGCAAATTACTTCTGGACCTCGAACGTTTCGGTACCGCGGCGAACGCTCGAGCGCGTTGGGAATTTCACCGAAAGCTTTGTGGAGTATGGCTGGGAAGACATCGAGCTCGGGATGCGCTTGCGTGCCGCCGGCGTGCGGGGCATCTTCAACCGGTTCGCGCTCGCGTTTCACTACAAACCGCGGCCGCGTCCGAGCGACGTCGCCGGGATGTTGCGTCAGGCGCGCGCCCAAGCCCGGTCGGCCGTTCAATTGCGCGAGCTGCAGCCGCACTGGCGCGTCGTGCTCGCGACCGGCGACGATCCTCTGCGCCGCAAGCTGCATCGCGCCGCGCGAAAGCTCGGCGCGCTGCGCGGCCTCGAGCGCAGCGTCGGCGCGCTGAGCGGCGAACGCGCGCTTTCGGGGCGCGAACTGGCTGCGGCCCGAGCCTTGGCCCGCGAAACCTACTACGCCGAGCTCGATGCAGCCCGGGCGCAGCGGGAGCCGGCGTGAACATCGTGCTGACGCGCTTGGATCGCGTCGGAGACCTCATCCTCTCGACCCCCGCGATCGCGTCGGTGCGCCGCTCCTGGCCGAAGGCGCGGATAACACTCGTGTGCAGCTCGCACAACGCCGCCGTCGTCGAACGGAATCCCGACGTCGATACGATTGTCGTCTTGTCGTCGAAGAGCACGCCCGCGGCCTTGGGCCGCCGTTTCCGCGGAACCTGCGACCTCGCGATCGCGCTCGCGCCGTGCGCTCCGGATTTCGCGCTGGTCGGCGCGACGCGCGCACCGGTCCGCGTCGGTTACACCTACGTGCGGCGGTATTTCGCGCGGATCACGGCGCGGCGTTTCCTGACGCGGGTCGCGATTTCGGAGGCGGACCCGGCGCTTTGCGAACGCCGCTCCGATTATCGCGTGCGCCACGAGGTCGAGCAGATCCTGGAGCTGGTTTTGCTCGCCGGGGGCGGCGAGTTCGTGCCCGATCTCGTTTTGCCGATCGACGACGTCGACCGCAACGCGGTTTCGCACGTCCCCGCCGGCGGCATCGCGTTTCACCTCGGCGCCCGCTGGTTCTCGGAGGGCAGTACGCTCGGGAGCACGCTCGAGTTGATCGCGTCGCTGCGCCGGTTCGGGCGGCCGATCGTCGCGACGTACGGGGTCGACGCGCTGGCGCAGGCGAACGCCGTGCGCGGTGCGGGCGTCGCGGACGCCGTCGTGGGCGGTCTCTCGTTTGCGCAGTGGGCGGCCGTCTTCGAGAAGAGCGCCGTCGTGGTCACCGTCGACACCGGTGCGACTCACGTCGCAAGCGCGACGCGCAGGCCCACGGTCGTTCTTTTCGAACACCGCTACTTTCACCTCAACTCGCAAGAGTGGTCGCCCTACCGCGTGCCGTCGGTTTGCTTGCGCAAACCGGCGACCGAAGAAGCCGCAGAGCTTGCGGCCTCGCGCGCATCGGTCGCGGCTGCCGTCGGCGAACTGCTTGGAAAGCAAGCACGCACGCAATTCCTCCGAACGTGAAACCAGAATTAACCGTCGTCATTCCGACCTACAACCGCATCGATACGCTGCGCTACGTGATTCCGTCACTGCTGCGCCAGGATCTGCGCGGCGATCGCTACGAGATCGTCGTTGCCGATTCGAATTCGAACGACGGCACGGCCGAATACCTAGCCGAGGTCGCGAAACCCTATCCGCGGCTGCGCCACCTGCCCGGCCCCTACACCGGCCGGGCGATGGCGCGCAACGCCGGCATCGAGGCCGCGCGTGGCGACGTCGTGATGTTCACCGATGCGGACATCATCGCTTCGAGCGATCTGGTCTCGCGGCACCTCGAGCATCACCGCAAGCGCGAGCGGATCGCGGTCGTCGGGATGGAGCTGCAAGTCGGATCGTATGAAGAGTACGAGCGGCTGTATGCCGAACCGCGGGACCGCCGGCCGCTGCACCCGCAGTCGCGCAAACGGCTCTCGTGGCTGTACTTCTTGACCGGGAACGCTTCGGTAAGGAAGAGCGATCTCGACCGCGTCGGGCGTTTCGATGAAAATTTCACCGGCTACGGGCACGAGGATCTCGAGCTCGGTTACCGGCTGCAGAAGGCGGGTTTGACGATCGTCTACGATCCGCTTGCGATCGATTACCACTGGCATCCGGTCCCCTACGCCGAGCAAAAGGAAAAGATGAAGCTCGCGGGGCGCTCGACGGTGCGTTTCTTTCGCAAGCACTCGACGCTTGCGGTCCGCGCGCGGCTTGGGATGACGCCGCTGTCGCTGGTCGTGCACGAGATCATCGCCCGGCGGCCGAAGCTCCTGCGGTCGCTCGAACGCGCCGGCTCTGCACGGCCGGGGCTCGCGCGCAACATCGTCTACCAGTACCACTACGTCAGCGGCGTCAAGGAAGCGCTCGGGCACTAGTGGCCGTTCGATTTTCGTGCGGCGGCGTCGGCATCGCGCAAGCCGGCACCGTCGTCGATTTGCGCGGCTGGGTCAATCGCCGGCGCGACCACGGCGGCCTCGTGTTCGTCGACATTCGCGACCGCGACGGGATCACGCAGGTCGTCTTCGATCCGGCTCTGCCCGAGGCGTTTGCGCTCGGTCATACGCTGCGCAACGAGGACGTGATCGCGGTTGCCGGCGCCGTTCGGGCGCGCCCGCCCGGTACCGAAAACCCGAAGCTCGCGACGGGCGCGGTCGAAGTAGCGGCCTCGGAACTCCGCGTGCTTTCGCGCTCGCAAACGCCGCCTTTCCCCGTCAACGAAGAAGTCGACGTCGACGAATCGCTGCGCATGCAATACCGCTACCTCGATTTGCGCCGCCCGCGCCTGCAGCGCAACCTCACGATTCGCCACAAGCTCGTGAAGGCGATGCGCGACTTTTTCGACGAACGCGATTTTCTCGAGATAGAAACGCCAAACCTCATCAAGTCGACGCCGGAAGGGGCGCGCGACTTCTTGGTTCCCAGCCGCATTTCGCCCGGCTCGTTTTACGCATTGCCGCAGTCGCCGCAGCTGCTCAAACAGATCCTGATGATCGGCGGCATCGGCCGCTACATGCAGATCGCGCGGTGCTTCCGCGACGAAGATTCGCGCGCGGACCGCAGCGTCGAGTTCACCCAACTCGACGTCGAGATGTCGTTCGTCGAGGAAGACGACGTGATGGCGGTGATGGAAGAGTGCATCGTCTACGTGTGGCAGAAGGCGCTCGGACACGCGATCCCCCAGCCCATCGTGCGCATCGAGTACGCCGACGCCTTGCGCCGCTTCGGAAGCGACAAGCCCGATCTGCGCTTCGAGTTGGAACTCCGTGACGTCGCGCCGCTCTTTGCGGACACGCCGATACAATTCTTGCACGGGCACGCGCGCAGCGAGGGAAGCCGCATCGTCGCGGTCCGCTATCCGGGCGGCGCTTCGTTGTCGCGGCGCGATTTCGATGCGTTGACCGAGACGGCGAAGTCGTTCGGCGCGGGCGGCCTCATCTGGATCTCGTTCGCGCAGGACGGCTGGAAATCGTCGATTGCCAAGCTCTTGGACGACGCAACCGTGGCCGCGCTTCGCGAAGCCGCGGGCGCGCAGGCCGGCGATGCGCTGCTGCTCGTCGCGGGGCCGAGCGCCGAAGCGAGCGATGTCGCCGGGCGTCTGCGCCTCCACGTGGGCGATCGCTTGAACCTGCGTGACGCTGCCGCGTACGCCTTTTGTTGGGTCGTGGATTTCCCGCTTTTCGAGCGTGACCCCGAGACGGGCGGGCTCGCGCCGACGCACCATCCGTTCACGGCACCGCTCCCCGGACAGGATGCGCTCCTCGATTCCGACCCGCTCGCGATGCGCGCCCAGCACTACGACCTCGTCCTCAACGGCACGGAGCTTGGAAGCGGATCGATTCGCATCCACGACGTGGATTTTCAGCACCGCATCTTCGCCGACGTCTTCAAGTTGCCCGAAGCGGAGATTGCGGACCGCTTCGGCTTCTTCATGGAAGCGCTGCGCTACGGAGCGCCCCCGCACGGCGGGATGGCCTGGGGTCTCGACCGGCTTGCCGCGCTCGCGTGCGGTGCAACCTCAATCCGGGACGTCATCGCGTTTCCGAAAAACCAAAACGGGCGCGACCTGATGATGGACGCGCCGTCGCCCGTTCCCGCCGGCGCTCTGCGCGAACTTGGTTTGGAGCTAAAGAAAAGCCGTTAGCGTCGTATGACTTTCGGGGGGCGTGGGTGCAGGCCTGGATCCGGCGACTCTCCGGGCGACGGGGTGAACGTCGTCGGCGGGATCTGGAAGATGTCCGTATCGCCCTCGGCAGCGGCACCGCCGAAGGTATTGCTGGTCGAGGCGGTGTCGTCGGTCGTCGGCGTCGTCGCGAGCTGAACGTCGAGCGACGAATAGGGCGGTGAAGTCGGGTACGGCGCCGCCCCGTAGACGAAGTACTCAGCGTAGCCCGCGCTCGCGGTAGCTGCCGTGGTGTCCTGAGTGACGTCGCTTGTGATCACGAGGCCGTTCAACGCATTCGTCACGATCGACGGGGTCGTCGCCGAAGAGGTCCCACCTGAGTTAGCGTTGGCTTCTTGGATGACCGTCGATGAGGTCCCGCTGAAC
>Ga0302326_10007857_pt1 | contig 23644 bp, 13 predicted proteins | sample Palsa_T0_3_FD_202264 | JGI IMG/M metagenome (GOLD analysis project Ga0302326, IMG submission 202264) | Peat permafrost microbial communities from Stordalen Mire near Abisko, Sweden - Palsa_T0_3 | ecosystem: Environmental > Terrestrial > Soil > Palsa > Peat permafrost | place: Sweden: Abisko... | reverse complement strand
AATTCCGCTCAAGGATTCGAGCTGAACGTGATTTCGGCCTGCGTTTTGGGGGGTGTTTCGTTAATGGGCGGTCGTGCTACGATCTCTGGCGTGCTGATCGGAGTGCTGATTATGGGCACAGCGGAAAACGTGATGAATCTCTTAAATATTGACGCGTTTTACCAATATGTTGTGCGCGGCGCCATTCTGCTAGGAGCAGTTTTTGTCGACCAACTTCGCAACCGGGGAACCCGGGATTGAAGATCTCTTTGCTTGTCGTCGTCGGCCATGGACGGTTGCCGGTCAAAGAGGTTTGCGCGGAAAGAAAACGCGGGAACGGAGGGTACAGCGGTTGGCTCAGCTCGCTCCCGAAGAGATCGAGAACGAAGGACGACGACGATTGGGGGAGAGGAGAGCCCAAGCTTTAGCGCTGAGCTTTGTAGACAATTTGTCGGTGGGAAGCAGGCACAAGCGCCTCATCACTGGATGGTCCGAACAGAATACAGCCTATGCTTCACGTTACACGGATCTCCCCAGTACCCTTCAAACGGGCAAAAAGTCTTAATCCCAGAGGATTTCGCTTACCACTCGTCGCTCGTCTTACAGATTCTGAGATGACTCCGCATTTGGCGGGACCAAGTATCCCTCTGCAGCCTGCTTCGTTAATTAAGTGGGAATGGCTGCTTTTGCGATTGCGGCTGCATTGGAGAGCTTCTCAACACCCAAACACAGATCGATTAGCTCGTGAATCTGTTGTCTCGCAAGGATGCCCTCTGCGAGACCGACAAACTTCGTCTCCAGATTAGCGTCCGTCATCGGAGCTTCGCGGCTACCAATCGCGTGCTCGATATACTTGTGCAGCTTGCGGCCATCCTTTAAGGTCACGCTCATATCCACCTGCTCCGGCTTGATAGCAGCATCCACGAGCGGAACCACTTTATCCCGCAGAGCCATAATTGTCGGGTCTTGCACCGCCTGATCGCTAAACTGTTTTTCGCCAGCTGCTCCCTCGACAATGGCGACAGCCACCGCGTGGTAAATACTAAACTTACCCTCAAGCCCTTCGTGTGGCGTTTTCTTTCCGGTTAGTTCGAGCACAAGCGGGTTCACTGCGAGATCGACACGCTCGATCTGACTGGCGGTAATTTGGTATTCATTGCGTAACTGGATCGCCGCATCGATTGCGGGGTGGATGACGATTCCGCAAGCGAACGGTTTGTACGTATTAAGAGAGGTCTCGTAACGCTCTCCCAATCCCTCGGTGATTTCTTTGAAATCCTGCTTGGTCGAGATCGTATTGGCCCAGCCGCGCTTGGCTTCGAGCATCTTATCGGAACTGGTGAAGTTTCTCGAGGCGAGAATCGCGGCAAACAGCCCGTTGCTCGCGGCTCGTCCCGGATTGAAACTTTTGTTCATCGAGCCGAAAGATTCTCTCAGCCCCACTGGTTGAGATGCGGCCAGTCCAAGCGCCCAAACCATTTGCCGCTCTGAAAGACCTAACAGCTTACCTGCTCCTGCCGCGGCACCGAAAACGCCGGCCGTCCCGGTGATGTGCCAACCGCGGTCGTAGTGGTCCGGGTAGACGGCGTTTCCAATTCGACACTCGGTTTCCACTCCTAGAACAAGGGCATTCAGAAAAGCCGTTCCATTTACTGGATGATATTCGGCGAACGCAAGTATCGCCGAAACCACCGGTCCTGCCGGATGAATGATCGTCTTGAGATGGGTGTCGTCATAGTCAAAGATGTGCGAAGAAACGCCATTCACAAAGGCGGCATTCATGACATCAAAGCGTTCTTGACGCCCAAGAATGGTCGCTTGCGGTGGACCCGAAAAAGGGGCCAAAGCATCGACCGCAACGTTGACTGTCTCGTGCCGAGAGCCACCCACAGCCACACCAACCCAGTTAAGCAGCGTCCGTACGCCTTCCATGCGCACGTTTTCCGGTAGATTCTCATAGCTTGCACTCACGATGTAGCGTGCAAGCATCTTCGTCACTTCAGTGCTGGACATAGGCGATCGATCCGTGGTTGCTGTGTCGCTTGGCCAATAACCGCCTGACCTTGAGCGAGATCAAGCAGATCTTCCTGCAGACTGCGTTCTATTCCGGGGTGCCAGCGGCGATGGACAGTTTCAACATTGCCTCAGAAGTGCTAAAGGAGATGAAGATTTGTTAGAGATCGCTCGACACTCCGAAGAGCAATATAGCATAAGCTTCCAGCCTGTCTCGGGGCTGAATTCTCTGCCTGCGCGCTTACCGAGGTATCCGCCGCATCTCCGAATTGACAGTCTTCCCTATCGCGAAAATAAAGTCTGTTGCCTTCCGGAGCGCAATCTCGCTTACAATAAATTCTGGATCTCTTCTTCGTTGGATCATAATGCTGATCATATGAACATCGTTAGGAGCGTTGCGCTCAGAATTGCTTTCCTTGCACGAGGGGCTTTTGCTCTGATGGTTGGCTGCCAATTCGCGTATGGCCAATCGCTCGATGAAATTAATAAGCGCGACGCAGCAGTTCGTGAAGCATTCTTGACTTCCGAGTTCACGACGCCGAGGCAGCAAACAAAATCGCCGTGATCGAGCTACCGATCACCATGGAATAATTCTTGGGGCGATTGTGCAATCCTGACTGTAGAATGCTACACTTGCGGTCTTTCGCGACATGCAACGGCCATCTCCGGCTCCGGTCTCCTGACTCCCGCAACTCCTGTCTCCTTCAGAACAAAGTCGGTTCCGGGTCCGAAATAATGCTTTGATGACTTAGAAAGTTATCCGTGATCACGTGATGCAGCTCTTTTGTCTCCGCGAGCAATACATCCAAAAGAGACAATAACTCTTCGCGACGAAGCAACCGAATGTTGGTTTCGTCTTCACTGATGAAAAAATTGTACCAATCCAATCTTCTGAGCGTTCTGAGCAATTCTTCCAGAAATGATTGTGCCTTTTGCGCAGTAGAAGAACCGCTTGGCAGGGTAGACTGAAGAATTTCGGCGCAACGCCGAAGTGAATATTTGACCGATCGCGGCATTTCAGCGTTTTGCCATAGAAACTCCAAAACCTGGGGAGGTTCCGCTCTGGTCTGGTAGATGCGCCGATACGCGTCCCGAGACCCGAGAAGACGTAGAAATGCAGACAACTCGATCTCGATCGAGTGCAACGACTCCAGCCGCCGGACGATCGACTGGGTGATGCTGCGCGTCGCATTGGCCGTGGTTATGGCCCTTTCAGTAAATTGGCCAAGTTCGCTGAATCGCCAGCCGTCATCGGCAAGCATGGTGAGTTGCGCGGTCGCGAAGAACTGCGGGATAACTGCGACCGCCGTTTCGGACAGGCGACGCGTCATCCTGCGCGCCTCGTCGTCCGTGGCGCCCGAGCGAAACCGGCTTCGAGCAAAAAATCCGCGCAAGCCGGCCAACGCCGACCATGCCTCCGGGCTGATGGCCTCACGTAACGAATCGGCGTTGCGCATCGCTTTGCGGACGATCGAAATCACCGACCCCATTTCGCTGGAGTCGAGCATCAGCCGGTATCGTTCGATCGGACTCGCCATGCTGCGTCTGCCTTTCTTGATGGCGTGTTCCAGCGGCGGCAGAAGCCGATTCCAGACCGGTCGATAGAGTCTCCGTTCCGCGGACGTTAGTTCCTCCATTTCGATCGTTTCGATCACCTGGATCATTTTCGAAATGGTCATCGCCCGTTCCAGGTATCGTCCCAGCCAGTAAAAACCCTCTGCGACACGGCTTGTCACGGGCCTCGCAGGCAAGATCTTTGGCCGTCGGAACGGTTCAGCCGTAGAAATTGTCGTCGACACCTCCTGGAGTACCCAGGTGTCTTTCCCTCCGCCGCCATGCTGCGACTCAGTTCGGCCATTCTCCGTCGCTGAAATGCGCGTCAACGCGCCAGGAAAAACTTCGAAGCGGTTCCCATCCCTCATCCCGTAGACGATATGATCTTGCAGCCGCGTGGTCTTCTTTCCTTCAGCGAAACAGAGTGTTTCGGCGCAATCTTCGACAGGCTGAGCAACGAACAGATAGGGTGCGCGCCGCACCTCAGTGCGGATCTCATTCCAGGATTTTTCTTCGCCCGTGAACTTTAAAAAGGATTCTCCGGTCAAGGCCCGCAATTGAAACCGATCAGGTTGTTCGAAAACCATCTCACGCTGATCCAAATCTCCTAACCAGTAGGTTTGGATTGCCGGCAAAATGGGTGATTCACCAAGATAAAAGCGGATCACCGCGTTGGAAAAATGCAGCAGGCTCCGATCATCAGCGAGTTGTGACCCGATGCTGTTCACGATCGACACCTTGCCTTTCCGGATGCAGTGGACGAGACCCGGAATGCCAAGGTGACTCTCCCGCTTGAATACCAGTGGGTCGAGCCAGGCGTCCGCGAGACGCGAGTAAATCATGTCCACGCGCTCCAGACCGGAAACGGTTCTCAGAAAAAGTGCGTCGTCCAGGACGACCAAATCTCCTCCTTCGACCAACGGAATTCCCATTCTCCTTGCGAGGAATCCATGTTCGGAATAAACGGCGCTCGCCACGCCTGGCGTCAGCAGGACCACCGAAGGATCCGGCTGAGGCGCAATCGCTCGCAACTTCAACAAAATTTCAGTCGGGATATCGGCAATCGATTCGACCGGTTGCGTCTGGAACAGTTCAGGCAAAACGCGCGCCAGCAGCCGCCGGTTCTGAATCATGTACGAAAGACCGGAGGCGTGGCTGAGATAATGATTTTTCACTAACAAACGGCCGGAGCTGTCCCTGCAGATGCAAAGCCCACTGAGATGCAAAAAAAATCCTCCGCGCCGGCTAAGACCCGCCGCGCTTCTTTGGTAGTTCGGACTTCCAAGAACAGCCGGAATCGGAATCACTCCCTGCCGCAGAATTTCTCGTTGGCCGTACACGTCTGCCAGGAGCATATCGAAGGCGCGAATCCTTTGCTGGAACCCGCAGACAATCTGGTTCCATTCCTCGCTCGTGAAAACCTGTGGCAACAGGTCGCAAAACCAGGTGTTGTGGTGTTCGCCGGATGGGACTTCAAACGTGACGCCAAGTTCCCGGAGTGTCGCGTCCAGCCGTTCTTCGAGTTCCCGCAAGTTGGCGGATGTCGCTCCTTCAAGGTGGCTGACCAGTTCCGTGTACGGCGCGCGCGGTTCTCCTCCACGCTCTCTGAGCACTTCGTGCCACCGGTTCTGAGGGCGATTTCCGTTCTTTTCTGCCATGCAAGTTTGATCTCGGTTAACTGGAAACCGGCCATCGCGCAAGGTTGGATATGAGAATTGTAAAACGCCGACTTCATTTGCGCCGGCGCAGGCGACCGAGAAGGGCGTCGACTTCCGGAATTCGCAAGCAGCGCGCCCCGCCCAGATAGAGCAATCCGTAGCAAGGAAGAACGACGACGCCAGCGACCACAGGATGCCCGCTGATCCAGAGCTTCAGCGGATAGGCGAGAGCTGCCGAAAAAATGGCAATACTCCAAAGCTTGAATAACAGGATGCCTGGAACTGAGAACGAGCCGACTCGGCATCGCAATGCGTGTCGGAGCAACAAAAACTCAATCCACCCGGCGACACCAGCCGACGCCGGCAATCCTGCCAATCCCCAGCTCGGATCCAAATGCAAAAGCTTCGGAACCGGAAACGCGGACAAATAGCCAAGAACAATCGTGAGTACGACCCGAGCTATGGCGAAACGCAGAGGCGTGCGTGTGTCGCGGAGCGCATAAAACGCAGACGAACAGAGGCGGCCGGATGTGGATGCGACCAAACCAATTCCAGAACCGATCAGGAGCGCCCAAACATAGAGGGTATCGACGCGAGTAAATCGCCCCGATTGATACAGCAGTCCGGCTAGCGTGTCGCCAAAAGCAAAAAAGCTCATCGCGGCGGGAATGACCAGGAAAGCCATCCGTCGCATCGCCCCAGCTAAGCGCTTTGAAAGCTCGACGCGAACGACTTTTTCGTCGCCGGCAAGCGCCCGTGACATCGCTGGAAGCTCCGCCGCGGAGATTGACATCCCAAACAGGCTAATCGGGAGCAAACCGATCGTTTGCGCACAGTTCAGCAGGGCGACCGAACCGGACGGCAACAGACTTGCCAGAACATTGTCGATGTAAGCACTTACCTGGACGATTCCGCGGCTGATGAAGACCGGGACAAAGTTGACCAGAACGCTCCGTACATGCGTTGAGTCGGTATCAAGCGAAAAGCGGAGCTTTCGAGTCAAACGCAAGACTGTCGGTACCTGAACCAGAAGCTGAGCCAAGCTACCAAGCACTGAACACCACGCTGTCGATATGACCAGGTCCGACAAGGATTGTCTCGCGCCGAAGGCGAGCAAGCCGGCGATGATGAACAAGTTCCAGAGAACCGGCGCGGAATAGGAAAGAAAAAATCGGCCATGGCTGTTCAATATACCGAGACACCAGGCAGACATCACCAGCGCGCCAACGCCGGGAAACAGGATTTGGACAAGCCGGATGGTCAGTAGCCGCGTTTCGCCCATAAATCCGGGCGCGATTACGTCAATCAAGAGGGGAGTGCTCAAAATCCCGAGAATCACCAGGGCCGATGTCAGCAGAGCCAGCAGCGACCCGATAACGCTCGCCACCTGATCTGCATCCTTTTCGTCCGCGGTAGCCAGGAGACGCGAGTAAACTGGGATGAACGAAGCAGACAAAACGCCTTCTCCGAACAAATTTTGCAGAAAATTTGGAATCCTCAGGGCCGCTCGAAACGCGTCCGCTGCAGGTAACACGCCCAGAAAATGTGCTAATGCACGCTCCCGGATCAGCCCGGCGACCCTGCTGAGCATGATCCCGCTCGCCACAAGCATGGCTGGCCGAGCAGACAAATGATCTGCCGTAATCTGAGTGGATTTCGGTCGCTTCCGCTGCATCGTGATGCGCCGGAATCTTTATTCGATCCAGATGCCCCGGCAAGATATTGTCGAAGAAGGAGTTCAGAAGTTGCAGGAGTTCAGGAGGCGCCCAATCGGCGGACGGAGCTCGCCGATCGATCGTCCGGCGCACCCTTTTCGACGACGCAATTTATCGCATCACGCGTCTTTCCTCTTGTAACTTCTAACTCCTGAACTCCTGTAACTCCTGAACTCCTGCAACTCCCGTAATCAATGCTGCACATTTATTCTGATCCAACTTTTCAGATGGCGTGTGACCAATTCGAGTTGATCGCCGATTACCTGCAAATTCCGAGCGACCTTCGCATTCGGCTAATGTATCCGAAGCGATCCATCGTCGTCTCGGTCCCTGTACGCATGGATGATGGTTCAACGCAATCGTTGCAGGGTTACAGGGTTCAGCACACGCTTTTCATGGGTCCGACGAAAGGAGGCACAAGATTCGCCACCAGTGTGACCATCGGTGAGGTGGCCGCCCTCGCAATGTGGATGAGTTGGAAATGCGCGCTCGCCGGGTTGCCCTACGGCGGCGCAAAAGGGGGCGTGTCCGTCGATCCGCGAAAGCTTTCAGGAAATGAACTGGAGCGATTGTCCAGGCGGTACATGCAAGAAATGATCCCTTTTATCGGTCCGCACATCGATATCATGGGACCTGACATGGGAACGAACGAGCAAGTGATGGCCTGGTTCATGGACACTTATTCGGCGAATGTGGGGCATTCCGTTCCGGAGATAGTGACCGGAAAACCTGTCAGTGTTGGGGGAACCTCTGGACGACGGGATTCGACCGGGCGCGGCATTGTCTATCTCGTGGAACGCGCCGCGAACCTCTTGAAGTTAAAACTGAACAACGGGGCCGCCGTCGTTCAGGGTTTCGGCAACGTCGGAGCCGTCGCCGCTCACGGCCTGGCCTACAAAAATGGAATGAGAATCATCGGAATCAGTGATGCCTCAGGCGCCTATCACAACGACCGTGGAATCGACGTGCGTGCCGCGGAAAAATATGCTCTGAAGCACGGCGATTTAACGGGATTTTCCGAGGCAGAGCCGATCCCCGCCGAGGATCTACTAACATTGCGTTGTGATGTCCTGGTGCCGGCAGCCGTCAGCGGAGTCATTAACGGAGTGAACGCCGGCAAAATCCGCTGCAGGCTCCTCGCAGAAGGCGCCAATGGACCAACGACCGTCGAGGCAGATAAGATATTGTTCGAACGTTGGAACGAAGTTTTTGTAATCCCGGATATACTTTGTAACGCAGGCGGTGTAATCGTTTCCTACTTTGAATGGGTACAGAGTCTCCAGAGTTTTTTCTGGAATGAGACCGAAGTGGTTGATCGTCTTTTCCGGGTCCTGGAGCAATCCTTCAGCGCCATGATTAAACGAGCTAAGGACGAAAAAATTTCTCATCGCTTCGCCGCTCTCGCGATAGGCGTAGAGCGTGTGATGAAAGCTCACAAGGATCGCGGGCTGTTCCCGTGAGGCGAAAGGAACCTTCTCCGAATTTCCGTCGAATCTTGACCCTCGAACGCCAAACGCCAAACGTCGAACGCTGTACGTACTCCCCTTTATGCAGATACAAACTCCCGAGGCCCACACTCTCGAATTCGTTAAGCTGCCAGGACCGCTCTGGTTCAAAGAAGCGATTATCTATCAACTCCACATTAAGACCTTTTCCGATGCGAATAGTGACGGCATCGGAGATTTTCAGGGATTGCTGAGTAAGCTGGATTATCTCAAAAATCTCGGAGTTACCGCGATCTGGCTTCTGCCGTTCTACCCGTCGCCACTCAAGGATGATGGTTACGATATCGCCGATTATTTCACGGTCAATCCTTCCTACGGAACCTTGGACGATTTCAAACAATTCCTTGCTGCCGCTCATCAAATTGGGTTGCGCGTGATCACCGAACTGGTCCTGAATCACACGAGCGATCAGCATCTCTGGTTTCAAAAATCTCGCCGTGCGGCGCCTGGAGATCCCTGGCGCGATTACTATGTCTGGTCCGACGACCCAACCAAATACAGGGAAGCGCGAATTATCTTCAAAGACTATGAGGTGAGCAACTGGACCTACGACCCGATTGCCAAATCCTACTTCTGGCATCGCTTCTTTTCTCACCAGCCCGATCTCAACTACGACAATCCAGAAGTCAAAGCCGCGGCGTTCAAGGTACTCGATTTCTGGCTCGACCTTGGTGTCGATGGACTCCGCCTGGATGCAGTGCCCTACCTTATCGAACGGGAAGGGACAAGCTGCGAAAACCTCCCGGAAACCCATCGGATTTTGCAGGAATTACGGGCACGCATCGACGCGAAACACACCGGCCGGATGCTTTTGGCGGAGGCGAATCAGTGGCCGGAAGACGCCGTCGCCTATTTTGGTACCGGGAACGAGTGCCACATGTGTTTCAATTTCCCTCTGATGCCGCGGATGTTCATGTCGCTGCACATGGAGGATCGTTATCCGATCGTCGATATCCTTGAACAAACACCCGCGATTCCAGAGAATTGTCAGTGGGCCATCTTTCTTCGGAACCATGACGAACTGACACTCGAGATGGTGACAGAAGAAGAGCGCGATTATATGTACCGCGTCTATGCGCGAGATTCTCGCGCCCGGATCAACCTTGGTATTCGCAGGCGGTTGGCGCCCCTTTTGGGGAATAACCGAAGGAAATTGGAGCTAATTCATTCCATGTTGTTCTCGTTGCCAGGGAGCCCGATCCTTTATTACGGAGATGAGATTGGGATGGGGGACAACATCTATCTCGGCGACCGCAACGGCGTGCGCACCCCAATGCAGTGGAGCTCGGACAAAAATGCGGGATTTTCCCGGGCCAATCCGCACTCTCTCTTTCTGCCGGTCAATATCGATCCCGAATACCACTACGAGGCGATCAATGTAGAGGTTCAGGAAACCAATTTGTCCTCGATGCTCTGGTGGATGCGGCGGGTGATCGCGATTCGCAAGCGCTTCCCGGCGTTCGGGCACGGCGATTTTCAGCTGCTCACGCCTGCCAACAACAAAGTACTCGCGTTTACTCGCAGCTATGAGAAGCAGACAATTCTGGTCGTGGTGAATTTGTCGAGGTTCTCGCAAGCCGTCGACCTGGATCTCGCACATTGGATTGGCTGGGTGCCTGAGGATACCTTTGGCCATGGCCGATTTCCGGTGATCCGGGATGGCAAATATCCAATAACCCTCGGGGCTCACACGTCGTATTGGCTCTTGCTGACGCCGCCGGAAGTATCCGGAGTCGCTGACGGCGAAAGATCTTTGCCCGTCACTCAATATAACGGCGATCCCGTCTGGTGGTTTACTTCGGTCGGGTCCCGCTTCGTGGATCGAGAACTGGCCACTTACATCAAGAATACCCGCTGGTTCCGGAGCAAAGCGCGGGCGGTTTTGAGCGTCAGCTTGTTAGATCTCGTTAGTTTCCCGGGCGATGGTTTCGGCCAGTTGCTAATGGTCGCTTTTAATTATGCGGAAGGCGCGCGCGAGTTGTACGCATTGCCGGTTCGCGTCGTCTCCGCGGAAGAAGCGCGCAATATTGAAGTGGATTATCCAGCGACCGTCATCGCTCGAATCGGTCAGGAAGGCGATCTTCTGGTGGACTCAATCGGTTCCCAGGCTGTTCAGAAGATCCTGCTGGATCTGATTTGCGAAGGGCGCACCTTGGCCGGGAGATCGGGAAAATTGGTTTCCACCAAGTCAACTCATCTTGCGGAAACCTTGAAAAACGGGCCGCCGCATCTAAGCCGATTCTTGAAAGTCGAGCAAAGCAATAGCTCGGTGATTTACGACGACAAGATCTACCTAAAGCTATTCAGGAAGCTTGAGGAAGGCATCAACCCGGACCTCGAATTGACCAAACAGCTATCGGAGAAGTGCGGCTTTCAATTTGTACCCACCTACCTCGGCGATATTCAATACATCGCACCTGGCCAGGACCCGGCTTCCCTTGTCATGATCCAGTCGTTTACACCGAACGAACAGGACGGATGGTCTCATACACTCGCGGCTGTTAGTCGGTACTTCGATCGAGTCTTGGAGGACCCTCATTTATCGTCGGCACCATTGGTCGGTCTTTGGCAACAGGTTCCGGAGCCGTTTCTCGGCAGCATTGAAGGCGGTCACATCGAAACCGTTCGCCTTTTAGGAGAACGAACCGCACAGATGCACCTCGCCCTTGCGCAGGATACGGAATCGCCCAATTTCGCTCCGGAGCCTTTTTCACTGCAGCACCAGCGCTCCGTCTTTCAGTCTATCCGAACCGAAACCAAGCACACGTTCGGCCTCCTCATGCGGTTCGTTACCAGTCTGGACGGGCATTCAAGATCTCTCGCGGAAAATGTCCTTCGGCGCGCCGATGAGTTAGGAACGTGTCACGATTACCTTCTTCGCGATCCGATTGATACGACGAAAATTCGGATTCACGGAGACTACCATCTGGGTCAGCTATTGTTCACCGGGAAGGATTTTGTCATCCTGGATTTTGAAGGTGAACCGGCGAGACCAATCGGTGAACGCAGATTAAAACGCTCCCCGCTGATCGATGTCGCCGGCATGCTGCGATCATTTAACTACGCAGCGCATCACGGCTTGCTTGAGTCCAGGACGGTCCGACCCGTGGATCAACCAACCCTCGAAACCTACGCTGACCTTTGGTCGACAAGGGCTAGCCAGGTTTTCCTTACAGCGTACCTAGAGAAAGCCGGGAACGCTTCCTTTATCCCAAAAGAGAAGGAAGACCTCCGGCTCTTGCTCCGGAGCTTTCTGATCCTTAAGGCCTTGTATGAGCTTCGTTATGAACTTAATAACCGTCCGAAATGGGTTGCGATCCCGTTGCGTGGTATCTTGAGTCTGCTTGACGTAGGAGCGGTGCCCGCTCCAAAGGTATGAGAGCCGCCCTCAGGTCTCCTCTGGATTCCCCGGCCCGAAAACGCAAGTATTCAGTTGCGATCAAAAAGGGCCGTGCCGAATGAATCAGGTTGATTTTGTTGTCATCGGCAGCGGCGTGGCAGGACTGAGTCTGTCACTGAAGCTCGCGGAACATGGGTCTGTCGCCATCGTGACCAAACGTCGGGCGACCGACTCAAATACCGCTTGGGCGCAGGGTGGAGTCGCCTGCGTGACCAGCGGCGAGGATTCGTTCGATTTGCATATTTCGGATACCCTGATTGCAGGCGCTGGACTTTGCGATCAGGAAGCCGTGCGGACGATCGTGACTGAGGGGCCCGCCGCCGTCCGGGAATTGATGCGGATCGGTGTCCACTTCGACGAAAGAATCCTGGATGGAGGCCAACGGGAACTGGATCTCGGGAGGGAAGGAGGACACTCCAAAAGACGCGTCCTTCATTACCAGGATACGACAGGGCGCGAAATTGAGCAACGCTTGCTGGATGCGGTAACCAACGAACCCAATATCCAGGTTCTTGACAACCACATGGGCGTTGACCTGATCACGACAGGCAAGCTTGGCTACACAACCGAGGACCGCGTGATTGGCGTCTACGTTCTCAATGAAGCCTCCGGCGATGTCGAAACGATTCGTAGCGATCGAGTGATCCTCGCCACAGGCGGATGCGGTAAGGTCTATCTGTATACGACGAACCCCGATATCGCGACTGGAGACGGCGTTGCGATGGCTTGGCGCGCCGGAGCAGCCGTCGCGAACATGGAATTTATTCAATTCCATCCAACGTGCCTTTTTCATCCGGAGAAAAAATCGTTCCTGATCAGCGAGGCGGTGAGGGGAGAAGGCGGCAAACTGGTCGATGCTTCCGGGCGCGAATTCATGGCGAAGTATCACAAGCTCGGTGCTTTGGCGCCCCGCGACATTGTCGCCCGCGCAATTGACGCTGAGATGAAGCGCACCGGCGCGAAATGCATGTTTATCGATATCACGCACAAACCTGCGGCGTTCCTGAAGGAGCGTTTTCCCAACATTTTTGAGATATGTAAAAGTCTTGGGATTGATATGACAAAACAGCCGATTCCAGTTGTTCCTGCCGCGCATTACCAGTGCGGCGGGGTGAAGACCGACCTGGAAGGTGCAACGACGCTCCGCGGCCTATTTGCCGTCGGGGAGGTGGCATGCACCGGTTTGCACGGAGCAAATCGGCTCGCAAGCAATTCGCTGCTCGAAGCACTAGTCCTTGCCGGCCGCTGTTCAACGGCACTCTTGAAGCCCAAATATTCCAAATATCACCAGGCCTTTGATCTCCCTGAATGGCGTCCGGGCCACGCCCAGGATGTCGATGAAGTCGTCGTCATCTATCACAATTGGGATGAACTCCGCCGCCTCATGTGGGACTACGTGGGAATCGTCCGCACCCAAAAAAGATTGCTCCGCGCAAGCACCCGGTTGCGCAATCTTCAACGCGAGATACAGGAATTTTATTGGGACTTCACGGTCACCACAGACCTCCTGGAACTGCGAAACCTTTGCACAGTCGCAAGCTTGATCGTCGATAGCGCTCTGGCTCGAAACGAAAGCCGAGGACTCCATTTCAACCTCGATTATCCCACCATCGATGATCCCCGTTTTCTGAAGGATACCATCCTGCGACGCTATTGATTTCTGTCGCAAATTTTATGAAGTATCGATATTCCATCCCGTTTTTGGCTAAAAATAGTGCGTTTTGCGATTTAAAATGCAAAAAGCACTTGCGCTGCCAAGTGCATTGCCCGTAGAAAGGTACCTACTTCACCATGAGGCTGTCACTCTTTCTTGCGGTTTGTGTTGTTGCAGTTATCGGCGGAAAAGCTTCGGCACAGTCTCAATACGAGAGTAGTACCGATTTTGCGAAGTATGCGATGAAGCTGCGTGAAAACGCTCTGCTGAAAATTGAACCCAAAGTCATCATGTCACCGACGAAGACGGTGTTCTCCGGTGATGGCCCTCGATACAGCACAGGACCTTCTTTGATGGGTAGGGATCCCGGGTTCAGCGGAGGTCCAGGCCGCTACTCATGGAAAATCGGGATCATCACCACGATCTTCTGGATTGGCGAACGCCCGAGCGGCAATAACCCGGTCCCCAACGATCGTAGTTCTTGGGACAGAAATTGGTACTACAGCTACGGAGGCTACGACAACCCTGAACCCGGCGCCCGAAGAAATTTTATTCCGGTTAACTTCGTTCCGCGCCAGAATCCGTTTTACGTCGCTCTCCCTTACAACGATGTCGAAGGCGGTCGGACTAAAATGGAAGCGAGCCAGGTGGTTCCCTGGTTCAAACAGGCCTTTGTCCGGGACGGCCAAACCGTTCTCAAGGGCCGTTGGCTAGCGATCCGTCACGGGAACAGAGTCTGTTACGCTCAATGGGAAGATTGCGGCCCTTTCCGCACCGATCACTGGCAATATGTGTTTGGCAACGAACGTCCAAGACCGAATTTGAATCAGGGCGCCGGTTTGGACGTGTCGCCGGCCGTCCGCGACTTCCTCGGCCTTGGGAACAAAGATGCATGCGACTGGAGATTCGCCGAATTCCGCGAGGTGCCGTCTGGCCCGTGGGCGATGTACGGCGACAACAACACGTTCGTCCTGCTCCGCCGCCAGAGTAACGACCGATTTGCCCGCCGTGTTGTTCTCAAGACCGAATCGAACGATTAGGTAGAGCAGGGGACTCGAAAGGGTGTGGGTAGTTGTCGCGACATTTTCCGCCACCGCCTTGCTCATAGCACTGGCCACGCAGTCAAACAGGCATGATTGTTTGATCGGCTTGACGAGGTAGGCGTCGATGCCGGCTTCCTTCATTTCCGCACGGCTGAACGGGTGTCCGAAGGAGGTCAACACGATCAGCCGCGTGGCGGCCAAAGCGGTGTCCCATTTGATGGCACGGGCGAGGGTCAAACCGTGGCATCGCCGCCTTGCTTTTGCAGTTGCACCGTAAACCAGAAAGTTGAGCCTTTGCCCGGTTCGCTTTCCACGCCGATCTGGCCTTCCATAAGTTTCACCAACTGTTTGGAGATCGCCAAGCCCAAGCCGGTGCCTCCGTATTTGCGTGTGGTCGAACCGTCGGCTTGGCTAAACGGTTGAAAGAGCTTTCCTTGAGCTTCGCGGGAAATACCAATGCCGCTGTCCTCCACCCGAAAGCGCAACTGCGCGTGCGTCTCCGTTTCGCTCTCTTTGGATACCCGCACGATAACCTCTCCTCTGTTCGTGAATTTGATCGCATTGCCGATGAGGTTGGTCAGGATTTGACGGAGCCGTCCCGGGTCTCCGCGCAAGCGGGTAGGCAGGTCCGGCGCCATCGCGCTGACGAACTCGATGCCTTTGGCGTGGGCCTGTTCGGCCAGCTGGTCCAACGTGCTTTCGACTGTTTCAATCAGGTCAAAGTCGAGCAGCTCAAAGATGAGTTTGCCGGCTTCGATTTTGGAAAAGTCCAAGATGTCATTAAGGATCACCAGGAGGGCGGTCGCACAGGCGCGAATGGTTTCTGCAAAATCGCGCTCCCGCGGGTCGAGGTTGCCGTTGAGCAAGAGGTCGGTCATACCGATGACGCCGTTCATAGGCGTCCGGAACTCATGGCTCATATTCGCGAGGAATTCGCTCTTTGCGCGGTTTGCCGACTCGGCGGCCGTCTTGGCATAATTCAGCTCCACCTCGGCGCGTTTTTGCTCGGTGATTTCAGTCACCACCGTGCCGACCGCCGTGGGTTTTGCCTCCTCTCCCTTCAGAGGGAAATAAGAAACCAGCCAGTCACGGAGCTCGCCTGGACTGGAATCTGTCTCTCCGCTCAATTCGAAGTTAAGAAGGGGTATGCCCGTTGCGAAAACCGCCTGATAAAGAGGCTCGAGAATGTAGGCCAGTTGCGGGACAATTTCGCGAAGGCTTTTACCGGTGTGTTCCTCAACCGTCACCCCGGTGATATCCGCCAGTCTCTGGTTGACTTTCAAATACCGCAGTTGCGCGTCCACCATTCCCATGCCCGTCGGGGAAGCGTTGAAGTATGCGTTCAGCTGCGCCTCGCTCTCTCGCGCGTCTTCCTCTGCCTGTTTGCGCTCGGCAATTTCTGCGGTCAGTTGTCTGGTACGCTCTTCGACGCGCTGCGCCAGTTCGTCATTGGCACAACGCAACGATTCCTGAGTTTGGGCACGTTGGGTGGCCTCCTTTTGCAGCTTACTGGCCATAAAGTTGAAGGCCTCCGCCAGGGTCCCGATTTCATCGCGCGTACTGACTGCCATGCGGGCGTCGAATCGACCGGCCGCGATGGTCTTTGTGCTTTCGATCATTCTTAAGACTGCGTCAGACAAGCGGTGCGCCGTCCACAAACCCAAGGTCACCGCCCCGACGAGCGTCGCGAACACGATGCCCCACGTTCCACTGAACGATTGCCTCACTGGCGCAAGGATAACGTCGTAGGAAGCGAGGGTGATCAGCCGCCAGTCGCCAGCCCGGTTGGCGCCGTAGGTCTGTAACCGGCTATAGCCGACCATTTGTTGGTGGCCGTGTGCGTCCCTGTAAAGCAGGTAACCGCTCGCGTTCTCGCCCAACGGCGCCCGCAACGCGCCATCGGACACGTCGGGATGCGGGGACAGCAAAGGCGCCTGTGGGTCGGTGGTCATCAGGACCAAGCCCCTTTTATCCAGCAAACAAGCGGAGCCCCCTTCCGGGCCGTGACGTTTAAGGTCTTCCAGCAAATCGCGGAGGGGTTCCGTCACGATGTCGCTGACGAGAACGCTCACGGTGTGGTTGGCGGCGTCTTGCACCGCCGTGAGCATCTGGATGCTGTGGTTCATCTCGGTGAGCTTGCCTGCCACGACCGACCGACGGCGGGGTTCGGGGAGCTCGCCCAGGTCGGAAACGTAGACGTCGCCCGGTGAACAATGGACCACCTGCTCAAACTCGTGCCGCGTGTCGTCGAACCGACCGAACAGCGACGTGCCCACTTCCGGCGAGGACGAGGAAGCAGTCACCGTCCCGTGCGTGTCCACGAGCATGACTTCGCCGAAATAGGGGAAAGAGTGGATGTAGCGGGATAAATCTTTTTGCGCGACGTTGCGGTCTCCGGAGATTAACTCCGGGTCTCCAGCCAGGTCTCTCATGCCGCGAATGCAGCCAAACATGAATTCGTCCACGCTCTTGCCGACCTGAATCGCGTTGTCCTGAAGCCGCGTGCCGACCTGAGCTTTGGCACGCTTCACGAACGCGCAGTGCAATACCAAGGTGATCGCGCCGAGGGGAACCATGGTTACCACCAAGAAGACGAGGACGAGTTTTTTGGTTAGGGACATGAAAACGAAGTGACTCTTCCTCATCACAGGGAACGGGAGGGAAATGCCCTCAACGATCATGAAGTCACTGATCTGTCCCGCCGTGCCGTACAACGGTTCGACCCACGCGGCAGAAGAAGAAACGACAGTTCGATAGCGATGTCTGATATTTCCCTTCTGCTGCTGGAGAGGGAAACAAATGGGCTGAGGAACTCAAGTTTCTTATGATCACGGCTCACCATCGCTGCAAATTCCAGCGTAATCTATATTTACCATATTTACAACAGGCAAGACGGGATATCTTCATCAACAAGGTTTCACCCCCCTGTACTGAAACTCGCCTTGATTTACCCAATTTGAGTAGAAGCTCGCGCCCTGGTTTCCCGGGATAGAGGCGGCTTTTGATCGCGACGGTTATCGGAAGGTGTCGGATCAGTTTTCAGGTACGGTGCCCATCTCGCGTATGGACGCAATTAGGGTTTACCCCGGAGTCAGGAATTCGTCGACCACGTGCTTTCTCAACTAGGCACCCGGAGTTGTCGTTTCTGAGAGCTCGATTGAAGGGTTTGGCTCGACAACCGCGCCGATCAGAGAGCCTTTTTTGCTTTGATTGAGATAATCCAAAATACGCTCTTGGACCTGCGACTTAAGCTGGAAAGCGATCTCAGGATTAGCTGCACCCAGGGTGATTCTAACGACCATTGACGACTCACCCAGCTCGCTGATCATCACCTCCCATTTGCCGCCGTTCCAAAGCGGATTGGCGCGTAGAATCGTATCCACTTGCTTGCGTATCGCTGCGAGCGAGGCATCCAGCGATAGAACTAACGAAAAAGACGTTAGCGATTCGGCAGAGGTCCGAGTCCAGTTGGTAAAGGGCCTTTCGAGGAAATAGGTAACGGGTAGAATCAAACGGCGAAGATCCCGTAACCTGACGGAAACGAAGCTGAAAGTAATCTCCTCAATTGTCCCGACCACATTCTCGACCTCGATTACGTCACCGAGAGCAATTGGCTGGGTAATCGCAAGCTGCAGACCGGCAAAGACGTTTTGTAATGTTCGCTGAGCTGCGATCCCCGCAACTAATCCGAGGATTCCGGCGGAAGTCAGGAGGCTGGCACCAAATGCGCGGACTTGATCAAAAACCATCAAGGCCGCTCCCACTGTCGCGAGAACAACCAGCACATTTAGCAACCGATGCATGACCGAATACTGGGTTTCCGCTGCCCGAATTTGGCGTTCCTCACCATCCCATTTTGTTTTTGCGCGATGAGCTATTTTAGCTTCGACCAAACGGAGCGTTCTCAGAGTGTCGATCCCAACAAAAATAATAACGAGAACCAGCGTAAAGCGTTCAAAGAGTCCCACAACCTGGTCTGGAAGTCCGAGCATCGGAATGACCAGGAAAGCGAACATGAGTGGCAGAAGAGCTTGCAGCGCTTGTGCGCCAGTCAGAATTAGAATTGCGTGCGAATGTTCGAGATCTTTAAGGGCAGCCTCTCGCAATCGCCGGCTACGCAGCCTTGCGACAGTTGCAATCAGATTGATCACAACACCAATGGTCAGGGCAACCGGCAATTTCCATTCCCAGCCAGGTTTGCTAAACCATATTGAAATCGTCGACCGAAGGTCGAAATCATGAATCAGAATTAGATAAAATCCAATGATGGCCGTGAGAAATATCAGGCGGGGAAGGATCAATCGAATGATCAGATACAGGACGGCCCAACCGCGAGGCGGTGCCTCGTATTGGCCTTTGGCCGCCAACAGAGTTGGACAATGGATACTGAAGCGAATGAATTTGCCCGATATATAACGGAACGAGCGCCCTAAACTGAACAAGACCAACGAAAGAAGAAACAGATGAATTACTGCGACCATTACAATTCGCTACAAATGATTTTTTGACCGCAGGAACGGCGGAAAGACAAAACGCCAGAAACACTTTCCCAACGGGTCCATGGCAGCTGGCCGCCGACTTGGTTGAACCCGTTGCTCACCGGTAAATCTCGCCGCCGGTTTTAACAAATTCTTCCGCCTTTTCCCGCATCCCGACCTCGATCGATTCCGAGCCGTCAAATCCATGTTCCTCGGCATATTTGCGCACATCTTCCGTGATCTTCATCGAGCAGAAATGCGGTCCGCACATGGAACAGAAATGCGCTGTTTTCGCCCCTTCCTGAGGCAGCGTTTCGTCGTGAAACGAGCGAGCCGTTTCCGGATCGAGGCTCAGATTAAATTGATCCTCCCATCGAAATTCGAAGCGCGCTTTGCTCAGGGCGTCATCGCGGATTTGGGCGCCCGGGTGTCCCTTGGCAAGGTCAGCGGCATGCGCAGCAATTTTGTAAGCGATCACCCCCTCTTTCACGTCTTCCCGGTTCGGTAATCCAAGATGCTCTTTGGGGGTCACGTAGCAGAGCATCGCCGTGCCATACCATCCGATCATCGCGGCGCCAATCGCGCTCGTCAGATGATCGTAGCCGGGAGCGATATCGGTGGTTAACGGCCCAAGCGTGTAAAATGGGGCTTCATGACACCACTCCAGCTGTTTCTCCATATTCTCCTGAATCAGGTGCATCGGGACATGGCCCGGCCCTTCATTCATGACTTGAACGCCCAGCGCCCAAGCCCGCTTTGTCAGGTCGCCCTGGGCTTTTAATTCGCCGAACTGCGCTTCATCGTTCGCGTCCGCAATCGATCCGGGCCGCAGCCCGTCACCGATTGAAAAGCTGACATCGTAAGCCGCCATGATCTCGCAAATCTCGTCCCAGTGCGTGTAAAGGAAATTTTCTTGATGATGCGCAAGGCACCACTTGGCAAGAATTGATCCGCCTCTCGAGACGATCCCGGTTTTCCTCTTTGCCGTCAGCGGGATAAAGCGCAATAGAACGCCCGCATGGACGGTGAAATAATCGACACCCTGTTCTGCCTGTTCGATTAGCGTATCCCGATAGATTTCCCACGTAAGTTCTTCCGCGCGTCCTCCGACTTTCTCGAGCGCCTGGTAGATCGGCACCGTTCCGATCGGCACCGGACTGTTCCGAATAATCCATTCTCGCGTCGCATGAATATTCTTTCCCGTCGACAGATCCATGACGGTGTCCGCGCCCCACTTGGTGGCCCAGCGCATCTTTTCCACCTCTTCCTCAATGCTCGACGCCACCGCCGAATTCCCGATGTTGGCGTTGATCTTTACCAGGAAATTGCGGCCAATGATCATCGGTTCCAGTTCGGGGTGATTGACATTCGCCGGAATAATCGCTCGGCCGCGCGCCACCTCCTCTCGTACAAACTCCGGCGTAATGTACTCCGGAATCCTCTTGTGCCGATGTCCGTTTGCGCATGCGCCAGATCGTCGCTCCTCGTTGCCCAAGTTTTCCCGGATCGCGATATATTCCATTTCCGGCGTGATGATGCCTTGTCGCGCATACCAGAGCTGAGTCACAGGATGTCCTCCAGCGCCGCGGAGCGTGGTGCGCTTCAGACCGGGAAAAAGATCGAGCTGTCCGCGGCGCCCGTTGCGCATGGCGTTCTCGGCGTGAACCTCACTCAGGTACCCATCGTCGACCGGCAGCGTCCGGCGCCCTTCAAACTCCTCCACATCGGACCGATCCAGAATCCAAGAACGCCGCAGTGGCGGCAATCCTTCGCCGACATCACCACAAAAGGCGGCGTCGCCCCACGGGCCGCTCGTGTCGTAAACGCCGATGTTCGCATTTTCTTCGGTTCTGCCGTCCGGCGACCGAGTGGGGGACTGAGAGATCTCCCGCAAACTCACACGCAAATCGGGGTAGATAGTCCCAGGAAGATAAATCCGCCGGCTGTTTGGAAAAAACGAATCACTTGTGGTCATGTCAATCACTCTGCAGGACCACTCTGGAGGTTGCTCCCTTCGACGGTATTAGCCGTTTCAAGTTCAAAGGGTCCCCCGAAAAATCCGGAGTTCTCAGCCAGAGGCTCCCCTGCGTTTCACCAGTAAACTACGAACTACGCCCAACGTCAACGACCACTGGCGTTCGACGTCCGGCATTCAACGTTCATCGTCCGATGTGCCCAGTCGTAAGCGAAGCGTCTCGCTTTGCCTCTTCTTCAGAGCCGGGCAAACCGGGACGGTTCGCCACGCCCCGTTGAACGTCGAACGCCGGACCCTGGACGCTGGACGGTTTTCCATTTGACAATAAATCCTTGGAATATAACATTCTATACACTTGTTATATGAGTACAGATTCTACCGCACGTTTCGTGGGCGCCCTGCTCGAGTTGATCGACGATTTTGTTTCGGAGTTTCGATCAAGAATGATCGCGACCCAGCTCATCCGCAGCGTCGCGGCGACGGCCGCAAAATACCGGGCGGTTCAACGTACCAGGCGCAGCGTCCGCATCGCCTCTAAAATGTGTCTGGTGCTCGAAGAAACCGACCATTACAGCTCCAGGCGCGAACGTCTATCGCGCCGCCTCGAGACCGTCCGCCAAGCCCTTTTCGTCTCAGACGAAATTATCGAGCAAACCTTTTCCCCGCGCAGAACCGTCCGGCGTCTACCGCATTATGCCTGGTGCCAAGCGCCGCCACAAAATCGTCGCGACTCTGAACGCAGGTGACCGCACACGTGATGAGGCAGGACAAGGTCAAGTACAACGGGCTGGTTTCAGGCGATGCCGGTCCTCAGATATCGGCCAATAAAAGAATTCGCCTGACCTCCAGAAACGAGGTTCGACGATCATCATTCCATTCCATTAAACTGCAGGCCTTATCAGATTTATTCATCTCAGCCAGTCCCTGTGCGGAAACGCTGAGCTCGCACAATAGGCGGTCCATTGCTTCCCCCCGTTGCGAGGCAGGGTAAGTTCGTTGGATCGCGCCGAGCGCACACCATTTTACTGCCCGTGGGTCAAGCGGTTGAAGTTTGTTGCCTTCCCGATCTTCTGCTGGCGATTCCTGGCACCAGGCTTCGGGCGAGTTTAGCAGTTCATGCGCTTTCATCGGATGAGCCAGATCTCTGGTCTTCATCCAGTTACAAATGGATTGCGATCTCCGGGTTTCAGGGTTTTTGCGAAATATCTCGATTCGCTTTCTAGCGAACGCAAGGATTAAGGATAAACGTGTGATACGGCGGGCCATCGGTGGAGGGTTCGCCGTTCGTGCTGCCGACAGCGAGGATTTGACCGGCGTCGTTCACCCCTAAAGCCTGAAAAAGATGCACCAAAGGCGCGGTCGGCGTGATCAGCGTGTTCGGATCATACATCGCTCCGTGAAGGTAAACGAAGGGTGTCAGTGCATTCGATGCCTGGTGCAACGCGTACCCGACCACGGTATCGCAGTCGTTTATCCCAGTCGGTGTGTAATACTCCAATCCATTTTCTGTCCCCGGGATGAGACCAAGATTTATCGTTTTGGCTCCGACATGTAAGACCGGAAGGTCGTACGGCTCGAGAATTAACGCAATAACGACATAGTCTCCAACGTTGTTAACGACGAGGCTCCCGGTTCCGTCGTTGGAAGTTTTCAAATTTACCGGAGGCCCGTACGCCGAGGTTATAACCGCGTCGCAGATGCTGTAGGCCCCAGTGGGAACGGTTCCGTAGACTCGTCCGCCTTGGGTGATTCCTTGAACATAGATAAATCCCAGATTTCCGAGCGGTCCGAAGGTCGGAAGTGTTAGAAGAGTTCCGTTGGGCTCAATTAAAAAGGCCGAGGTGGCGGAGAAGTCGTCATAACCTCCGTTGCTCAAGATAAAGTTTCCGGCGATTTGCCCGCGGTCGTTGAGGCCGTTTACAAGTAGGCTTCCCCCGTTCGGTAAAGTCGTAAACCGCCTGTTTCGATAAAGAACGGAATAATTCCTATCGGCAGTGTAATACGGAGGGATAGGTACCCCGTAGGTGAGGATGACGTCGCCTTCACTGTTTACAAAGGACGCACTAGTGATCAGGGCAGGGTTGTAAAGTGCGCCAAAATCGATCAGTTTTCCCCTGCGATAGACGAACGCGTGTTGGCTGGTGGTTCCTGAGCTGGCGTACGTGCTACAGGAACCAGCAACCTCGCCTAAAGCATTGATCGAGTGCCCCAGGGTTTGTCTAAATCCAGGTAAAACACCGAGATCGGTAAGGGAGTAGGAAGGAGAGGGGGGAGAGGCGGCGTAAGCCTCGACACAAACGAGGAGGAAAAACGCTACGAAAAGTGCAGTATTTCTTTGAACGATTTTTGGCATTGCGGTGCATCCTGGCGCCTGAGTGTAAAAGCATCTTTTGTCCGCTGCCGAAAATAAATCGGACCGAGCTATCCAGGGGTCTAGCCTCCATACCCAATATACCTGTGGTAAATAAGGTTAACCTGGTCGACAACTGAGCGCGATTTGCATGGAGTCTGCGAAGGGCCAAGCGGCTCCTAGGTCAGTCTCTACACAATGTTATCCGGTCGTTCTCAAGCCGCTGGCAATGGCGTTGATACAAACCAGGAGATCCGCAAGAAGGCGATCCGCTAATTTGGAGTTGTCATCAGCCGCCAAAGCCATCCGCCACTCCCGCA
>Ga0302326_10007856_pt1 | contig 23645 bp, 22 predicted proteins | sample Palsa_T0_3_FD_202264 | JGI IMG/M metagenome (GOLD analysis project Ga0302326, IMG submission 202264) | Peat permafrost microbial communities from Stordalen Mire near Abisko, Sweden - Palsa_T0_3 | ecosystem: Environmental > Terrestrial > Soil > Palsa > Peat permafrost | place: Sweden: Abisko... | reverse complement strand
CGCTGGCGGTGCTTTGTGTGTTGTAGATACTCACGCACCAGGCGTAAATGTCATACTGCGTCGAAGCAGCCGGGACGTCGATCCAGGCGCCCAGCCAGGCGTGCGTGGGTGGCGGGATATTGCCCAGCAGCCATCCCTGGCCCGTTGCCGGGCTGACCCCGTGACCGTAGATGCCCGCGGTGACGAACGAAAAGGAAGTGTCGGCGAGTACGGGGGCGGGGATGGTGTAAGAGCCCTGCGCCTGAAATTCATAATTGCCGTTGCCGGTTGCCCGGTAAACCACGGTGATCGTCAGGCCGGTCACTACATCCGTGAACGGCCCCACGCCGGTGGGCAGAATGGTGATCGAGCCGGTGATGGTCGCAGTGTGGGAGGCCGAGTCCGTGGCGACGCAGACGAAGGGGACGGTGGCGGCCGACGTGGGAGTCCCGGAGATCTGGCCGGCATTCGCGCCGGACGTGGTCAGCGACAGGCCCGGCGGAAGGGAGCCGCTGGTAATCGCGAAGGTGTACGGCCCCACGCCGCCGGCCGCGGTAAACGCGCCCGAGTAGGCAGTGCCGACGTTGCCCAAGCCCAAGGAATAAGTGACTGTCAGGGGCAGCGTAGTCGCGGAGGCGTTGTTCTGGGCGACGATGAACCAGTCCGGGCTAGACATTGTTGTTGACCCTGCTGATCTTGAGGTAGTTCCACTGCGAGGGCAGCGAATAGGCGGAGTTGCCCTCGATGTTTTCCCCCGCGGCCGTGGCGACGTCCAGGGTATTGGAATCCGCGCTGATCTTCTTCACCGTGATACTCGGTGAAAGCATGGCCGCCCGCGGCGGCAGCGTGATGACCCAGGACATGAGCGAGGTATCCACCAGGATGTTCTGGTCGCTGGGGGATGCCGTGTAAGTCCCGGATCCGCTGGGCCCCAGCATCAGCACCTGCTCGGGCTGCCCGAATACATAGAACTCCCGGACCGGCATGAGCGCCTCATGCCCCTCGTTGTCATTGCCATCCAGGCTGTCGAGCCCGATGAGGATAGTCTTGCCGGCCAGATTGGTGATCGGGAACGTCAGCGTCTTGGAGGTCGCCGCGCTGGCGTTATTGATGGCGTGCGAAATGGTCTCGTAAGGCTGCCAGTTCGCGTCCACCACGATATAGCGGGTAGTCGTGTCCGGTGTCACCAGCCAGGGCTGGCCGAACGTATGGCTGGTGGATGTCGCCGCGGTAATGGCATTCTTCAGGCCCCGGCCGGTCCCGGCGATGATCAGGGCCACCTGGCCGATCTCCTGCGAGGGCAACATGCCGGCCGGCCCGAAGGGATTCACCCAGTTGGCATCGGTGGCCGTCTGCCCGCCGCCCGACCATACCGGCTTCGAACGGATCACGATCACATCGCCCACGGCCAGGCTGTCGAGCATGGGATCCGGCGTGACGGTCAGGACGCCGGCGGTCGACGAGGCCGTGATCTCATAAGTCAGAATCGGCAGCGCCGTGTCATTCCATTTAGCCAGCAGCGAGCATTCGTAGCCGGCCAGGGCATTCGAGCCCCAGGCCGTGCCGGGTGTGCCGATGGTGATCTGCCCGGTGGCCACCGCTTGCACCTGCACGCCGGCAATCCCCGAGTGAGTGACGTATTTGACTTGCGATAAGATGCCGTCGAGCTCCTGATCCGGCGCGCCCCAGGAGCAGACATTGAAGCGGGTCAGGGTGACCGAGGCAGCTATCCCGGTAGCATCCGTATTGTGAGTGCCGTCGCCTTGATAAGAGAGACGGTAAGGCGTGTTGCCGGCGAAGATGGCATAGCCTACCGTGCCTGTGCCGGCCGTCTGGTCCCACCACAGGATCGGCAGATTGATGCTGTTGGTGGTCCCGGACGGGACATACACCATGCTCATCAGCGACGGGTAAGAGTAATTTCCCGCCGAGTCTTTGGCGCAGACGGCGATGTAATACTGGCCCGCTCCGATACTGCCGCCGGTGAGATTGACATCGGCTTGCAGCACCGGCTGCGGAGGTTGCGCCGTGCCTGGGTTATTGACGCCGACGGCCGTAGTGAACTGGATTTGACCGTTCCATTTGCCATCGGGGCCCAGGGTCCAAACCGGCACTAATGCGAACGTTCCGTCCGAGACCTGAAAATACGGATCGCCGGCGCGCGGGAAAGCGGTGTTCGGACAGAGCGCATTGGGCGCGCGGGAGAGCTGGCTCCGCATCGGATTCGAATACCCCGGATCCGGATTCTGGCTCTGACTGTCCACGTACCAGTTGTCTTCGTGCCATGCCGCGATAAGAGTCACCGTGCCATCCCGGGCCGGCCCTTTGACCGACATGACCCGGAATAACTGATCGACCAGATTCAGCTTGACCCAGGAAACGAAGATCAGCGCGCCCAGGCCGATGCGCAGCGCACGGATGGAAGTGGTGATCTGGATCCACATTGTGCCGCGGGTGTCTCCGAACGGATTCCCATACAGGGTTTCCTTGTTGGTGATCACCGCGAGCCGGTTGGCCTGATCGTTGGTGGGGCAGCCGTCAAAGACGATGGACTTGTTGATCTGCTGGCCGATGCGCTCGCTATCGTTCGAATCGACAATCGAAACGGACGTCGCGGCATAGACGTTCTCGGAATCCTGAAAAGTGAACTGCAGGCAGTTGGCGGTGTCGGTGATGGGGCGCTCGATGCCCTTGATCGAGATGGCGGTGTCTTCGGAGAACGAGTACGCCACATAGCCGTTGCTGGGGTCTCCGGTGCGCAGCACGCTGGCCACGGGGAGTGTGTAGTTGCTTCCGTCCGGGAGGCCCGGCTGTTCGATGGCCAGCGGACCTTTCACCTGGACCGCGAGCAGGCCCGCGGAGTTGGGCTGCAGCAGCGCCATCATGGTGCGCCGCACGCCCTGGAGGATGTCTCCGGTCTGCCGGCGATTGGGCACGATCAGGTTGCACATGTAGCGCTGGTGCATGGCCGTCGAGTCGATGTAAGCAGTCGCCGCGGCGCCGCTGCCATGGCCGCCCACGGGCGTAAAAGTCACTGAGGGCGCGCTGGTGTATCCCGATCCCGGATTGGTGACCTGCACCTGGTAGATATGGCCGCCGTTCCCATTACTGTCGTTGGGACTCACCAGCGCGATGGCCGTGGCTCCGGATCCGCCGCCTCCCGTGATATTGACCGTAGGCGGGAAAAGGTTGGTCGCATTGTTGTAGCCGCTGCCCTGTGCCGTGACGCTGATCGACGTGACCGTCTGGGTCAGCCCATAGCCGCTGTATTGCGAGGTGTACGTGATCTGCTCCGCGCAATCGATGGAGGCCTGAATGAACGACGGGATGTCCAGATCGGTGTAATTGAACCCGGCCAGAGTCAGCAGGTACATCAGCACCCATGCCGGGTTGGCCGTAAAGGCGCCCGTGGTGTTGGCGAGCGACATCTGCGAAGGCCACTGATAAGTAAAAGCGGTCGGGGAGCTATAGACGCGCAGGGCCGGCCCGGCATAGAGCACCGTCACCGAAGGCAGGGAAGGTCCCCCGGCGATGCTGTTGGGGACGGTCACCTGGATGACCACGCAACTGCCGTAGGGCGTGCTCAGTCCGCTCATTCCCGGACGCGCGGCGGTCGGTCCCGTGCGCGTGCCCGTGTTAATCCAATTCCACCAGCCTACGTTTCCCGCGGGAAGGGCCACGTATCCGCCGGCGACGATGACGTGCGTCACCGGATCGACAGGATAATAACCGGCGGGGGGAATCAGCTCGCCGTTGCAGACCACCTTCATGGCGCTGGTCGCCGTGAGCCCGGTATCGATCTGATCGATGCACAGCGCCACGTCGACATAGGTGTAGTTGCCGTCCTGACGCATGTTCAGGATCGGGCAGTTGATCCAGCCGGCGCCGAAGATCATGGGGAAAGGATCCCCGTACATCAGCGTGGCGCCGATGTTATAGAGCTGGACTTTGGCGCCGGAGACATAGTTCTCGCCCAGGCCGCCCATGGAATTGGTGACCTGGAAATCTACGCCGGCGAAATAGGCGAGGTGGTTGTTGGCGCTGCAGCCGGACCGCGTGTAGCCGCACTGCCCGGTAAAGTCGGCCGCGGTCAGGCCGCACCACCAGAACTGGTTGTGGTCCTGGGTGGCCAGCGCGAACTGTGTGGTGGTCTGCGGCTGCATTTTCCAGCAGTATTGCTGGATCAAGGCGGAGGGAAGCTGCTTCTGCTGCAGGAGGGCTTTATAATTCGTGCGAACGGACAAATGCGAATCGTCGACTAACGCCGCGGCGTCGCAGATGCCGACATAGCGCACCGCGTAGTCCGTCGAGAATTGCTGGCCGAGCACGTCATAGAAAACGAGAGTGACAGTGACGATGGCGCCGCGGAATCCGCGGCCGGCGCCCTGCTCATAGTAGGTGAACAGATAGCTGTCGCTGTCGGCGAGCGACAGTGTCAGCCGCGGCGGAATGTCCACGCCGCTCGCGTCCAGCATGGCCACCACATCGATATCGTCGTTTTCGACCCGGCCCAGATAAGCCGTGCTGCCGTAAACGGGATTGCCTGGCCAGGTGATGTTCCGCCGGCACAGATGCAGTAATTCGCTGCTGGTGGAGGGCCCCAGGTTCTTCCAGACGACACTCCCATCCGTGGTCGACCCGCCTACGGTGGGGTTCCAGGCAGGCGTAGAGCCCCCCGAGATTCCGGCCGTAGTCACCATTTCGACATTGGTTCCGTCGTAGATCTGGTAGTTCAGGGAGTAAGCGACGCTTCCGGTCCACACCGGAATGTTATTGAAGACGAAGTCGTAGAAAACGACCGGCAGGTAGGACGCGACCAGTTCCTTGGCTTGGTCGATGGTGAAGCTCATGACGGTTAAAGCTGGGTGCTTAGCGGCTGAGCGGGCGAAGGGGAGAGGGGGCGAGGGGGCGACAAATCTGCACTGTACGGCTGCACTTTCGCCGTTTCGCCCGCTCGCCCCCTCGCCCGCTCACTTCAAGCCGCGTACTCTTCTATCGACAACGCGACGCTGTTCAGGTTCGTCGAGATGCGCGTAAGCTGAATCCCGTCCGCTCCGAAGTAACAAAGCGGGTGGACGACGCTGGTGTTTGGATCGGAGAACGAGAACGGATTCACCGGTCCGCCATTGGCCAGATAGAATTTGACCAGAGTCTGCACCTCGGCGTTGGTGATGGCCGGGTAGCTCAGTTGCCATTTCGTCAGCGGGGCGGTCCAGGCGTAATACGATATCCGCAGGCCGGAGTCCAGATCGTTCTTGAGCGTCTTGAACGAAGGCGCGGTGCCGAACGGAATCTGCACCAGCACGCCGCCGTTGATGGTCGGATAGGTCGTGTTCGGGGCGACCGTGACCGCTTCCGAGACCGTCTGCACGGCATCCAAGCCGAGCGCGAACCATTGGGGCGGAGATTCGGTATAGCCGAAGATGTCCTGGTCGAATGCCATGCCGGCATAAGAGCGGATCGCCATCGTGCTCGGATCGAGCAGCGAGATCGACCAGGTGGAGTCGTATTCGCCTTTCTGCGCGGTCCAGAATGTTTCGAGCGTTTGCAGATCGGTGTAACTGATCCGCCGATAGTTCCACTTGAACGAATTCAGCAGGCCGGTGATGGCATACCGCTGGCTTGTGCCGCTCCAGAAACTCATGCACGAAGAGCGGATCAGCAGCGTATGGGTATAAGGGAAACGGACCGGATAGGCGCCGCTGATGTTCGGGAATGCGCCGGCCACTTAGCCACCCAGGAGCTGCTGGCGGAGCGCCGGCACGGACTTACTGCCATTCTGGATCAGGTTATACAGCCCGTTGTCCAACTGGGTTGGGCGGTTCTGCAGGTAAGTCCCAAAGCTCTCGGAGTCCATCGCATTTATTGTGACGGTCGTCTGATTTCCGACCTGCCTGCTGTTCCCGAACATATCGCTGCCCACGGTTTCCCCGGACATGTTCCTCGCATACGAAACCGGATCCGGCCCGGTGTAAGCGTTCTGCGCCGTCCAGTTGGTGATTTGTGTGCCGCGCTGCGCCCTGGGATCGCCCAGGATCATACTGACCACCGATGCCACCATTCCAGCCGCTTCGACGAACGGCGCCGCCGGCCCGGTGAGAGGAGCCACGGACATCAGTGTGGTTCCGATGCCGGCCGTAATATTGTGCGCGCCGCCTTTGGCCATCTGCGAGATGCCCATGTAAGTGCCCATGCCCGCGCCGGCAATGCCTACTCCGGCGCCCACGCCCTGTGCGGTAGTGAGTGAGCCCTCATAGCCTCCGTCCGGACCGGTTGAGCCGAAGAGCATCCCGACCGGATCCGACATTCCCTGCCCCACGCCGGTCATGAAGCCGCCCATGCTGGAGCTTACGCTTTTCAGCTTGGCGGACAAGGCCATCATTCCGCTGAGTTGAGCTGCGACGGTGGGAGAAGCGCCCAGCTTGACCAGAGCTGCCGGCGAGAATACGGCTGTGCCGCCTCCGGCATCTCCGATACCGGGCATGCCCGCGCCAACGCCCCCGGTGATGTTGAACGGGTCGCCCATGTCCGCGCCGGATCCTGAGCCGGGCACGCTTCCCACGCTGCCCCATGCGCCGCTGGTGAGATCGAGGCCGCCGCCACCACCAGGCACGAAGGCGCCTCCGCCTCCCGATCGGGACATCGCCATTGCTCGTATTGCGGCCGAGTTATCGCGGGTGGCCAGGGTATTCTCCAGGGTGGCGTCCTGCAGCATCTTCGAGTCGGACGACTTGGGAGAGAATGGCGTCCCCTTAAACAGATCCCCTAGAGGACCTTCTGGCATGTGCGGAACTATGTTGCTGCCGAAGTTCTTAAAGGCAGTGGAGGCCACGTTGCCAATCATCGTGTCTTCCAGGCCGTGCGCCTGGCCGCGGAAGAACTGCGAGATCCCACGGTGGCCACCTGTTTGCGCGGCATTCGAGAATTCCGCCACCAGCTTGCCGAATGTGTCCGCGTCCTTCTGATCTTGTTCCAGGACCTGCTTCTTTAGATCCAGGATCTTCAATTGCAAATCGAACTGCGCCGCCTGCGCCCGATTCTCATAGTCATCCTGCTCTTTGACCATGTCAAAAAGATCGGCGCGCGCCGCTTTGATGGCCAATTCGTTATCGAGGGCTTTCATGCGGATGGCCAACTCCTGCTGCGCCAGCGCCACTTCGCCGTCATCTTGTTTGCCAACGCCAGCCAACTGATGCCGGGCGCCGGCGAGCTGCACCTGCTGTCCGGCTCCCGTTTCGATGCCGCTGGCCTGCTTTTCGATTTCTCCACGCGAGGCTATATCGCCTTCGGAGATGGCTTTCTTCAGTTCTGCGATTTCCGCCTCTAACTGCTTGTCCTTTTGCTCCAGCGCCTTGCGAAACACGGCCACGTTCTCGGTCATGCCGTGCTGCGAGGCCGCCGTACCCTCTTTGTCGTAAGGAACGATCTCATCAACTCGCTGCCCGGATAACGCAAGGCCCGCCATGATGCCGCGGTGATCGATGATGGCCATCGTGGTGGCTTGATCTTTGGCAAGCTGTGCCGCGCGGCTCTTGGCGTCGGCTTCGCCTTTCTTCAGTGAATCCACCTGCGCCTGCAGGCGCGCCACGTCCGCTTTGGCGGTGGTAATGTCCGCCTCAGTCTTCGTATTTACTTCCGGCAGCACACCGGTTTTCAGGCTGCCTTGAAGCTCAGTCAGATTCTTCTTTGCTTCTGACAACTGCTGTTCGGGGCTGCCAATCTTGAGCGCGGCTACCGCACGATCATTGGCCTGAATGCGATACTGATCCGCCAGGGATATGGTGGGCTGCATCTCCAGCAGGCCCGCATATTGCATCCCCGGTATTGGGGTGGGCGCGACTGGCTTTTTCCCTGTTGGGCCACCAGAGCCTGTGCTATAGGCGAACCAAAACATGAACGTGGCGGCCGTGGCCCCTTCGATCTTGCGCCATATCGCATCCCATTGAGCGGCCGCTATGGTGAGCTGCTCGTGGTAGCCCTTCCACTCTTCTATCTCGGCCTTGGTGGGAGACAGTCCGAGATCCCTGGCCATCTGCAGGTTCTTAGCAAGCTCCAGCATCGTCGGTAGAGCCTCTACTCCGGCCCGCCCGGCGATATTCATCATGGCCGCGTCTTGCTCGGCGGCCGAGCCCATCTTGTTCAGCGCCACCGATATCTGATTGAAGATATCCGCGGTAGGCATCAGCACGCCGTGGATGTCCCGGACGGTGATACCCATGCGCGCCAGTTCCTCGCGGCAAGCCTTGCCCTTTTCCGAGTTCTCGTCCATGCCCTGCGAGAGCCGGCGCATGATCGTCTCAAATATCGAGACGTCGTTCCCGGTCATCTTGGCCGCAAATGCGAAGCCTCCGACGTCAGCCGTGCTGATGCCCGTGCGAGTGGACAGGTTTTGATATTGCAGGGCCAGCGCGCCCAGTTTCTCGGTGACTTCAAAGGCGGCCATACCGAACGCAGCAAATGCCCCGACGCCGGCTGCCAGCGACACTCCCACCGGCCCCATGCTGCTCACGAACTTCTCGGCCATGTTGCCGGCCGACCCGAGCGGATCTTCGATGAGCGATTTAACGCCTTCCGCAAACTTGTCGAAGCCGGTATTCTCGCCGAGGTGCTTGGAGTTGTCTTCGATCGATTTCAACGCAGCGTTGACACGAGTCGTCGCGCCTACGACCTGCCCGTCTTCGAGCGTCAGTTCTAAAGTGGTGGTGTTCTTTCCCATGACCTATCTGCTGATTGAGTTGGCTACGATGAGGGAAATCATCCGCTGGACTAGATGATCCATGGCCTCTTGAGTTACGGCCTCGTCTTTGGGGCTGAATGCAAACATTTCGCAGAGCGCCTGATTGCCCGCCATCTTGCCGCGTTGGTCCTCAGCGGGAGAGATGACAATTCTCTTCTGTGTGGCGATGCTCACTCGCAGAGAACCTAGCAGCGCTCCCGTCAGGGTCCAGTCACGCACCGCGCGGCCGCCGGTCCGCATCTGTTTCTGCACAGCGTAGGATGTGCCCCCGTGCCGCGGACGGATGGCGCTGAGGGGTTTGGCGGGCGCGTCGTTCGCGTCCACGGCGGATTTGATCCGGCCCCTGACCGTCTGCAACACGACCTGACCTAATGCGAGACGCTGGGCGCGTGTGGCCACCGGGGCGTTGATCCGGACGGAGCGCTTGATCGTGATTTTGAAGCCTGCCATTTCACTCCCGCGAATTGATCGCTTTCATGCCGGCGTAGTGTTCCGCTTTGCGCGCAAGTTCCACTACCTCGACAGCGTCCGCATACCAGCACGGCCACTTCGAAGAGTCCGCGCCATAAAGCACACCTCCGCCGCCTTCGCGAACTACACGCGCGGAGTCCACTGTCTGCATGAGCTGGAGGGTGTCTATGGAAATTAAGCCGACCGGGCACTCCGTCGTTTCGCAATCGACGAAGTACTCCACCTGGTGCTTTCCGCTGCCGGCCGTGTAGCGCGCTTCCCAGCAGCGGCCGCGATCGGGATCCATGTCCGCGGCGTGAAACTTGCGGCAGTTGCGGGTCAGGTCGTCGCCGCGCTCGCGACAGTCTCCACAGTCGTAAGTGAGTCCGCCGGCTCCGGATTCGCTGGTCCACCCACCGGAGGCTCTGAAGTGCCAGCTAATTCCAAATTTTCCTTCTCCGTACTCGTCAGGCCGAGCTGGCCGGAGATGCCTTGCGCTATTTCTTGATACAGATCGTCGGGCCCAGCATCGATCAGTGAGTCAGCCGTGGCCGGCGCGCCGTCGATCTCCAGGCCTTCGATCTTCTGCAGGAAGAACTTCACCATGTCCGGCGTGCATTCGCGGGCATCGTATTCCTGCGCTTCCTGGGTGATGGCCATGATCTGCTCGAGCTGGTCTTCCGGAAACTCCAGCGTCACCTTGGAGCGTTTGGTGGCCTCTTCGCGGCTGATGCTTTCCGCTTCCATCAGCGCCTCGATCTCCGGCCGCGCTTTCTCGCGCGCAGCTTTCAGGGCCGATTGATATGCCTCATCGAACGGCTTGCGGCGCTTGTAGATCTCACGCAGCGCTTCGAACTTTTTGGCCATCAGGAGATTGAAGGCGAGTCTCCGTTTCACATTGATTTTGAGCAACGTGAACGAAACTTCGGGTATGGACGTGGATGTGAACGTTTTTCGCGACTCGTAATTCATATCGGTTTACGCTGAAGTCTGCGCAGCGATCACTGCCAGTTGGACCGTCGTGTTCAGCAGAGACACGGAGGCCGCAGGCGCGTGGTTCTTCTGGAGAATTGTGGTCGCAAGATTCAACAGCACGTTGCCGGTGCTGGTTGGATCGTTGGCGACCGCGGTGATGGCCGGAACACCGTACTTAGTGGCCACCGTGTTGATTTCTGCCAGCGTCCGACTGGGCGCTATGGCGTTGATGTCCTGTACGATGCTTAACGCCGCGGGCACCAGCGCCACTATTTCTTTCTCGGCTGCTTCTGCTTTCGAGGAGGTAAAGAAACCCCCGACGTCTTTGAATAAATTCGTAAGCCAACTCATTTGGAATCCCTTTCGTTATTGTTTTTCCAGATTCGTAGTTCATATTGTTGCGGCTGGTAGACTTTAAAAGTGGCACCTGAAAAAATCGCGGCGGCAGAAACCATCGCGGCACAACTGCCGGATCCGGCTTCGCCCGGCTTTCCGCCCAAGATGGACTGGGGGCTTCAGTTGTACGCCCAACTCAGCAAACGGCTAGATGTGATCGAGCAAAAGCTGGATCTGATTTTGGCCAGCATTCCAGCCGCGCCAGCTAAAACGCCGGCAGCGGTAACGAACACCCCGGCCTAAGTGATCACTAGAACGAAAGCGTCCGCCGAGCCTATCGAGGTGTCATGCGCCTTGCCAGTGAACTTCACTGTCCGGCGGGCCTGCTGTTTGTCATAGGTAGGCATGACGACGCGGCAATTTTTCAGCGTGTAAGTCCAGATGTTGCCGGCGATCGTGCCGATCTGGAAACTGATGGTGATGACCGGGCCCAGCGGATCCGTCGCAGCCGTTTTGAGAGTGTTCAGGATGGTCGAGTCATCGTCATAGAGTTCGCACGAGAAAGAGACGGAGTACAATCCGGCGCCGGGCGCGATCGGGTACACACTGAAGCCGTCCTTCTCCAGCTCGCGGGCCAGGGTCATGTCGATCGAGCCGGTGCGCAGCGTGGTGAAGGTGTTGCCATCGAGCGAGATGACGCCAGAGAAGCCTTGCGGCGGCGCGCCGTTGGTTACGGGAGCGGTGGGCTGCGCCGGGAAAGTGGCCAGGCCGCCCTTGGCGGTAGCGTCGGTATTGGCATCCGCGGCCTGAATGGTGTCATATACCCACATGCACTCGCCGGAGAAGGTGAGCATGGGAACGTCGCCGCCGAACGAGGCGCCGAACTTGCTGCAGAGACAGCCCAAAGCGACGAACTGGGTGACCGTGCCCGGCGCGTTGTAGTCGAAGATCGAGGCCGTGGGGCAGCCCGTCTCGTTCATCGTGTAAGTCACCGAGGTGCTGGCGACCGCGACGGAGGCCTGGCCGAAAGCGAGCTGCAGGTATTCGTCGCAATCCGGCTTGACGCCCCTAACGCCGTTTCCGGCGGCAGAGAGCGTGGCGGACCAGGTGGCAGACCGCCGGCCCATGATGCCCAGGATTTCACCGAAGCTTCCGGTCTTGTCGGGACGTACGATTTCGGGGTTTTTCGCGTCGTCCGCAAGGGTCGTGATCAGGCAACAGTCGGCATTCACGGGATGCGACGCCGGCACGATGCCGTAGGTCGCCTCGATCACCGGGAAACTTAACTGGAGTCTAGTGTACGGTTGATTGGCCATTTTGTTACACGGCCTCCTTTGGTGTGTCGCTCGGGGGCTTCCTCAGCTCGAATAGCACGGCGAGGGCGCGGCTTTTCTGATCGGCGAAGTCCTTCGCTTTGGGATCCACTTTCCCTTCGGGAAAGATCTCGCAGAAAGCCTCTTCCGGAATGGCCGCGATGCCTCGCTCGTGGAGGACGTCCGGGAGCTGCTCTTCCGTCAGCTCGAACTTCTGTCCGAAGCGGTTGAGCCTCAGTGGATTGGGGCCGAGAATCAATGTCTGCGTGCCCAGAAAACGATATGTCATGTGGTGACCTCAAATAAAAGTTGGAAATGCACGGTGGCGACGACGCCATCCTTAAACCAGGTCCACTCCGTGTTCTCGATGCGAAGGGCGTGGTTGTACCAAACGCCTCCGCCGTTGATCTCGGAAGCGGGCCCGTTGAAAGTCTCGATGAGCGCCGTTTTGATGGCGTCCAAATAGTCTTCGCCGTTGGCCAGGTCGGCGAGCTGATCGACCAAGACCCAGCGATGAACTTCGCCGGCGACCGTCACCGAACCCGAAAAGATATTGGGGTGCTGCCAATTCTGGTCTTCGAGCTCGTCCGACCAGAGGGCCATGCAGGTGGTCTGCGGCTTGAGTAGTTTGAAGAGATCTTCGCGGGTCAGCTTGGCCTGCACGAAGGCGATGCCTTGGTCGGACTCGCCGGCGAAGTTGATAGTGAAGCCGGGTACCCCGAAATCGGTGGACGCCTGAGTCAGGTTGGCCTGAAAGAAGGCGGTGAGATCGGCTGCGACGGCCAGGCGCGCGGCTCTCGATACTTCGACACTGATCATTTAAGCCGCTTGCGATGAGCGGGCCGGGCGCAGCGGCTCCGCGTAGAAGATCTCTTCCTGGTCGAGCTTGAGCCCGTATTCTTTGAGCTGATCGAGTGGGAGTTCCTTCTTAACACCCCGTTTGTCCAGCTCTGGAGGCTTGATGCTGTCGTACTTTTCGCCGAAGACTTGATGCAGCGCGGCGCGCACGGACTCCCAGGTCCACTTCTTGTTGAGCAGCTTCAGCGACGGCGGCGTCAAACGCATGCCAATGACACCGGCCGCGAGCTTTAGGATTTTCGCACCGCCCTTCTCGATCTCCGCGGCGTGAGCCAGATAGTATTGCTGCAACTGCAATTCGAGACTCTGCGCCTGGCCGGCAAGCAGGGCGATGCCCGGCGCATACATCCGGTTGGTATCGCCCATCAGCCGGTCTCGCTCGGCTTCCAGCTCTTCGCGCCTGGTGGAGAACTCCAGCAGGCGGTGCATGGCCTCTTCGCATTCAGCGACGGATTTTAATTCTGCAAGCTGTTGAGGTTTTTCGCCCTGTTTATTTGTCATGGAAAATTCTTGTTGAGGATGAGGCGGTAACCGTTCCCCACTTTGTCCGCGACGACGTCGTTGACGTAATAAGCCACGCCATTCAAGATCACCGTCGAATAGCGGACCGGCGCGACCGGCAAATTTCCCGTTGCCGGCCCCACGGAAACGAAGAAGTCACAGTAATATCCCGGCGCCGTGGATTCCGGCATCCCGGAAGCGAGGATGATCCCCTGGATTTGTATGGCGGGCCCCGCGGGCGGCTGGTAAGTCGCCGCGGTCCCGAACACACCTATGGCGCCGCTATTCAGCGTTGCCAGCAGAGTGGCGAAGTTGCCCACGGGAGGCTCAGAGGGTCAACTTCTGAATGACCAGCGGCTTCAGGCAGATGGGCAGAGGGTTGGTCTGGCATTCCATCTCGATGCCCTTGTCGTAGTCGAGCGGCCGCTGCTTGGCGTAGAAGGGCAGGCCCTCGGTGTTGACCGTCTCCATGTAGTCCGCGGGAGCGTAAAAGGTCTTGAAGATGGAGGTCCCGAGCGGAAAGAGATACGAGGAGCCGGCATCGATCAGCGGCTGACTGGCGCCGGTCGAATCGGTGACCGCGCCGGTGTAGTTGACCCAGGTGACGCCGCCGAAGGTGAACCCGCGCACGCCCTGATTGGTCATACCCGCGGCGTTGGGCTGCTCGTTGGCGCCCGAATAGTCGCCGGCCAGGTTCTGGCCGTTGTTCTGGTAATAGGTGAACGCCACTTTGACGTTGGGATGCGAGACCAGCGCATCGTAGAAGGTATCCGAGCACAGGCCGATGAACTGACTCATCAGCTCGCCGCGCAGGTTGAGCAGCACCGTGCGCTTCTGTTTCGCGATCGCGCCCATGACGTCGGTGGTGGACGTAGCGAGGGCCAGCGAAGTGACGGCCTGCGTGATCCCGAAGTCGGTGTAGATATTCAGGATCACGTTGCCCAAACCGTCGGTGATGTTGCCGGATTTGAGCACGCCCAATTTCATCCACTCGATGGTCTGCTCGAGCTTCAGGCGCATTTCCTTCATCTTCTTGCCCAGGAGCCATTGCGCGTCCTGGACTTCGTCGGAACCCGGCCGGCGGCGGCCCTGCAGATCCCCGGCGAGGATCTGATCGTTGATGGGGAAGTGCGGCAGTGCATAGCTGTGCGTGCGCGCAACCTGCGTCTTGTTGGCCACGCCGGGTCCGCCCCAGCGGGATTGCGGGAGCAGTTGGTTGGTGATGGGGTCGAAGTCCACGGCGACGGTGCGCTGATTCACGCCCTCGTCCTTGAACAGGCCCATGGCGCCGAGGCGCCCGTATTGCGGCGTGATGTCGTTAACAGCTTCGCTCAGGGCGACGACGCCGAAAGCGTCCTGAGTGAATACATTGAGAATGTCTATACCCATGTGAGTTTTCCTTTTGCTGAGAGTGGGGCGTCCTTTACACGCCGAATGCGAGCTCGGTTTTGATTCCGAGTGCGAGAAGCTGCGCCTCGGCAGCGGTGATCTGAGTGCCGGTCATGCCGGTCGTAAACACCAGCCCCGTGCTCTTGACCACCGCGGGTCCGCGGGTCAGCACGTTGAACTGGGCATCGGCGGTCAGAGTGGCGGGAATCATTTCCAGCAGCACGCCCGCGGCAACCGCGGAGCCGTCCACGGCGGCGGTGGCCACCTGAGTGAATTTACCGGTCGCAGTGACTTTGCCCATGACCTGGCCGATGGTGCACGCCAGCGTTCCGGACTCGACGGTCACGGTGTCGATGACGTAATTGACCACCTCACCGGACTGGTACAGGAGTACGTCGCCGATGCGGGGATCTTCGTAGATAAGCATGTTAGTTTTGTTTCTCCTTTCGCCCGCAGACGCCGGCGATGATTTCTTTCCAGGGTTTTGCCTTGCCCTTGGGTGCTGCACCTTTGCCAGGCTTGTGTGCATCGGCGCCCGGCATTACTGAACTGTCCAACTCCGGACCGTTTTCCGCGACCTTGGCGGCGAGCAGTTGCTTGCTCACGTCGGCGGCGGTGGTCTTCTCGACAATGAATTTCGCGGCCAGGGCGGGCTTGCCGGCGATGGCGCACATATCGACGATCAGATCGATATCGGCGCGGACTTCGTCGCGAGCGGCGGCGCGGATGGCATTCAGATCGATCGCTGTGCCGGCATGGAGCGGCGGCGCGGCTGCTGCTGCTGAACCATCCAGGTCCATCAGCTCGGGTACTTCCTTGCCAGCGTCTTTCAAATGCGCGGCCAGGTGGTCATGCACGCCCTGCCGATCCGCGGCGGGCATGGCCTTTCCCTCGGCTCCGTTCAGTGCCTCTATGCCGGCAGTGGCACCTGCCAGATTGGCGGCGCCTACTTTGCCGTCGTCACTGACATTGTGGTGTGGGAACTTGTAACTCGCCTTGCTGTCCGCGTTGCCGGCCGGATCGACCCAGGCGTGCGCTCCTTCTAGCGGCTTTTGCTCGCTCGGAAGCCGTTTCACATTCTCGGCGGGATCCCAAGGGGCGTCCGAGGTTGCGGTGTGGTGTTTTGCGATAGCTGCCATCATTCGTTCTCCTAGTTGTGCGGCTGCTGCCGCGGAAATGGTTTTCTTGTTGGTACGTACGGCGTGTTTAACTGACGCGAGAGCGTTGGACTGAGTGCCGACCGAATCGGCGAAGCCAACGTCCACGCCGGCTTGTCCCGTGTAAGTGAGTGCCTGGGTCTTCTTTATGGCTTCCGCGGTCATGCCGCGGCCGCGTGACACGGAAGCGACGAAAAGGCCGTAGACCGTATCGACCCTTTCCTGCATGCGCGCGCGGGCTGAGTCAGTCAGCGGTTCATGCGGGCTGCCGTCGTTCTTGCGATCGCCGGCGAAGATGGCTGTGTATTTGAGGCCGGCTTTCTGGTCGGCGCCGGATTCATCCAGGTGCAGCATCATGACGCCGACACTGCCCACGCCGGCATCGCGCGGCACGACGATCCAGTCGGCGGTGCTTGCAAGAAGGTACGCGGCTGAAAATGCCGAGCCGGCGAATGCGCAGATTGGTTTGCTGCCACGGGCTGCGAGCATGGCGTCCGCCAGGTCGAACATGCCCTGGACCTCGCCGCCGGGCGAGTCGATGTTCAGCAGAATGCCGCGCACGGACGGATTGGCTACAGCGGAGAGGAAATCGGTGGCGATCTGCGCGTAAGTGGTCAAGCCGCTGGCCGCGTCCATGCCGGTCGACTTACTCACCAGGGTGCCTTGAATGTCAATGACGGCTATTCCGTCCTGGGTGATGTTGGAAGTCTTAGCCTTTGGCGGGGGATCGTCGTCGCCGTCCCACATGGCGAGACTTCCTCCGAGCAGGCGCGGCGCGACCGCGGCCACAATCACATCGAGCTTGCCGCGCTCGATGGCGAGAGGAACGCCGAAGATGCGGCCGGCGAGTCTGGGTAGTGCGATCATTTGGGGTCCTTGGGGCTGAGCGGGCGAGGGGGCGATGGGGCGAGCGGGCGATTCTGCCGCGCGACACTGTTGCTTTTTCGCCCGCTCGCCCCCTCTCCGGCTCGCCCGCTCATTTGCCCTTCCTGGAAGGTGGCGCCTGCGGAGCCCCGGAGTCGGGCGGGGCCGGTTCAGTTCCAGCCAGGTCCTCGTTCTGTCCGGGCGGAACCGTCTCGGTTACCCTCGAATTCCCATACACGGGAACAATGCCCAGCAGCTTCTCGCGGTCGTGATCCCGCTTGATGGCCTCGTCGACCTCCTCGGGTACGCCGCCTCTCTCGGCGATCTTTGCTTCGCGGGAGTCCAGGCAGGATTCGATTTCCATGCGGACCGAGGTAATGTCTTTGACCGGGTCGACATATTCCCACGGCTGAGCCAGCCATTCGACATTCAGATACTCTTGCGGCCGCTTGCGATAATCCTTGGCATCGATGACGCCTGCCAGGGCTGCCGCGTCCAGCCAGGCGCGCCATACCGGCCGGCAGAACTGATGCTTGAGGACGGCGTGCTGGTATTGTTTCCAGATGCGCCTCAGACCGATCAGGCGGATGCGCGCGCTCGAATAGTTGACCTGGTTCATGTCGCCGGTCAACATGTCGTAGGAGACGCGCAGCGCCGTGGCGATCGTCTCTCTCTGGACCCGCATGAACACCTCGTAGGTGTTCTGGACCCCAGGGTGATTGTAGAAGCCGAACTCTTCGCCGGCGTTGGTATCCAGCATGGTCATGGTGCCCGGCTGCGCTTCCACATAGGCCACGCCCGCGGGGGCCTGGTCGTTCGCGACCGTGGTCAACTGATTGAGCTGCGGATCGTCCGGAGTGAGAGACTTTTTCCAGCCGAACATGTAGGCGCCGAGCTTCTGACGCAATCGCTCGGCATCGTCGTAATCATCCAGGTCCGCGAGCTGGATCAGGATGGGTGCAAGTGAAGTGATGCCGCGGATCTGGTTGCCGCGGATGAATTCCATGATGTGCAGCACGCTCGGCGAGGGGACGCGCACCACCTCGAAAGCATTCGGCCAGATGGTGGAGTCGCCCGGATGGTCGCGGTAGAAGTGATACGCCACGCGCTGATGAACCTGATCGAACTCGATGCCGGCGCGGACCAGGTTGGTGGGCGATGACATTTGCCCGGACATCTTCCAGAAGGGCAACTGTTCCGGCTCGATCAGCTCGATCTGCAGGGGCACGCGCAGTCCGGTAGGCGACAGATCCGATGCGATGCGCGGGCGGAAGCGGGCGAAGGCCTCGCCGGCCTCGACCACGTTGCGGCAAACCAGCGATTGCAGCAGGTAGAAATCCTGCAGGCTGTCGGGAGTTCCGTCCGGACCGATGCGACGGGTGGCGGAGGCCTGCGGGACCCACAGAGCGAACTCCGCTTCGAGTGCGCGCCGGATGACAGCGTCGGAGTGCCTCGAATGCGGACGGAGACCAGTGCCGACCACTTCGGCGATGAACGAGGTGACCCCGTTGGCGGCCAGGGGATTGTCCATGGTCGCCTTGCGTGCGCGAGCGGTGAGCAGCGGGCCGTCCGAGAGCGCGAGTGAACTGACACCGCGCGTGGAGCTGCCGATGGTGACCGTGCGGCGGCCCATGGCGGCGCTGTTGTAGCCCGACGTGCCGGCAGGATAGATGTAGCTGCTACCGGCGGTCAGGCGGCCGGTGAGGGCTGCCGCGAGAGTTTTGAAGTAGCCGGGCATTACCAGCCGATGCCTTTACCGCCGAAGAGATAGAACGTCCTGGTTTTCGGAACGGGATTAGGAGGCGCGTCTGAGGCGGTGGGGTATAGCGCCTGGAAATAGGTGATGCGGTTGCGGATCTCATCCGCGGTCTGGGCTCGATACATGCGGCCTTCGAAGGACACTTCCGCCGCCGTGGCGCCGGCAGCGAGGGCAGCCTCTAGCTGAGCGACGATCGTGTCGAGTTGCCAGGTGGTATACGGCATGGTTAACGTAGCCTGATCTGCATGCGTTGCTGTTGTCCCTGAGCCGGCTGAACTGACTCGGTAGAAGTCACTGGCTTGCTGGCTGCAATCCGGCTTTCCAATGCTGCCCAGTGTTTCTCCTGAAAACGGTGCGAGCCGAAATCGAAGGCCGCACCCATCGCATAGATGCGGCAGTCGAGCGCTTCATTCCGCGGCCGGGTCTGCTGATACTCCTGCTGGGCCCGCCCGCGCTTGTCTCTGCGAGTGACTAAGTGCTCCGAGCAGATTTGTTTGAAGTGCTCGTCGCCATACGTCGGATCTTCCGGCATGTGACAAAAGCCGGCGGGGTACCCGACGCCCTGCTCCAGTTCCTCAGCGGTCGGCTTGCGCTTGCGCAGGTCCGCGAATAGCTGCCCCTTGAAGAAGTCCGGATTCACGGTCTTAAACAGGACGCCGTACTTCAGCTTCTTGCCGGCCACCGTGGCCTCTACCGCGTGCGGAGAACCAACCGGGTCCCCTTTGCTGTAGCCCTTGATCGCCCAGACCTGGGGACGGGGTTCGGTGCGAACGAATTCGTATACCGCCGGGGTGATTGTGCCGTCGCCGCTGTCAATGAACATCCGCTCGATCGAGAGACCCCTTTGGGAATCCGCGGTAGTCGGAAAGGTCTGGGCGCGGAATGCTTCAAGCTTCTGCCACACTTCCGATCTGGTCGGATCGCCTGGAAAAATGCGGTAGTCGATCGACCATGACTCGCGATTGCGGCCCCAGGCCACGACCTCGACTTCCAGGCGGCCGCCGTTCTCGCGCTGCACATCGACGCCGGCCGTCAGAAACAGGCCTCCCTCTGGGACCTTTCCAACCGGGTACGTCTCGCGCTGTTGCAGGAGGCGTTCCCACTCGAGCGCTTCGCCCGGCTCGGCCCAGTTCTCGGCAAGGGACGTGTTGATGAACGTCTTCAGGTCCTCGGTGTTGTCTTTCTTGGTCAGGTAGTCGAGGACGATGTCCCACAACTGCTTCCAGGGCGAATACAGCTCCGAGATCCAGAAGCCGGCGATCCCCGTGAAGGGCTTTGCCGCGCGCCACTCGCCGCGCTCCACCGCGGTCCACCGCTCCGCATCGTTCCAAGCGGCGCCGCAATGTTCGCAGTGATAACGGGCGGAGGCGGCTTGCGCTTCGCGGGTCGGAAGCGACGAATCCCAGCGCACCTGCGTGCGAAACTTCAGCATCATCGACTGATGCTGTCCGCACTGGGGACACGGAACCCAGAATTGACGCTGGTCCGAGACTTCGTAGCCCCGGTCGATCTCGCTGCCCTCGGCCGTGGGCGAGCAGGTATCGATTTCCTTGGCGCGATGCCGGAAAGTCGCCATGCGCTTGCGCGCCAGCGAGACCGGATTGCCCTCGGCGCCGGCGGAGAGCGCGTATTTGTCCACTTCGTCGCAAAACAGGAAGCGGATCGCGCGCCGCGCCAGATTTCCGGGCGATCCGGCCGAAGTCACCGCCAGAATTCCGCCCGGGAAGCGCTTTTCCTCGATGGTGTTGCCGGAATCTCGAGCTTTTGAGTCGGCGACCTTGCGTTTCAGCCGCGGCGTGTCCCGAATCATCGGCGCCAGCCTCTCTTTCGAGAAATCCTTGGCGTCTTTGTCCCGCGGCTGGATGATCAGCATCGGGCCCGGGTCCTGATCGATGAAATATCCGATCGCGTTCTCGATGGTGACCGTCTTCAGGAGCTGCGTGCAGCTCTTGATCACCACCCGGCGCACCCGCGGATCCGATACAGCATCCATCGGCTCACGCTGGAACGACAGCGTGGTCCATCTGCCGTGCTCCGCCGCGCTTTCGGCCGACAGATAGCGGTGCTCGTCCGCCCACTGCGAGACGGTGATCTCCGGAGGCGGCGCGAACTGCCGGTAAGCGGCTCGCGAGATCTCCGCAATGACGCTCACGCGATGTCAGGCGAATGCTCTGACAAGGCGCCCAGCGCTTCCCGCACCGCACGGTCGATCAGCGCCCGGCATTCGAGCACGTCGGTCAGGACGGCCGCCTTCGGCGCCACTTTGTCCGGGATGAGCAGCATCTGGTTGCGCACGGTGGAGACGAGCTCGCACCAGGCGGCCTCCACTTTGATGCGGTCGACCAGGTCGCCTTGCTGGCGCTCGACCTTCAGCCGCGCCATTTCGGCTTCCCAGTATTCCCTCGAGGCCCGCGACTTCTGAAAGTCGCCGATATTGGCCACGGGCGGCCCATCGTCGGGAATCTCCTCCGGCGGTTCAGCGGGAGGAACCAGTTTAATGCCGGCCGAGGGTACGCCGCGGCGGCTCGGGTCGGTGCGGCGCTCCCAGTCCTTGTCGGCTTTGGCGAAGTCGATGATGCCGGCGACGGCGCGGATGCGGCCGGACTTCAGTGCTTTCGCCACGGCTTGCTTCGTGGTCGGCTTGCCGTTTGTCGTCCGGTACTTAGCGTAAGCGCTGAGCCCGCCCGTCAACCCGCCTGGTGTCAACCGTCAACCATCCGTCAACCGTCCAAAAACGGCCAAAACTAGTCAAAAGGTGCCTCCGCATGACCCGCGCGCGGGAGGGGCGCCCGGGAAGGACCCGTGATGGTGGGGTGGGATGGGCAGCCCTACAGGCCGAGGCGGGTGGCCGCGTTATCCCGCCAGAGATCCAGATCCCGCGTGTACCGCCGAATCATGGCCGAGTTCTTGTGGCCGGTCTGGTTCATGATCGAGCGTTCCGAGGCGCCGCCTATGGTCGCCTGGGTGACGAAGCCGCTGCGCAGGGAATGCGCGGAGAATTGCGTCACATCCAAGCCCGCCGTCTTGCAGTATCTCTGCACAATCCTGCGCACCACCTGATGTGTGACCGCATGGTCGGCCACGTGGCCATGCCGGTTCACCCCGCGGAATAGTGGCCCTTCGACGATGGCCGCCGCCTCCAGCCACCGACGCAGCGAGCGCACCGGGCACAGTTGCGGGTTGCTGCCATACGGAATCCCCACTGCTCGGCCCTGTCCTTCCTGGTCCGTCTTGCTATGACGCAGGGTCACCTTCAGTCCATCGTCCTTGAAGACGATATCGTTGATGGTCAATGCGCATAGCTCCGAGCGGCGAAACGCGCCGGCAAACCCGAGCAGCAGCATGGCCGTATCTCGTTTGCCGATAAGGCTATCCGGCCGGATGACGTCGAGCATCTGGCGCAGGTGATCGGTCAATAGCGCGGCTTTGCCCGCCTGGGCTGTGCCGTGTGTGCGCTTGATGCCGGCCAGGACTTCGCGCACTTCCGCGTGGCGCATGGCGCAAGGTGATTCGTGGCCGGCCGCCTGGTGCACCTTGGAAATGGCCGCGAGTCGCCGGATGATGGTGGCCGGTTTGTTGACGCCACCCAAGTCGGCGATGAACAGCGCGATCGTGTGCGGCGCCGCCGGCATGGTTTCGAGACCCTGCAGGAGGCACCAGGTATTGAAATGCTGCCAGTCGCTGCGATACGCTAGCACGGTGTTCGGCGCTTTCGAAGCCGCGGCATATTCGCGTGCTTTGTCGCAAACCGGTCCGAGCTCCGAGCCCGAACTGGCGATGGTGAGTGCGGCCTCGTCAACCGTTAAGCGTTCCAGCATACAATAATCCTCTATTATGGACACACAGGAAAACCGCTTCTGACTGCATGCGGCGAACTCGCGAGTTTCCCAATAAACCGTAGTTCAGTCCGAATCGAGAATGATGATGATCGGGTCAGGGATCAGCATTTTCCTTTAGTGTGCCGGAAGCTTCTGCAAAAGCGTCTCGCACCGCAGATGGATCGAGACCAGGCGCTTGTCGTCTTTCTTGCTGGCCTCCCAGTAGGTCGTTTGCGCCACGCTTCGCACGCTGGCGTTCACGGCATGCGCCCCGTAGTTGGCCACAATCTGGGCGACGATGGAAATGATTTGGGTCACGGCGGAAGCGATTTCGGCGGGAGCGCCTTTCAGCAGATCCTGAATGACCGGAGTCTGCGCGATGGTGGAGGCGAGCGCTGCGCTGATCTTCTCTGTGACTTGGAGCGCGGTTAAGCCGGTCTGTTGCAAAACGACAGAGACAGCATTCAATCCGGTTACGGCTGTCGAAAGGAACGCTTGCACCGGAAGGACGAAGGCCGCGCCTGCAGGAACCAGGGCAAGCACCAGAGGAACAACGCCCTCAGCTACAGTAATCCCTTCTGCAATGTCAGAGACTACGGCTGAGCCACTAGGACAGGCTGTCACAAAGAGCAGTGAGAGAATCAGCAGGAGTGCGATGTGTGCGGAACAGTTTGTTTGAACTTGCATTTTGATTTTGACCTTTTCCTTTTCTTGGGAGCTTCGTGCTTGTCAGTCGCGCGTGAAAATGGATGGCTGTGTTGTGACTCGGTGCCAGGCTGCTTCCGCTGGTAGAATTTGGGGATGACTCGGAATGAACTGGAGCTCCTGGCCAACCGCATCATCGCCGCTGCCAAGGCCTCGCTCGAATTGCAGTCCGAGTTTGACCCGGTCTTTATGTTTCACGGGCCGCGAGGCTGGGTCTTTGAGCCCATGCCGCCCGAAGCCAGGGTTCTTCTGAATGACGGCAAAAGCAAGCGCGTCATTTTCGGGTTCTTCCGTGAGCTGGTCAAAAAGATGCGATGCGACGCCGTGCTGTTCGCCACCGATATGTGGGAAGGCGTAATGACGGAAGAGGGGACGAAGCATTACAATACCGCCGCGTGGAAAGAAAACCACGACTTCGGATTCGTCAAATTGCAAAAGCTCGGATGGGTGAAGGTGCGCGAAGCCATCACGATTACCGTTCAGACCGAGAGTGACGTTCTCATCGTTTCGCAAGCCTATCAACGTCTGAACGATTGCATTCAGTTGCTCGATTGCAAACGGCGCTGGCTCGATCAGAGCGCGTTCGGCGGCCGGCAGAAGATGTTCGGAGATCTCCGCGAAGAGAACCTGGGCTCAGTCATGCCGTGCGATTAGATTTTGTGGCTCCGATGCGTTCGGGGTGACTTCCGCCTTTTGAAAATCGTCCATCGGACATTGCGTGTTCAGTTTTACCGGCTGCAGCCTGTGTCCGGACGTCAGCGCCGTAAGCCAGAGATCGCCGAACAGCAGGATGCGCACGCGTTC
>Ga0302326_10007855_pt1 | contig 23645 bp, 19 predicted proteins | sample Palsa_T0_3_FD_202264 | JGI IMG/M metagenome (GOLD analysis project Ga0302326, IMG submission 202264) | Peat permafrost microbial communities from Stordalen Mire near Abisko, Sweden - Palsa_T0_3 | ecosystem: Environmental > Terrestrial > Soil > Palsa > Peat permafrost | place: Sweden: Abisko... | reverse complement strand
CCGGCGGCGGAAGGCGTAATACGGCCACTCCTCCAGCGGCAGCACGCAGGCAGCATGCGACCAGTACTCGAAGGCGGCCGGCCGCCGCGCATGCCAGTAGGCCTGCTCCACCTTGCGCCGCCCGACCGGGCCGAGGCGCGCGTAGGCCACGAGCTCGTGTGACCGGGCCAGCACGCTGATGGTGTCCAGCTGGATGCCGCCGAGGCGGCGGAGGACGGCGGGCACGCCGCCGCGCCGCGCGCTGGCGCCGATGAAGCCCTGGGCGTACAGCGTGATCGTGCGTGCCTCGTCCTGGCTCAGGGTGAGCTCAGGAGCCGGCAACGGGGGTCGGGCCACGAGTCGGAGAGTACCGGGAGGTACCGACAGCGAGCCAGGGCTCACACCGGGGCGGACTCAGCGATTCGGCTTAATACCAGTCGTCGAAGATGCTGGTGCCGAGCGCGAGCAGCAGCCCGACGGCGGCGAGCCCGAGCGATGCCCAGAACAGCCACCAGGTCGGCCCGAATACCAGGGCAAGGCCGCCGATGAGGAAGGCGGCCATGATGATCGAGACGGCTACCCAGGAGACGGCCCGGCCGTGAAAGGAGGGAAAGGAAACCGGGGTCCCCGGCACCTGCGAGACGAAGGGGGCAACCTCGCCGCCCGGGCCTCCCGCCGAGCCCATCGCTGCCGCGCCTGACCCGGCGCCGGCCACTGATCCGCTCGCAGTGGCAGGCCCGACCTGATTCGCCATGCGCGCTGCTCCTCTCCTACCGCCTGTCGTTGTCACTATCATTGTGGTCAGGGACCCGTCATGGCGCGCACTCGGCCCCATAGGTGAGTGTGCCGCAAGAGTTGCTCCCGCGCTGACTCGGCTTAAGCCAGCTATGTCGCCTACCATGACGAGAGGCAGGAACACTGGCCATTGCCGCGCCGTTTAACTGCCGTGGGAGTGCCTGAAGGCCGTTCGCTAACCTGCTGAGTCGCAGCTAGGGGGCGGTTTCGCCAGGAATGGCCCAGCCGAGGGTACCGATCAGGAAGATCCGCAGGGAGCGCGACGACACAGTGCCAGCCATCATCGATAACATCCTTCGCGCTGGCGAGGGAAAGACGCTGCGCAAGCTCAGGGCGGTCGTCACCCAGGTCAACTCGATCGAGGACGACTTCAAGGCACTGAGCGACGCCGAGCTCCGGGCGATGACTGATGAGCTCAGGCAGCGCCACGCTGACGGCGAGTCCCTGGATGACCTGCTGCCCGAGGCTTTTGCCACCGTTCGCGAGGCCGCGAGCCGGGTGCTTGGCCAGCGGCATTTCGACGTGCAGCTCATGGGCGGCGCCGCGCTGCACCTGGGCAACATCGCCGAGATGAAGACCGGCGAGGGCAAGACGATCACCGCTGTGCTGCCTTCCTACCTCAACGCGCTGACCGGACGGGGCGTCCACGTCGTCACCGTCAACGACTACCTGGCCAGGTACCAGTCCGAGTGGATGGGCCGGGTGCACAGGTTCCTCGGCCTGGAAGTCGGCGTCATCCTGGCGAACATGGAGCCGGACGAGCGCCGCAGGCAGTACGCGGCCGATGTGACCTACGGCACCAACAACGAGTTCGGCTTCGACTACCTGCGCGACAACATGGCCTGGAGCCTGGAGGACTGCGTCCAGCGCGGCCACTACTTCGCGATCGTCGACGAGGTGGACTCCATCCTCATCGACGAGGCGCGGACCCCGCTGATCATCAGCGGCCCGGTCGACCAGAACAGCATCTGGTACCAGGAGTTCGCCAAGATCGCGCCGCGGCTGCGCCGGGGCGAGGACGGCGAGGGCGACTACGAGGTCGACGAGAAGAAGCGCACGGTCGGCATCATGGAGGCGGGCGTCGAGAAGGTCGAGGACTGGCTCGGCATCGACAACCTGTACGAGAGCGTCAACACGCCGCTGATCAGCTTCCTGAACAACGCGATCAAGGCGAAGGAGCTCTACACCAAGGACAAGGACTACGTCGTGATGAACGGCGAGGTCCTGATTGTGGACGAGTTCACCGGCCGCATGCTGCATGGCCGGCGCTGGAGCGAGGGCATGCACCAGGCCGTCGAGGCCAAGGAGGGCGTGGAGATCAAGGACGAGAACCAGACGCTCGCCACGATCACCCTCCAGAACTACTTCCGGCTCTACGAGAAGCTCTCGGGCATGACCGGAACCGCCATCACCGAGGCGAATGAGTTCCACCAGACCTACACCCTCGGCGTGGTGCCGATCCCGACCAACATGCCGATGATCAGGGGCGACCAGCCCGACCTCGTCTACCAGACCGAGGAAGCCAAGTACGACGCGCTGGTCGATGACATCGTCGAGCGGCACACCAACGGCCAGCCGGTCCTGGTCGGCACGACCAGCGTGGAGAAGTCCGAGCGCGTCTCCCGGCAGCTCAAGCGCAAGGGCGTGCCGCACGAGGTGCTGAACGCCAAGTACCACGAGCAGGAAGCCGCGATCGTTGCCAAGGCCGGCCACAAGGGCGCGGTCACCGTCGCCACGAACATGGCCGGCCGCGGCACCGACATCATGCTGGGCGGGAACCCGGAGTTCCTTGCCGACCTGCAGCTGCACCAGCGCGGCCTGTCACCGGTGGAGACGCCCGAGGACTACGAGGCGGCGTGGCCGGAGGCGGTAGAGAAGTGCCGCAAGGCCGTGGCCGAGGAGCATCAGGAAGTCGTGGCCGTCGGCGGCCTGTACGTGCTCGGCACCGAGCGGCACGAGTCCCGGCGCATCGACAACCAGCTGCGCGGCCGGTCCGGCCGTCAGGGTGACCCCGGTGAGTCGCGGTTCTACCTGTCGCTCGAGGACGAGCTGATGGTCAGGTTCAACGGCGACAAGATCGCGCACCTGATGCAGCTGATGAAGACACCGCCGGATATGCCGCTGGAGTCCAAGCCGGTCAGCCGGGCGATTCGCTCCGCGCAGTCCAACGTCGAGTCGCTGAACTTCGAGATCCGCAAGGACGTCCTGAAGTACGACGACGTCATGAACCGGCAGCGCAAGGTCGTGTACGAGGAGCGGCGCAGCGTGCTGGAAGGCGCCGACCTGGAGCCGCAGATCAGCGGCATGCTCGATGACGTCATCGACGACTACGTGACGGCGGCCACGGCCGAGGGCTTCCCCGAGGAGTGGGACCTGGACAAGCTCTGGCGCGCCTTCAGGCAGCTGTACCCGCAGGTCGGCGTCACCGTGAACGACGTGATCGAGGAGGCGGGCGGCGACCGGTCGCACCTGACCGGCGAGATCATCGCCGAGATGGTGAAGGCCGACGCGCACGCCGCCTACGCCCGCCGGGAGGAGGAGCTGACTCCTGAGTTCATGCGCGAGGTGGAGCGTCGCGTGGTGCTCTCCGTCCTGGACCGCAAGTGGCGCGAGCACCTGTACGAGATGGACTACCTGCGCGAGGGCGTCAGCCTGCGCGGCTACGGCCAGCGCGACCCGCTGATCGAGTACCAGCGTGAGGGCTACGACATGTTCACCACGATGATGGAGGGCATCAAGGAAGAGACCGTCATCAACATGTTCAACCTGCAGGTGCAGAAGCAGGTTGACCCGATCGTGTATGAGGACGGCACGGAAGGCCCGGTTCCGACCGGCCCGGTGATCAGCCTGCCCGCGCCACAGTCCGCCGCTGAGCCGCCGGTGGCAGCGGCGCCCGCCGTGGCGCAGCGACCGCCGGCCGCAGCGCAGCGGCAGCCTGCCAGGCACCGGCAGACGGCCCGCCAGCAGCCAGCCGCGCAGGCCGCGGAGACCGAGGAAGCTGGCCTGCCCGCGGGACTCGCCCGCGGTCTGGCTCGCCCGCAGCGCAGCGGGAACCTCAGTTACAGCGCTCCGAGCGAGGATGCGTCGGGCACGGCTCAGCACACGACCGGCTCCGCCAGCAGCACGAGCTATGCCAACGTCGGCCGCAACGCTCCCTGCCCCTGCGGCTCTGGCAGGAAGTTCAAGCAGTGCCACGGGGACCCGCGCAACCGCTAAAACCTTCAGGCCGGGAACGGGCTCGCCGCGGGCCAGTCACTTCCTCCCGGCCGCGGCCCGGGGGTCATGGGTGCCTGCCTGCTGTCGCTATCGGCACATCAGCTCGGCACCCATGACCCGGTGACCGCTTGTCAGGCCGACTCGATGGCCGTGCAGCACCACCTGCTGTCACGCTGCCGGTACGGCCTTGGCGCCTCGCGTTCCAGCCGGACCGCGAGCACGCGGACCCGCGGCCCGAAGCCGACCACCGCCGTCATCTCGAGTACGCCGGCCGCGGGTGCCGAGGTCATGACCCGGCGCAGCTTGGGCCGCTGGTCAGTGGCCAGCATCGGGCCGAGCTGGCGGATTCGCCTGCGGGTCTGCTCGGTCGTCCACGGCGTCAGCTGCTGGGCTGGCCGCGACCCGGCCAGCGTCTCGGCGAGAACCTGCGCGAACTGGCTGGGCCAGCCGCCGCCCTCACCCGGCCCGCGCTCGCCTGAGCCGCCCTGACCGCCTGGCTCGCCGCGGTCAGGGGGCTCGCCGCGGTCAGGTGGCTGGCCGCCTGGCTCGCCGCTGTCCTGGGGCTCGCCGCGGTCCTGGGGCTGGTCGAGGTCCTCGGGCTCGCCGCCGTCAGGGGGGTGGCCGGGGTCCTGACGCGCAGGCGGGTCATGATCGCCGGAGTGCACCGGTCTGGTCCGGTCTGCGCCGTCTGGCCGCTCCTGGCCGCCGGGATCGGCGGCCGATCCGGTGGCTGCGGTAGCGCATATCACCTCGTTCCCGGTATGAAGGTCTCTGTTGATGCCGGCCTCGTCGTCGTAGGGCGGGGCCGGATCCGGTACCACCAGCCGCCGGACAGCGACCGCATCGGGCAGCGGCGCTGGCCGCCGGGGCGGGCGAAGGCGGGGCGGGAGCATGGGCATGGCATCGGGCCTGGCAGGGATCTCTGGATCCGGCCGGGCTAAGCGCGGGGGCGGGGTCTGCTGCATGACTCAGAGTTGTACTCGCCGCCGGTGACATTTCCGGCGCGGAATGCCGCAGCGCCCGCACTGGTTCAACCCCCTGTAGTTACGAAGCAACCACCAGGAGACCCACCGTGTCGTCACTGCCACCACTGGTCGAGCCGGCCGCTGAGCTGACCCTCGACGAGGTGAAGCGCTACTCCCGTCACCTGATCATCCCTGAGGTAGGGATGACCGGGCAGAAGCGGCTGAAGAACGCCCGGGTGCTGTGCGTCGGTGCCGGCGGCCTGGGCTCGCCTGCCCTGCTCTACCTGGCGGCCGCGGGAGTGGGCACGCTCGGCGTCATCGACTTCGACGTGGTCGACGAGTCGAACCTGCAGCGCCAGATCATCCACGGCCAGTCCGACATCGGCAGGCTCAAGGCCGAGTCGGCCAGAGACAGCATCGCCGAGACCAATCCGTACGTGAACGTGCAGGTGCACACCGATGCCCTGACGAACGACAACGTCATGGAGATCTTCTCCGGCTACGACCTCATCGTGGACGGAACGGACAATTTCGCCACCCGGTACATGGTTAACGACGCCTGCGTGCTGCTGGGCAAGCCGTACGTGTGGGGCTCGATCTTCCGGTTCGACGGCCAGGCCAGCGTGTTCTGGGCCGAGTACGGCCCGTGCTACCGCTGCCTGTACCCGGACCCCCCGCCGCCGGGCATGGTCCCGTCCTGCGCCGAGGGCGGCGTCCTCGGAGTGCTGTGCGCGTCCATCGGCTCGATTCAGGTGACCGAGGCGATCAAGCTGCTGACCGGAGTCGGCGAGTCGCTGGCCGGTCGCCTGATGATCTACGACGCCCTGGAGATGAGCTACCGCACGGTGCGGGTGCGCAAGGACCCCGAGTGCGCGATCTGCGGCAAGAACCCGACGATCACCAGCCTGATCGACTACGACGCGTTCTGCGGCGCGGTCTCGGAGGACGCCGCCGACGCTGCCGCCGGCTCGACCATCACCGCGACCGACCTCAAGGACATGCTGGACCGCGGCGACAACATCTTCCTCGTCGATGTCCGCGAGCCGAACGAGTATGAGATCGTCTCGATTCCGGGTGCCACCCTGATCCCCAAGGACCAGTTCCTGACCGGGGCGGCGCTGGAGAAGCTGCCCCAGGACAAGCGCATCGTCTTGCACTGCAAGAGCGGCGCGCGCAGCGCGGAAGCCCTGGCCGTGGTCAAGAACGCCGGCTTCTCCGATGCGGTGCACGTCGGCGGCGGCGTACTGGCCTGGGTGAGCCAGGTCGACCCGAGTCTGGCGACCTACTAACCAGCACGCGGCCTGCCCGGCCGGGCAAGGCCGTAAAATCCGGGTGTGATGTGGCAGCCGGAGCCGGAGCAGAGCCGTCCGGGCGGCTCCGGCGACGACGGGCGGCTGCCTCCGGCCGGCCCTCCGGCTAGGCCGCCGGCGCGGCGGCGCAGCGGGCTGAAAGCCGCGGTGTTCAGCGTCCTGCTGGCGGCCGGCCTCGCCGGTCTCGCGGTCGCCGCGGTCGGCATTGCTCATCAGCTGCTGCCACGGCGGTTCTCGGCCGCGCAGCGGACTGCCATCTCGGCCTGGGAGCTGCAGAGCCGGTGGCGCGCGCTGGCTGCGGGCACGATCTTTCCCGGCTCGGTCTCCTACCAGCTGCCTGCCAGCGCGCTCAACGGGACCAGCGGGCTTGAGCTGCGCGCCGACCGCCTCGGGATCAGCCCGATGGCGGCGTGCTCCGCGGCCGTGTCCGGCACTACCAGCCGGATCCTGCGCGAGTATCACTGCTCGGCTGCGATGCGGGCCACCTATGTCGACTCCTCCGGCGGCATGGTGGCGACCGTTGTCGTGGCCGTCCTGCCCAGCGCAGCGGCTGCCCGCACGGTGGTCGAGGCGCTGACCGGAACGGGTACCAGCCACCAGGCGATGGTCCGGGCACTGGCCATTCCCGGTACGCCGTCGGCTGCGTTCGCTGACGCGGACCGGCAGCTGTCGGACGCGGCTGACGCGGGGCCGTACGTGATCATGTCGACAGCAGGATTCTCCGACGGGCGCCGCCGGGTGCATATCTCCGCTGATCACTACCTCGACAGCGAGCTGACCAGCCTGACCGGGGGCCTGATCCACTCGGCGGGGCAGGCCCTGGGCAGGCCGCCGCCCGTTCCCGCCTGTCCCGGAGCACCCGGATGCTGAGCCCGGCTGGCTGGCGCGCCACGTCGGCGCGGCCCAGGCCGGCGCGGCTCTGGCGCCGCCGCGCGATGGCTCTGGCGGCCGCAGCCGTCGCGTGGGTTCCGGCCGTGGCGCTCGTGCCGGCACCCGCGGCGCGGGCCGACATCGTGCGGAACACCGAGCAGTGGGTCCTGGACGAGCTGAACGTGCAGCCGGCCTGGGCGATCACGCGGGGCAGCGGCGTCACGGTGGCGGTCATCGACAGCGGCGTCGATCCCTCGATTGCCGACCTGGCGGGCAGCGTGAGCACCGGGCCGAACTTCAGCGGCGTGAGCACTCCGGAGTCCAACCCGAACTGGGGAGTGCACGGTACCTGGATGGCGTCCCTGATCGCCGGTCACGGGCATGACGGCGGGAGCAGCGGCATCATCGGCATGGCGCCCGCGTCCAGGGTGCTGTCGATCCGGGTGATCACCGATCCGAACGACCCGAACTACTCCGCCTACCAGCGCGAGTCAGCGACCCTCGGGCAGAATGAGCTGGCCCGGGCGATCACGTACGCCGTGAGCCATCACGTCCAGGTCATCAGCATGTCCCTCGGCTACAACCTGCCGAGCCTGGCCGTGCGGTCGGCGCTGCAGGATGCCTACGAGCACAACGTGGTCGTCGTGGCATCGGCAGGCAACTCCGGCACGGCGGCGGGCGCGGCAGGCACCGCGCCCGCGCCGTACTCGTTCCCGGCGAACTACCCGGGCGTGCTGGCTGTCGCCGCGGTCAACAGCAGCGGGCAGGTCGCGGGCTTCTCCAGCGAGAACCTGTCGGTGCAGGTTGCCGCGCCAGGAGACGAGGTCCCGGCGGCCGGCCGCGGCAATCAGTACTGGTACGTCAGCGGCACCAGCCCGGCGTGCGCACTGACCGCCGGAGTCGTGGCGCTCATCAAGGCCCGGTACCCGCAGCTGACCGATACGCAGGTCATCACCGCGATCACCGGCAGCACGACACCCGGCACCAGGCCGCCGGGCGGCTACGACGACCAGATCGGCTTCGGCGTGGTGAATGCTGCCGCGGCCCTGACCGCAGCGGGGAAGCTGGCGACTGCCGGCCCGGCTCCGGCCGGGATGCCGGTCGCGGCCCATTTTGGCGGCGGTCGGGCAGCGATCGCGGCACCGCCGGTGGCACCGCGGGGCCCGGCCGGGCTGGCGCTGTACTGCCTGCTCGCAGTCGCCTGTCTCGCAGTCGTCGCGCTGGCCACCGGCAGGCTGCTGGCGCTGCGCGACGCGCGGTCCGGCGCCCGGTACGACGAGGCGCTCGCAGGCGGCCCGGAGCCGGATGCCGCACCCGGCGCGGGCAGTTTCCTGCCTGCTCCGCCCGCCGGGCGGGATGACGGGGCGCCGGGCGCGCGGCACGCGGCACCGCGGACCAGGGGCGGTCACGACGGGACAGCGTCCTCGTGACAAGCGCCGGCGAGGATCTCGGCGACTTCGCGAGCCGGGTCCTGGACGTCGTCGACTCGATCCCGCCCGGCATGGTCATGTCCTACGGCGACGTCGCCGAGTATCTCGGCCAGGGCGGACCGCGGCAGGTGGGCCGCGTGATGGCGCTGTGGGGCGGCGGGGTCGCCTGGTGGCGCGTCGTCCACGCCGACGGATCACTGCTGGCCGGCCACGAGCGAGCAGCACTCGCCAGGTATGACGCGGAGAACACGCCGCTGCGGCGGCCGCCCGGCGGCACTCCGCGCATCGATATGAGACGCGCCCGCAGGCGCGGCTAGCCGCGTATTGCCGCTGACTGTCGGCGGCGTCTGCTGGAATGCAAGGCGAGATGGAAACGACGTCGCCCGCTTACCGCCTTGTCCGGCAGCCCGGCCCTGCCGCGGCAGCACCGCGCCTGGATGACGCCCAGCGGCGAGTGGTGGAGCATGCGGGCGGCCCGCTGCTGGTGCTGGCCGGGCCTGGTACCGGCAAGACGACCACCATCGCGGAAGCAGTCGTGGACCGCGTCGCACGGCGCGGACTTGACCCCTCGCGCGTGCTCGTCCTGACCTTCAGCCGTAAGGCCGCGGCCGAGCTCCGCGAGCGGATCACCGTCCGGCTGGACCGCACGGTGCGCCAGCCCCTGGCAATGACGTTCCACAGCTACGCTTACGCGCTCGTCCGGCGCGAGTACGCGCTGGCCGGGGAGCAGCCGCCGATCCTGCTGCCGGGACCCGAGCAGCTGCTTGAGGTGCGCAGGCTGCTGCGCGGTGAGGCAAGCGACGGCGCCGCGGCCTGGCCGGAGCGGCTCCGGCCTGCAGTCGGGACTCAGGGGTTTGCCGCCGAGCTGCGCGACTTCCTGCTGCGCGCGGCCGAGCGCGGGCTGGACGGCAGCGGCCTGGCAGCACTCGGCCGGATGCACGGACGGGACGACTGGGTTGCTGCGGGGCGGTTCCTCGACTCCTACGCGGCCAGGTTCGACCTCGCCCCGGTGCCCGCGTACGACTACGCCGAGATTGTCAGGATTGCCGGCGCTCTGCTGCGCCGGGGTGCGGTCCGTGCGCGCGAGCGCGAGGCCTACGACGTGGTGCTCGTCGACGAGTACCAGGACACCGACCCGGCGCAGGAGGAGCTGCTCGTGCAGCTCGCCGGCGATGGCCGCGAGCTGATTGCCGTCGGCGACCCGGACCAGTCCATCTACGCCTTCCGGGGCGCGGACGTGGACGCGATCCGCCGGTTCGGTGACCGCTTCAGATCGCCGGCCGGCCAGCCTGCGGACGTTGTCGCGCTGCAGACCTGCCGCCGCAGCGGCCCGGTCCTGCTGGAGGCATCGCGGCGGGTGGCCGCCCGGCTGCCGGTCGCGCTCGGCCGTCAGGACGCGGCGGCCAGCCGGGCCCACCGCCAGCTCGCTCCGCTGCCGGAGGCTGAGCCCGGACACGTCCAGATCATCACCGCAGCCAGCGCCAGCCAGGAGGCGGCACTCATCGCCGACACCCTGCGTCGCGCGCACCTGATTGACGGCATCGGCTGGTCCGCCATGGCGGTACTGGTCAGGTCAGCGGTCCGGCAGGCTCCGCTGCTGCAGCGCGCGCTCAGCGCGGCCGGCGTGCCCGTCAGCGTGGCCGGCGACGAGCTGCCGCTCACCGTCGAGCCCGGCAGCAGGCCGCTGCTGCGGCTCGTCAGCTGCGCGCTCCGGCCCGAGACGCTGGACGAGCAGGCAGCAGCCGAGTTGCTGACCGGACCGCTGGGAGGCACCGACGCGCTGGGCCTGCGGCGGCTGCGGCGAGGCCTGCAGGCTGCGGCGAGGGCCGCCGGGCAGCCGCCGCCGGCCGAGCCGCTCGCCGCGGCACTGCGCGACCCGCGCGAGCTTGTGCAGGCCGGCTGGCCAGCTATCGATGAAGCTGAGCCGGCCGGACCCGCCGCGGCGGTCCCGGAGGTGGCCTCGGCGCGACGGGTAGCGGCACTGCTGGAGGTCGCCCGGCAGGCAGACCAGGCCGGGAGGACGCCCCACGAGGTGCTGTGGGATGTCTGGGATGCGTCTGGTCTTGCCGGGCAGTGGCAGGCTGCCAGCGCGGCTGGCGGCGCACGGGGGGCGCTGGCTGACGCGGACCTGGACGCGGTTGTCGCGCTGTTCGACGTCGCGGCGAGATTCACGGCCCGGCTTCCGCACGGTTCTGCGCGGCTGTTCATCGACAGCCTGACCGGTCAGGAGATCGCCGGCGACTCGCTGGCCGAGCGGGCCCCGCACACGGACGCAGTTTCCGTGCTGACGGCGCATCGGGCGAAGGGCCTGGAGTGGGAGCTGGTCGTCGTGGCAGGCGTACAGGAGGGCAGCTGGCCGGATCTGCGGCAGCGCGGCTCGCTGCTCGGCATGGACGAGCTGGTCGATGTCGTCGCGGGCCGGGAGCCGGACACGGCCGGAGTCGCCGCGGGTGCCGGGGCGGCAGCGGCAGCGGCAGCCGCCCGGCTGCTGGCCGAGGAACGGCGGCTGTTCTACGTCGCAGTGACCAGGGCGCGGCGCGAGCTGATCGTGACAGCCGTCGGCGCCGAGGACGGCGAGGAGCGGCCGTCCAGGTTCCTCACCGAGCTAGCGGGCGACGGCGTCGAGATCGAGCAGGTTGCGGGCACTGGGAGGCGCTGGCTGTCGCTTCCTGCCCTGACTGCTGACCTGCGTCGCGCCGCAGCCGATACCGATCTGCCCGCGCCCGTGCGGCAGGCGGCCGCGCATCAGCTAGCGCGGCTCGCCGCGGCGGGCGTTCGGGGCGCGAGCCCGCGCCAGTGGTACGCGCTCACCGAGCTGACCGCAGCCGGCGAGCGCCTTCCCGGCCGGATTCAGATCTCCCCGTCCCAGGTCGACAGCTACGCCAGGTGCGGGCTGCGGTGGCTGCTGGAGGCCGCTGTGGGAGTGCGCTCGTCCGGCGTCGCCCAGCAGCTCGGCACCGTGATCCACGCCGCGGCCGCGCTGGCGGCCGAGGGAGCCGACGACGGCGAGGTCGCCAAGCGCGTGGACGAGCTGTGGCAGCATCTGGACTTCGGCAGTTCCTGGTACAGCGCGCGGCAGCGGCTGCAGGCCGAGGCCATGGTGACGAAGTTCCTGGAGTGGCACCGCAGGAATCCGCGTGAGCTCATCGCCGTCGAGCAGCAGCTGCGCGTCAGCATGGGCGAGATCACCATCACCGGCCAGGTCGACCGCCTGGAGCGTGACGAGGATGGTACCGCCATCGTCGTTGACCTTAAGACGGGAACGAGCAAGCCATCCGACGCGGATCTGGACCGCCACCCGCAGCTGGGCGTGTACCAGCTGGCCGTGCTGCTTGGCGCCTTCGAGCGGTTCGGCCTGTCCGAGCCCGGTGGTGCCGAGCTCGTCCAGGTCGGCAAGGCGGCGCTCAAGGCAAGCGTGCGGGTCCAGGCGCAGCGCGGCCTGCCCGCTGACCCCGACCCGGACTGGGCACGGACGCTGGTCGAGACAGTCGCGGCCGGGATGGCCGGGCCGGTCTTTACCGCGACAGCCAACCCGGGCTGCCGGGTCTGCCCGGTCGCGTCCAGCTGCCCGGTCGACGAGCGCGGCGGCCAGGTGACACCGTGAGCGCCGCGCCGCGGTACAGCCCGGCGCAGCTGGCCCGGCTGGTCGGCGCGCAGGAGCCGACGGCCGAGCAGGCAGCGGTCATCGGCGCGCCGCTCGGGCCGCTGGCCGTTATCGCCGGCGCCGGATCCGGCAAGAGCGAGACCATGGCGGCGCGCCTGGTCTGGCTGGTTGCCAACGACCTCGTGCGGCCCGAGCGCGTCCTCGGCCTGACTTTCACCCGGAAGGCAGCAGCTGAGCTCGCCGAGCGCGTCCGGACGCGGCTGGCCGGGCTGCGGCGGGCCGGGCTCCCGCTCGCCCCGGCCGAGCCAGCCAGGCCTGCCGACAGCGCGTTCCTGCCGTTCGACCCTCCGCTGGCGGTCCCCGGCGATCCGGCCCGGCCGGCTGCCGGGGAACTGCTGTCCGGTGAGCTGCTGGCCGGCGAGCCGGTGATCTCGACCTACCATGCCTACGCTGGGCGGCTGGTCGCCGATCACGCGCTGCGGGAGGGCCTTGAGCCCACGCTCAGGCTCATCACGCCCGCGGTGTCCTGGCAGCTTGCGGCCAGGGCGGTGGCGGCCTACGACGGGCCAACCGACGCGCTCGACTGGACGCCTGCGACCGTCACCGCGGCTGTGCTCGCGCTCGCCGGCGAGCTGGCCGAGCATCTGCGCAGCGCCGCCGATGTGGTCGCGGCCGGTGCCTGGCTGACGGAGCGCGCCGCGAGCCTGACCGGGCGTGTGCCGAAGGCCGTCACCGACATCCTCAGGACGCAGCGGACCAGGGAGCAGCTGCTGCCGCTAGTCGCGGCGTACGCCGCCGCGAAGTCCGCCAGGGAAGTGGTCGACTACGGCGACCAGATGGCGCTCGCGGCCAGGATCGCGGCCAGGCACCCGGTCGTCGGCCTGGCCGAGCGCGCTCGCTACCAGGTGGTGCTGCTGGACGAATACCAGGACACCTCGCATGCCCAGCTGGTCCTGCTGGCGTCCCTGTTCGGCGGCGGCCACCCGGTCACGGCAGTCGGCGATCCCTGCCAGTCGATCTACGGCTGGCGCGGAGCGAGCGCGGGTAACCTGCGCCGGTTCCGCACCGACTTCGCTGCGGCGGACGGCGCGCCGTCGCCAGTGCGCGCCCTGTCGACGAGCTTCCGCAATACCGGCAGCGTGCTGACGGCGGCCGGGGCGATCCAGGCTGAGCTCCGGGCGTCAGCGCCGGACGTGCCGCTGCTCGCGGCGCCTCCCGGCCGGGCCGGCCGCGGCCTGGTGCGGTGCGCGCTGCTTGAGGCGGTGCAGGACGAGGCCGCCTGGGTCGCGGGCCAGGTGGCAGGGCTGCTCGACCTCCCGCCGGGAGTCGCGCCGGACGGCGGGCCATGGCCGGACGGCAGCACCGCCAGGGTCAGGCCGAGCGACATCGCCGTGCTGTGCCGCAAGCGATCTCAGTTCGCGGCGCTGCGTGCCGCCCTCGAGGCTCGCGGGATCCCGGTCGAGGTCGTGGGCCTCGGCGGTCTGCTGACTGTGCCCGAGGTCGCCGACATTGTCGCGACCCTGCAGTGCATGTACGACCCGGCAGCGGCCGGTGCACTTGCCCGCCTGCTGACCTCGCCGCGCTGGCGAATCGGCCCGGCTGACCTGGTCGCCCTCGGGCGCCGGGCGCGGATGCTGGCGCGAGACGCGCGGCCCGCTGCGCCGGGCAGTCCGGCGGGCCCTGGCTCCGACGGCCCGGCCAGCCAGCCGGCTGGCGGCCCCGGCGGCCCAGCGGAGCCGGCCGGTCAGGCCGGCCCGGCCGGATCAGCGCGGGAGGCTGATCTGATGGCCGGCGCCGTCGGCGATCTCACCAGGGACTCAGGCAGCCTCATCGAGGCGCTCGATGACCTTGGCAGCCCGGCAAGCTACTCCGCCGCGGCATTCGGCCGGCTGTCCGCGCTCGCGGCGGAGCTTCGGCTGCTGCGCGGGCATGTTGCCAGGCCGCTGGCCGAGCTGGTCACCGAAGTCGAGCGGGTGCTCGGCCTCGACATCGAGGTCGCCTCGCGACCGGGAACCGACCCCGCTGCGGCGCGCGCCGACCTGGACGCCTTCGCGGACGCGGCGGCCGCGTTTGCCGGAGACGCCCGGGAGCCGACGCTCGGCGCGTTCCTGGCCTACCTTGTCGCTGCTGAATCCGAGGAGTTCGGCCTCGAGGCCGGGCAGGTCGGTGACACCGACTCGGTGAAGCTGGCGACGGTGCACGCGGCCAAGGGCCTGCAGTGGCCGGCTGTCTTCGTTCCCGGCCTGGCCGGCGGTGCCCAGCGCCACGTCTTCCCGGCAAAACCGCGGGTGACCACGAAATGGACGGAGAACGCGCGGCTGCTGCCGTTCGGACTGCGCGGCGACGTTGCCGACCTGCCCGCGCTCGCCGGCCTGACCGGTCCTGAGCTGGCCGCGTTCAACGACGCGTGCAGTGCGCGCGACCTGGCGGAGGAACGCCGGCTTGGCTACGTCGCTGCCACTCGTGCCGCCTACCTGCTCGGCTGCTCCGGCTACTGGTGGTCGGATGGCACAACCCGGCTCGGGCCGTCGCAGTTCCTCACCGAGGTGAGGGCCGCCTGCGAGGACGGCGCCGGCGAGGTGAGTCACTGGCAGCCGGAGCCGGAGCTCGACGCGGTCAACCCGGCGCTGGCCGAGCCGCCGTCGGCGACGTGGCCGGCGGCCGCGGCAGCGGGCGCGCGGCACGAGGCCGTCAGGCAGGCGGGCACCCTCGTCGACGCAGCGATCCGTGCCCTCAGGGAGCCTGCGGCTGGCGCCGGGCCCGCATCCGGCGAGGCGGACGGCTACGACGAGCTCATGACAGCGTGGGCGCGCGACGCCGATCTGCTGCTGGCTGAGCGGGAGCGGCGCCAGCCCGGGCAGCCCGTGCTCGTGAGCCTGCCGCGGCAGCTGCCCGTGTCGTCGCTCGTGACCATGGCCAGGGATCCGGCCGAGCTCGCCCAGCAGGTCCGCCGTCCGATGCCGCGAAGGCCCGCGCCGCAGGCAGCCCGCGGCACCACGTTCCATCAGTGGCTCGAGCAGCGCTTCGGGCAGGCGCAGCTCATCGACGCGGACGAGCTGCCCGGAGCGGCCGATGACCTGGCCGCGCTGGACGCGGATCCGGAGCTTGCCGCGCTCCAGGCTGCCTTCGAGTCGGGTGAGTGGGCATCCCGGTGGCCGGCCGAGGTCGAGGTGCCCTTCGAGGCGAAGGCCGGCGACCGGCTCATCCGCGGCCGCATCGACGCGGTGTTCGCGGACGCGCCGGGCGGCGGTTACGACGTGATCGACTGGAAGACCGGCCGCCAGCCGCGATCGGCAGCGGAGAAACGTGCCGTGGCCGTCCAGCTGGCCGCCTACCGGCTTGCCTGGGCCGGTCTTGCCGGGGTGCCGCTGGACGACGTGCGGGCCGGCTTTTACTACGTGCGTGATGACGTGACCGTCAGGCCCGCGGACCTGCTGGACGGCGCCGGCCTCGCAGCGCTCATCGAGGACCTCGAGCTGGCTGGACCCGGGGCGGCCGGGTCCGGGTCGGCAGGATCCGGGTCGGCCTAGGCACGGGTTGCGATGCCGCGGGCATGCGGGGATGTCGGCCACGGGACCGGCGTCTCCGGGAGCCGGAATGTCGTCACCTCGCCGACCCGGAATCCCGCGGCGGCGATCGCGGCGAGCGGGTCGCGGCTTGCGTGACACCCGCCGAAGCACCTCGGCCAGCAGGTCGCATCGGCCAGCCGCTGGATGCGGCGCAGGCCCGGCGACTCGGCCCGCACGTGCTCCATGAACCGCAGCTCGCCGCCGGGTCGCAGCACGCGGTGCATCTCCCGCAGCGCGGCCGCAGGATCCCGTACCGAGCACAGCATCAGTGTTGCGACGACGGCATCGAACTGGTGGTCAGCGGCCGGCAGCTGCTCCGCGATACCGTCAGCGATGGTGATCGGCAGCGGCGCCGCTGTGGCCGCCTGCTCGGCCAGCGAGCGCAGGTGCGGCTCGGGCTCGACGGCAACGACATGCGTCACTGCGGCGGGGTAATGGCTGAAGTTCAGCCCGCTGCCGGCGCCGACTTCGATAACCGAGCCGCTCAGGCCGGTCAGGAGGCTGCGCCGGTGGGCGCCGACTCCGTTCCTTTCCGCGCTGGCACCGAGCCGGGCGTAGAGACGTGCAAACACCGGATGGCGGACCGGCTCGTTCGGCATGCAGCTCCCTCTTCTGGCGACGGCGTGCACTGTCATTGTTCCCGGTCGCGGTCGCGGAGCGTCCACGCGGCCAGAAGGAGCGTTCAGTGAGCAGCCTGACCAATCGCATCGCCGCCGTCCAGGCATGCCTGAACGGAAGCCGGTCACCAGCTGAGCACGCAGCCGTGCCGGTGACGGCAGCCGAGCTGGCAGCGGCCGCTGCCAGCGCAGTTGCGGCCGGAGCCGGGTCGCTGCACCTGCACGCGGCAGCAGGACGGCTTCGCGTCGGTCAATATGGGCGAGGAAGGCTGGCAGGACCTGACCGCTGTGCTGGGGCGGGCCGGCATCGGGGCCGAGGCCGGCGTCTGGTCGGCTGCCGATGCGCAGGCCGCCTGGCGCGCCGGCGGCTGGCTGCGAATCCCGGTCGAGATCTCCGGCGTTTCCGCCGCTGAGGCAGCCGGTCGTGCCGATGAGATCCTCGGCCTGCTGCAGGCCGGCGGAGTGACTGTGCCCGTTCTGCTGCACGGCGAAGACGACAGCTGCTGGCCGCTGCTCGCCCGCGCCGGCCAGCTCGGGCTGGCGACGCGGATCGGCCTGGAGGACGTGCTGTCCGGGCCAGACGGACAGGATGTCGCGGACAACGCCGAGCTAGTCCGGCTGGCCCTCGCCGAGTGGACGGCGGCCCGCACGGCCTAGCCGCCGGGCGATGCTGCCGGCCAGGGCAGGGCCGCCCTGTGGGTAAGATTCGCGGGTCAACGAGATGGAGGCACGCAAGTGACGGAACGACGGGTTGCCATGAGCGATGGCATCGCTGAGCGCGTTGTGCGGCGGGCCATCTCGCACCTCGCGAATTCCTACGGTCAGGCGCCCGCCAGGGCCACTGCGGCCAGGGAGCTGCTGGTGCACGCACTCGAGGGGCAGAACGGGGAAGCCGATGCGGCCGACGGCTACGCGGCCGCCGCGGCGATGGCAGCGCTGGCGCACGGCATCGAGGCTGAAGTGGGCCAGGGCCTGGACTGGCTCGCCGTGGCCGCCCTGCAGGAATGGGATTTCCACCACCCTGAGAACCCGATCTAGCCGGCCGACGGCAGCTGCGGGCCGGGAGCCTGCTACTCCGCCAGGTGGCGTTCGAGTGAGGCCATCTTGGCGTCCAGCGCCCCGGTCACGCCCGGCCGGATGTCCGCTTTCAGCGTGACGCTGACCCGCGGCGCTCGCGCGGCCACAGCGTCGCAGGCAGCCCTGACCACCGCCATGACCTCGTCCCACTCGCCCTCGATTGAGGTGAACATGGCATCTGTCCGGTTCGGCAGCCCGCTGGCGCGGACCACCCGGACGGCGTCGGCGACGTAGTCGGCCACGTCCTCGCCGACTCCGAGTGGTGTTACCGAGAACGCGACAATCATCCTGCTCCTCCTCAATCAGGCGGGACCGCCAGGCAGTAGGCGCGCTCCTCGCCGTAAGCGGTGAACCCGGCCCGCCGCAGGATCGGCCCTGAGGTTTCCACCCGGCCCTTCACCAGAGCCAGTGTCGCTCCGTGCTCCTGCGCCAGTCGCATGCGCTCGGCCAGCAGCGCGCGGTAGGCGCCCCGGCCGCGGAACCGGGAGCGCGTCCCTGCTCCCCACAGGCGGGCGACCTCGCCGACAATGCCGCAGCCGCCGCTCGCTGCAGGCTCTCCGTCGATGAACACGACGATCTGGAAGCTCGTCCAGGCCGCCAGCTCCTCGCGCAGCCCGGCCACCTCCCCGGCGATGACAGCCGGAGTGCGCTCCCGGTGCTCGTCCCATACTTCCGCCGCGACCAGGTGGCTCGCACGCAGCGTGCGCTCGTCCGTGACGAGCTCCGGCTGCGGCCCGTCCGCGAGCGAGAGGCCGGGCAGCCCGTCTGCCAGCTCGTGTGCCAGCACCTGCACGGTCTCGGCGAGAACCGCGCCGCGTGACTGGAGTACCGCCTCGGTATCGTCCGGCCTGGTGTCGGCCCGGATCCACCAGTAGACCGTTTCCCGGCCCCACGCCCTGGCGTGCGCGAGTACCGCGTCGACCACCCCGCCTGCCGGCCTGGCAGCCCTTGACCACGCCACCTGCGTCGGCTGCTGGAAGTGCGGGGGATAGGCGATCAGCTGATACTCGCTGGTGACAACCTGCTCTGCGTCGGGCGGGATCCACACCCAGTCAGCCGCCGCCGCCAGCACGGCCGCCGCGGTCCAGGTGCTCATCGGTCTCCTTGGGTCGGCTGCCTTACCCCAGCCGGCGGCGGGCCGCCCGCGCCGGGCCTCCGAGGTCGCCATGGTAGCGACTGACGCGGTCACGGCAGCCGCCGGCCTGAGCCCGGCCGCGCCGGCCAGCCCGCTACTACGATCGTGACCAGACGCCAGTCACGTCTGCGTGTGCCAGCGATCAGAACCCCGGCTGCGAGGGAGCATCATGGACGTCCGCCAGTACATCGAGGAGCACGCCGGAGAGTTTTTCGGTTCCCTCAGCCAGTGGCTGGCCATACCGTCGATCTCCGCGGACCCGGCCCGGCGTGATGACGTCGGCCGGTCAGCCGAGTGGCTCGCCGCGTTCTTGCGCGACACGGGATTTCCTGGCACCGAGGTCTGGCCAACGGGCGAGCCCGGCCAGGAGGGGCTGCCGGCGGTGTTCGCCGAATGGCCGTCGGCCGACCCGGCGGCCCCGGTGGTGCTGGTCTACGGTCACCACGACGTGCAGCCGGTCGAGCCGCTGGAGGAATGGGAGAGCCCGCCATTCGAGCCGGTGCAGCGAGACGGGCTGCTGCTGGGCCGCGGCGCTTCCGACGACAAGGGCCAGGTACTGTTCCACGCTCTCGGGCTGCGTGCCAGCCTCGCGGCCTCAGGCGCGACCGCTCCGCCGGTGACGCTCAAGCTGCTGATCGAGGGCGAGGAAGAGTCAGGCTCGCCGCATTTCGCCGACCTGCTCCGCTCTCGCCGGGACAGGCTGGCCTGCGATGTCGTCGTCGTGTCGGACACGACGATGTGGGCGGCCGACGTTCCGTCGATGTGCGTCGGAATGCGCGGCGTGGTCGACGCCGAGGTCAGTCTCAGCGGCCCGGAGCGTGACCTGCACTCCGGCTCCTTCGGCGGCGCGGTGCCGAACCCGCTGCACGTCATGGCTGATCTGCTGGCCGGGCTGCATGACTCCGACGGCCGGGTCACGATTCCCGGCTTCTACGACAGCGTGCTGCCGCTGTCCGACGCGGAGCGCGAGCTCATCGGGAGACTGCCGTTCGACGAGAAGGCCTGGCTGGCGGAGGCCGGTAACAGCGGGGCCGCCGCGGGCGAGGCCGGCTACGGCACGCTGGAGCGCGTCTGGACGCGGCCGACCGCCGAGGTGAACGGCATGTGGGGCGGCCACACCGGACCCGGAGGCAAGACAATCGTGCCGGCCCGCGCGCACGCGAAACTGTCGTTCCGGCTCGTCGCCAATCAGGAGCCAGCTGACATCATCACCGGGCTGCGCCAGTACGTCGCGGAGCACACCCCGCCCGGCATCGAGTCAGCTGTGGTCTCGGACGGCCACGGTGTGCGGCCATGCTTCGCGCCGATGGACTCGCCGGCCGTGCGGGCCGGCCTGCGTGCCATGGAGCGCGCATTCGGCACGCAGGTGCTGTTCACCCGTGAGGGCGGCAGCGGACCGGAAGCCGACCTCGCCGACATCCTGGCCGCACCGCTAGTCTTCGTCGCAGTCGGACTAGATGCGGACAGAATCCACGCACCGAACGAGCGGGTCGACATGTCATTGCTGCTCAAGGGCGCCGAGGCGTCGGCATATCTGTGGGACGAGCTGGCCCGCGCGGCCGGCGAGCTGACGGCTGGCAGGTGAGCGCCGCCGGGAGCGTGCCGCAGGGCACCGGGTCAGAACCGGCGGACTACGCCCCGCGCGACGGAGCGCGGCCGGCGGCCGGCCCCGAACTGACCGGGCCCGCGCTGACCGGGCTCACGCTCGCACGCGGTGAGGTAGACAGGTCGGCGCATCTGCGCACTGACGAGGACTGGCTCGGACGCGCCTGGGCGGATCCGGCCACGCGGGTGGTCGTTGTCGAGCACGGGCAGGCCCTGTGCGAGTTCGGTGCAGAGCAGGCCGCGCTCTTCTTTGTCGCGCCCGCGCAGGCTCCCGCCGGGGTGCGGTTGCTGCTCGGTGTCGACGATTCTGGCACCGCGTACTTCGGTGTTGCCGGGCCGCTGCCTGACCCGCCCGGTCCCGGCGTCCGGCCTTCCTACCTGCGCGAGGCCGGGCCGCTGCTGTCGGATCGGGATGCCGGCCTGCTGACTCACGCGGTCGCGCTGGCCAACTGGCACGAGACGTTCACGCACTGCCCGCGCTGCGGCACGCTGACCGAGGCAATCAACTCCGGTCATGCGCGCAAGTGCCCCGTCGATAGCAGCGAGCACTTCCCCCGCGTCGATCCCGCCATGATCGTGCTGGTCACCGACCCCCACGACCGTGCGCTGCTGGCCAGGAACGCGATGTGGCCGGAGCGCCGCGTCTCGATCCTGGCCGGATTCGTCGAGGGCGGGGAGTCGGCCGAGCAGGCGGTTGCGCGCGAGGTCGCCGAGGAGACCGGGATCGCCGTCAGTGCCGTGACATACCTGGGCAGCCAGCCCTGGCCGATGCCGCAGAGCCTGATGCTCGGCTTCCGCGCGGCGGCGGAGACGACCGACATCCAGGTCGACGCAGACGAGATCGCCGAGGCCAACTGGTACAGCCGGGATGAGGTGACCGCCGCGATCGCGGACGGCACGCTGCGGCTGCCGCCTCCGGTCTCGATCGCGCACCGCATCATCGAGACCTGGTACGGGCGCGAGCTGCCCGGCAGCTGGTGACGACCCTGCCTCTGGCCCCGGCTCTATAAGTAGCTTGACGATGCATAGGTAATCTACTTATCGTTGCCTCATGACACGATCCGTGGCGCCGATGCGCGAGCCAACGTATTTCGTACTGGCGTCGCTGCTCGAAGGACCGCTGCACGGCTATGCCATCATCAAGCGCGCTGAGGAGATGTCGGGCGGGCGTGTCCGCCTCGCCACCGGCACTCTGTACACCGCGCTCGACCGGCTGGCAGGCGACGGCTACGTCCGCCTGGTCAGCGAGGAACTGGTAGCCGGCCGGATCCGCCGGTCCTACGGCCTGACAGACGATGGCGCTGCCGCGCTGCGGGCCGAGGCGCAGCGGATGGCAGAGGCCGCCCGGCTCGTGACCGGCGAGGTGGCCGCCTCCGGAGCAGGCCGGTTCGGCCGCAAGGCGCGCACGGCATGAGCCCGCTTGAGCGCCGCTGCCGGCTGCTGCTGCGCGCGTACCCGGCGGCCTACCGGCGCGACAGGGGTGAGGAGATCCTGGGAACGCTGCTGGAGGCGACACCGGCGGGCCGGAGCTGGCCGCGGCTCCGGGATGTCCGTTCGCTCGCGACTGCCGGGCTGCGCGAGCGCGCAGCGCAGAACAGGCGTCTGACGACCGCCGCGAATGCGCGCACGGCTGCACTCATCGGCGTTGTCGCGTATCTGGGTCTCCTCGCCGGCGAGTACCTGAGCACGGTTGCCCGGTCGGAGCTCGACTTTCGCGGAGCGATGCCGCTGTCCTGGGCTGAGCTTGCGCTTCTCGGTTTCTTCGCAGCCAGCGCCGCGCTGGCCTGGGCCAGCCGCCGCAGGGTTCTCGTCCTGGCGGGTGTCGCGCCGGCGGCGGCCATCGTGTGCCTGGCCACGCCCTGGAGCACTTTCGGCTGGTGGCAAGCTGTCCCGGTGCTGGTCTGCCTGGCAGCACTGCTCGTGCTAGCGGGCGGAGCGCAGCGGCCGTCCCGGCGGTGGCTCTGGCCGGTGGGAATCATCTGCGCTGCGCCCTTCCTGGGCGACCTGAGAGGAATTGGCGGGAGAGCTGTTGACGGGAGGGCACTGAGCGCCGAGCTAGTGCTGGCCGTTGTCGTCGTCTGCATCGCTTGGATCGCAGTTGATGCCCGCCCGGCCATCGCTGCGGCAGTCTTTCTCCTGCTGGTGGCCATGACTATCTTCGGTTTCAGTTTCGGCGGCCCACCCCAGGTGGCGTTCCTGGCGGTCGTTTGCGTGCTCGTCAGTATGGCGCTGTGGCGGCTGCGCCGTCAGTCGGCGCATCGAGGTGGTGGTACTGGTGCCACGGCAGCCTGACGGGGCCCTGCCGCGGCCGCCGGCTCAGCCGGAAGGCCAGGACCGCATGAGCCCGCTTGAGCGCCGCTGCCGGCTGCTGCTGCGCGCCTACCCGGCTGCCTACCGGCGCGACCGGGGCGACGAGATCCTCGGGAAGCTGCTGGAAGTCACCCCGGCTGGACGGAGCTGGCCGCGGGCCCGGGATGCCCGCTCGCTGACTTTTGCCGGGCTGCGGGAACGGGCCGCGCACAACAGCCGGCTCACGACAGCTGCCAACGTCCGTACTGCCGCGCTCATCGGTGTTGCTGCCTACCTGACTTTCAGCATTGCCGGATACCTGAGCGTCCTGATTGTCTCGGAGCTAGAGACGGGTCGCGCCGAGCTCTCGCCGGCACCGGCCGGCGAGATCGTCGTCGCGTCGCTCCTGGCCGTCACGGTCGTGCTGGCCTGGGTGAGCCGGCGGCGAGTTCTGGTGCTGGCTGGCGCAGTGCCCGCCGCGGCCGCAGTCTGCTATGCCGGGCCCTGGAGGACGTGGCTGATTGGCGGAACCATCACGCTGCTGATCTGCCTGGCGGCGCTGACGGTACTGGCTGGCGGGACGGAACGGCCGTCCCGGCGGTGGCTCTGGCTGATCGGGGCCGTCGCAGCCGTCCAGTTCCTCCCTAGTGTCGGCCCCGCATACTGGCCGGAGGCCCACTTCTCGCTGCTGGTGGCTGTTGCCGGTGCCTGCATCGTCTGGGCCGCGTTCGACGCCCGGCCGGCGATCACGCTCGCGCTGGCCTTCCTGCTCAGCCAGCTGCCAACGGTGGTGGATGTCGTCCGGCTGGGCGGGGTCATTGGCCCCCAAGTGCCCTTGCTGGCGGTTTTGTGTGCGTCGTCGCCGTGCTGGCGCTGTGGCGACTGCGCTCGCAGTCGGCACACGGCCGCGCGCCATGAGACGCAGTGGTGGCGGGCTACCTCGTTCCCGGATGAAGGTCATGGGTTTCTTACCGCTGCCGCCCGGACCGCGGACGTCAGGCGGGGGCGAGCTTGCCGATGGTCGCAGCCAGCTCGATGCCGGGCACCGGCGTGATCGCGATGACGGGGGTGTCCAGGCCGGTTGCGTGGTACTCGGCGACCCGCTCGCGGCACTGCTCGGCTGATCCGTGGATGACCAGCTCATCGACCAGCGCGTCGGGGATCGCCGCCAGCGCGCCCTTGCG
>Ga0302326_10007853_pt1 | contig 23647 bp, 24 predicted proteins | sample Palsa_T0_3_FD_202264 | JGI IMG/M metagenome (GOLD analysis project Ga0302326, IMG submission 202264) | Peat permafrost microbial communities from Stordalen Mire near Abisko, Sweden - Palsa_T0_3 | ecosystem: Environmental > Terrestrial > Soil > Palsa > Peat permafrost | place: Sweden: Abisko... | reverse complement strand
GCGAACCGTGGACTCTGGGCGAGACCGAGTCGGCCGAGGCACTGCGGCGCTACCTTGTCGAGTCGTTGTACCGACGCACGCGTGGGGCATTGCGCGTGGCGGAGACGCTGCAGCGCAGCCTGCTACCCGAGTCGATACCGACGCTCGAGAACTGGCTGCTGTCCGCGCACTACGAGCCTGCCGCGGGCGGCCGGATCGGTGGCGACTGGTACGACGCTTTCGAGCTACGCGACGGCCGGTTGATCGTGCTGCTCGGTGACGTCGCGGGGCACGGGATCACCGCGGCAGGCATCATGGCGCAGTTACGCAACGTCCTGCGCGCCCAGTTGTTCACCGGCGCTGCCCCGGCCGAGGCGCTGCACCAGCTCAACGAGTTCTGTCTGCACATGCTGCCCAGCGCGTTCGCCACTGTTCTCGTCGCCCGGGTCGACCTGGTTTCCGGGCGGGTCGAGGCCGGGTGCGCCGGCCATCTGATTCCCTACCTGACGAACACGTCGGGTCCGGTCGTGCGGGCACCGATACGGCTCTCGCCGCCGATCGGCATCAAAGGAGTTTCGTACGAACCCAGCGTGTTCACGCTGGACCCCGGGCGCGGATTGGTCATCTACTCCGACGGTCTGGTGGAGCGTCGCGGTGAGTCGATAGACGACAACATGGACCGGCTGGCTGAGGCCGCCAGCCGCGCGAAGCATGCGTCGGCGTCCTGGATCAGGTCGGTGATGTCGGAGAACACCCACGACGACGTCACCATCGTGACGCTGCACCGCCCCTGAACGTGTTGCTGTAAGCGCTCAACTGCGGGGCCCGGTCAAACTGCCCAATACCTGAATGGTGATCGCAAGGATGACCGCGCCGAATAAGTAGGACACCAACGAGTGTTTCAAGGCAGTGATCCGGGTCCGGCGAGTTTGCAAGGCCGTGTCGGTTACCCCGTAGGTCACAGCGATGGTGAACGCCACGTAGGCGAAGTCGGCGAAGCTAGGTTTGTCGTTCTGGTTGAATTCGATGCCGCCCACGGGTTCGGTGTAGTACTCCACGGCATAGCGAAGCGCATAGATGGTGTTCACCATGAGCCACGAGGCGATCACACTCAAGAATCCGACGGCCGCGGCAATGGTGCTGTCCGGCCCCTGGACATTGGGTGCCATCAGAAGGTACGCGACCCCGACGAGACTGGCGACGCTGGCTATCACAACGAATGTCTCGCTAGGCCCTCGCGTCGAACCCTGTTGCTGCACAAGGTATTCAATCTCATCGGCGTTCATCGGCGAGACACTCGCCCAGGTCCACGCCAGATAAATCGTCGCCGCCGCGATCCACCCCGCTGCCGGGGCATACTGCCATCCGGCTGCGATCCCGACGACGACAGCGCCGAGTGTTCCGAGCGGCAACGCGACGCCGATTCGTATCGCGATGAAATGTCCGCCGCGCACGGCTTCGGAGAAACCCACGACGACAGCTAAGCACTAGCGCTGTTCGAACTCGCCTTGAAAGGGTGCGCAGGCCGGTCAAGCATCGGCTGCCCCGTCGGCCATAATCATCCGGTGACAGGATCGCCGGGAGCAGCAGCCACGTCATGACTGTCTCTGGGTTGCTCGTGCTCGGCGCCGTCATCGAGCTCGGTGGCCTCATCGCGCTGGCGATCCTGCTGATCGTGTCGCGCCGTCAGCTAAAACACGCGCGAGTCGAGCTGGAGCGGACGAAGAAACTCGAAACCGGTCGACGACGGCGACGGCGGGGCGTCGCGCCGCTGGCGATCAGGACCGCTTTTAAGACCGCTGACTCGTTGATCTCGAAAGGCCTTGGCGCCACGGTCCGTAACTCGGTCGAAGACCTCGCTGGGTGGGCTCAGGTCGAACGTCCCGACCTGGCCCGGCTGACGGCCGACGGCGACGTCGTGGTCGCGTTCTCCGACATCGAGGACTCCACTCTCCGCAACGAAACCCTGGGTGACCGAGAGTGGCTGAAAATCCTGGAACGCCACAACCGCCTGGTCGAAAAGCTGGTGGCCGCTCATGGCGGCCACGTGATCAAGAGCCAGGGCGACGGGTTCATGATCGCGTTCTCCGATGCGGAACAAGCGGTGCGGTGTGGGATGGGTGTGCAGCAGGCTCTGCACGACGACGCCGAGCGCTGGGAAGGAATCCGGGTGCGGATCGGTATGCACGTGGGGCCGTCGGTCCGGCGCGGCGACGACCTGTTCGGCCGCAATGTCGCGATGGCCGCGCGGATCACTGGACAAGCTGATGGTGGCGAGATCCTGGTCAGCGACTCGGTGCGCGAGGCCGTCGACGGTGTGCCGGATATCGATTTCGGCACACCTCGTGAAGCGGAACTGAAGGGTTTTCAAGGAAGCTACAACCTCTACCCGGTCCTGATCGACTGATCCCGGGCGACCGACTTCACGGGTAGAGCAGCAGAGAAGAACCCCGGCCTACCGAGGGGGGATCCGTAGGCCGGGGTTCTGGTATGGCGTCGGGCTTAACCGGGGCCGATCTGAGCCGACGACTGCTGTACCGGCGCAGCCGGGGCGGAGACGCCCAATTGGCGGCCGACGAAATCCGCTGCCTGGACGGCCATCCCGTTGACCTTGTACGAGCTGTGAGCACCGCGGTCGGTGCCACCAGGGAAGCAGACCGGGTCGCCCGCTGCGCACAGCTGGAGGGTCTTTCCGGCGTAGAGCTGTCCGATAGCGATGGGTGGCGCCTGGTGGTCGGCCAGGTTCAGGAACCAGTCATCGGGTGTTCCGAACAGCACGACCGCCGCGACGTGCGACGCGACCGCCGGCGGCATCGGCCCGGAAATGCTTGCGGGAAGGGTGAATCCCGCGGGGACTGAGCTCGCGGTCGTATAGCCGGCCACTGCGGCGCCTTGGGAGTACCCGCCGAGCACGATCTTGGTCGCCGGGCAGTTCGCCGCAATCAACTGAATCCGGTTGCTGGCGTCCGCGATTCCGTCGGTGGCACGACCGAAATCCAACGACGCCGGGTATTCAACCCCGTACACGTCGACCGTCTTGCCCGGCAGCCTGGCGTTGAGCGCGTCGACGAAGGCCTGGCCGGTCGCTCCGACGCCGGGTGCTTCCATCGTGCCGCGGGCGAACACGACCTCGACGTTGGCGCACGGAGCGCCGTCGGCGTCGGCCGCTGCAATCGGCGCGGCAAGTCCGCCGGAGACGGACGCGGCCACCGCGAACGTGGCAAAGATCGTGGACTGCACGGCTCGAGTGACCAGGGTGCCCGTGCGGGCTGCCTGCGGTGTGCTCATGATGTGATTCCCTGTCTCTCGATGTGGATTGCCATCGCGGTACTGCCTGCTACAAGCCGGGTGAATACCCCGCGATTCCGCCGGTGCCGAGTGATCTACGCCACCTCGCCCCACGCGGCACTCTGGTGAGGGTGGAGATTACGACGTCGGGGGACCGACGCGGCCGTTCGGTACCGGCGGTCTTGGCGCTACCGGCCCAGCGCTTTCGCGGCGAAATCAGCCGCTTGATCTGCCATGCCGTTGGTCTTGTACGCACTGTGCGCGGCGCGATTGAATCCGCCGCCGGTAGTGCAGACGGGATCGTCAGGCGCGCACAGGTCGAGGGTCTTGCTGGCGTACAAGGGCCCGATGTTGATGGGTGGCGCCGAATGGTCGACCAGGTTGAGGAAGCCGCTGGAGGGTTTCCCGAACAAGACGACAGCCGCGACGTGGCGGGCGACATTCGGCGGCAACGGTCCAGTGATGCCGGCCGGCAAGTCATAACCCGGCGGAATGCTGTCGGCGGTGATGTAGGCTGCGATCGCGGCGCCCTGCGAGTAGCCGCCGATGATGATCTTGGTGGCGGGGCAGGTGTTGACGAGGTCGAGGACTTTGTTGGCCGCATCGGCGACGCCTGCGCCCGCCTGGTTGAAGTCGAGAGATGCCGGATAGTCGACCGGATAAACCACGACAGGACTGTTGCCCAGGTGACCGTTGAGCGCATCGGTGAATGCCTCCCCGGTTGCACCCACGCCCGGCGGCTCAAGCGTGCCGCGGGCGAAGATCTCCTCGACGTTCGGGCATGGCTCGCCGTCGGCGGCCCAACCGATTACGGACGTCGAAACCACAGACGCCGCGAACAGCAATCCCGCACTGAGCAATTTCAGCAGCGCCGGCATGCGGACACCGCCCACCAACGACCGCCCCATCAGATCATCGGTCTCAAGAGCGCACAGTATGACGGCGCCATGCAGTGGGTCGACAGCATAGGGGACACATTAGGGCTCTATCACGACCGACGCAGCGCAGGGGTTGCGCCGCCTTGGAGAGCAGCCGTGAGTGCGTGATAAACTTAATTAGGCTAAGTAAGTCATATCGCAGGGAAGGGATTTGGACACATGGCTCGTACCGATAAGGACACCTGGGACCTGGCGTCGAGTGTCGGCGCGACCGCTACCGCCGTCGCCGCATCCAGGGCCCTGGCATCGCAGACTCCGGATGCGCTGCTCAACGACCCGTGGGCAGATCCGCTTGTCCGGGCGGTCGGCATCGAGACTTTCGTCAAGCTGATCGACGGCGAAATCGGGCAGACCGACGACCCGCTGTTGAATCGTCGCGCCATGAAAGAGCAGATTGCCGTTCGCACCCGTTTCTTCGACGATTTCTTCGTGCACGCGACCGAGTCGGGGATCCGGCAGGCGGTCATTCTTGCTTCTGGGTTGGACACCAGGGCCTATCGGCTGCCGTGGTCGGACGGCACCGTGGTGTACGAGATCGATCAACCCCAAGTCATCGCGTTCAAGACCAGGACTTTGGCTGACTTGGGCGCCGAACCTACTGCGCAACGGCAAACGGTGTCGATCGATTTGCGCGAAGACTGGCCGACGGCTTTGGTCGAGGCAGGCTTCGACCCACAACAGCCGACCGCGTGGAGTGCCGAAGGGTTGCTGGTCTACCTGCCACCGGAAGCGCAAGACCGCCTGTTCGACAACGTTGGAGCGCTGTCCGCGCCGGGCAGTCGCATCGCGACCGAACACATGGACCTGAAGAACACGCCGCCGGACTGGGCGGAGCGGCTCACCGAGCGGTCCCGGCGGATCGGCTCCAACATCAACCTCGCCGAGTTGTTCTACACCGGCGACCGCAACTCCGCTGCCGACTACCTCGGGCAAAAAGGTTGGAATGTCGAGACTCGAACCACCGCAGAGGCTTACGCCGCCAATGGCTTTGAGCTGCCCGATGACGAGCTGGCCTCCTTCGGAGGCGGCTCCGGTTACTTGGCGGCGACGTTGACGTAGGAGCGCCGGCGCGGCCCCGTCACGCTAAATGCCCAGCGCGTTGAACCGCTCCTCGTCCTGAAGAGCCAGCAGCGCGTTCGCGGCCGCCTCGTAGCCCTTCACCACACCCTCCAGTCGCGCCGAGGGGCCGTCGAAACAGGCCCAGTCAAAGACGGATTGGCAGACGTGGTCGGCCAGGCTTCGCAAGATGCCGTCGCGAGGAGGGTTGTCGATGACTTTGATCGCCGCCGTGCAGAGCGATCCCTTGTCGACGTTGTCATTGCGCAATGCCCGGTGAATCAGCGACACGAGGTCGCGGGCTTCAGCGCCCTCGAAATCCATAAGACTCCTTGTCTGCCATCGATTCTCAGCGCTGTGTTACCAGGTTCGCTGTTGATCGGTCGAGCCGTAAATTTAACCCAGCAACGGGCACATGCCGGCCACATTCCGGTAACAGAGCAACATCGGAACTCTGGTCAGCCTGCGCTGGATACGGACGCAGACGGGGTGAATGGTCCGGTATGAATGGCGTGCGCGCCGTGACTTTCATCGGTCCTGTTGCTGAAGCTTGGCGACGAGCTGGAAGGGCAGGGCGACGAAGAGGGTGTTCTGTCTCGGATAGTGCCCGCTTAGGAACGGCGCCGGGCGGCCAGAGCGCTATTGACCGCCAACCATTTTCGCGATCTGCTCGGCGACCGCTGCGCGAATCTCGGTTTCATCGAGGTCTTGGAGCCCGAACGCGACCCGCAGGGTCGGGCCGAGAAGCCCCCATCCGAATTGCAGAGCCATCCCGTGGGCTGCCAGTAGTCGAGCCGTCCGCTCGTCGCTGTGGTTGGCCCGCACTACGTCGAGAAACGCTTCCATGCCGGGAAAGCGCTGCTGGAGTTCTTCGACGGGAAACCCGTCGAGTGTCGAGCGCACCATCACCCGCGCCTGAAGCTCGTGGGCGGCCTCGACGTCCTCGAACGAAGCCCCGGACTCCCGAAGCGCCGCTGCGGAGTCGGCGAGATGTTGCAGCGTTGCGGCCAGGAGTTTGTCCTTGCTGCCGAAGTGGCGATGCAGTAGGCCGTGGTTCACCCCGGCTCGGGCGGCGACCTCACGGATCGAGGTCGCGGCCGGACCCTTCGCCGCGATCAACTCGCTGGCCGCTTCCAGGATGGCCGCCCTGACCTCGTCTTTTCCCATTGGCTTCGCCGTGGTCGAAACCGTTGCCTCCGCTGTAGCCATCTGTGTACAGTAGCGGATATCTGAGGTGTAGTCAGATGGCTACACTCAAAAGAACGTCGGAGGAGCAGCAATGAGTAGCGATTTCCGTGTGGTGCAACTCGGCGGGAACATCGGTGCACGCATTGACGGAGTGCGGCTCGATCAGATCGATACCGAGACGGCCACCGCGATCAATGCTGCGCTGAACGCCCACAAAGTCGTCTTCATCCGTGGTCAGCAGCACCTCGACGACGACGCTCACTACGCCTTCGCCGAACGTCTCGGTGTGCCCACGACCCCTCATCCGACGCTGAAGTTCGACGGCAGCAAGGTCATGCGTCTCGAATCCATCGGCGGCGCAGGGGCCAATCAGTGGCATACCGATGTCACTTTCGTAGATCGTCCGCCGAAAGCCTCAATTCTGCGCGCCGTCGAGCTGCCGGCCTACGGCGGAACGACCACGTGGGCGTCCACCGTGGCCGCCTACCAGCAGCTGCCGCAACCCCTTCAGCAGCTCGCGGACGGCCTGTGGGCGATACACAACAACGACTTCGACTACGGCCAGGTCGATCCCGCCAAGTTGGCAGCGCTGGAAGCCGACCCCGAAGCATTGTTGAAGTACGCCAACGAGTTTCACTCCACTCACTACGAGACGCATCACCCCGTCGTGCGGGTGCACCCGGAGACGGGCGAGCGGTCACTGTTGCTGGGCAACTTCGCCCGCGCGATCCTGGGTGTCAACGGGGCCGAGTCGCGGGCGTTGTTCCGGATCTTCCAGGACCGGATCACATGGCTGGAGAACACGATTCGGTGGAACTGGGAACTCGGCGACCTTGCTATCTGGGACAACCGCGCGACTCAGCACTACGCGATATCGGACTACGGCACTCAGCACCGGGTCATGCACCGGATCACCCTCGCGGGCGACATCCCGGTGAGCGTGCGTGGTGAACGCAGCCGAACCGTATCCGGCGACGCCAGTGACTATTCGATCGTGGACACGCCGAAATCGCTGGTGGCCTGACCAGTCACTCGCAGAACCTCCACGATCTCGTCGGCCCCGGCAAAGGCGGAATACCACCCTGCGCCGCAGCATTGAGGACTTGTATGAGAAGCGGAACGCAGTCATTCGCCTTCGCGACCGCCTTGCCCGCTATCGCCTTCGAAATCGACTGCACCGGGAGATCGTGATGGGACTGCTAGACCACAAGACCGCCGTCGTCACCGGTGCCAACTCCGGCATCGGGCTGGCTACCGCCGAGCGGTTCATCGCCGAAGGGATCGAGCGGGTCTTCATCACCGGCCGACGCAAACCCGAACTCGATTCCGCGGCGGCTCAATTGGGTCCGCGCGCGGTCGCTGTGCAGGGTGACTTCGGAGCACCGGAAGATCTCGACCGGCTCTATGCCGAGGTAGAAGCCGCCGGAAGGGGTCTGGACATCGTCGTGGCGAACGCCGGCTCGACCAGGGTCGCGCGGCTGGGCGAGATCACCGATGACGATCGCGACGCGCTGCTGACAACCAACGTCAAGGGCGTGGTGTACACCGTGCAGAAAGCCCTGCCACTGCTCAACGACGGCGCTTCGGTCATTTTGACCGGCTCCACAACTGCCGAACGCGGTCGCCCGGGGCTGAGCATTTACGCGGCGACCAAAGCCGCCGTGCGTTCGCTCGCGCGCACCTGGGCCAACGAACTGGCCGATCGCAATATCCGGGTCAACGTCGTGGTCGCAGGCTCCACCGCTACGCCGGGCAGCGACAGCCTGGCCGCTCAGACCGATCCCGATGCCTCGATAGAGGAGTTCCGCGCCGCACGCGTCACGATGATACCGTTGGGCCGTTTTGCTGAACCTGTCGAAATCGCCAACGCCGCAGTATTTTTGGCCAGTGACCTGTCCAGCTTCACCACTGGGTCCACTATCTACGCCGACGGCGGATACAACCAGGTGTGACCGGCTGTCCGGGCATCACTTGACGAGCGTGAACTGACCCACTTCAGAGACGTTCCGCTGGAAGAAGTCAGAGCATCCAATCAGATAGCGCATGTAGCGGTCGTAGACCTCGGTCGAGGTGACTGCGATCGCTTCGTCGCGGGCGGCTTCCAGCCTTTGCGACCAGATGTCGAGGGTTCGAACGTAGTCGTCCGTCATCTTCTGCAGTAGCTCGACCGAAAATCCTGCGCTCGAGGAGTATTCGACGACATCTTCGTCCGACGGCACCGAGCCGCCGGGGAAGATCTCGGCGGCGATGAACCGCATGAACCGCAGATCGGTCATTGTGATCGGAATGCCCATCTCGGGCCAACGCTTGAGCGGGTGACCCATGATCGTCTGCAAGACCATCCGGCCGTCGCTGGGCATGATGCGGTAGCACAAATCGAAGAAGGCCTTGTACCGCGACTTCGGGAACGCTTCGAACGCCTCGATGCTGACGATGCGGTCGACTGGCTCCTCGAACTCCTCCCAGCCGAGCAGCTTTACCTGCCGAGAGCGGCCGGTGTCGATCTCGTCGAGTATCTTTTGGCCCAAAGCGCGCTGGTTCTTACTCAGGGTCAACCCGATGACGTTGACGTCATACTTTTCGACTGCCCGCTTCATCACCGACGCCCAGCCGCAGCCGACGTCGAGCAGTGTCATTCCGGATTCCAAGCCGAGCTTGCCGAGCGCAAGGTCGATCTTGGCGATCTGCGCTTCCTGCAGCGTCATGTCGTCGCGCTCGAAGTACGCGGAGCTGTAGGTCCGCGTCGGATCTTGGAACAGGCCGAAGAACTCATTGGAGATGTCGTAGTGCGCTTGGACATCTTCATAGGCCGGCTGCAATTTCGATGCGCCATCCGACCCGTTGTCCGTCATCAGAAATTGGCCTTTCAAGGGAATCCGCTCACATCACCGAACTGGACTGTTGTACACGAACTGTATAACGCATCGCGTCGAATCCGGCTAAGCGGGAGCCTTCTCGCAGGTGTATTGGCAAACGTCGGTGTAGCCCTCACGGAACAGGTCAGCGCAACCTGTCAAGTACTTCAGAAAACGTTCGTAGATTTCTTCGGACGTGATCGCGATGGCCTCGTCCTTCTTGGATTCCAGGTTGGACGCCCAGGTGTCGAGGGTGCGCGCGTAGTGCGGACGCAGAAACTGCTTGCGGGTGACGGTGTATCCCGCCTTGACCGCATGCTCCTCGACCTGCGCGCTCAGCGGCAGACGACCGCCGGGGTAGATCTCGTCCATGATGAATTTGATGAACCGAACCCGCGACATCGTCAGCGGCAGCTTGCGTTCTTTGATCTCCTCGTCACTGGGAATGATGATGGTGTGCAGCATCATCACGCCGTCGTCGGGCATCAAGTTGAACGTCTTCTTGAAGTAGTCGTCGTACTTGTTGAAGCCGAAATGCTCGAACGCCCCGATCGACACCACCCGGTCGACGGGCTCGTCGAAGTCCTCCCAGGGCTGCAGGCGCACTTCCATGTTGCGCTTGGTATCGATGTTCGGGAACCGGTTTTGTTCGATGTGCTGCTTCTGGTTCTCCGAGAGCGTCAGGCCGATGACGTTGACGTCGTACTTTTCTACGGCGCGCTGGATGGTGGAGCCCCAACCGCAGCCGATGTCCAGCATCGTCATACCGGGCTGCAACCCGAGCTTGCCCAGCGACAGGTCGACCTTGGCCAGCTGCGCCTGTTCGAGGGTGTAGTCGTCCTTCTCGAAGTACGCACAGCTGTAGGTCTGCGACGGGTCCTGCCACAGCTTGAAGAAGTCGTTGGAGATGTCGTAGTGGAACTGGACTTCCTTCTTGTCCGAGCCACGGGTTTGCGAGGCGGACTTGGACAACCACGCGGACTCGGCATGAGGAGTCGGGCTGGGCGTTGCGCCTGAGGTGTTGGTCACTGTTCTTCCTAACGATGTCTGGATCGGCAACCAGCCTAATGGCACGGGAGCCGATGACTGCGCCAAGTCGTGCTTCGGTGACGCGCGCGTCGGGGCTGAGGTGCTTGCGCTGGCGGTTCGCCGGGTACCCGCCAGCGACCACAATATGCGAGGAACACATTTGTCGAGGGATCTGGGTTGCCCCAAGCGCATGGAATTCGGGCCGTGCGGGGGTGTGCGACCCGACGGCCAATGCGAGATGCGCCCAGGTGAGTGCTCATTCGCGGACGTGGTGCCGTGGTCGGGTCATCAATCGGCAGCCCGTCCGGGGCGTGCGCCGCTGGTGCTCACCGACTTCAGCTGCGCTTCGTTCGACGGCGACGAAGTCGCCGCCACCGCGGCTGTCCTGGCCCCGGGCTGCGACGCGGTGCTGGTCGGCGAACATCAGAACAAACCAGACTTCCCGCCCACTCTGATGGGTTCGCTGCTGCTCGGCGCGGGCGTCGCTCCCTGGATAACGCTGTCCTGCCGCGACCGCAATCGGGTCGTGCTGGAGCAGGAATTGCGCGGCCTGCGCAGCATCGGTGTCGGTACCGTGCTGTGCGTGACCGGAGATGGTCGCGGCTACGACGTGCGCCCGGAAGTGACGCAGACCTTCGATCTGGACGGTCCGCGGCTGGTCGCGCTGGCCGCATCCCTCGGCGTCACCGCGGCTGTGCCCGAGACACCGACCGCGCCGCCCGTGCATGGGCGTCCCGCGCGGTTGGTGGAGAAGCAACGCGCCGGCGCGAACCTGGCGGTGCTCAACCATGTGCCGTTCCCCGACACGATCGCCGAGTTCATGGCCGCGGCGCGGTCGGCGGGCTTGGCGATCCCGGTGATCGCCGCTGTCGCGGTATTCACCGACGACATGTCGGCTGCGGTCTTGCAGGGGCTGCCGGGTCTCGAACTCGACCCGGCTGTGACGGAACAGGTGCTGCACGCGGCCGATCCAGTGGCCGCCGGGATCGACGCTGCCGTCGCCGAAGCCCGGGCGCTGTTGTCCATCGACGGCGTCGACGGGGTGAATGTGTCTGGGTTGGCATCAGCGTCGGGCACGCGCCTGGGCGCCGAGATCAAAGCAGAGGTCGGTCGCCGGATCCGAGCGGAGCTGCAATGAGTAACGCGATGGAAGCGGAATTCGACACAGTCGCCGAATGGACCGCAGAGGTAGCTCTGGACCTCGGTCCGGACTACTACGTGCCGGCCGGATGTCGAGGCAGCGGCAGCCCGCCCGCTCTTGATTGGCTCATCGACGGGATGCAACTAGCACCAGGGGCCACCTTGTTGGACTGCGGCGCGGGCGTCGGAGGTCCAGCTGCGTACGCGGCGCGCTCATGCGCCGCGCTGCCCGTTCTCGTCGAGCCCGAACCGGGCGCTTGCCGTGCCGCGGCGAGATTGTTCGGCTACCCCGTGGTGCGCGCGGAGGGCTCGACGTTGCCGATGGCGGACGCGAGTGTCGACGCCGCGTGGGCGCTCGGCGTGCTCTGCACGACTGCACAACAGCAGGAACTGCTCGACGAGTTGCGTCGAGTCGTGCGGCCCGGCGGGCGGATCGGATTGCTGGTCTTCGTCGCAGAACGCGAGTTGTCGAGCAGCGAATCCGACGGCAACCATTTTCCAACGCCCAGCCTATTGATGGGCTTGGTGGAACGGTCGTCGCTTCGTTTGGAGCAGTGGCGGAGTACGGGCAACCTGCCGGCAATCCCTGGATCGTGGACCGAGCGGATGGACGCCATCGATCAGGCGCTCAGCGACCGGCACGGCCAACAGGAGGCATGGCAGTTAGCAGAGCGTCAGAGTTCCCGAATCGGAGGACTACTCAATGACGGAGCTCTGACTGGGGCGTTGCTCGTTCTGCGACGCGGGTAAGCGTTACTGCGCAAGCAGATTCACCATGCCGGTGAAGACGGTGGGCATCGCGGCCGCGGCCGGCACGATGCGTGACCGGGCGGGCGGGTAGGCGCCTGCTTGAAGTAACGCCGCGGTCAGCATCCGGTAGCGCCGAGTCAGTTGGCGCCACCGCCGGTCGTAATCGCCAGGCCGCTCGGCGAGCACACAGTCCACCGCCAACTCAGCCGCGCCGAATGCCAGACCAAGACCCTCGCCGGTTAGTGCGTCCACGTAACCGGCCGCGTCGCCGACAAGCAGTATTCTCCCAGCCGCCCGGTTCGACACTTTCTGTCGCAGCGGACCTGCCGCCCGGTCGGGCTCGTGCGGGTGGGCGTCGATGCGATCCCGCAGAGCGGGGAATTCCGCTAAGCGAGAATTGAATCCACCGCGCTGCGAGGTGAGAAGCACAATCCCGACGCAGTCGTTGGCGACGGGAGTCACATAGGCCTCGGCGCCGGGTGCCCAGTGCACCTCGACGTGGTCTGACCACGGCTCGAGTTGCACGTGCCGACTGATGCCCCACCGGCGGGACCCGGGGCTCGGCTGCTCCAAGCCCAGAGCTCGACGGATAGAGGAGTGCAGTCCGTCGGCCGCGACGAGGTATCGCGCCTGCCAGCGTCCGGCACTCACACTGTCGGAGTCCTGGGTCATCCCGCGCACTTCGTCCTGACAGATCTCGACGCCGGCCTCGATGGCGGCATCGATCAACGCGCCGTGCAGTACCGTCCGGCGCACGCCGCGCCCGGCGCCGTGCTTGAACTTCGCGTCGACGTGCCGCGAGCCGTCCCGGTAGCTGATGCCCCGGATCGGCTTGCCGTGCGGGTACACCGCAAGGCGCTCGAGATGGCGCAGCGTGTGCGGCATCAGGCCCTCACCGCACGCTTTGTCGATTACGCCCCGGCGCCGTTCGGCGACAACAACTTCCAGCCCGGCCCGGGCACCGTGAATAGCGGTGGCCAGGCCGGCCGGGCCGCCGCCGATGACGAGAAGGTCGATCACGTGAGACCCGCCAGCGCCGTATCCTCGACCTTGACGCGGGTGCTCAGCAGCCATGCGTTCAGTGCCGAGAACACCAGTGCGGTGATCCATCCGGTGTGCACCAGCGGCAATGCCACACCTTCAGCGATCACCGCGACATAGTTGGGGTGGGGTATCAATCGGTACGGCCCACCGGTGACCCGAGGAGCGCCCGGGATCACGATCACGCGGGTGTTCCACTGGTAGCCCAGTGTGGTGATGCACCACCACCGCAGCGCCTGCGCAGCCACCACGAAGGCCAACATCGGCCAACCTAACAGCGGAATGAAGTTGCGGTGCAGCAGGATTGGCTCAGCCAGACATCCAACCAGCAGAGCGCTGTGTAGCAGCACCATCGCCGGATAATGCCCGGAGCCGAACTCGATGCCGCCGTGGGACTTGCTGACCGCGCGGTTACGGTCAGCCACGCTTACCTCGATGAGCCGCTCGACAGCGACTGCGGCCACCAACAGCACATACCAAGTCATATTCGTCACCGCCAGCGCAGCATCACGAGTTCGGAGCAGAAACCGGGACCCATCGCGAGCATGACTCCCGGGCTGCCGCTCGGCGGTTGCTTGGCGATCGTGTCGCGGAAGACGTGCAGCACCGACGACGACGACAGGTTGCCGACTTCACTCAACGAGCGCCAGGTCAATTCCAGTGCGTCGTCGGGCAATCCGAGCGACGACACGATGGTCTCGATGACCTTCGGGCCGCCCGGATGGCTCACCCACGCGCCGACGTCCTTGATGTCCAGACCGTAGGCAGCCAGCATCCCGCCCATGTCGTCGGGTAGATACCGCTCGACGACGCTTGCCACGTCCGGGGAGAGGATGAGCCCGAATCCGGAGGAACCGATCTTCCATCCCATGGTGTCCCGCGAGTCGGGGTATAGGTGGCTGCGCGAACCGAGGACGTCAGGTCCGCGGGCGCCGATCTTCTCGGCGCGGCGTTCGCCGACTGCGACGACCGCCGCGGCTCCGTCACCGAACAGTGCGGTGCCGACGATTGACGCCAGCGATGGAGTCGTCGCCGGGAACGTCAGCGAGCACAGCTCAACAGACAGCAACACCGCCACGTCGTCAGGCGCGCCACGCAGGTAATCGTTGAGCCGTCCCACCCCCGCAGCGCCGGCGACGCAGCCGAGGCCGAACATCGGCACCCGTCGCACATCAGGACGAAGTCCCATCCGCGTCGCGATGCGGGCTTCCAGCGAGGGCACCGCCAGGCCGGTGACGGTTGTCGACATGATCATGTCGACGTCTTCTGGGTGCAGGCCCGCCTCGTCGAGCGCGGCCGACAACGCCGCACAGCCGAGCTCCACTGCGTTCTCGATCCAGATGTTGTTGGCATCACCGAAGTCGGTCAACGACGCGTATTGCTCAAGCGGCAACACCAGGTAGCGACTATCTACTTTGGCGCTTGCGTGGAACTGACGCAGCGCGTCCCCGTGGTCCTTGAAGGCCGGCAGCGCGGCCAATGTCTCGGTGATTTCATGCTGGGCATAGTGATGCTCTGGTAAAGCGCCTTGCACACCCGCGATCACACTGCCGGCTTTCTGGGCCTGAAATTCGTTGCCGCTCAAAGCTTTCCCCATTTTACTCACCTTTCCTAAACGGCGTGGCTTGCCGGCGCCGTTGCCGCTGTTGAAATCGGTCACTGCCCGTGCGGGTTGTTGCCTGCAACACCCCTCAATTGCAAGTACGTTCCCGCGCTCCGGAAAGTTCGATCCCCGAAATCAACAATCGATGACTTTTGTCAACGATTGGTGACTTGAACGTACGCGCGTCGAGCCACGCAGTCAACGGGTGATGACATATCGTTGGGTAACGATGACAAGAAGACCGCGTAACGCAGCGCAGACCAGGGCCGACATCCTGGAAGCGGCGCGGCGCCTGTTCGCGGCGGAGGGCTATGAGCGCACCACGCTGCGCGCGATCGCCGCGGACGTGGGAGTCGATGCGGCGTTGGTCATCCGGTACTTCGGCAGCAAGCAGGACTTGTTCGCCACCGCCGCCGAGTTCACCATCGAACTGCCCGATCTGACCGATGCCAAGCCCGACGAGATCGCAGACATGCTGTTGCCGAGGTACTTCGCCGTCTGGGAAGAAGACCACTCGTTCATGGCTCTCCTGCAAGTCGCAATGACCAGTCGAGTGGCTGCCGACATCCTCAACGAGACGCTTGCCACCCATGTCGCGCCGACGCTGAAGGCTGCCACCCCCGACAACGCTCGGCAGCGGATCGCCTTGACCGACGCATTCGTGATCGGGCTGGCCGCCACCCGATCGGTCTTGGGAAATCTTCCGGCGGCCGAACTGAGCCGCGACGAGCTCCGGCGGTGGGCGGCACCGGTGTTCAAGCAGTTACTCGTGGGGCCGGCACCGTCGTGATGACCACCCGGCCGCGCAATGCCGCCCAAACGCGCGACGACATCTTGGCCGCGGCGCGCCGTCGGTTCGGAGCCGAGGGATACGAGCGCACGACGCTGCGAGCGGTCGCCGCCGACGTAGGAGTGGACGCCGCGCTGGTCATCCGGTACTTCGGCAGCAAACAGGATTTGTTCGCGGCGGCGGCCGACTTCGCGATCGACCTGCCCGATCTATCCAATGTCGATCCCGGCGACGTCGCCGGCATCTTGTTGCCGCGCTTTTTCGCGGTGTGGGAAGAGGACGAGAGGTTTTTGGCCCTGCTGCGTGCCGCCATGACCAGCCCACTCGCGGCCGACACGTTGCGGCGTATTTTCGCGGAGCAGGTCGCACCCAAGCTGGTCACCGCTACCCCGGACCATCCCGTGCAGCGGATCGGGTTGATGGGCGCGTTCGTCATCGGGCTTGCGATCACCCGGTATGTCCTGGTGAATCCGCCGGTGGCCGGCCTCAGCCGCGAGGAGCTCAGCCGCTGGGCCGCGCCGGTGATCACACAGCTGCTAGTCGGGCCCGCGCCGACATAGGCCCGAAGTCAGCTGTGCCGGTGCGCATGCAGGATCGCGTCGGCGAAGGCATCCGGAGCTTCTTGCGGCACGTTGTGCCCGGCACGCGCTGCGCGTACGTCGAGCAGTCTGGTGAAGTGTTTCTCATGCGCGGCGGCCGGGGGCACGACGGGCACCAGACCGTCGCGCTCAGGATCGATCACGACGGTCGGCACCGTGATCGACGGCTGCTCGGCGATCTTGGCTTCCAATTCGTCGCAGGCCGGGTCGCCGTCTACCAGGCCGTAGCGGTGGCGGTAGGAGTGCACGACAATGTCGACGAAATCGGGGTTGTCGAATGACGTTGCGGTAGCCTCGAACTCGTCATCGGTAAAGGACCAGTCCGGCGACCACTGTTGCCACAAGAGGCGAGCGAATTCGCGGCGGTAAGTATCCAGTCCGGCTCGGCCACGCTCGCTGTGTAGGTAGTACTGATACCAGAGCAGGTGCTCGAATTGCGGAGGCGCCGGAATGCCGGCGACGGGAATGTTCTGCACGTGATAGCCGGACACGGTCACCAGCGCGCGTACCTGTTGCGGCCACAACGCCGCGGTCAGGCAAGCAGCCCGTCCGCCCCAGTCGAAGCCCGCCACGATCGGCATCGTCAAGTCCAGTGCGGCAGTCAGTTCGCGGAGGTCCACAGCAAGCGCCGCCTGCTGACCTGAGCGCGGCGTTGTGGAGTCGACGAACCGGGTGGGCCCGTAACCGCGCAGATACGGCACAACCACGTCCGCGCCGGCGGCAGCCAGTGCGGGAGCGACCCGGTCGTAACAGCGTGGGTCGTAAGGGAATCCGTGCAGCAGCACCACCGGCCAGCCGTCGTCGTTGCCGTGCCGCTCGAACGCGACATCGAGTATGCCGGCCCGCACCGCGGCGATCGGTTGACGTATCACTCCGCAATCTTGCCAGGATGAAGCTCGAGGTCCCGGCGGATGACGTCGAGTGCCCGGCCAACCAGATTGTCGTGACGACGGCCGTGGCGTGGCTGCCGAATCCCATGAAGGTCACGGCCGAAGCACTCGATCGCACCGTGATGCAAGCGAGAAACGAGACTGATAGTCTCGTAACCTCGGGATAAGGCAACTGCGTCGCTGAAGGGGGTTAGACATGGTCGATGCGATGACCCACCCAACCCAAGCCGGCGACTTCGCTCTTGCCGGCCTGTCGCGGCGAGCGCGGCTCTGGTTACTCACGGTGACGTGCTTTGGCGTGCTGGTGGTGATCTCTTCGATGGTGGCGCTCAACACCGCGCTTCCTGACATCGCGACGGCGACGTCGGCGACGCAGTCCCAGCTCACCTGGATTGTGGACAGCTACACCTTGGCCCTTGCCTGTCTGTTACTGCCGGCTGGTGCGCTCGGCGACCGCTTCGGTCGGCGCGGCGCGATGCTGGTTGGTCTCGCGATATTCGGTGCGGCATCCTTCGTGCCCGCGGTGCTGTCCAACCCCACGATCGTCATCGTCTCTCGAGGGGTTGCCGGTGCGGGCGCGGCGTTGATCATGCCCGCCACGCTGTCGTTGATCACCGCCGCTTACTCAAAGGAGGAGCGAAACAAGGCAGTAGGGATCTGGGCCGGTGTCGCCGGATCCGGTGCCGTCATCGGAATGCTCGGATCCGGTGGTCTGCTGAACTTCTGGTCCTGGCACGCGATCTTCTGGGCCTTCACGGGCGCGTCGCTGACCATCTTCATCCTGACCTTGACCGTCGCGAGTTCGCGAGATCCCGACGCGAAACCACTGGACTGGCGGGGCGCCGCGGTGATCGGCGGCGCTGTGGCGACTCTCGTCTTCGGCATCCTCCAGGCGCCGGAGCGGGGGTGGACCCACCCACTGGTGGTCACCAACATCGGCGTCGGAGTGCTGCTGGGTCTGGCTTTCGGCTTTGTTGAAGTGCGGCAGCGTTATCCGCTGTTGGATGTGCGACTGTTCGCGGTTCCCGCATTCGCCACCGGCGCGGCCACCATCACCGTGTTCTTCCTGTCGATGTTCGGCTTCCTGTTCCTGGTCATGCAGTACATGCAGATGATCCTGGGCTACAGCCCAAACAAGACGGCGCTGGCGCTGACCCCGATCATGGGCCCGATGCTTCTGCTGTCTGTCCTGTCATTCTGGTACCTGCCCCGGCTCGGTCTGCGCGCGGTGATTTTCAGCGGACTCCTGTTGATCGCGGCCGGAGTGATCTGCCTGCTCGGCGTCACATCGGGTTCACCCTACTGGCGGGCAGCCTGGCCGATGCTGGTGATGAGCTTCGGTATCGGTCTCTGTACCGCACCGACGACGTCAGTGATCATGACAACCGCTCCCGACGACAAGCAGGGGGTGGCCTCGGCGGTCAACGACGCCAGCCGAGAGATCGGTGCGGCTCTCGGTATCGCGCTTGCCGGGTCGATGTTGGCCGGACAGTACTCGAAGACGTTGATTCCCAACCTGATCGGATTCCCGAAACCGGTGAGAGACGCCGCCTCCTCGTCGCTGGGCGAAGCGCTGGAGGTCGCGCGGCGACTGGGGCCCGCAGGCGCCCGACTGGCAGAGGTCAGCAAGACGGCGTTCATCGACGCCATGCATTCGTCGCTGTTGGTGCTGGCCGTTCTGGTTGCCGTCAGTGCCGTCCTGATCGGACTGTGGGCGCCGGGGCGTGACGATCAGCAGTTACGACCCGTGCGCTATCTCCTGGCGCGGCGCCGCCGCGGTCAAGACCAGGATTGATCAGTGCCGCCGCGTTATCTGTCCGCGGCGCTGTAACAGATGACGCCCCGAATATTGCGTCCTTCCAACATGTCCGAATAGCCCTCGTTGATCTGTTCGAGGCTGTAACGGCGAGTCACCATGTCGTCGAGGTTCAGCCTTCCGGACTGGTACATCGACAACAGCAACGGGATGTCGTGTTGGGGATTGCCGCCGCCGAAGATGGTTCCCTGCAACCTCTTTTGCAGCAGCGTGAACAACGACAAGTTCAACGTCACATCGGTTTCCACGACGCTGCCCATCGCCGTCATGACGCACGTTCCGCCCTTGGACGTGACGGACACATACTTATCGAGGTCTGCGCCGTTGGACCTCCCGACGGTGACGATCACCTTGCGCGCCATCCGGCCGGCCGTGATTTGTGCGATGGCCATGAGTGCGGTGTCGATGTCGGCATAAGCATGTGTGGCACCGAATTTGAGTGCCTGATCGCGTTTCCATTCGACAGGGTCGACGGCAAAGATCCGGTGCGCGCCGCAACTCACCGCACCTTGCAAAGCCGCGATACCTACGCCGCCCAAGCCGACGACGACAACATCGTCACCGGGCCGGACCTCAGCCGCTCGCGTAGCCGACCCGAAGCCAGTCGTCACACCACAGCTGACGAGCGCCGCGATGTCAAAAGGCACGGACGGTTCGATCTTCACCAGTGATGTCTGATGAACCACGACATACGGCGCGAAGGTGCCCAGCAACGCGTACGGGTAGACATTCTGTCCCTTGGCGTGGACTCGAAATGTCCCGTCGGAGACGGCCGTTCCAGCCATCAGGCCCATGCCGAGGTCGCACAGATTGGTCTCGCCCGCCCGACAGGACGGGCAGCTGCCGCACGACGGTATGAACGACGCCGCGACATGGTCGCCCAGGGCAAGTCCGTCGACACCTTCACCTACCTCGACGACGACGCCCGCACCTTCATGACCACCAAGCATGGGGAACGCAGCCATGGGGATGTCGCCGGATACCACGTGGTGATCGGAATGACACAGCCCCGCAGCCTCCATGCGAACCTTGACCTCGCCTTTTCGAGGCTCGCCGATGTCAATTTCCTCGACCGACCAGGGCTGATCGAAGTCCCAGATCAGAGCACCCTTTGTCTTCACCGCGCTACCTGCTTTCGCGCGACCCAGGTGCGCGGCAGTCGCTGATCGCGCGCGTCCAAGAGTTCGGCTGCGGCCACCCGAAAGCCCATTTCGCGATTCATACCACTCAACATACTGTAATAGATACAGTAAAAGTTACTTTATCGTAGAGTGCCAGGAAGGGTTGCGTGCTGTGCAATCGACAATCGATTCGCAGTCGGATCGTCGGCCTGACGTCGATCTCACTGACGGCGCTTTCTTCTCGGGCGACTCGCGGTCCGCATATAGCTGGATGCGAGCGAACGAGCCGGTCTTTCGGGATCGGAAGGGCTTGGCGGCCGCGGCAACCTACCAGGCCGTGATCGACGCCGAGCGGGCGCCCGAACTGTTCTCCAACGCCGGCGGCATCCGCCCGGACCAAGATGCGCCGCCGATGATGATCGCCATGGACGACCCAGGACATCTGTTGCGGCGCAAGCTCGTGAACGCCGGCTTCACCCGTAAGCGCGTGAAGGACAGGGAACAGTCGATCGGTGTGTTGTGCGATGCGCTGATCGATGCGGTATGCGAACGGGGCGAGTGCGACTTCGTCTGGGACATCGCGGCGCCGCTGCCGATGGCGGTCATCGGCGACATCCTCGGGGTGCTCCCGGAACAGCGCGAAACATTCCTGAGATGGTCCGACGACATGATGAATTTCTTGAGCAGCACGACCGCGCAAACGGATTTCCAGGTGACGATCGACGCCTTCGTCGCCTACAGCGACTACATGATGGGCATGATCGCGGCACGCAGGGCGGAGCCGACCGATGATCTGGTCAGTGTGCTGCTGCATGCGCAGGTCGACGGCGAGAAGCTGGCTGACCACGACATCATCAACGAGGTCTTGCTGCTGTTGATCGGTGGCGACGAGACCACCCGGCACACATTGTCTGGCGGCACCGCCCAACTGCTACGCCATCCAGAACAGCACCAGAGACTGGTGAATGACGTGAACTTGCTGCCCGACGCGATCGAAGAGATGCTGCGCTGGACCGCGCCGGTGAAGAACATGGCCCGCACGATGACCGCCGATGTCGAGTTTCACGGCACGCCGCTCAGTCAAGGTGAAAAGATTATCCTGCTGTTCGAGTCAGCGAATTTTGATGAGGCAATGTTCGGCGACCCGGAGAACTTCCGGATCGACCGATATCCGAACAACCACATGGCGTTCGGCTTCGGCACCCATTTCTGCCTCGGCAATCAGCTGGCACGTCTGGAGCTGTCGATCATGCAGGAGCGGTTATTGCAGCGGCTTCCTGACATGCGACTGGCGTCGAAGGAACCACTGCCTTTGAGGCCCGCCAACTTTGTCAGCGGTCTGGAAAAGATGCCGGTCACATTCACGCCGTCGGCGCCGGTAGGTCATTGAGGGATACGGCTTTCCACCGAGGTTGAATGATCCTGGCTCCGCCGAGTGCCTGACGCATCGTCCACAACGGTGATCGTCGTGGGCGAAATGCCCTGTCGAGCATTCCTTTGCGATCAGGCTGATTCACACGGCTGTGTTTCATGATCACAATCGCTACCCTTCAATTCTCGCGCCTGGTGAGAACAACCAGCACATAGAGCAGTCCATCGCCGGTGACCGTCAATTCCCATGATCCGACACCAGGAGGCGGCAATGACGGAGCCCGCGCAGCCGGAAAAACGCCGCGGCAAACTGCCGTTTTCGCTATCTCGGATCAATGTCCTCGGCATTGCGGCGATCGTCGTCGCGGCAGGCCTGATCGGCGTCCACAATCTGCATCACGACAATTCGCCGAACCAAATCCTCAACGTCTCCTATGATCCGACCAGGGAGCTGTACGCGGCGATCGATAAGACATTCGTCGACGAGTTCCGGAAGAAGACCGGCGTCACCGTGGAAATCAAGCAGTCGCACGGTGGTTCGGGTCGGCAGGCTGCTGAAGTCATCAAGGGCCATGAGAAGGCGGACGTCGTCTCGCTGGCATTGCCGAGTGACGTCGACTCGCTGCGCAAGCGTGGCCTTATCGCATCCGACTGGCAGGACCGTCTGCCGAACCATTCGGTCCCTTACACCTCGACGATCGTCTTCGTCGTCGAGAAAGACAATCCGCTGGGGATCCACGACTGGCCGGATCTGATCAAAGACGGCGTCGACATCATCAATCCCAATCCCCGCACGTCGGGCAACGGAAAGCTCAGCGTTCTCGCGGCCTGGGGTTCGGTGACAACGCGCGGCGGCAGCGAGCAGGAGGCCAGCGACTACGTCAGGGCGTTGTTGAGCCACGTCAAGGTCGCTGACAGCGGAGCGCGCGGCGCCGCCGCCACCTTTGCGACCGAGAAAGTCGGCGACGTCCACTTGACCTGGGAGAACGAGGCCCTACGGGAAGTGGCGGAGAACAAAGACCAGTTCGAAATCGTTTATCCGCCGGTCAGCATCCTCGCCGAACCGGCGGTCACCTGGGTCGACGCGAATCTCAAGGACAAAAAGCTGGCGTCCTATGCCAAGTCGTACCTGGAGTACCTCTACACCGACGCGGCGCAAGAGACCGTCGCCCAGTACGGCTACCGTCCGCTGAAGCCGGAACTCCTGGCCAAGCATGCGGATCGGCTGCCGCCCATCAATCTCTTCCCCATCACTGCGATCGCCAAGAGTTGGTACGACGCGCAGGAGAAGTTCTTCGGCAGTAACGGCATCTACGACGTGGTTTCCTCGGCTCCGGCCAGAGTCGCGTCTGCACACCCGCGGCGAAAGGCGAAGACGCCGTGAGCCGCGCCGACGACGATGATCCCGGCGTAGCCGGGATAGGAGGAATGGCGCCGTGAGCCTTACGGAGATTTCGACACGCCTAAAAAGCGTGAACTACGACAGGGACAAACTGCGTAGCGACCTGATAGCGGGCCTCACCGTCGCCGCAGTGTCGCTGCCGCAGGGCATCACCTACGCGTTGGTGGCCGGCGTCGACCCTAAATTCGGTGTCTACTCGGCGATCGTGGTGACCCTCGTCGCGTCGATTTTCCAGTCGTCGTCGCATCTCGTCAACGGCCCGACGAGTGCCATATCGCTGCTGGTGTTCAGTTCGCTGGCGTTCATCGACCCAGAGAACCGGACGGTCCTGTTCGAGGCGCTGTTCCTGCTCGGCGTTCTGGTTGGCACCTTCCAGATTCTGATTGCGGTGTTCAGGCTCGGTGATCTGACCCGGTACATCTCCGAATCCGTGATCCTCGGCTTTCTGCTGTCCGCGGCCATTCTGATCGCGCTGGGTCAACTCGGCAATGCCCTGGGAGTGAAAGACCAAGGCAACGGCCGACAGTCGGTGATCAAACGTACCTACCTCACCCTGTTCCATGGCGAGGCCTTCAACTACCGCGCGCTGATCATCGCCGTCACGACCATCGTCCTTGCCGTTGTGCTGCGGCGGCTGGTGAAGCGATTCGGCCTGCCCCAACTCGACCTGCTGGCGACGCTGATCTTTGCGGCCCTGATCGCGTACCTGGCCGGGTGGGCGACCGAAGATCACACCGGCAACACCGCGATCAAGCTGACCGCGAAGATCCCGCAGAGCCTGCCGCACCCGC
>Ga0302326_10007851_pt1 | contig 23651 bp, 20 predicted proteins | sample Palsa_T0_3_FD_202264 | JGI IMG/M metagenome (GOLD analysis project Ga0302326, IMG submission 202264) | Peat permafrost microbial communities from Stordalen Mire near Abisko, Sweden - Palsa_T0_3 | ecosystem: Environmental > Terrestrial > Soil > Palsa > Peat permafrost | place: Sweden: Abisko... | reverse complement strand
ATGGACCGCTACGAACTGCGCCGGCTCGACTACAGCCTGACCGAGGACCATAAGGCGCTGCAGGCCGCATACCGGGACTTCTTCAAGACGCACTGCCCGATCGAAACTGTCCGCGCCGCCGAGGAACCCGGCTTCGACAAGAGCCTGTGGGAGCGGCTGTGCGGCATGGGCGCAACGACGATGGCGCTGCCCGACAGTGTCGGGGGAGACGGGGCGACGCTGGTCGACCTGACGCTGGTGGCCGAGGAGATCGGTCGTTCGCTGGCACCCGTGCCGTGGATCGACCACGTCTGCGCGGCGCGACTGCTCGCCAGACTCGATTCGGCGGCACCCCAGGTCGTGAACGGCACACAGCTCGCGGCATTCGACCCCCGGCACGACAACGTGTCGGGGACTCGCCTTATCCCTACCGGGTCGATCGCCGATCAGATTATCGTCCGTGACGGTGCGGACGTGGTGCGGCTGACTTTCGACACCCGACCGACGAAGGTCGACAACATCGGCCGGCTGCCCATGGCCTGGGTCGATCCGGCCGCCGCTGACGCCCGCGTCGTCTTGGCAAGCGGGGCTGATGCTTTGGCGCAGTACCAGCGTGCATTGGATGAGTGGCGAGTGCTGAGCGCGGCAGCACTGACCGGCCTTGTCGAAGAGACCATGACCATCGCGGCGGAGTTCGCCAAGACCCGTTACACGCTGGGTGTGCCGATCTCGACGTTGCAGGGCATCTCGCACCCACTCGCCAACATCGCGATCACCGTGCAAGGCGGCCGCAACCTGGCGCGGCGTGCCGCATGGTTCCTGGACAACGAACCCGACGTGCGGCCGGAGCTGGCGCCGTCGGCGTTTGTCTTCATGGCCGAAGAGGCATCCAAAGCCGCGACGATGGCGGTGCATGTGCAAGGCGGTCTCGGTGTCTCCGCGGAAGCTGCCGCGAGCGCGTACCTGTTACGGGCCCGCGGCTGGGCTTTGGCGGGCGGCGACCCGGGCGCCACCGCCCGATACATCGGCGAACTCGTCGCCACCCGGGAAAGCCATTCAGGAAAGGACGGATAAGTGGACTTCTCCCGAGTCACGCTGTCCGACAGCGATGAGGCCTTTCGCGATGAGGCTCGCGAAGTGCTGCGGACCTACGTCACTGATGACGTCCGGCGCCGGGACCGGGAAACCGGCGATAATTTCGACGAAAATGTGCATCTGGCGCTCGGTACCGCGGGCTACCTGCAAGGCGAATGGAAGTCCGCCGCCGATGGCGGGTTCACCCGGACTCGTCGACGCATCTGGGAGCTGGAAAAGCGCCGCGCGCACGTGCCATGGGTGACCTGGGGCACTACCGCGATGGTGGCGCGTTCGGTAGAGAAATTCGGCTCGCCGGAATTGCGGGACGAGGTGATGCCGAGAGTCTTCAGCGGCGAGGTGCGGCTGTGCCTTGGTTACACCGAACCCGAGGGCGGCTCAGACATCGCCACGTGTAAGACCCGTGCGGTGCGCGACGGTGACGGATCTAGCTGGATCGTTAATGGGTCCAAGATGTTCACCACCGGCGCGCATAAGAGCCAGTACGTCTTCCTGATCACCAACACCGATCCCGAGGCGCCGAAACACAAGAGCCTGACCATGTTTCTGGTTCCGCTGGATTCTGCCGGCATCGACATCCAGGGCCTCCGGACCGTCGACGGCGACCGCACCAACATCGTCTACTACAGCGACGTCCGTGTCGACGACAAATACCGACTCGGCGAGGTCAATGCGGGCTGGACGGTACTGCGCGAGCCACTGAACACCGAGCACGGCGCCGTCGCCGCCGCGTCCGACGGGTTGCAGGATGTTTCGATCATGATGCACCAGGCCGGGTTCATGGCGTACGCGCTCGACAAGACCGCCGCCAAAGCCGCACAGCGGGATAGCAATGGGCGCAGGCTCGTCGACGATGAGTCGGTGGCCTACCGGTTGGGTCGCAGCACGGCGCGGATCGAGGCTGCCCTAAGCGCGCCGAGTATCTTCGGCCGCGTGGCGATAGCGCAGACCATGCGTGACGTGTCACCGGAGCTGATGGACATTCTTGGCACCGCGTCGACGCTGCCGCTCGGCACCGACGGTGCGGCGGACGACGGTGCGTCAGAGTACGTCTATCGCTTCGCGCCACTGGTCGGAATCTACGGTGGCACCCTCGAGGTGTTCCGCAACATGATCGCGCAGTACATGCTCGGCCTGGGTAAGCCCAACTACTCGGCGCCGAAAAAATATGCAGCCGTATAGATTAGGTAGTCAGGATCGTCGCAGCGGCGGTGCCGGGCGCACCGTAGACCTGGGCGAAGCCGACCCGCGGGGTTCCGGGAACCTGCCGTTCGCCGGCCTCGCCGCGTAGCTGGCGCACCAGCTCGTGCATCTGACGCAGGCCTGAGGCGCCGATCGGTTCGCCGTTGGCGATCAGGCCGCCGTCGGTGTTGACCGGCATCGTGCCGCCGATCTCGGTGGCGCCGTCGGCCAGTAACTTCTCCTGCTCGCCGTCGGCGCAGAAGCCGGCTTCGGCCATGTGAATCACCTCGGCGCCCGCGTCGGTATCCTGCAGCTGGATCACGTCGACGTCCTGCGGTGTGACACCAGCCTTTTCGAACGCGGCTTTCGCGGCGTAGACGGTCGGCGAGGCATCTTCGTCGACGGGCGCGTACGTGGTGTTCACCTCGTAGGCGCCGTAGCGGCGGGTGCGAATTTCGACCGCTCGCACGTAGACGGGCTTGGCGGTGAACCGGTGAGCGATGTCGGCACGGCACATCACCACGGCAGCGGCGCCCTCGTCGGGAGCGCAGAACATGTACTGGGTCAGCGGGTAGTTCAATACCGGCGAGGCCAGGATGGCCTCCTCGGAGATCGGCTTACGGCGAAAAGCGTTGGGATTCAACACGCCGTTGCGGAAATTCTTCGCTGCTACCTTGGCCAGGGTCGCGGTCGAGATGTCGTGGTCGTGCAGGTAGCGGTTGGCCTTCATCCCGAAGAACTGCGTAGTGAGGTACTGGCCGTTCTGCGCATACCAGCTCGGCATTCCCACCAGCGCGGGATCTTCGGTGAAGGCGCCGCGCGGGTGCTTGTCCATGCCGACTGCGATGCCGATGTCGTAGTCACCCGATCTGATGCCGTCGGCGCACAACTTCGTCGCACTGGCCGCGGTGGCGCAGGCATTGAACACATCGGTGAACGGAATGCCGGTGAGGCCGACCATGCCGACAATCGCGTCCGGGTTGGCCACCGTCCAACTGCCGCCCACCGCGAACTGGATGTCTTTCCATTCGACGCCGGCATCGGCGAGCGCCAACCGAATGGCGTCGACGGCCATCTGCATCGCGGATTTGCCTTCGAACCGGCCGAACGGATGCAGACCCGCGCCGATGATGGCAACGGCGTTCGCCGTCACTTCATCGCCTCGAAGGTCACCGGCAGTGCTGTCGGGGAGCGGAACGGCTGGCCGTGGACGTGCGGATCGTCTTCGGTGAGAAGCTTCACATTGGTCACTCGGTTCAGCAGGCACTCGACCGCAACTCGAGCTTCCATGCGCGCCAAGTGAAGTCCCAAACAGGTGTGCTCGCCCGCGGCGAAGGAAATGTGCGGCTTCTGTTCGCGAAAAATGTCGAATGCCTCGGAACGTTCCCAACGGTTCTCGTCCCGATTCGCAGATCCGATGCACAGATCGACTGCCGATCGAGCGGGAATACAGACGCCGTCCAGCTCGGCGTCCTCGGTGGTGAAGCGCTGCACTGTCGTCAGTGGCGTCTCGAAGCGCAAGCCCTCTTCAATCGCCCGCGGGATCAGCTCGTGGTCGGATTGCACCGCATCGAATTGCTCGGAATGAGTGAGTAGCAGGAACAACAGATTGCCCGATGAGCGGTACGTGGTTTCCAGGCCGGCGGGCAACAGTAGGCGCAGGAATGAGTAAATGGCCTCGTCGCTGAGCTTCTCGCCATCGATCTCCGCGCTGACCAGGTCGCCGATGATGTCGTCTGTCGGTTCGGCTCTGCGACGGGCGATCTGATGCAGGAAGTAGTCCTTCAACGCGGCCGAGGCTTCAAAAGCGCGCTCGTACTTTACCGTGTAGTTGATCAATTGCACTGCGCGCCGGCGGAACTCGGGTAGATCGTCGTTGGGCAGGCCCAACAGTGCGGCGATCACACGGGTGGGGAACTCGAAGGTGAAATCACTGATGAGGTCCGCTCGACCTGCGTCGATGAAATCGTCGATCAGGGCATCGCAGATCGGTCTCACGACCGCCGGTTCCCAACGCGCCAGCGCTTTGGATTTGAATGCCGCCGAGATCAGGTTGCGGTGTTCGCGATGGTTCTTGCCCTCCATCGCCAGGATGGAGGGACCAATGAACAGGCCGATGGTGTTGTCGTAGTACGTCGAACTGAATACCCGGCCGTCGCGAAAAGCCTCGTTCACCGCCTCGAACGACACGGCGGCAAACGAGTTTTCGGGACGTAGCGATTCAGGAGTTTTGGAATAGTCGATGACCGTCCCATGGAACACGCCTGCGTCGCTGCGTTTCTGGGTGAAATACGGATAGGGGTTCCGGATGTAGTCAGCGGGTTTGTCGTCACTGGCGGCGGTGTCCCGAACTTGACTTTTCACAGCTGCTCTCCAGCTTCGTCGAACGGACCCGGCATGAAGCCGCAAGATCTTACTGTAAAGATTACAGTAGACTATACCAACCGTTCAGTCGTCGAGCAGTCGTTACGATCAGCGGGCACCCGGCAGACTCACGCGCGGTGTCGCTGGCGCTTGACCAGTTCCACGCCGAGTTCTTCCGGGGGAACCGGATGCCCTTCGGTGCAACGCATTTCGACCACCGCGTCGGCGCCGCAATCCACGTGGGTGAGACGTAACCGGTTCCGACCCGGCAAGTGCTGATGGCCCCACTGGAACATCGCCCACACCACCGGCATGAAGTCGACGCCGGCCTCGGTGAGCACGTACTCGTCGCGCGTTCGTTGGCCTGCCTCGCGATACGGTCGCCGGGTCAGCATTCCGAGGTCGACGAGCTCCGACAGTCGCGCCGACGCCGCGGCCTTGGTGATCCCCACCCGGCGGGCGAAGTCGTCGAAGCGGGTCGTCCCGTAGTAGGCCTCGCGCATGATCAGCATCGCGGACTTGGTGCCGAGCACAGACATGGTCTGCTCGATCGAGCATTGGCCGACCGCCGACCACGCCTCACGATCGGCCAGCGCGCCCTGTAGGAGTGGCACGGATCACCTCGATTCTGGGTTGCTCCCAGTATACCTAGCTGTTATAGCTGGGTATAGCGAGTAATACTCAGCGCGACTCAAGGAGGAGTCATGGCATATCGGGATCGAGACGCCGTCATCGTGGGCGCGGTACGCACACCGGTCGGAAAGGGCAAGTTCCGCGGTGCACTGCACAGTGTGCTGCCCGCAGACCTGTTGGCGCACAGCCTGGGTGAACTCGTCCAGCGCGCCGGCGTGGACCCGAGCCAGATCGACGACGTCATCGCGGGAGCGGTGACTCAGGTGGGCGATCAGGCGGTGAACATTGCACGAAACGCGCTGCTCGGTGCGGGGTTCCCCGAGTCGGTTCCAGGTACCACGATCGATCGCCAGTGCGGCAGCAGCCAGCAGGCGATCAGTTTCGCCGCCCAGGGTGTCCTTGCCGGCGCCTACGACGTGGTGGTGGCCGCCGGTGTGGAATCCATGAGCCGAGTGCCGATGGGCAGTTCGGTCCTGCCGGGCAGTGACCCGTTCGGCGAAGGCATGGCGAGCCGGTATCCCGACGGCCTGGTACCGCAGGGCATCAGCGCGGAGCTGATCGCCGCCCGCTGGGGATTCTCGCGGACCGAACTCGACGAATTCTCCGCGGCCAGCCATGAGAAGGCGGCCCGGGCCACCAAGGAAGGCCTCTTCGACAGCGAGCTGGCGCCGATCGCCGGGCTCAGCACCGACGAGATCATCCGGCCCGGCACCACCGTCGAAACGCTGGCCGCCCTCAAGCCGGCGTTCTACAACCCCGCGGTCGGCGAGCGCTTCCCGCACATCAGGTGGGAGATCACGCCGGGCAACTCGTCGCCGCTGTCCGATGGCAGCGCCGCCGTGCTGATCACCAGCGGCGCCGCCGCCAGGAAGCTGGGTCTGCGCCCGCTGGCCCGGATTCACACCACCACCGTGGTGGGCTCGGACCCGTTGTACATGCTGACCGGCGTCATCCCGGCCACCGAGAAGGTGTTACACCGCGCCGGCCTCGCACTGGCCGACATCGATCTGTTCGAGGTCAACGAGGCGTTCGCGCCGGTGGTGCTGGCATGGGCGAAAGACACTGGAGCGGATCTTGCCAAGACGAACGTGCACGGCGGCGCGATCGCCATCGGACACCCGTTGGGCGCCAGCGGTGCTCGCATCATGACAACGATGGTCAACGCCCTCGAGCAGAGTGGCGGACGCTACGCGCTCCAGACGATGTGTGAGGGCGGCGGCATGGCCAACGCCACGATCATCGAGCGACTGAGCTAAACGCGCCTTCGATAAGGCGCGCAGAACAACCCGGTTCGGTCCAGTCTGTCGAAGTACCCGGTCACTTCCCGGCGAGCGTGGCCGCTGGCCTGTCACAAGTCACCCGCGTCGGCGGCGTTCTCATTCGCGTTTATTGCTGAAAGCAGATCGCCGGAGGCCGTGCTCGAGTTGGTTGACCAGAGTCTTGCGAGGCAGTCGAGCGGGATGCACGCTTCCTCCCGGCTAAACCGGTGCCGACAGGCGAGTTGAACCGATACAGTCCGGAACGCGACTATGACGCCGGGGAGGAGAAACAGATTAGGTGAAGCCGAGACCCACGACGAATCGTGCAAAACGGTCGAGCGACGTCAATGTCGGATACGTGTCATGTCAACTCCTGCCGGAGTCGGAACTGGACGCAACGCACTAATCACACATCGGCCAGCAACGCAAGAGACGCATTCTCCGTCCCAGTTTCTGGGTACATATTTCGATAGGAGGAGCCGATACGGCCCACGAAATACCTAGCTCCGACAACTTCACCGGCCTGTCCCGCAAGGTCATGGAATACAGCGAGCGCTTCGGCGCAATTGTGGCATCGATCAATGAGCCCAACTTCTCCACTGAACTGTGGGAGGAGCTCGAAGAGCTGGTGGACGTCGACAAATTTGTCCGCCAGGGCGTCTTCCTCACCGAGCCGCCGGAAACGATCGACTGGAAGACCTACAGGGACTACATCACACAGTACGGTGGGGCCACGCACTGGGAGGCAACGCTCAGACACATCACCGAGCAAGGTGACCGGGTGGTTCTGGAACTTCAGGAGCGCAATACGCGCGAAGGTTTCACGCACATCGCAAATACGGTGATGGCATACGGGTTCAACAACGAGGGACGGGTGAAGACACTCGACGTCTACGTGATGAGCCTGACCTGAGCGTGGATGTCAAGCCGTCGTCACTGATGGTCGTCGAGCTCAATCCCGAATAGCCCTGCGCCGCCGCAGAACTGGATGCGGGCCATTGGCCGCCGAGGTGACCAGCGCTCCTGAACGCACTCGAACAGAGTCGCGGACGCTACGCGCTCCAGACGATGTGTCGGCGCGGCGCCATGGCCAACGCCACCATCACCGAGGATCTGGACTAGACCTGACTTGCGGACCCCAGTCTCCCGACACGGGAGCCCGGCGGCCCCTGCTGTCTGCGGTGTCCGCGGGTGAACTGTGGGGCTAGAGCCGGAAAACCCGAAACGTCGCGAGTTGAATTCCCGGTGGTCTTTTACCGTTGCCATGCATGTCTTCGAAGGGTTATGTGGGCGTAGGGCTTAACGTCGTAAGGGGTCCGAACGGACGCCTTCGGCGAGGAAGCCGAGACCAGCGATCAAACGGAAGTAGTAAGTACACATGACCCGAATGCACGGTGACGTCAGCGTCGACGTACACCACCTCAGTGGCGAGGTGAAACTCTGGTGCTCAACAGGGCATCATCACATCGGACACTTGCACCGCAAGCCGGATAACACCATCGAATATTGGCCCCGCGAAGGCGGAACACAGCCATGGCCGCCGCACGACCAGTGGGGCCCAGTTAGCTGGTGGACGGTGACCTGCCCGGACGGCTGCCCCAACAAATTCGGCGGCCCCGTCGATATCATCCGACAAGTTGTGAATCATGTGGGCGACGACCCCGGGCGGACCGAGGGGCAATACACGCTGATACGCGTCGCACCCTGACGCCCGCGCAGACCCCCGTACGCGAAAGCTGCGGGGGCCTGGCCTGCTCACTTGCTGAGCACTTGGTTCCGACCTAGCTTGAGGGCCCCGCTAGTTCTCGGGCATGGTGGTATCTGCCAGGCCGGCGAGGATCGCCGAGCGTGATTGCGGTCGACCGTAATAGAAGCCTTGCGCGAACGAATAGCCCAGGGACTTCACGGTTGCGGCCTGGTATGCATCCTCGACTCCTTCGGCGATGACCGGCAGACCGAGCGCGATGCCGAGTAACGCGATGGCCCGCAGTAACGGCGGCGTCGGCGAATCGGCGGTGATTGTCGCGATGAATGATCGATCGAGTTTGAGAAGGTCGGTCGGCAGGGCCTGAATCCTGCTTAACGAGGAGTAGCCGGTGCCGAAATCGTCGATGGCGATGCGGATACCACGGGTGCGAAGTTCATGCAGAGTGGCGGTTGCTGTGGGTGTGTCCAAGTCGAGCACGCTCTCGGTGACCTCGAGCGCCAGTTGGCCCGGCGGCCACCCGGTGTCGGCCAGCACCTTGTCGACGCCCGCCACGTAGCCCGGCTTGGCAAGTTCGAGGCCCGAGACGTTGACGTGGACTGTCAGGGGTCCGTCGCCGTTCGCCCTTTGCACGGCGTGCGCGTCCAAACAGGCATGCCGCAGCACGTATTTATCCAATTCAACGATCAGTCCCGATTCCTCGGCGACCCGAATTACTTCGTCGGTTGTCACGTCCAATCGGCTGAGCGGTGTCCACCGAATAAGGGCTTCGATCCCGACCATCTTCCCGCTCTCGGCCAGGGTGACGATCGGCTGATACAAGACTTCTACTGCGTCGCCGGCGATGGCATCCGCCAACTCGATCGTCAAAGGGCCACGGCCAGACGATTCGAGCACCGTACGGTTGCCGCCGGTCCGCTCGGCCCGGTACAACGCGACCTCGGCACGACTGACCAGTAACGACGCTGAATCGCCCGACTCCCACGAGGTGACTCCGGCCGAGCAACCGATCGAAATAGTCGCCCTCAGTTGATCGGTGAGCGCAAGGGCGCTCTGTTCGCTCGTGTTCGGAAGAAGCACGGCGAACCTGTCAATGTCTGGCCTTGTCAGGGTGTCGTCACGCCGCAGCAGCGGCAACCACGATTTGACGAGGCGCTGCAACATCTCATCGCCGGCCCGGTGGCCTCCCATCTCGTTGATCGCGGGAAGGCGGTCGAGATTCAATACGATCAGCGCCAGGCCCGCCCCGCTGCGTGCCGCGAGGGCGATCTCCTGCTGGAGGGCGTGGTCGAAACCTCTGCGGTTCGGCAGCCCGGTTACCACGTCGACATTGGCTTCCGAGGCGAACCGGCTCAGGAGTCCCACGACGATCCCGACGCCGACGGTCGTACCCGATGCAACCAGCCCGGACCACCACGGCGTCTCGGGGCGCAATGCCAGCACCGTCATACAACAAGCGACTGCGAACAGCATGTGAGCGGCCGCCAGCGTCCAGCTGAAGAAGACGCAAACATCAATGGCGACAGAGACATACAAGCTCGACAGGGCAACAGCAGCGATCGCACTGGTCGACTCGTAGATTCCGATCGTGACCATGACCGTGCCCGTGGCCACCAGTAGGTGATGGTGTACGGGCCGGAGGTGATGCCCCCACACGACCAGGCTGACTCCGGTGACCACCGCGGCCCCAGCAACGCCGTAGACAACACCCGCGTTGCCGGGCCCGGCGGGCATAAGCGTCGCAACAACGAGGCCCAAGCTTCCGCTGACAAAGAAGAGCATGCCGGTGGTGTAGGCCATCACCGGCGGGGTTGCTAGGACCGACTGGGCCCGCGCGGGAGCAAGGGCACCACGGTGCGCTCGCCGGTACGTCACGCGGCTCATTAAACAGCCAGACGACGCCACTTCGGGGCGTTGGCGACTTTAGGCACCCATCGCTGATGTGCGTATGAGCAGGACGGTCTATTTCTCTCAGCTTTTGCTGAGAAAAATAGGGGATTTCCCCATCTGCGAGACCGTCGTCCGGATGCAGGCTGATCAGATCGGTGCTTATGACGGCGAAGGCTCAGGCACCGCGCCGTGCCGAACAATCTGCTCATCGGGAGCGTCGAGGCGCTGGTAGGCCAGAGCATCATCAACACGGGTCTTCCGTACGACTTGACTGCTCCGGCGAGTTTCGCAGACGGTGTGGCGGGCGCTCAGAGCCTGATTGCGGAAGGTCAGGCCTATTTCGACCAGGCGGCGACGCTCTTTGCCGGCGGTGACTACGGCGACACCGTCTATTCCGACCTGCTTGGTGCGGACCTCGTCTCCATCGTTCCGCTCGAGGAACTCATCCTCGGTTCGGTGGCTTCGTTCTAGGACCCACATACACGAACAGGGTGTCTCCTAGTCGCTGCCGCGCGAATCCGTTGCGCCAGAACACAATGCGCCCGGGGCATCCGCCGGGACGGCGAGACTGACCGGGGCCACGGGGCGTACGCGGACGTAGGGAGACCCGAGCGGCGGACGCGGGTCCGGCTCACCCTTGTTCGGCCACAGTGCGGTGGCGCGCTCCGCCAGCGCGGTGATGGTGAGCGACGGGTTGACTCCGAGGTTCGCGGTGATCGTCGAGCCGTCGATCACGTGCAACCCGGGGTATCCGTGCAGACGGTGGTACGGGTCAACCACACCGCCGGCGGCGGACTCGCTGATGACGCAGCCACCGATGAAGTGTCCTGTCATCGGGATATCCGCCAGGTCCGCCCAGGCGCCGCCGGCGATGCCGTCCAGGTGCTCAGCCGCGCGTCGGGCGACCTCATGGCCGACCGGGATCCACGTCGGGTTCGGCTCGCCCACGCCTTGGCGTGACACCATGCGCCGTCCGAACAGCCAGCGCCGCGTGTAGGTGGTGATCGAGTTGTCGTGCGTCTGCATGACGAGCAGCGGAATCGTCTGCTCTGACCAGTGTTTCGGGTTGAGCAGACGCGCGAGGTCTCGGCGTTGGCTGATGATTTCCTTGATCCCGGACCGCCAGCGGCGGCCGCCCTTGTCCAGGCCGTCCAGGCCGTCGACGAGGATCGTGCCGAGTAACCCCATCAGATTGGAATCGTGACCGTAGCGGCACGGCTCAACATGGGTGTGGCTGTCCGGATGGATCGACGACGTGATCGCGACGCCCTCCGAGTAGTCCACATCGTCGCCGCGGGCGCGCACGGCCAGAATCGACTCGGAATTGGTTCGCGAGAGTTCCCCGAGCCGGGGCGAGATGTCCGGCAGGCTGCCGCCATCGCGCAGCCGGTGGAGCAGTCGCTGCGTCCCGAGGGCCGCAGCCGAGAACACCACCTGCGGTGCGGTGAACGTGCGACGGCGCCGGCGGAACTTGCCCCCGGTACGACGTGTGGCCACGTCATAACCGCCGCCGGTTCGCGGCCGCACGTCGACGACTGTGGTCAACGGGTGGACCGTCGCACCGAGGTTCTCCGCCAGGTACAGGTAATTCTTGACCAATGTGTTCTTGGCGTTGTGGCGGCAGCCGGTCATGCATTCGCCGCAGTGCCGGCACGCGTTGCGGTCTGGGCCGGCCCCGCCGAAGTAGGGATCGCCGACCGGAGCGCCCGAGCCGGCCGGCCGGCCGGCGGCATCGCTGAAACACACCCCGACCCGGGTGGCGTGGAAAGAGTCCGCGACGCCGAGGTCGGTGGCAATCTGCAGCATCACTTTGTCCGAAGGTGTTGTGCCCGGGTACGTCTCGACACCGAGCATCCGAGAGGCCTGGTCATACCAGGGTGCGAGCTCGTCCTTCCAGTCGGTGATCCCACTCCAGCGCGGGTCCGCGTAAAAGGGATCCTCCGGCTCGTACAGCGTGTTCGCGTAGACGAGCGAACCGCCGCCCACTCCCGCGCCACTGAGCACAACGGCGTCGGACAGCAGGTCGATCCGCTGGATGCCGTAGCAACCGAGGGAGGGCTTGAACAGATAGTCGCGCACGTGCCAGCTGTTCGTCGCGAAGTCCTCGTCGCGGAACCGTCGGCCTGCCTCGAGCACGCCGACCCGATAACCCTTCTCGCTCAAGCGAAGTGCGGTGACGCTGCCGCCGAATCCGGATCCGATCACCAGCACGTCGTAGTCGAACGAAGCCTGAGTCATGCGCCGACCTCCGTGGCTGCGGACTGTGGAACCACTTCTTCGTAGTCCGTGAGGACCGCGGTTCTTGTCCTGCGCTGATATTCATGGACCAGTCCCGGCCAGTTGGTGGTCACCCGGCCGGACGCGGTGCGATACCAGGAGTCGCAGTCGGTCCACACGCCTTTCTCGAGCCGGGATTGGACCTCCGCGTCGTAGGCCGCCTCAACGGCGCGCCGAATCTCGAACGCACGGGAGCGGCCCCCACGGGCGAGTTCCGCCACGACCTGGCGGATGTAGCGGGCCTGCTGCTCGATCATCTGTATGACCGAACTACTGCCGAGATTGGTGTTCGGACCGTAGATCAGGAACATGTTCGGAAAACCGGGAACCGCCATGCCGAGATGGGCGCGGGCCCCTTCGGCCCACTCGGCGTGCAGATCTCGTCCGTCGCGGCCGGTGATCGTCGTCGGGGCCAGGAACTCGGTGGCCTTGAAGCCGGTTCCGTAGATGATGACGTCGACCGCGTGCAGCCGGCTGTCGGCGGTGCGCACACCCGTTGCGGTCACCTCCTGGACGGCGTCCGTCTCGACGTCGACGTTGTCGCTGGCCAGCGCCGGATACCAGGCGCTGCTGAACAGCACGCGCTTGCAGCCGATCGGGTAGTCGGGCGTGAGCTTCGCCCTGAGCACCGGATCCTTGATGTGGCGCTTGAGGTTGGCCGACGCCAGGACCTGAAGCGCCCGGGCCAGCGAGGCGAATTTGGTCAGCGCGAGGCCCAGCAGCTCCGTCAACTCCCAGATCGAGCCGCGCATGGCGGCGGCGAACCCGGGAATTTTCCTGAACGCGACGTGGTGGGCGTCGGTGTAGGCGCGGTCCACCTTCGGCACGACGTAGGGCGCGGACCGCTGGAAGACGGTGACGTGCGCGGCGACCTCGCGAATGCGCGGCACGAACTGGATCGCCGACGCGCCGGTGCCCAGGACCGCGATGCGCTTGCCGGCGAGATCGATGTCGTGGCGCCATTGCGCCGAGTGGAATGAGGGACCCGTGAACGAGCCGAGGCCCGGGATCGCGGGCAGCGCCGGCCGCGACAGCTGCCCCATGGCGGGCACCAGCACGTCGGCTTCGAAGGTCTGTCCGGACGACGTCGATACGTGCCAGCTGGCGGTGGTGTCGTCGTATCTGGCCGAGGTGACCTCGTGACCAGTACAAACCAAGTCACGCAGGCCGAACCGATCGGCGGTGTCCTGGATGTAGCCGAGAATGTCGGGTTGCTCGGCATAGCGTCGCCCCCAATCCGTCTTTGGGGCGAAGGAATAGGAATACAAGTTCGACGGGACGTCGCAGGCCGCACCGGGGTAGGTGTTCTCCCGCCAGACGCCACCGATGTCATCGGCCTTCTCCAGCACAGTGACGTCGGCGAGTCCGTCCTTCGACAGTTCGTAGGCGGCGGCGAGGCCGCCGAAGCCGGCTCCGATGACGATGACGCGAGGGCGGGAGGGAGTCATGCAACGAACGGTACGAGTGCGGGGGGCGTCGCACGCAGAGCATTGCGGACGGCGAATCCATGATTCCGGCCAGCGCGACCGGTGACCGGGCCGGTCACATCGTGATCAACCGGGCGCGCGGTGCCACCGAACGTTGATAGCGGGCGGGAGTGGTGCCCGTCCACCTTTTGAAAGCGGCGATGAAACTCGTTGCCTCGGCATAGCCCAGCCGCACCGCGATGTCGTCCACCGACAGCGCACCTGTGGCCAGGAGTTCCTCGGCCAGGACCCGGTGGACCTCGTCGGCCAGGTCCCGAAAGGTGGTGTTCTCCTCGGCCAGACGCCGGCGCAGCGTTCGCTCGCTCATCGCCAATTGCCGAGCGACGCCCGCGATGGTGTGGGGTGCGCCATCGATCGACGCCAGTCGCTCGCGGACGCGCAGTGCGACACCGGTCCGCTGGCGACGGCGTTCCAGCAGCGTGCGGCATTGCTGTTGGCACATCGCCATGCTGATGTCGCTGGCCTGAGGTAGTCGTTGGTCCAGCAGGGCGGCGGGCCAACTGGCCACAGTGACCGGAGATCCGTAGCCGGGTGTCACGCCGAACGCTTCCCGGGCCGCAACGTCACCCGACTCCGGCATCGGGCCGGCGAACTCGATCGCGGTGAACGGGACGGGGCTGCCGAGGGTTTCCGCCATCACTTGCGCGATCGCCGACAGGTCACGCCGCGTGATGAACTCGGCGACCGGACCGGTCAGGCCGGGCAGATCGAGCCGCAGCGCCGCGACCGGTCCGTCGACAGTCACCGTCGGCAGGCAGAATCCGTAGCTGAGTTCGTAGTACCTCGCCGCGAACCGGACGGTGTCGCCCAGCGTCGAACTGGTCAGACAGGCGAAGCCGAAGATGCCGAACGACCCGACGTGATAGCTACCACCCAGCCGCACTCCGAGGTCTGCTGCACCGACTTCTGTGCCCAAGAGATTCACCAAATTGGTCGCGATCGCGAGCTCCTGGCGTCCCACGATCGTCCGAGCATGGTCATGCAGGTCAACCTCCGACAGGCCCGACCCTTCGAGCATGTCAGCGACGGAAAGGCCGTTCTCGCAGCCGAATTCGATCATCAATGCGGCGCTGGCGGTGCTCCGCGGAAAGTCCCAGTGCGACAACTGCGATCCGGCGAACACCTGCACGTGTTCCAGTATGGCCGACCGCCGAACTCGCACGGACTCTGCTCATCCGGGGTAGCCGGCCGCGATCACCAGGTTCGACGTCGTCGAGGCGTGCCGCAACCCGACGACCGCTTGGTATTCATCGGATTCATACCAGGACCGAGCCTGCTGCTTGGTCGGGAATTCGATGAGTACGGTCCGCGTGAAAGGCCAACTGCCCTCGACGATGTCGACGTCTTCGTCCATGCACACCAACTTCCCACCGAACTTGTCGAAGATCTCGAGGTGGCCGGCAGTTTCGTACTCGTGGTACTTGCCCCGATCGTTGATCGCGATCTGCACGATGACGAACGCTTTTTCTTCAGGCACGAGGGTCTCCTCGGAGGGAATGGCGGTACCGCAAACGTAGGCACTTGTTGAGTCAAAGTCAATGAATTAGATTCGACGAGTTGTGTTCTACAGGCTTACCGAGGCACGATCGACCGGTGAAAGCCCGCAACGCCAAGCTGACTCGACGGACGCCTCGGCCCGCGACGCGGCGGCGGGAACAGGCTGAACTGACGCGGCGCAAGCTTCTCGACGCTGCCGTCGAGCATTTTTCGGCTCGCCACTTCGACGACGTCGCGACCAGTGACATCACCGAAAGTGCCGGTGTCGCACAAGGCTTGCTGTTCCACTATTTCGAGAACAAACGCGGGATCTACCTCGAAGCGCTACGCGACGCGGCCGGCAGACTGAACGCCGCGGCCACTCCGCCGCCCAGCGATCAGCCACCCGGTGAGCAGTTCCGGCAGATGCTGCGGGCCCACCTGGCGTACTTCAGCGGCCACAACGGTCTGGCCCTTCGGCTCATCCTCGGCGGCAACGGCGGCGACCACGAAGCGTGGGAGATCTTCGACCAGTCGCGTTGGCGCACCATCGAGTGGACGTGTGGACTGCTCGGGCTCGACGCCGGCCGCCCGGCTGTGCGACTGATGCTGCGCTCCTGTGCGGGCGCCCTCGACGAGGCCACCACCTACTGGCTGAAGAACGACCGTCCATTCGATGCCGAAGCGATGGTCGAAGTGATCGTCGAACTTCTTGTCAGCTCGTTGCGCTGCGCGGCCCGGCTCGACGCGGAGCTGGATGTCGGTGACGCTGTCGCGAATTTGGTTACGAATCTGCCTGCGGAGCCACGAGGAACTTCTCCCCGGTCGCTCGCTTGACATAGGCATGGAAGGCTTCGGGTTGGAGCATGCCGGCCAAAGACACTTCCTGCGTGTAGGTGCTCGAGAATGTTGTGGTGAGCTCGGCGGCCACCCGGGCCCGGAGCCGGGCAAAGCCTTCGGCCCCGATGTTCTGCAGGAACGGCGTCAGAAGCCACCCGCCGACCCCCCACGCCATCCCGAAGTTCCGGGTCAGCGTGGTTGGACCGGTGTCGAGTCCGCCGTAGATGTACACCTGCTTGTGTACGGCTGACCCGTAGCGTGAGTACTCCGTGGCGTTCGCACTGGCCGCTTGCTCCATGCCGTTGAGGATGTGGCTCGCGAGCGTGCCACCACCCGTCGCGTCGAAAGCGATCGTCGCCGACGTCGCTTCGAGTGCCTCGACGAGATCTGTCGAGAACGACGGCGACGTCGAGTTGACGACATGAACGGCGCCAAGCGATTTCAGCAGTTGTTCTTGGTCGGGTTTGCGGACGATGTTGACAAGCGGAACCCCATCTTTCAAGCAGAGCTTGACCAGCATCTGGCCTAGATTGGACGCCGCGGCCGTGTGCACCAGAGCCGAATGCCCTTCGCCACGCATGGTTTCCAGCATTCCGAGGGCGGTCAGCGGATTGACGAACGACGATGCCCCATCCTTGGGCGTTGCCCCATCAGGCAATGCAAGACACGCGGAGGCGTCGACCGCCCGGTACTGGGTGTACATGCCCCCGCCGGCGACACCTACGGTCTTGCCGAGAAGGGCCTGGGCTGCTGCTGACGATCCTGCCGCGACGACGGTGCCCGCCCCTTCGTTGCCCACCGGAAGCGGCGTGTCGACTCGCGCCGAAAGCCCTTTCAGGGCACCTTCGCCCAGCGTTGCGGTGACGACTGGGTACTCCGGCGTGCCGGACACTGCTGCGGTGGACACGTCGGCGCCGGGAATGAGAACCCCCAAGTCCGACGGGTTGATCGGCGATGCTTCCACACGGACCAGCACCTCATTGGCGGCTGGAGACGGAACGGGGACGTCGTGCAGTGAGAGCTCGAGCGTGCCCCGCGACGTCACCAGCGAGCGCAGTTCCAGTGCTTTGTCGGGCAGATCTGCGGTCATCGGGTTGCCTCTCGTTGGATGTGTTCCCGAGCCCTACAACGCAAAGCGTTCGCAGATCATCCCGAAGGGCCCTACTCGCTGACCGCCTGCTCGCGCGCCCAGCGGTAATCGGCCTTGCCGGACGGGCTGCGTTCGATGGTCGCGCGGAACACCACCGCCTTCGGAAGTTTGTAACGCGCCAGAGTCAGTGCGGCATGGTTGATCAACTCGGTGGCATCGGCATGGGCCTGTTCGGCGAGCGCGACGACGGCGACCACTTCCTGGCCCCACCGCTCACTGGGGCGTCCGGTGACGACGACGTCGATCACGGCAGGATGCGATGCGATCGCCGTTTCGACCTCCTCGACGAAGATCTTTTCGCCGCCGGAGTTGATCGTCACCGAATCGCGGCCCAGCAATTCCACGCAGCCGTCGGCGCGGTGCCGCGCCCGGTCTCCGGGCACGGCGTATCGCACGTCGGCGATCACCGGGAAGGTGGCCGCCGTCTTGGCGGCGTCACCCTTGTACCCCAGCGGCACATAGCCGCGCTGCGCCAGCCAGCCCATGCCATCGTGACCGGGCTCGAGGATCGAGCCGAGATCTTCGGCGGCGACGAAGGTATCGGGTCCGGCGTTGAATGTTCCCGTCGACACCGATCCAGACGTCGACATGTGGTGCATCTGCGCGCCGGTCTCCGAGGATCCGACGCCGTCGACCACGATGGCGTTCGGCAGCACTTCGATCAGGCGCTGCTTGAGGTACGGGGTCAACAGCGCGCCGCCGTTGGCCACCACGGCCAGTGACGACACATCGGCGATGTCTTTTTCGACGGCCGCCACCAACGGCCGCGCTATCGCATCGCCAACCACCGTCACGGCCGTCACCTTCTCCCGCTCTATGGTGCGCACCACGTCGTCAGCATCCAAATGGTCGACGACAGAAGGGAACACGACGGTCTGGCCGGTCGTGATCGCCGTCATCACACTCCATTGCGCCGCACCGTGGATCAACGGCGGCAGGATCATCAACTTGGTTCCGGGGCCGGCGCTTACCCGTGTCACGATCTCGTCGATGGAGGCGGTGGGTTCGCCGGTCATCAGGTTTCGTCCACCGAAGGACGTCATGAAGATGTCGTGCTGCCGCCACAGCACACCTTTCGGCATCCCGGTTGTGCCGCCGGTGTACAGGACGTACAGGTCGTCCGGCGAATGCTGCAGCGTCGGCTCCGGCCAGTCCGAGGACATGATGGTCTCGTAGTCCACGGCGCCGTCCAGCAACGCGTTGCCCGAGTCGTCGGCGATCTGGATCAGCACCCGCAGTTGCGGCAGATCCGGCAACACCTCGGCAACCCGCGGCGCGAACGCGGCGTGGTAGAGCAGTGCGGTGGCGCCCGAGTCGGCCAGCAGATACTGCAATTCGGCTTTGACGTAGCGGAAGTTGACGTTGAACGGGGCAACTCGGGCGGCGAAAGCGCCCAGTAGTGCCTCCACGAATTCGTTTCCGTTGTAGGCGTAGAGGCCGATGAGATCTTGCCCTGCCTCGTGGCCGGCAAGGTTCGACCGCTCGGTGTGGCAACCCAATCCACGCGAGTGCAGGTATGCGGCGAGACGGTCGGACCGCGCGACCGTGTCCGCGTAGCTGAAGCGCCGTTCGCCCTGGACGAGCAGATCGCGGTCCGGAATAGTCGCTGCGACCGCTGCGATGACATCGGGCACGGTGAATTGCGTTGCGATGTCTGACATTGCGCCCCTCATGGCTGGTGCGGAAGTAATCGAACCATCAGACCATTCGCTTCGGTGAGCACAGAGCCGTCGGCCGCAGTCATGGTAGCGGTGATGAACACTTTCCGGCCGTCGATCTTCGAGATGTGGCTAACCGCCGTCAGCGGTTCTTCGATCGGGGTGATCTTGCGGTAATCGACGTGCAGGTAAGCGGTGCGGGTCGGGCGAATCCCTGCGGTGGTAACGACCATCCCGAAGAGCCAGTCGTACAACAGCGGAATCATGCCGCCGTGGACGGCCTGGTTGCCGCCGACATGGGATTGGGTGAAGTGCCCGGCCATCGTGACACCGTCTGGTCCGGCGCCCGTCAAGGTCCACGGCGGCAGCAGCGGATGGCCCAACCCGGGCAGGCTGAGGACGCGCCCGGCCACCACTTCGGTTTCCGAAACCTGATGGCCGTCGAGCTGCGCACACGCGTTTTCGACGTGTTCGGCCGCGGCGGCCCACAGTGCACCGTCCGGGCGGGTCGAGACGGTGAGATCCTGCAGGCGATGCAGCGCGGCCACGAACCGGCCCAGTTCGGGCGGTGCGTCTTCGACCGGCCTGACTTCCGGAAATCCGCCGCGGGTGGTGGGCGCGGTGTTTGCGGCGTCGGTCACGAAGTCTTCATATCAGGCCGGCCCCACGTCTGGAGCAGCTCGTCGGTGGTGGTGATGGAGGCCAGCAGCGACAGCGTGTTGTCGATCACGGCGTGGCCGTACTCGGCGGGTATCCCGGCGACAGCATCGCGCGGCACGACGACGCGATACGCGGCATTGACCGCATCCATCACGACGTTGGGGATCGCGATGTTCAGCGAGACGCCGACGACCACGATGGTGGACACTCCAAGGTTGCGCAGCACCGTGTCGAGGTCCGTGCCACCCATCGGACCGACGCCGTGCCACCTGCTGAGAACGAGATCCGTTGGCTCTGGACCCAATTCGGGTAACACCGCTGCGCCGGGGGTCCCGGGAAGAATGTTGACCTCGCCGCGTCCGACGGCGAAGATCTTGGCATTGTGGTTGGAGCCGAGCCCGTCGGATCGTCGTTGCACCACGCAGTGCACGACCCGAACGCCCGCCGCCCTGGCTGTGGGCAACAACCTGATGACGTTGGGCAGCGCGACGCGGCGCGCCTCGTCGGCGAGCATCGCGAGTCCGGCATCCGGCCCGATCACGGCGCCCTGACACTCCTGCGTGACGATCGCGGTGTGCGCGGGCGCCACCAGATCGGCGAGCGAAGGCTTCATACCGGCACTTCGTAGAACTGAGTCGCCCACTTTCGCAGTGCCATATAGCCTTTCGCATCTGTCTTGGACAGTGCCGGATTCTCCACGTACTTCTGGTAGCGCCAGATCTGCAGATCGTCGAAGACCGTCGACAGAAAGTGCTTTTCGATGGTGTCGCGCAACTCGCCGTGCGGGACATCGGCTGTGTCGCCCGGAATTCGCGGCCACCAGATCGAGTAGAACAGGTCGGAACACTCGTCGTCGACCGGAGTACAGGTGAAGATCAGCCGATGGTTCTGCGCGCCCTCGAAAACACTGATCGCTCCGCCCAACCCAAACAAGTGGCTATGGAACCGCAACGCGAGATCGTCGGGATTCTCGCTGCGAGCATCCGGGAAACCCGCGACGAACTGCCATTCGTGGTCGACGATTCTCCAGTCCAGTAGCCTGGGCGTCACCGTCGCGTGGTGCACATACTCGAAATGCGCGCTGTCGGGCGCATTCTCGGCCACGATCTGCGGGTGCACGGGTTCACGCTCGGCGCGCCGGGAGAACTCCGGATATGCCCGGTAGTAGGCCGACGGGTCGGTTTGGAATTGCGGAAACTTGCCGAAGATGTCCGGCATCTCCCACTGCGGCTCTTTGCCTTCGGGCTGATGCCAGATGAATACACAGTCGTATTGCTCGCGGACCGGAAAGACTCTTAGCCGCAGCGCGCGGTTCGGTCTTTCCGGCTGATAGGGGATGTATCGATTGGTGCCGTCGGGTCCCCAGCGCCATCCGTGAAAAGGGCACTGGACGCAGTCGCCGACCACGGTACCGCCGTGGCCGATGTGGGCGCCGAGGTGTTTGCAGTGTCCTTCCAAAACGTGCAGCGCACCGTCTTCGTCGCGGTAGGCGACCAGATCCTCGCCGAAATAGCGCAGCGGCCGCACCTCGCCGATCGGAAATTCCGGCGACCAACCAACCATGAACCAACCGGTGACTTTCCAGGTAAACGGAACTCTCATACCGGCTCCTCAAGCGCTCGTGGCCTCGATACTAAATACGTTACAGTATGGATTCCAGGTCGAAGGAGGTGTTCATGGCGGTGTCCACCTGGCGGATCGAAATGCTGCACCTGACCCGAGCCATTCAGCAGATCGTCGGTGACGATGGTTGACGCCGTCCAGCGGTTCGACGCGCTGGTGATCGGCGCGGGCTTCTCGGGCCTGTACATGCTGCATCGGCTGCGTGACCTCGGGATTCGGACCTGCGTGCTGGAGATGGCCGAAAACGTCGGCGGCACATGGCTGTACAACCGTTATCCCGGCGCGCGATGCGACATCGAAAGCATCGAGTACTCGTACAGCTTCTCCGACGAGATTCAGCAGGAATGGGTGTGGACGGAGACGATGCCGGCCCAGCCCGAGATCGAGGCTTACCTGAACTTCGTCGCCGATCGGCTGGACCTTCGCCGCGACATCGCGTTCAACACCAAGGTCATCGCGATGGCCTTCGACGAGGAGACCGCGACGTGGGCGGTGCGAACCGAGGCGGGTGAGTCCTTCACCGCACCGTTTGTGGTCGCCGCCTCCGGCATCCTGTCGGTGCCGCTGGAACCCGACATCCCCGGGATGGCCGACTTCGCCGGGACGTCGCTGTTCACCAGCAGATGGCCGGAGGAAGGCTTCGATCTGACCGGGAAGCGGGTCGGCGTAATCGGCACGGGCTCAACCGGTGTCCAGCTCATCCCTGTCGTGGCTGGGCAAGCGTTGCAGCTCTCGGTATTTCAGCGTTCGCCTACCTATACCCTGCCGTGGCGGGTCCGCCGGTTCGAGGCCGGGGAGCTCGACGAAATGAAGGCCCGCTATCCAGAAATCCGGGCGGCTCAGCGTGAACACCCGATCGGTGCGGCGCGGCTGAGCGCCTTTTCAGTGCTACTCGAGATGCTCGGCAGCCCCCCGCTGAAATCGGCGTCGCGGGAGGAACAGTTGCGCGCCATCGACGAGAACGGCGTACTGGGTGCGCTGAACTGGAGCGACATCTTCTTCGACATCGAAGCCAACCGGATGGCCGCCGAACTGTACGGCGAGGCGGTGGCCCGCATCGTCAAAGATCCGGAAACGGCGGCTTCGCTGGTACCCGTGCATCCTTTTGCGTGCAAGCGGCCGATCATCGACCAGGGCTATTACGAGACGTTCAATCGGGATAACGTCACCCTCGTCGACCTACGGAAGTCACCGATTCGCGAAGTGACAACGACCGGTATCCGCACCGAGCACGGGTTGCACGAACTCGACGTCGTCATCTACGCCACCGGATTTGACGCCATGACCGGTGCGCTCAGCCGAATCGATGTCCGCGGCCGCAATGCGGTGTCGCTGGGCGAATTCTGGGCCAGCGATGGTCCGCTGTCTTATCTGGGGTTGGCGGTTGCCGGATTTCCGAACCTATTCACGGTTCAAGGCCCGGGCGGTCCGAGCCCCGCCACGAACTTTGTCCCTGCGCTGGAGCAGCACGTCGAGTGGATCAGCGACTGCATCGTATATTTGCGCGCCCACGATATCCGCACCATTGAGGCGATGGAGTCGGCGCAACAGGAGTGGATCGACCACGCCACTTCGCTGGTCGCGACAACCGTTCTGGTTCACCCGTCCTGCAAGTCCTGGTACAACGGTGGCAATGTGCCGGGTAAGAAACGAATGTACATGGGTTATACCGGCGGGATCCCCGAATACCGGCGTCGCTGCGATGACATCGCGGCCGCCGGATACACCGGCTTCAAGTTGGCCTAGGTGAGTGGCTTGTCGCCCCTAACAGGCGGACTCGGCTTCACCCGGGACCTCACCCGCGAGCTGGGACTGGTGCTACCGCGTACGTTAGCCGGTCTCAACGAGTCGACGGGATGGGCGCCTGCATCGGCCCGCGGGTTGCGTCAGTTCGGTGAGGTCATGCTGGACGAGCTTGTGCTAGCGGGGTTTTCGTTGATCGGCGGAGTCCCGGAGGTGGTGCGAGCGGCGGACGAGTGCACTGCTGCGGCCGACGAGCTATCCACGCTCGGGATCGATGGCGCGCATGCGGACCCCGAGCCGTTGCGGGTGCAGGCGACGCAGCGTAGGCGCATCGCCGGTCTGGCGTACGAGCGGTTGACGTTCGAGCATGATCCGGCGCTGCCGACAACCTTGACGGCGGCAGGCATGGGTGGACCGACGAGGGCTGTGATGCATGTGTGCCGGCACCCCGACGGATCGCGGCCGTGGCTTGTCTGGGTGCACGGCGCCGGTCAGGGCGGCACAGAAGACCTGGTGCTGTCCCGTATCGGGCGCATACATCACCAGCTGGGCTTCAACGTCGCGATGCCGGTGCAGCCCGGCCACGGCTGCCGACGGCGCGAGTGGCCGGCCTATCCGGACATGGATCCC
>Ga0302326_10007849_pt1 | contig 23653 bp, 22 predicted proteins | sample Palsa_T0_3_FD_202264 | JGI IMG/M metagenome (GOLD analysis project Ga0302326, IMG submission 202264) | Peat permafrost microbial communities from Stordalen Mire near Abisko, Sweden - Palsa_T0_3 | ecosystem: Environmental > Terrestrial > Soil > Palsa > Peat permafrost | place: Sweden: Abisko... | reverse complement strand
CCACCTCCGCCGAACATCCCGGCACTCGAGGACGCAGCGAGCCCCGAGAAGCTGCGCACGATGACGCTGCGCGAGAACCTTGCCCTTCATGCGAGCAACAAGTCATGCGCCTCATGCCACAGCCGGATGGACCCGCTCGGGCTCGCCCTTGAGAACTTCAACGCCATGGGGATGTGGCGCGACGCCGAGCTGGGCCAAAAGATCGACCCCAGCGGCAAGCTGATCACGGGCGAGAAGTTCTCTAACATCCGCGAGCTGAAGCACATCCTGGCAACCAAGCGCAGCCGCGACTTCTATTACTGCATCACCGAGAAGCTGATGACCTACGCGCTGGGGCGCACGCTCGACTACTACGACGTCGAGACCGTGGACCGCATCGTGGCGCAGCTCGAGGCCACCGGGGGGCGCCCCTCCGTCCTGTTGCAAGGCATCGTGAACTCGGCAGCATTCCAGCAGCGCCGCCCCACCCCCGAGGGGGAGATGGCGGACGATGCGTCCGCCCCCTCTCCCGAAAGCTCCATCCACTAGCCTCCTTTATGAAGACAAAACCAGGATCAGCGGTAGACCAATACAACGAAGCCATGAGCAGGCGCCACTTCCTGCGCGGGCTTGGCGCCTGCGTCGCCCTTCCGACCTTCGGCTCCCTTGTCACCGGCAAGGCGCTGGCGGCCCTCGTCCCCGACGCGCAGCTCGCCACGACGGCGACGGGCGCGCCCCTGCGGACGGCCTTCGTGTTCTTCCCGAACGGCGCGATCCCCAGCCGCTGGTGGCCCGCGGCAGGGAGCGGTGCGGACTTTGCGCTCAGCCCCACCCTGCAGCCCCTTGAGTCGATGCGCCGCCACATCCAGGTGCTCGGCGGCCTCGCCCACCTCAACGCCAACCCGGGCAATGACGGCGGCGGCGACCATGCCCGCGGCAACGGCGTCTTCCTTACGGGAGTGCGCCTGAACAAGAGCGCCACGGACATCCGGGCCGGCATCTCCATCGACCAGGTGATCGCGAACCATGTCGGCCACCTGACCCGCTTCCCCTCCATCGAGCTGTGCTGCGACTCGAGCCGGAAGTCGGCCGACTGCGACTCGGGCTACTCGTGCGCCTACGTCTACAACCTGTCCTGGCAGTCGCCGACGACCCCGATGCCCCCCGAGGCCAACCCGCGCCTCGCCTTCGAGCGCCTCTTTGGCACCGGGCCGCACGGCGAGCGCGCCCGCAATTCGCAGCGCCAGATGATGGACCGGCGCAGCGTCCTTGACTTCGTGATGACCGACGCCCGCGCCATGCAGAAGCGCCTCGCCCGTCGGGACCAGGAGAAGCTGGACCAGTATCTCACCGGGATCCGCAACGTCGAGAAGCGCATCCAGAGGGCCGAGCAGTTCGGCCCCAACGTCGATCCGAACCAGGCGACGCCGGCCGGCATCCCGGCGCAGCAGGTCGAGTACGTCGAGCTGATGTACGACATCATGCTGCTCGCGTTCCAGACGGACTCGACCCGCGTCGCGACGTTCGTGCTCGGCCACGACGGCGACAACCGCTCGTTCAGCGAGATCGGCATCACCGAGGGGCACCACGACCTCTCCCACCACCAGGGCAATCCCGAGCGCATCGAGAAGGTGGCGACGATCGACCGCTGGTACGCCGAGCAGTTTGCGCGCTTCCTGTCGCGCATGGACGCGATCCAGGACGTGGACGGCCACTCGATCCTCCACAATTCCCGCGTCATCTACGGTAGCGGCAATGCCGACGGCAACCGCCACACCCATGAGAACCTTCCGGTGCTCCTGGCCGGCGAGGGCGGCGGCACGTTCAACAGCGGGCGGTATGTCCAGCACGGCGCCAAGCCGCTCTCAAACCTCTTCCTGAACCTCGCGGACACCGCGGGCGTGCGGGGGCTCGACCGCTTTGGCGACTCGACGGGCCGGCTGAGCGACGTCTAGCCGCAAGCGTCACCCCGAACAACCCCATGAGCCTGAAACGCCATACCACCGCCGTTGCCGCGGCCGCCCTCCTGTCGTGGCTGTCCTGCGCCCCCGCGCTTGCCGACGACACCGCGGGCACGCCCGCGTCGATGCCGACCGCGGCCGCCCCCACGCTCGCGCCGCCGCCGCCCCCCATGGGCGTGCCCGCTCCCGGCCCCGAGACCGACGCGCCTTATGCCCCCCAGGCCATCCTGCCCGGCGGCGTCGTGATCCCGCTCTTTCCGCCCGGCTCCCCGTACCTCAGCAAGGACAAGGTGCGCGTGCCCGAGAAGTACATGATGGGGCCCCCGGGCGAGATCGCGTCCGTCGTCAGCATCCACAACCCGTCGATCGAGTTTCATCCCGGCGACTCCAAGCTGAACACCGGGGCGACCATCATCCTGGCCGCAGGGGGCGGGCACCGCACGCTCAACGTGGGCGGCGAGGCCAGCGCGGAGGTCCATTTTTTCTCGAACTACGGCATCAACACGGTGATCCTGCGCAACCGCCTGCGCAGCGACGGCTACGACCCGAAGACCGACGAGGTCTATGACGCCCTCCAGGCCATCAAGCTCGTGAGGGCCCACGCCGGCGACTGGAACCTGGATCCCAACAAGATCGGCATCATGGGCTTTTCCGCCGGGGCCGAGCTCGCCGCCGCGGCGACCCTCCAGTGGGCCGACTTCGACAGGAAGAACGACGTCCCGGAAAACCCGCTGGCCAAGGTGTCCTCAAGGCCGGATTTCGCGGCCCTCATCTACCCCGGGCCGTCCCAGTTTGCCCGCGGCGGCAAGCCGGTCATCCCCCGCGATGTCCCTCCCTCCTTCATCCTGTGCTCAGGGTGGGGAGATTGGATCCACGCTATCTGGGCCACGGAGTATTTCACGGCGATGCTCGAGGATGGCGTGCCCAACGTGGAGATGCACATCTATGCCCGGGGCCATCATCCCGGCGACAAGGTCCGCCCTGACGAGCCGCCCTCCACGGGCGGGCTGACGGACCGGGGCTTCATCGCCTACGGCACCTGGCCTGAGCGCTACCTGGACTGGTTCCGGGACCTCGGATTCCTCGGCAAGCCCGGCGTCGAGACCCAGGCAGCGATCGACGTCGCGGCAAACCTGAACCGCGTCAAGCGCAGCGCGACGTGGACGCCGCCCAAGACGGGCGCAGCCCCGACCGGAACACCCACGGGCTCCCCAACGCCCCACGCGGGCCCCTGAGGCGGCGCGTGCTAAAGGAGGGAGCGCGGCCTCGCTTCGCGCGGGTGCCGGCGCGCATCGGGATTGATGCTGCGCTGGCCCAAAACTTCGTGCAAAACCCTCCGGACCGCGGCGATCCCCCAGCCGTCGGCAGAACGGATGGCTTCCTTCACCTACACCGACGCGCACGTCCATTTCTGGGACACGGCGCTGCGCGCCTACCCCTGGCTCGCGGAGGTCCCGGCAATCGCCGCGGCCCACGGGCCGCCCGAGCTCCTACATGAGGCCGGCGCGGAGCCGCCGGCGCGCGTCGTGTTCGTGCAGGCCGACTGCGAGCGCAGTGCCGCCATGGGCGAGGCCGAATGGGTCGAGTCCCTCGCCTCGCACGCGCCGCCCACGGCCGCCATCGTCGCCTTCGCGCCCATGGATGCCGGGGCCGCCACCGCGGCGGCCCTGAAAGCGCTCGCCGCGCGTCCCGCCGTGCGCGGCGTCCGTCACCTGATCCAGGGCGAGTCTGACCCCAATTTCTGCCTGTCGGCCGCCTTCATCGAGGGCGTGGGCGAGTGCGGCAGGCTGGGCCTGTCCTTCGATCTCTGCGTGCGCCATCCCCAGCTGGCGTCGGTCACCGAGCTCGTCCGCCGCTGCCCCGGCACCTCCTTCATCCTGGACCATGCCGGAAAACCTGACCTGCGCACCGGGATGCTCGACGCGTGGCGCGCCAACATCACCAGGCTGGCCAGGCAGCCGAACGTCACCTGCAAGGTGTCCGGGCTCATGACCGAGGCCGGCTCGGCGGCGCTTGAGTTCGACCGCTTCGTGCCCGTGGTCGCCCACCTCCTCGAGACCTTCGGCCCGCAGCGCCTGCTCTTCGGGAGCGACTGGCCGGTCGTGAAGCTTGCGGCGCCCTATGCCACCTGGCTCGGGATGGCCAAGAACCTGCTCGCACCGCTTTCCGAGAGCGAGCAGGCTGGCATATTCAACGGGAATGCCGCGCGCGTCTACCGCCTCGGCTGACCCCAAACCCCCTGGAGCACCCTCTCATGTTCAGACTCGACGGCAAGGTGGCACTCGTGACGGGCGCAGGTTCGGGCATCGGCGAGGCCATCGCCGCGTGCTTCGCGGCCCAGGGCGCCAAGGTCTGGGTGGTCGACCGCGACGAGCCCAGGGCGGCCGCCGTCGCAGCCGACATCCGCAAGGCGGGCGGCTCCGCCGAGACGGCCTGCCTCGACATCAGCGACAGCGCCGCGGTGGCGACGCTCGCCGCACGGGTTCCCACCCTGGACATCCTCGTCAACAACGCGGGCATCGGGCACGTCGGGGACATCCGGTCCACCGAGGCGACCGACCTCGACCGCATCTACGCGGTGAACGTCCGGGGCGCCTTCAACGGCTGCAAGGCGTTCGTACCCCCCATGCTCGCGCGAAGGCGCGGCAGCGTCATCAACCTCGCCTCGATCGGCGGCATCGTCGCCGTCCGCGAGCGCCTGGCGTACACCATCAGCAAGTTCGCCGTCGTCGGGCTGACCAAGTCGCTCGCGCTCGACCACTCCCACGAGGGCGTGCGCTTCAACTGCATCTGCCCGGGCCGCGTCGAGACGCCCTTCGTCAAGGCGCGCCTCGCGGAATACCCCGATCCCGGGAAGGCCTACCGCGAGATGGCGTCGACGCAGCTGAACGGGCGGATGGCCAGGCCCGAGGAGATCGCCGCCTCGGCCCTCTACCTTGCCTCGGACGAGTCCGAGATGGTCACGGGAAGCTCGCTCCTCATCGACGGGGGCTGGAGCGCGGGAAAGTAACCCATGGAGAGGATCACCGCGCTGGAGGTACGGGACATCCGGTTTCCGACGTCGCTCGACAGGGACGGGTCGGACGCGATGAACCCGGACCCGGACTATTCGGCGGCGTATGTCATCCTGAGGACGGACAGGCGGGACGGGATCACGGGCCACGGCCTGACCTTCACCATCGGGCGCGGCACCGAGGTCGTCGTCGCCGCGGTCGAGGCGCTGCGCCCCCTTGTCGTCGGCCAGCCGCTCAACGCCTTCACGTCGGAGCCGGGCGCATTCTGGAAGCACCTGACGGGCGACAGCCAGCTGCGCTGGATCGGCCCCGAGAAGGGCGTCATCCACCTCGCCACGGCCGCCGTCGTCAACGCGCTCTGGGACCTGTGGGCCAAGATCGAGCGCAAGCCGCTGTGGAAGCTCCTCTCCGGCCTCAGCCCCGCGCAGATCGTCGAGCTGGTGGACTGGCGCTACCTGACCGATGCCCTGACGCCCGCCGAGGCCCTCCAGATGCTGGAAAAGATGGCGCCGACGCGCGCGGCGCGCGAGGCGCAGATCAGGGAGACCGGCTATCCGGCCTACACGACCTCGGCCGGCTGGCTGGGATACCCGGACGAGAAGATCCGCAGGCTCTGCCAGGAGGCGCTCGCCGAGGGCTGGACCAGCTTTAAGGTGAAGGTCGGCGCGGACCTGAAGGACGACATCCGCCGGTGCTCCATCATCCGCCAGGAGATCGGAGGCGGGCGGCCGATGATGATCGACGCCAACCAGCGCTGGGACGTGCCGGTGGCGATCGAGTGGGTCAAGGCGCTGGCGCCGCAGCATCCGCTCTGGATCGAGGAGCCGACGAGCCCCGACGACGTGCTCGGACACGCCGCCATCGCCCGGGCCCTGGAGCCCCTCGGCATCGGCGTCGCCACCGGCGAGCACTGCCAGAACCGCGTCATCTTCAAGCAGCTGCTCCAGGCGCGCGCGATCTCGTTCTGCCAGATCGACTCGTGCCGCCTCGGCGGCGTCAACGAGGTCGTCGCCGTGTACCTGCTGGCGGCCAAGTTCGGGATCCCCGTATGCCCGCATGCCGGCGGGGTCGGCCTCTGCGAGTACGTGCAGCACGAGTCGATCTTCGACTACATCTGCATCACGGGCTCGCTCGAGGGCCGGATGATCGAGTACGTGGACCACCTCCATGAGCATTTCGTCGACCCGTGCGTGATGCGCCGGGGACGCTACACGGTCCCCGCGGCCGCCGGCACCAGCATTACGATCAAGCAAGAATCCCTCGAGGACTACACCTACCCGACGGGAAAAGTCTGGAAAAATCTAAAACGATAGCCGACCAATCAGGAAACCCCACCATGCGCCACCCCCTCGCCGCCACGCTCGCCCTCCTTGCCCTTGCCGTCTCGGCCCGCGCCGACGAGTTCCAGATCGCCGTCATCCCCAAGGGGACGACCCACGAGTACTGGAAGTCGATCAATGCCGGGGCCGTCAAGGCCCAGCGCGAGCTCAAGGCCCGGGGGACCGATGTCACCATCCTCTGGAAGGGCCCCCTCCTCGAGGACGACCGCGAGCAGCAGATCCAGGTGGTCGAGAACTTCGTCGGGCGCGGCGTATCCGCGATCGTGCTGGCCCCGCTCGACAACCGGGCGCTTGTCGCGCCCGTCGAGGACGCGGTCAACGCGGGGATCCCCGTCATCGTCATCGACTCCGCGCTCAACTCGAGCAAGACCTCGAGCACCGTGGCCACCGACAACCGCAAGGGCGGCCAGATCGGGGCGCGCCGCCTCGGCACGCTCCTCGGCGGCAAGGGGAGCGTCATCATGCTCCGCTACGAGGTCGGCTCGGCGAGCACGGAGGAGCGCGAGGCGGGCTTCCTTGAGGTGATGAGGTCCGAGTTTCCCGGGATCGACCTCATGTCGGTCGACCAGTACGGCGGCGCCACGCGCGAGACCGCCTACAAGGCCTCCCAGAACCTCCTGAACCGCTTCGGAACCCGCGTGGACGGCATCTTCGCCCCGAACGAGTCCACCGCGAGCGGCATGCTGCTCGCGCTGCGCGAGCAGGGGCTCGCCGGCAAGGTGAAGTATGTCGGCTTTGACGCCAATGAGCAGCTGGTCTCGGCGCTCAGGCAGGGCGACGTCCAGGGACTCGTCGTCCAGGACCCCGTCAAGATGGGCTACCTCGGGGTCATGACCGCGGTCGACGTCCTCCACCACAAGGCCGTGCCCGCGTCGATCGACACGGGCGTCGGCCTCGTGACGCTCGAGAACATGGACGATCCCGCCATCTCGGCCCTGATCCACCCGCCGCTCGCGGAGTACCTGAAGTGAACCCTGCCGCCCGGTTGTCCCTGGACGGTGTCCGAAAATCCTTTGGCGCCACCCAGGCGCTGAAGTCGGTGTCCCTCCAGGTGGCCGCGGGCGAGGTGCACGCCCTGATCGGCGAGAACGGCGCGGGCAAGAGCACGCTGCTGAAGATCCTGAGCGGCGCCCACGAGGCCGACGCAGGGACGATGAGGCTCGATGGCCGGCCGTACCGCCCGTCCGGCCCCGCCGACGCGCGGCGCCTCGGCGTCGCCATGATCTACCAGGAGATCAACCTGGCGCCGCACCTGTCGGTGCGGGAGAACATCCTGCTCGGGACGGAGTCGGCGGCCCTGGGATGGATCAGCGCGGCACGGTCCCGCCGGCGCGCCGGCGAGGCCCTCGCCGGCCTCGGCTACGCCCATTTCCCGCTCGAGCGCCCCGCCGGGGAATTCTCGATCGCCGAGCAGCAGGTCATCGAGATCGCGCGGGCTCTCCTCATCCGGCCGCAGGTCCTCATCATGGACGAGCCGACGAGCAGCCTCACGCGGGCCGACACCGAGAGGCTGTTCGAGGTCATCGGCCGCCTCAGGGAGCAGGGCGTCAGCGTCATCTATGTCAGCCACTTCCTCGAGGAGTGCCGCACGGTCTGCGACCGGTACACCGTCCTGAAGGACGGCGAGGCCGTCGGCTCGGGCGCCATGAAGGATGCGGGGATCGACAGCCTCGTCGCCCAGATGACCGGAAGGCCCGTGTCGGACCTCTATCCGCGCACCGAGAGAAGGAGGGGATCCGCCGTCCTCGAGGTGTCGTCCCTGTCCCGGCCGCCGCGCCTGAAGGCCGCGTCCTTCAGCGTCCACGAGGGGGAGATCTTCGGGCTTGCCGGGCTGATCGGCGCCGGGCGCACGGACCTGGCGAGGACGATCTTCGGGCTCGACGCGGCGACGTCGGGGACGGTCGCCGTGCATGGCAACCGGGGCGCGGCCACGCCGCGCCAGCGCTGGCGCCAGGGCGTGGGCTTCCTCAGCGAGAACCGCAAGGAGGAGGGGCTGATGCTGAACCAGCCGATCCGGGACAACATCACCCTGACCAAGCTCGGGGCCTTCGGGCGAATGGGCTGGATCAGCCGCAGGCGCCAGACGGCCGCCTCGGTGCGGTGGGCCGGGGATCTGGCGGTGAAATGCCGCGACACGGACCAGGCCGTGGGCGAGCTCTCGGGGGGGAACCAGCAGAAGGTCGCCCTGGCCCGCCTCCTCGAGCACCCCGCGAACATCCTCATCCTCGACGAGCCGACGCGCGGCATCGACGTCGGCAGCAAGGCGCAGATCTACGAGATCATCGGGCGCCTGGCGGCGGCGGGAAAGACCGTCATCCTCGTCAGCTCCTACCTTCCCGAGCTCCTCGGCCTCTGCGACACGATCGGGGTCATGCGCCGGGGCGAGCTCGTGGCCGTGCGCCCCCGGGGCGAATGGACCGAACCCGAACTCCTCGGCTTCGCCGTCGGCAAGGACTGACCCGATGACGCTCACGCTGCGCCGGATCCTCGCCAAGGCGGGCCCCTTCATCGGGCTCATCCTCGTCATCGCCCTCTTCGCGATCCCGTCGGAGAACCGCGCGTACTTCCTGACGTACCACAACTTCAAGATCATCTTCACGCAGACGGTCATCGTCTCGATCGGCGCCCTCGGGATGACGCTGATCATCGTGAGCGGCGCCATCGACCTGTCGGTGGGCTCCACGGTCGCCCTGACGGGCGTCATCGCGGCGCTGCTCATCCAGCGCGGGTGGGGCGCCGTGGCCTGCACCGCCGCCTCGATCGGCGTCGGCTGCCTGGTCGGGCTCCTGAACGGCTCGGCCGTCGCGGGCCTGCGGATGCCCTCCTTCATCATCACGCTCGGCATGCTCGGGATCTGCCGCGGCATGGCGAAGTGGCTGGCCGACAACCAGACGGTCAACTACGACACCTCGCCGATCAACTCGTGGATGACGACCGCGGACCCCAGGGGGCACGCCCTGCCCGCCGGCGTGTGGGTCGCCATCGCCCTCGCGGCGGCCACGGCGCTGGTCCTCAGGAAGACGGTCTTCGGTCGGCACGTCTTTGCCCTGGGCTCGAATGAGTCGGCCGCGAGGCTGTGCGGCGTGCCGACCGTCCGGCTGCAGATCATGGTCTTCGCCCTGGCAGGATGCTTCTTCGGCCTGGCGGGCGTCTTCCAGCTCTCGCGCCTGCGCCTCGGCGACCCGACGGTGGCCGTGGGCCTGGAGCTCGACATCATCGCCGCCGTGATCATCGGCGGCGCGAGCCTCAACGGGGGCTCGGGCACCATCCTCGGCTCCATCATCGGCGCCCTCATCATGTCCGTCCTCCGCAACGGCTCGCAACAAATGGGCTGGCCGAACTATTTCCAGGAAATCATCATCGGTGTCGTGATCATCGTCGCCGTGTTCCTCGACAGGTTCCGCCGGGGCGGGAAGGCCTGAACCTGACCGGCCATGAGGAACGAACCCTGCATCGGCTTCGATGCCGACGACACGCTCTGGCACAACGAGAACATCTTCGAGAAGGTGCACGAGCGCTACTTCAAGCTCCTGTCGAAGTACCATGACGCCGGGACCGTGGAGCGCGCGCTCTACAAGACGGAGATGCGCAACCTCGAGCTCTACGGCTACGGCATCAAGGGCTACACGCTTTCGTCCGTCGAGACGGCCATCGCCCTGACCGAGGGCAGGATCGGCACGGACGAGGTGGCCGAGATCCTCAAGCTCGGGCGCGAGATGCTCGACCACCCGGTGGAGCTCCTGCCCGGGGCGCGCGAGGCGGTGGAGACGCTCTCCCCCGACTACCGGCTCATCCTGATCACGAAGGGCGACCTCAGGGACCAGGAGCGCAAGCTCCGGAAGTCCGGCATCTCCGACAAGTTCGACGCCGTGGAGATCGTCTCGGAGAAGGACACGGGCACCTACCGGAGGATATTCGAGCGTCACGGCGTCGACCCGACCCGCTTCCTCATGGTCGGCAACTCGGTCAAGTCGGACATCCTTCCGGTGCTTGAGCTCGGGGGGACGGGCGTCCACGTGCCCTACCGCATCACCTGGGACCACGAGCATGCCGAGGTGCCCAAGTCGGGCAACCCGCGCCTCATCGAGGCCGTGTCACTCGCCGAGCTGCCGGCCATCGTGGCGCGCTGGCGGGGCGCGGCTTAGGCAGGGGTTGACGCGGGGCCGGGAAAGGGCTCCCACTGGCGGGATGCCCACCCTCTACGAGCAGCTCCGCGCCGACATCGTCACCGCCATGAAGGCCCGGGACGCCGCGACCGCCCTGGCGCTGCGGACTGCCGACGCCTCCATCCAGCGGGCGTCCATGGACCTCTCCAAGCCGATCGACGACGCGCTCGTCGTCACGACCCTCAAGAAGGGGGTCAAGAACCTCGCGGATGCGAAGGTCGAGTTCGAGAAGGGCGGGCGGGCGGACCTCGTCGCCGCGAACGACATCGAGATCAAGCTCCTCGAGAAGTACCTGCCCAAGGGCATGGACGCCGCCCAGGTGGACGCCCTCGTCGCCGAGGCCATCAGGGAGACGGGCGCCATGAGCCGCAAGGAGATGGGCAAGGTGATCGGCTCCCTTAAGAAGAGGCCGGACGCCGGGCTCATCGACTTCGCGGCGGTCAGCAAGCTGGTCCAGGCCAAATTGCCGCAATAGGGAAGCCCGGGCTGGACTTGGCTCCATGCCCGCGCACAGTTGTCGGAACTGCCGGCGCCCGCACGGGCCCGAAACTCCAACCCCCCGATCCCGATGAAACGACTCTCCCGTCTCCTCGCGTGCGCGCTCCTCGGAGCCTGCGTCGCCCGCGCCGAAAAATTTGAGGGCCTGGCCCTCACCCCGCCCATGGGCTGGAACACCTGGAACACGTTCGCGTGCGACTGCAGCGACGCCCTGGTGCGCGAGACCGCGGACGCGATGGTCGCGAACGGCATGCGGGACGCGGGCTACACCTACATCGTCATCGACGACTGCTGGGCGAAGAAGGACCGCGACGCGGACGGCAACCTGGTGGCCGACCCGGTCAAGTTCCCCTTCGGCATGAAGGCCGTCGGCGACTACCTCCACTCCAAGGGCTTCAAGTTCGGGATGTACGGCTGCGCCGGCAAGACGACCTGCGGCGGCTACCCCGGCGGCCGGGGCCATGAGTTCCAGGACGCGCGGTACTACGCCTCATGCGGCGTCGACTACTTCAAGTACGACTGGTGCGACCACGGCACCGCCAACGGGCCCGAGACCTACCGGATCATGAGCGATGCGCTCAAGGCCGCCGGAAGGCCGATCGTGTTCAGCCTCTGCGAGTGGGGCCAGAACCAGCCGTGGCTCTGGGCGGCCCCGGTGGGCCACCTCTGGCGGACGACGGGCGACATCGGCCCGGGCTACCTCGCCAGCGGCAAGAACAAGTGGGAGCACGGCTGGAAGACCCTCCTGGACATGAATGCCGACCTGGGCCAGTACGCCGGCCCCGGCCATTGGAACGACCCCGACATGCTCGAGGTTGGCGCCAAGGGCCTCACGCTCGCCGAGTCGCGGGCCCACTTCAGCCTCTGGTGCATGCTCGCGGCCCCGCTCATCGCGGGCAATGACGTGCGCCACATGACCCCGGAGGTCGCCTCGATCCTCACCAACAGGGACGTGATCTCGATCGACCAGGACCCGGCGGGCCACCAGGGCTTCCGCTTCCGGGTCGACCCGGACAAGGAGATCTGGGCCAAGCAGCTCTCCAACGGGGAATGGGCCGTCTGCGTCCTGAACACGGGCGACAAGGCCGCCCAGCTTTCCCTCGACATGAAGGAACTCACCTTCCTCACCGCGCAGTACTACGACGTGACCGACGTCTGGGCCGCCAAGGCGGCCGGCCAGCAGAACGACCCGCACACGGCGCTGGTCGAGTCCCACGACGTCATGCTCTTCCGGCTCAAGCCCGGTTCCTGAGGCCATGAAGCTCACGAGGCGGCAGGCGCTCGGCCTCATGGCCGGGGTGATCCCGGCCCTCGGGCTCCGGGGTGAAGGGACGAAGGGCGACGTCATCGCCGACCCGTCCTCGCGGATCCCCCCGGGGATCGAGCCCGAGGACGGCCCCTTCAAGGGGACGCGCGCCTCGCTGTCCGCCTACCAGGTCCCCGAGTGGTTCCGGGACGCGAAGTTCGGGATGTGGGCGCACTGGGGACCGCAGTCCGCGGTCGAGTTCGGGGACTGGTACGCCCGGCTGATGTACATCCAGGGCTCGGACCAGTACAACTATCACCTCGAGCACTACGGCCACCCGTCCACGTTCGGGATGAAGGACACGATCCCCCTCTGGAAGGCCGAGAAGTTCGACCCGGCTCACCTCATAAGCCTCTACAAGAAGGCGGGGGCGCGGTACTTCATGACGATGGGGGTCCACCACGACAACTTCGACCTCTGGAACTCGAAGCACAACCGGTGGAACGCCGCCAACATGGGCCCGAAGATCGACATCGTCGGCGCCTGGCGCAAGGCCGTGCGGGACGCGGGCCTGAAGTTCGCGATCAGCGAGCACCTCTGGATCACCTACAAGTGGTACTCGGTCGCGCACGGGGCCGACCTCACGGGTCCCATGGCGGGCATCCCCTACGACGGATCCGAGCCGGCCTCGAAGGACCTCTACGTGGACTCGGACGATGTCTGGAGCGGGGACCTGCCCTGGAACGAGGACCAGATCCCGAACTGGTGGAAGCGCCACTGGCACGAGCGGATCACCGACCTCATCGACCAGCACGAGCCCGACCTGCTCTACTCCGACGGCTCCCTGCCCTTCCAGGAATACGGCTACTCCGTCGTCTCCCACCTCTACAACGTGAGCGCGCGGCGCAACGGCGGGAAGGTCGAGGCGGTCTACTTTTCCAAGCGCGACCGCGACAGCGCGCAGGGCCTGTGCGTCCTCGACCGCGAGCGCGGCGTCCTCGACGACATCCTCCCTCGCCCGTGGCAGACCGACACGTGCATCGGCGACTGGCATTACAAGCGCGGCATGCGCTACAAAACGCCGAAGATGGTCGTCGACATGCTCTGCGACATCGTGAGCAAGAACGGCAACCTCATGCTGAACGTGCCCCTCCCGGCGAGCGGCATGCCGGACCCCAATGAGCTCGCCGTCGTCTCGGAGCTCACCGACTGGATGGGAGTCAACAGCGAGGGCATCCACGGCACGCGGCCGTGGAAGAAATTCGGCGAGGGCGCCCCCGTCCAGTCCTCCGACCAGAGCTCAAAGGCGTTCAACGAGGGCTCGCGCCGCGCATTCGATGCGAGCGACGTGCGCTTCACGACCAAGGGCGACGTCCTCTACGCCTTCGTCATGGGCCAGCCCGCGTTCCGCACCACCATCCGGTCGCTGGCGACCGACACCGCGCTGAAGGTCGGCGGGATCACGGACGTTGAGCTCGTGGGCCACGACGGCAAGATCAGCTGGGTGCAGGACGCCTCCGGCCTGACGATTTCCATCCCCGAAGCGCTGCCGACGAAGCATGCGGTGGCGTTCCGTATCCGCGGCGCCGTCTAGGCGGCCGAGCCCGTCCGGGACCGGTAGATGCGGCAGACTGCCGCAAAGACCTGGTCGACGGTGATCGCCTTCATGCAGACGTTGTCGCGGCACGCCGTCTGGCGGTTGTTGAAGGCGTTGATGCAGGGGCTGCAGGCGATGCCCGCCCAGAGCGCGTGGTTGCGCGGGCCGGGCGCCGAGAAGAGTAGCGGCGTCTCCGGGCCAAAGAGCGCCACGACGTCGATGCTGGTCAGGGCGGCGAAGTGCGCGGGCCCGCTGTCGTTCGTGACGAGGACCTCGGCGAGGCCGAAGAGGACGAGCAGCTGGCGCAGCGTGGTGCGGCCCGCCAGGCAGACGCTGCGGGGGGAGCCGAGGGCGGCGATCTCGGCGATGCGCGGCGCCTCCTCCGGCGAGCCCGTGAATCCTATCCAGACCTCGGGGAATTCGGCGATCAGGCGCGCGGCAAGCGCCCGGTAGTTCCCGGCGTCCCACTTGCGCAGCGGCAACAGGTCGCTCGCGTTGGCGTTCAGGACGATGAGCGTACTTCCCTTCGGGATGCCGGCCTCGACGAGCAGGCGGGCGACGTCGTCGACCTCGCCCGCGCTGGGCTCAAACACGGGAAGCGGCGGGCTCTCCGGCGGCACGACCCCGAACGTGGGGAAGGAGCGCGGGTCCGCGTCCAGCGCCATGACAAGCGCCGTGAAGGCCCGGCTCGTGTGCAGGTGCGGGTTGTAGAGCAGCCTGTGGGTCATCAGGTCCCCGCGGTACGGGCCCTCGCCGAAGAACACGTGGAAACCCACCCTGACCGGGGCGCCGGTCAGGTAGGCGATCGCCGCCGAGAAGCGGGCGAAGAATTCCATGTCGATGCAGGCGTCGATGCGCCTCCTGCGGATGGCCGAAATGACCCCCACCGCGCTCGTCGCCATCGCCCAGGCCGATCCCGTGCGGACCGTGAACACGTTCTCGTGCGGGACGAGCCCGATGACGTCGACGATGAAGCGGTTCTCCTCGAAGACGAGGAAGTGGACGTTCGCGCGGCCGACGCGCGCCACCGCGCGCTTCACGGCCTCGTGGGCAAGGACCGTCGATCCCTGCTCCGCCAGCTTGAGGAAAAGGATGCTGCGCACCGGCGCCTCCCTGGGCCCGCCGAACACCCGCGCCATCCGGCGCACCAGCGTCAGGGCGAAGCACACGGGGGCCCCGATCCGCCTGTCGATCCACTGGAGAGTGCGCGCCTCGCTGCTGAAACGTTTCAAGGGATGGGTCCGGGTTGGGCGGGTTCTGATACCCCACGGCCGCCCGGTGACGCGAGTGAAATGCTTCGCCCGCATGGCATCGCCCATGCTGGATCGCCCGCATGCCACACGGAACCCCCGGCCGCGCGCGCCGAAGCCTCCTCGTCCTCGCCTCCCTCCTCTGCCTCGCGCGGACCGCCGCGGCGGCCGACAGGATACCCATCAAGGTGATCGCGCTCGCCGGGTTCGAGGTCGGCGACGACACCGGGGACGCGCCCGGAGAGTTCCAGTTCTGGGTTGAGCGCGAGAAGCTCACCACCGTCATCGACGTGCCGGGCGCGCCGCATCCGCTGCGCTGCAACGCCGACGGCCTCTACGCCGACGTGGCGGGCAACACGCGCGACCCGCAGCTGACCCCGGTCAACACGAGCGAGCTGGTCATGGCCCTCTGCCTCGACCCGCGGTACGACCTCACGCACACCTACTGGATCGTGAACGGCATCGCGGGCATCGACCCGGCCGTGGGCTCCATCGGCAGCGCCGTGTGGGCCGGGAACGTCGTCGACGGCGACGCGCTGCGCGAGATCGACGAGGGCGAGATGCCCGCGGGCTGGCCCTACGGCCTCTTCGCGATCGGCACCGACACGCCGAAGCTCCTTCCCATGGACGGGGGCAGCAAGAACGGCGGATGGGGCGGCGCGAAGCTGCAGTACACCATGGTGTATCCCCTTAACAAGCACCTCGCCCGCTGGGCCTACGACACCTCGAAGGACGTGGAGCTCCCCGATTCCCCGGCGCTCAAGGCGTGGCGCGACAAGTACACGGGCTATCCCCTGGCCCAGCTTCCCCCGCACGTCCTGATGGGCGATGCGCTCGGGTCCGTCCGCTACTGGCACGGCCCGAGGCGAACGCAGTGGGCGCGCGACTGGGTCAGGGCGTGGACCCAGGGCACGGGCACCTTCGCGACGACATCCATGGAGGCGCAGGACTACCTGGGAACCATGACAAGGATGGCGGCGAAGGGTTACCTCGACATCAACCGGGTCATGGTCATGCGCTCGGCCAGCAACTACTGCATGCCTCCCCCGGGGATGGCGGTCGAGTCGACCATGGGAGACGAGTCACTCGGGACCAACGCGTCCCTCGAGGCCGCCTACCGCACCGGCGCGGCGGTCGCCCATGAGCTCCTGAGGAACTGGCCCAGGTACCGGGACACGGTGCCCGGGAGCTGAGGGGACGCCCTTTTGAGTTGCGCGGCCGCCCCACTTGGGCGATCTATTGCGGCGTCTAGCGCGAACACGATCGCGACCGGACACCTAAGTTCAACCTCCATGCCCTTCGGACGATCAGGCTTCATCGCCATGCGAAAAGCACCCAAGTCCCCCCTCGCCGGTCCGCAGGTCCTCCCTCCATGGAAGACTGCGGAGGCGGTGTGACACAGCCCCCCAGCGGACAGGCCCTTGCGGCCCCCCTGGTCCGGAACGTGGACGGCTTCGCGGCCGCCAAGGCCTCCGGCACGAAGGTCGTCATGGTCACGGCGTACGACACCTGGTCGGCGCGCCTCCTCGCCGACGCCCCCGTCGACTGCCTCCTGGTCGGCGACAGCGCGATGATGGTCGTCCACGGCGACAAGGACACGCTCGGCGCGACGCCCGAGCTCATGGCCATGCACACGCGCGCGGTCGTCCGCGGAGCGCCGGGGAAGTTCATCGTGGCCGACATGCCCTTCCTCGCCGCCCGCAAGGGCGAGGCCCACGCGCTTGACTGCGCCGCGCTCCTGATGCGCGCCGGCGCGCACGCCGTGAAGATCGAGGGCGCCCAGGGCCACACCCACGTGATCCGCCACCTGGTGGAGTCCGGCATCCCCGTCATGGGCCACCTTGGCCTGACCCCGCAGTGGGTCCGGCGTTTCGGGGGGTTCAAGGTCCAGGCGCGCGCCCCCGAGGACGCGGGCCAGCTGAAGGAGGACGCCTCCGCGCTGGAGCAGGCCGGGGTCTTCGCGCTCGTCCTGGAGTGCATCCCCGAGGCCCTCGCGACACAGGTCACGGCCTCCCTCTCCATTCCCACGATTGGCATCGGCGCGGGCCCGGGCTGCGACGGCCAGGTCCTCGTCCTCCATGACATGCTCGGGCTCAACCCCGACTTCAGGCCACGATTCTCCCGGCGGTTCGCGGAGGGCGACGCCCTCTTTCGCGAGGGCGCGGGGCGCTTCGCCGATGCGGTGCGCAAGGGCACATTCCCGGACAAGGGGGAGTCCTTCTGACATGTCCAGGGTCTTCACACGCCTCGACGAGTGGCGCGAGGCGCGCATGGCGCTTGCCCGGGAGGGCCGGAGCGTTGGCTTCGTGCCGACCATGGGCGCGCTCCACACGGGCCACAGGTCGCTCCTGGAGCGGGCCCGCGCCGAGAACGACCACGTGGTCATGAGCGTCTTCGTCAATCCCACGCAGTTCGACGACCCGGGCGACCTCGCCCGGTATCCGCGCACGCTCGACGCGGACCTGGACCTCGCCGGCCCGTGCGTCGACAGCGTGATCGTGCCCGACCCGAGGGAGGTCTACGCCGACCAGTACGCCTACAGGGTGACGGAGAGCGACCTGAGCACGCGCCTGGAGGGCGCCCACAGGCCGGGGCATTTCGACGGCGTCCTCACGGTCGTCCTGAAGCTCCTCAACCTGGTGCAGCCCGCGCGCGCCTATTTCGGTGAGAAGGACCGCCAGCAGCTCGAGCTCGTCCAGGGCATGGCGCGCGCGCTGTTTCTGCCCGTGGAGATCATCCCCTGCGCTACCGTGCGCGACCCGGACGGTGTCGCACTGAGCTCGCGCAACAGGCGCCTTTCCCCGGCGGCCCGCGCACGCGCGGCCGCATTCCCGCGGATCCTGCGCACCTCGCCCGACGCCGGGGCCGCGACGGCGGAACTCGGCAGGGAGGGATTCGACGTCGACTACGTCGAGGACCGCGCCGGCGTCAGGCTGGGCGCCGTGCGCCTCGAGGACGTCCGGCTCATCGACAATGTCCGGATCTAAGATCGCCTTCGTCCTCACGGGCTCCATCGCAGGCTACAAGGCCTGCGATGCGATCTCGCGCCTCGTCAAGGCGGGGCACAGCGTGAGGACCGTGGCGACCGAGGCGGCGCTCCGCTTCGTGGGCGCCGCGACGCTCGAGGGCCTGACCGGGCAGCGGGTGCTGACGGATCTCTTCGAGCCCGGCGCCGCCCTCGAGCACATCCAGATCAGCCGTTGGGCCGACATCGTCGTGGTGTGCCCGGCGACCGCCCACACGCTCAACCGGTTTGCCGCGGGCCTGGCCGACGACCTCGTCGGCGCGCTGTTCCTCGCGCACGACCGCACCAAGCCCTTCCTTGTCGCCCCGGCGATGAATCCCGCCATGTGGGCCCACCCCGCGACCCAGGACTCCGTGGAGAAGCTCGGGCGCTGGGGCGTGAGGCTCATCCCGGTGGCGGAGGGACCCACGGCCTGCGGCGAGGTCGGCGAGGGCCGGCTGGCGGAGCCCGCCGAGATTGTCGACGCCATCGAGACCGCCCTGGCCCTTCCGGCGAGGCGCCTGAAGATCCTCGTCACGAGCGGCGGCACGTCGGAGCCCATCGACGGCGTCCGCGTGCTGACGAATTCCAGCACGGGAAAATCGGGCTCCCTCATCGCGGGCCGGCTCGCCCGCGCAGGCCACGAGGTCGTGCTCCTGCGCGCACGTTCGTCCGCAGCGTGCCCGTCCTCATGCCGCGAGGAGACGTTCGCCTCGTTTGCCGACCTGGATGCCTCCCTGACCCGGATCCTCGGGTCCGAGGCCTTTGACGGCGTGATCCACGCCGCGGCGGTGGGCGACTTCTCGGTCGACGGGATCGTGGTCGACGGCGCCACGCGGCCGGCATCGGCTCAGAAACTGGACTCGGATGCCGCGCCGATGATCCGCCTCAGGAGCAATCCCAAGCTCGTGGACTCGCTCCGGGCGAGGAGCGCAAACCCGGCCCTGCGCGTGGTCGCCTTCAAGCTGACCAGCAGCGGCGAGGCCGCCGACGCGGTCCACGCGCTGTTCGCGCACTCCAGGGCGGACCTTGTCGTCCACAACGACCTTGCGGAGCGGAGAAACGCGGATGATTTCCCGGCGACGATCCATTTCGCCGACGGGCGCGAGCCGCGCCGCTGCACCACGCGTGACGCCCTCGCCGGCGCGCTCGGCGAAATCCTCTCGTGGCCTGCGCCCGCGGCTGTCGGCGCCTGACCCCTCCATGCTGCTCGCGCTCGACATCGGCAATACGCAGATCCACGGCGGCGTGTTCGACGGCGACCTGCTGCGTTGCCAGTTCCGCAAGTCGACGCAGCCGCTCGGGTCCACCGATGAGCTCGGCATCTTCTTCCTGTCGGTGCTCAGGGAAAACGGCGTCGATCCCCGGTCGGTGGGCCGCGTCGCCGTCTGCTCGGTCGTCCCGGCGGCCCTTCACCCGGTCCGTGGCGCCAGCAAGCAGTACTTCGGGAGCGAGCCCTTCGTCCTCCAGGCGGGCGTCAAGACGGGCCTCAAGGTGAAGTATCGCAACCCGCTCGAGGTCGGGGCCGACCGCATCGCGGGCGCAATCGCCGCCTCCCAGCGGCACCCCGGCCAGAACATCATCGTCGTCGACTGCGGCACGGCCACGACCTTCGACGTCATCACGTCGGGCGGCGACTACCTGGGAGGTGTCATTCTTCCCGGAGTGGGCGTCTCGGCGGAGACCCTCGCCAGCCGCACGGCGAAGCTGCCCCGGGTCGAGATTGCGCGGCCGGAGTCGGTGCTGGGGCGCTCCACGGTAGAGAGCATCCAATCCGGCCTCTACCACGGCCATTCGGGCGCCATAAGCCACATTGTCGCCGGCCTGACGGCCGAGGTGTTCGGCGGGCAGAAGCCGCGCGTGGTCGGCACGGGCGGCTTTGCGCGGATGCTGGAGGAGGAGAGGCTGTTCGACGAGGTGGTGCCCGAGCTGGTCCTCCTCGGGCTCAGGCATGCGGAGCACCTGAACCAGGACGCCGGCGCAAGGGGTTAGAACGTCGTCGCCGTCCTCACCTTGTCGACGGCGTCCTGGGCCTTCTGCCAGGCGTCGTCGACCTTCCCCTTCTCCTGGTCCCAGAATTCCGGCGTCGTTCCACCGGCCTCGGCGATCATCGACTTGAAGTAGGACTGGGACACATCGACGTCCTTTCTGGCGAAGTCCCAGTCCTTGGTGTCCACGGTCGACGGCAGCGCGGCGCGCTTGGCGTCCAGCCCGGCCACTTCGGTGGCCAGCATCGACTGCATCAGGTTTGCTCCCGCGACAAAACTCGAACGCTGGTCGTAGGTGTCGTCCTTGATCGAGGCCCATGTGGCGGCGCCGTCGGCGACCTGGGGAGCGACGACGCCCGGCTGGGGGAGCAGCGGGTGGCTCACGGGGGCCACGATCGGCACCTGGACCAGCTGGGTGGGTGTCGGCGTGGGCGCGACGACCGGGGGATTCTCGGTCCTTCCGCAGCCCGCGGCGAGGAGGCAAAGGGCCGCGCAGCCGGCGGACACGCTGATTCTGGATGGGGATGAGCTCATAAGACCGTGGGGTTGAATGGGGAACTCGGCCGCGGTTCAGCGGAAAGAAACCTTCCATAGTCTACAGTCACGCAGGGACCGCGACGGTTCCTGCAAGTTGCACGCTTTACGGCCGGCAAAGGCCCGAAAGATTTGACCCATCCTTCGCGCAGCCCGACCTTCTGGCTCAAAAATCCCATGAAGGAACCGACACGGGAGGAGCGGGAGCTCAGGTGTTTCCGCAAGCGCAGGTACAAGACCCAGGGCGACGCGCTCGACGCGGCCATGGTAGCCGGCGTCGAGCGCCAGCGAAAGGCCTACCTGTGCCCCTATTGCAGGAAGTGGCACCTGACGACGGTCATCTCAGCACCTTGAAACCGCGGGCTCGACCATTGCTCCGTTTGGGTGCACACCTCTTGTCCAGGCAGCATTCCGTCAATCCCGAGCCCCACCACCCCCATGGACATCTCACGCCGCAATGTGATCAAGGCCATCGCCGGCACGGCGGCCCTCGCCGCCCTCCCCAAGATGCGCGCCGATGAGGCCAAGGCCCCGGCCGGGGCAGCCGACCCGTCCGACTCGTTCCGTCACTCCGCGTGCCGCTGGTGCTACCAGAAGATGCCGCTCGAGGACCTCGCCCGCGAGGGCAAGGCCGCGGGCGTCGAGTCCATCGAGCTCCTCGATCCCGCCGAATGGCCCGTGGTGCAGAAGTACGGCCTGACCTGCGCGATGGCGAACGGCGTCACGCGCATCCCCGAGGGGCTGAACCGGGTCGAGCACCACGCCATCATGGTCCCGGGCATGATCGAGCGGATCGGCGCCTGCGCGGACGCGGGCCTTCCCAACGTCATCTGCTTCTCCGGGAGCCGCGGCGGGATGAGCGACGAGCTCGGCCTCGAGAACTGCACGACGGCCCTCAAGCAGATCGTCGGCGAGGCGGAGAAGCGCCGCGTCACCGTCTGCATGGAGCTCCTCAACAGCAAGGTCGACCACCACGACTACATGTGCGACCACACCGCGTGGGGCGTGGAGCTCGTCAAGCGGGTCGGCTCCGACCGCTTCAAGCTCCTGTACGACATCTACCACATGCAGATCATGGAGGGGGACGTCATCCGCACGATCCGCGAGAACCACACCTATATCGCCCACTACCACACGGGCGGCGTGCCCGGGCGCCACGAGATCGACGATTCGCAGGAGCTCAACTACCCGGCGATCTCCCGCGCGATCAAGGAGACCGGCCACCGCGGATTCGTCGCCCAGGAGTTCATCCCGGTGCGCGACCCGATGACCTCGCTCGCGGCGGCCGTGAAGCTCTGCACGGTCTGATCGCGGTCGCCGCAGCGCGGCCGGTTTGACTTCGAAGGGGCGCAGAGTCCCCTTAGGGCCCGACCATGCTCATTGATTTCACGCAGATTCCGACACGGGACGCCTACCAGTGGATGGTGACCACGATCATGCCGAGGCCGATCGCCTGGGTCTCCACCCTCTCGCCCGACGGGAAGACCAACCTGGCCCCGTTCAGCTTCTTCCAGGGGATCACCGCAAACCCCCCGACGCTCATGTTCGTCCCCGTGAACAACCGGGAGGGCGGCAAGAAGGACACCCTGCGCAACATCGAGCTCCTGCCTGAGTTTGTCGTGAACCTCGTGCCGCACCGCATGGCGGCTCAGATGAACGATACGGCCGCCCTCCTGCCCTATGGCGAGAGCGAGTTCGCCCGCTTCGGCGTCGCGTCCCTCCCGTCGAGCCGCGTCAGGCCGCCCCGTGTCGCCGACTCGCCCGTGGCGTTCGAGTGCACGCTCGACCAGATCGTCCGCATCGGCACCGGTGCCATCGCGGCCAATGTCGTCTTCGGGCGCATCGTCATGGCGCACGTCAAGGACGAGGTGATCGGTCCCGGCGGGCTCCCCGATTCCTCCAAGCTGGACCTCGTGGGCCGCCTCGGCGGCGAGGACTACGCGACGACGCGCGAGACCTTCACCCTGGCACGGCCGGACCGGGCTTGACCGCGACCAACGCCTCGCGGTGCTTGGTGCGCTCGCGCAGCGCCTCGTAGATCGGCATGTCCCTGAGCGCCTCGGCGATCCCATACGCCGCGAAACAGCTGACGAGGAGGGGCAGCATGAACTCATATTTGCCTGTGAGCTCGATCATGAGGACGATGCCCGTCAGCGGCGCCCGCACGGTCGCCGTAAAAAGCGCTCCCATCCCGATGACGGCGAAGGTCTCCGGGTTGGCCGCCCAGCCCGGGGCCAGGAGGTGCATCACGCCGCCGACCACGAGCCCTCCCAGGGAGCCAAGGACCAGGATCGGCGCGAAAAAACCGCCCGCCGCGCCGCAGCCGTAGCTCAGCATTACCAGGAAGAAGCGGGCAACGATCAGCGCCAGCATGACCTTGAGTGTGAATTCGCCGGAGACCGCCTGGTCCGACAGGAGGGCGCCGGAACCGCTGACGGACGGGTAGTACCATGCCGCGAGGCCTACAACGGCGCCCACCGCGGCGCCCAGCGCGAACGGTGGCCACGAGCGGAGCCGGTCAAACAGGTCGAGGCTCCTGAGCAGGCACTTGTTGAAAAGGACACCGGCAAAGCCCGCGGCAACGCCGACGAGGATTGCAACAGGAAGCGTGTGCAGGGACGGCGCCGGGGTGTCCTTAAGGGCGAATACGGGGGTCTCCCCCGTCAGGACCCGGCAGGCCACGTCGGCCGAGACGGCCGCGATGAACGAGGCGACGAAAAGCACCGGGGTGAAGCTGCCGCTCAGCTCCTCGATGACAAAGATGAGGCTCGCCAGGGGTGCGTTGAAGGCGGCGGCGAGGCCCGCGGCCGCGCCGGCGCTGATCAGCGCCTTGCGCTCCCCCTCCCCCCGCTTCACCCGGAACCACCCCGACACCATCAGGCCGGTGGCGCCGCCCATCTGCACGGTGGGACCCTCCCGGCCAAGCGTCAGGCCCGCGCCAATGCCCAGCACGCCCGCAACGAACTTGACCGGGAGGACCCGCTTCCAGCGCAGCTCCTTTTCTCCCATCACGACGGATTTCAGGTGGGGAATGCCGCTCCCCGAGGTCTCTGGCGCGAAACGGCGCACGAGCCAC